>Ga0075425_100002167_pt1 | contig 19534 bp, 19 predicted proteins | sample SoiMethybrSBSTD4_FD_75300 | JGI IMG/M metagenome (GOLD analysis project Ga0075425, IMG submission 75300) | Bulk soil microbial communities from a Populus tree surrounding site in Tennessee, USA - Soil MetaG P. TD hybrid SBSTD4 | ecosystem: Environmental > Terrestrial > Soil > Tree plantation... | reverse complement strand
TGCGAGTGCGACGAGACCGGACCACCGCCGCGCCGCCGCGCGCGCCGCCCGACCGACGGTGACCGCACCCCGCTGTCGGCCGTCATGTCTGGCGACCTCGTGTGCGTGAGCCCGGACCTGCCGGTCGAGTCGCTCGTCAGCCTCCTCCTCGACCGCGGTTTCAGCGGCGTCCCGGTGGTGGACTCGGCGGGAAAGCCGATCGGTGTGGTGTCGAAGAGCGACCTGGTCGCAGGCGAACGCAGCGGTCTGGTCCGCGACATCATGATGCCGATCGCCTTCACCCTGCCGGAGAACGCCTCGCTGTCGCATGCCGCCGCGCTGATGGCGTACGAGAACATCCACCGGGTGCCGGTGATCGCCGCCGACGGGACGGTGGTCGGCATCGTGAGCGCGATCGACGTCGTCAGGTGGGTGGCGGAGCAGGATGGCTATGTGGTGGGCCGGACCCACTGACGCACCGGCTGCGCGCCACGCGCGCGCGGCCGCACCCGCTGCGCGTTCGGGATCCAGGTCCTCCGCACAACCACAGGGTCCCACGCCGGCACGGTTCGTGAACTACCGATCGTCGATGCGACCCCTCAGGCTGACCATCCTCCCGCTGTTGCTCGTCGTCGGCGCCGGTGCGTCCAGCGCCATCGCCGGTGAGACCAGGACCCGGCGCCAGGCGCCAGAGCCCGAAGACGAGCTCACTCTCCCCGCCGCCGAGGTGTCCGCAGCCGTCGAGCCCTGGACGCCGAATGTGCGCGCCTGCTGGCTCAGGCATGCGACTCCACGAGCGCGTGAAGATGGCAACCTGCGCGTCGAGGTCATCATCGATCCGACCGGGATGGTCTGGCAGCACCACGCGGTGTTCGCCGGTCCGAGGAACCGGCTGCTGGATCGCTGCCTCGCCCGCGTGGTCGCTGAGTGGAGGTTCCCGTTCCGACGGGGATACACCTACGCGGCGGTTCCCTTCCTGTTCCGCGCCAGCGTCCGACCGGGCGCCGGCCCCTTCATGAGCTGCCGGAGCCCGCGCGGCTGCCGCCACGCACGACCGTGAGCGAACGGCCAGACACCATCGACCTCGGCGAGCTGTCGTGCGACGACTGCCCGGTCGGCTGCGCGTCGGGCCGCCAGGCGGCGCAGTTCTGCCCGTTCATCATCCGCCAGTACGAGCGCGGCTCCGAGCTGTGCCGGGCCGGCGCCCCGGCCGACTACGTCTGGCTGGTGAAGGACGGGGTCGTCGGCCTCGGAGGCGGACCGGACGATCCGGATCACCTCGAGGCGCTCCGCCTGCCCGGCGGCTACATCGGCCTCGAGTGCCTGGTGGACACCAGCTATCGCTACAGCGCCAGGGCGCTGGCGCGCTCGACGCTGTGTGGCGCCACCCGCGAGGGCTTCTTCCGCTGGGTGCGCGGCAGCGACGACCGGCTGCGCCTCATCATGCGCGCGATCATCAACGACCCGATCTTCAGCGCGAGCCGATGAGCTCAGCCGGCCGGCGGCCACCGGGTCATCCGGTATGATCGGGCGACTCTCTTGCGCGGGGACCGTCCGGTCCGGGGAACCACAGGCGGATGCGCGTCCCGCGCCCCGGCAGCGAGTCCAGCGTGGCGCGACCGCGGTGGCGCTGCACGAACGCATACACCATCGCGAGCCCGAGACCGGTCCCGTCCGGCTTGGTGGTGAAGAACGGCTCGAACACGCGCGCCGCCAGGTGCGCCGCCATGCCGGGGCCGTCATCCTCGACCTCGATCCACGCGCCGTCGTCGTCGGCGCCGCTGCGGACCGTGATGGTCCCGGCCTCGCCCTGGAAGGCGTCGACTGCATTGAGCACCAGGTTGACCACCGCGGTGACCAGCTCGGAGGTGCGGGCGATGACGGCCGGCGGCTCGCCCGGCTCCTCGCGGATGCGGACCCGACCGCTGGTGCCGAGCCGCGGTCGACAGAGCTCGATCGCGGTGGTCATCACCTGATTGAGCGCGACCGGCTCCGACGACTCCGGCTCCTCCTCCTGGCGGCTGAAGGCGCGCAGTCGCTCGACCACGTCGAGCCCGTGGCGCACGACGTCGGCGATGGTGCCGACCACCTCGGCCGCGGCTGCCGGGTCGCGCGCGATCCGGCGCTTGAGGACCTCGAGCTGCAGCGAGAGCGGATTCAGGATGTTCTTGAGGTCGTGCGAGATGCCGGCCGCCATCTGGCCGAGCGCCCGCAGCTTCTCTCCCTGGGCCAGCGCCTCGCGCGATGCGCGCAGCTGGACGTAGGAACGGGCCAGCTCGGCGTATTTTTCGTTCCGGTCGAGCGAGGTGGCGGCCAGATCCGCGAGCCCCTGCGCCAGGTCGAGCGCCTCTCCCTCGATGCCGTAGTCGGCGCCGCCGAGCAGCACCAGGACCCCGAAGAGATCGCCGCTCGACACCAGCGGCAGCTCGTACGCGCGGCCGCCGGCCAGGCCGCACGCGGCGAGCAGCTCGCCCGCCAGCTCCGGCCCGATCGCGTCCGCCTCCGGCTCCCACGCCTCGAGCGGCGCACCGCGTGCGGCCACCACCCGCAGGCGTCCGCTCTCGGTGATCCGCAGGGCGACGGCCGCCGTGGCGCGCGCGTGCTTCACCACCGCGTCGACCAGGAGCGGCAGGATGTCGGCCGGCTCGGCCTCCGCCGACGCGAGCCGTCCGAACCTCACCAGGACCGAGATCGGCGTCTCGCCGGGCACGGACACATCGTGCCTATCCTGCGCCGTTCGTCAAGACGAGGTATACGTAGCCGGTGACGAGAGTCGACTACATGGCGAGGCTCAAGCTCGACGCGCGAGAGATCGAGAGCAGGCGGGCCTTCTTCGAGCTGACCGATGACGATCTGGCGCGTCTCGCCAGCCTGCGAACGTTCGCCGACAGGCACAGCAAGGAGATCGTCGACGCCCTCTACGAGCTCATCCTCGGCCACGCCGACAGCCGCGCCTTCTTCAGCGACGAGGCGATGGTGCAGCGGGTCAAGTCGCTGCAGCGCGAGTACTTCATGGGGCTGTTCGCCGGGCGCTGCGACGTCCCCTACGTCGAGGACCGGTTGCGGGTCGGCGCGGTCCACGAGCGGATCGGCCTGCAGCCGAAGTGGTACATCGGGGCGTACAGCCGGTACCTGCGGCTCCTCCTCGATCGCATGTTCGCCGACTTCAAGCCCGCCGACGCCCAGGCGGCGTTCAGCAGCGTCAAGAAGCTGGTCGCGTTCGACATGGCGCTGGCCATCGATACCTACAACGTGGCCTACCTCGACACCATGGCGCGCCAGCAGGCCGCCATCCGCGAGCTGTCCACCCCGGTCATCCGGGTCTACGAGCGCGTCCTGCTCCTGCCGGTGGTCGGCACGGTCGACAGCCACCGCGCCGAGCAGATCATGGAGCAGCTGCTGGTCCGTGTGGTCGAGGAGCAGGCGCGCGCGGTCATCGTCGACATCGCTGGCGTGCCGGTGGTCGACACCCGGGTGGCGGATCACCTGATCAAGACCACGGCGGCGGTGCGCCTGCTGGGCGCCGAGACCATCCTGACCGGCATCAGCGCGCACGTGGCGCGCACGATCATCCAGCTCGGGGTCGACATCTCCACCATGCACACGCTGACCCGGCTGGCCGACGGCATCGAGCTCGCGCTCGGCCTCATCGGCCGCGAGATCCGCCCGGCGGAGAAGAAGTCGTGAAGCGCGACTCGATCCCGATCCTGCGGGTCGGCGACACGCTGCTCATCACCGTCCACACCGAGCTGCACGACACGGTGGCGGAGGCGTTCCAGGAGGACGTGCTGGGCGCCATCGAGAGGAGCGGCGCCGCCGGCCTCATCATCGACATCAGCGGCCTCGACATGGTCGACAGCTACGTCGCGCGCGTCCTGGCCGACACCGGGCGCATGGCGCGCCTGATGGGGACCCGCTCGGTGCTGGTCGGCATGCGGCCGGAAGTGGCGGCCACCCTGGTGCGGATGGGCTACCCGATGGAAGGCGTCGAGACCGCGCTCGGGGTCGACGATGGTCTCGCGCTCCTGGCCACCGCTCGAGTCCGGTGACATGGACGCTCCGGTCGACGCCGTCGAGCGCTTCACGATCCAGAGCGAGAGCGACATCGCGCTGGTCCGCCGGCGCGTGCGCGAGGTCGCCCAGGAGCTCGGCTTCGACGCCTTCGCGACCGCCGCGATCACCACCGCTGCCTCGGAGCTGGCGCGCAACGTGTGGACCCACGCGCACGGCGGCGACAGCGCGATCGCGCGCGTGCTCGACGGACGCCGCAAGGGCGTGCGGCTCGAGTTCCGCGACCGTGGGCCCGGGATTCCCGACCTGCCGCGCGTCCTGGCCGGCGGCTACTCGACGGCGCGATCGCTCGGGCTCGGGCTGTCCGGCAGCAAGCGACTGGTCGACGAGTTTCACATCGAATCGACCCCGGGGCGCGGAACGCTGGTCGAAGTGACGAAGTGGGCTCGCTACTAGAACGCTGGCTGGTCGGGCTCGACGCCATCCCGGTGGTCGACGAGGCCTCGGTCTCGCTGGTCCGCGAGGAGGTCAGGCGGCAGGGAGCGCTCGCCGGCCTGTCGGGCGAGGCGATCGAGAGCCTGGCGGCCGCCGCCAGCGAGCTCGCGCACAACCAGCTCGCCCACGCGGTGCGCGGCCACCTCGCCCTGCGCGCCGTCGACCGCGGCGGCGTGACGGGGCTCGAGGTCATCGCCGCCGACGCCGGGCCCGGGATCGCCGACCCGACCAGCGCGCTGCGCGGCCAGCCGCGACCCGGCGGCTCGCTCGGGGTCGGGATGTCCGCCGCCCAGCGCCTCAGCGAGGAGATGGACATCGATGTCCGCCTCGGCGAGGGGACCTGCGTGCGGGTTCGGCGCTTCGCGGCGCCGGTCACGCGCAGCGAGCTCGCGATCTTCGCCCGTCCGTGCGAGGGGGAGACCGTGTGCGGCGACGACGCGATCGCGCTCCGCGGCGGAAGCTCGCTGCTCCTGGCGGTGGCCGACGGCCTCGGCCACGGCCCGCTCGCGCGCATCGCCTCGTCCGCCGCGATCGACGTGGTCGCCGGCGCGCCGGAGCGCGGCCCCGCGGCCATTCTCACCGCGTGCGGCCCCGCCCTGCAGGGCACCCGCGGGGCAGTGGCCGCGATCGCTCGCCTGGGCGACACCGACCTGCGGATCGCCGGCGCCGGCAACGTGACCGCCGCGGTCTACAGGCCGCGCAGCGCGCAGCGCTCGATGGGGAACGCCTACATCCTCGGTTCGTCGCAGCGGCCGCCGCGCTTCGACGAGGAGCTCTTCGCGCTCGACCACCAACGGACCGTCATCCTGTTCACCGATGGCATCTCGGCGCGCGCCGACCTGTCCGAGGAGCCCGACACGCTGCGAAGGCCGCCCATCGAGGTGGCCCAGCGCCTGATCGAGCGCTTCGGCCGGCGCGACGACGACGTCCTGGTCCTGGTCGCCCGCTGAGGCCGGGGCGGCGCATTTCCCGCGCCCCTCCCCCCGCCCCCGGCACGGTTTGCGCGCGGTCCGGCCCGGCGCCCGGACCACGGGGCGGCACGGCGCCTGCACTTGCCCCCCTCATGAATCCGGCCGACCTGGTGGAGGGAAGCGCCGCGCTCCTCTCGACGCTCGACCGGGGCGGGAGGGTCCTCGACTTCAACGCCCGCTGCGCGGAGCTCTCCGGGCTGGAGCGCGCGGCGGCGCTCGGACGGTCCTGGCTGGAGCTGTTCGTGCGCGTCGACGACCGCGACACCATCGGAGGGCACATCGAGGCGACACGCCGGGGCGAGACCGTGGCGCCGTTCGCCATCCCCCTCGAGGGCACCGGGAACGGCGAGACGCGCTGGATCCGCTGGCACCTGACGCCGATGGCCGATGACCTGGTGTGCGCGACCGGGATCGACGTCACCGACGATCAGGCGCTGGCCACCCGCTCGCGGCGCACCGAGCGCATCGCAGCGCTCGGCACCATGACCGCAGGGCTCGCCCACGAGCTCAGGAACCCGCTCAACGCCGCCCACCTGCAACTCGACCTGGCGCGCCGGCGGCTGGCGCGCGGTGGCGACGAGACATCCGCGCTGCACGCGCTCGAGGTCGCCGACGCCGAGGTCTCGCGGCTGGCGCGGCTGGTCGACGAGTTCCTGCTGTTCGCGCGGCCAAACGCGCTCCAGCTGTCGCGCGGCGACCTGCGCGCCGTCGCCGCCGCCAGTATCGACGCGCTGCGCGGAGAGGCCAGCCTGCGTCGGGTCGACCTCCACCTCGAGCTCGGCGAGCCGGTCTGCGCCGAGTTCGACCGCGTGCGCATCGGGCAGGCGCTGCAGCACCTGGTGAAGAACGCGATCGAGGCGAACGAGGCCGGCGGCACGGTGCGGGTCGCCCTTACCGGCGGCGGCGGTGCGGCGTGCATCCTGGTCGAGGACAGCGGACACGGCCTACCGACCGGCGCGCCGGTCTTCGAGCCGTTCTTCACCACCAAGGCGCAGGGCACCGGCCTCGGGCTGGCGATCGCCCACCGGATCGTGTGCGATCATGGCGGCTCGATCGCGGTCGAGAGCTGCCCGGGCCGCACGCTGTTCCGGGTCTCTCTGCCCACCTGCTGAGCGAGGCGCGCATGGCTGAACGGATCCTGGTGGTCGACGACGAACCGAACGCACGGACCGCGCTGGCCGAGCTCCTGCGCGACGAGGGTTACGCGGTCGAGATGGCGGCCGACGGCTTCAAGGCGCTGCCCAAGCTGGCGGAGTTCGCGCCCGATCTCCTGCTCACCGATCTCAGGATGCCGGGCCTTACCGGCATCGAGCTCATGGCGAAGGCGCGCGAGATCGATCCGGAGATCGCCGCCGTGGTGATGACCGCGCACGGCGAGGTCGAGACCGCGGTGGCCGCCATGCGGCAGGGCGCGGCCGACTACCTGACCAAGCCGCTGGTGTTCGACGAGCTCAGGATCGTCATCGACCGCGCGCTCGAGCGCCGCCGGCTGCGCCGCGAGGCCGGGCAGCTGCGCGAACGGCTGTCGCGCAGGCACCGGCTGGACGCCGCAATCGGCTCCAGCGCGGCGATGGAGAAGGTGTTCGACACCGTGCTGCAGATCGCCCCGTCGCGCGCGACCGTCCTCATCGAGGGGGAGAGCGGCACCGGCAAGGAGCTCATCGCCGCCGCCATCCACGAGCACTCGCCGCGCTCGGCGCACCCGTTCGTCAAGCTCCACTGCGCGGCGCTGGCCGAGACGCTGCTCGAGAGCGAGCTGTTCGGCCACGAGAAGGGCGCCTTCACCGGCGCACTCGCGCGCCGCGACGGCCGGTTCCAGCAGGCCGACGGCGGCACCCTGTTCCTCGACGAGATCGGCGAGATCGCGCCCGGCATCCAGGTCAAGCTGCTCCGCTTCCTGCAGGAGCGCGAGCTCGAGCGCGTCGGCGGCAACCAGACCATCAAGGTGGACGTCAGGATCGTCGCGGCGACCAACCGCAACCTCAAGCAGCTGGTCGACGGCGGCAAGTTCCGCGAGGACCTGTACTACCGGCTCAACGTGGTCTCGATCGAGATGCCGCCCCTGCGCGCGCGGCCCGGCGACATCCCGCTCCTCGCGATGCACTTCCTCAGGAAATACTCCGAGGAGAACGGAAAGCAGATCGCCGGATTCACCGACGACGCCCTGGCGGGCCTCGTGCGCCACACATGGCCGGGCAACGTGCGCGAGCTGGAGAACGCGATCGAGCGCGCCGTGGTCGTCTGCCGCGGCGACCAGATCCGTTCCGAGGACCTCATCCCCACCCTGGCGGCCGTCGCAGACCGCGGCGGCCCCGGTGGCGATCAGTTCCCGGCCGTGCCAGGCGCCTCGATGGCCGACATCGAGCGCTACGCGATCCTCAAGACCCTCGAGCACGTCGGCGGGTCGACCTCGAAGGCCGCCGAGCTGCTCGGCATCTCCGCCCGCACCATCCAGTACCGCCTGCGCGAGTACATGGGCGAGCCACCCGGCGGCGGCTCCGGTTCAGGCGACGGCGACGGCTAGAAGTCGCAGACGCCGTACTCGGTGTCGTTGAACAGCGCGGGCGGATCCAGCCGGCCGCACGGCACGGTCGAGCCGCAGTCGGTGGTGCCGACCTCGCACAGGTACTGGCAGTAGGTGCCGGCGTCCGGGGTCTTGACGCACAGGAGGCCGGGGCCGCAGTCGGACTGGCCGACGCAGGCGTCGAGGTAGGCGCCGCTGCCGGGGACCCGGCAGTTGGCGTCGAAGCGGTCGTCCTCACCCACGCCGAGCACGCAGTCCTCGCCGGAGCCACAGCCGCCGCTCATCGGATCGCAGTCGGATGTGCAGATGCGCGCGGCGCCGCCGCCGACCTCGCGGTTGCACAGGCTGAGCGCGCCGTCGCAGTCGCCGTCGCCGGCGCAGTACTTCTGGCAGTGGCGGCCGCCGGCGCCCGCAGAGACGCAGTCGTAGCCGGCGGCGCAGTCTTCGTCGCCGCCGCAGGTCTCGTCCTGCGTTCGCTCGCCGGCCGACAGGCAGGTCGAGTCGCCGCCGCTCGCCACGTAGCACGCCTGGCCGTCGTCGCAGCCGCACTGCTGGAGCGGGTCGCACGGATCGCCCTCGCCGCAGGTCTGGTCGCTGCCGCCGTCGGGCCCCAGGGCCGTGCAGCTGCCCATCACCTGGTCGGCCCCGTAGCAGAAGTTGTCGGCGCCGCAGGTCATGCCGTCGGGGCAGCCGTCCGCGGCGGTGCAGGTGACCGCGCAGGCGTCGGGCTTGTGCACCTGGCAGCCGGCGAGCGCAGCCAGGGCGGCAGCAATCAGAAGCGGCCGGACCATGACATCACCGCGCCGCCGGACTGCGCCGGGGCGACGCCGATCTGCGCCGCCTGTTTCTCGTCCTGGTTGCCCATCCAGTAGAAGATGCCGCCGCCGGTCAGGGCGATGGCGCCGACCAGGCCGAAGCCGATCGCGCGGGTGCGGTTGCGGTCGAGCGAGTCTTCCTTGTCGGCAAGGTCGGGAGTCCAGGATCCGCCCTGCTCGTAGAAGTCGTCCAGGTCGCCGGCGTCGCTGCGGGCCTTGAGTCCGTGATAGACGCTGATGATGAGGAAGGCGGCTCCGGCCGAGCCGAGTCCGATGCCGGCCAGCCGCTTGGCGCGGCCGGGATGGCGATCGATCGGCCCGCGCGCCGACAGGTCGGCGCCGGCGGCGGCGGGCGCGGCAGGCGCCGGCAGCGCGGCAGGCGCCGGCGGCGGGGTCGCCACGCGCGGCGCAGGTACCGGCGCGGGAGACGGCTGCGGCGCGACCGGCGCGGGGGCGGGCGAAGCCGGGGTCGGCGCCGCGGTGGGCGCCGGCGCTGGAGTCGGTGCGGCCGGCGGCGGCGCGGTCGCCGGCGGCGTGTCGCCGGCGCACCTGCTGAGCGTGGCCAGGTGCTCCTTGGCGAGCGCGATCTGGCCGGCGTCGGTCGACACCTTGAGGAACTTCTTGTACGAGCGGCGGGCCGACTTGCAGTCCCCCTTCAACCGGTAGGCCTGCGCCAGGTTGAAGAGGATGCCGGGCGCCGGCACCAGCTTGTAGGCGTGGCGGAAGGCGTCCACCGCGGCCCCGTAGCGACCCGCCTGATACTCGGCGAGGCCGGCCTCGTGGAGCAGCTTGGCCTTCTCCTTGTCGCTGTCGGATTGCGCCGCGGCGCGACCGGCGACCAGGACGAGACTCGCGGCGATGACGAGCGAAGAGAGTCGAGACAGCACCATGGTCACATGTTCCCGAACGGATCCTTGATGGGGGCGTCGCGGTCGCCCGCAGCCGCGGGCGGCGTCGCCGGCCTGGGCGGCGCGGCGGCCGGCTTCGGCGGCGCGGCGGCCGGCCTGGCGACGCTCTTTTGAACGTGCGCCGCCGGCTCCGACTTCTTCACCACAGGAGCCGGAGCGGCCTTCTTCACCACAGGAGCCGGAGCGGCCGCCTTCACCACCGGGGCTGGCTCCGCCTTCTTCACCACCGGGGCTGGCTCCGCCTTCTTCACCACCGGGGCTGGCTCCGCCTTCTTCACCACCGGGGCCGGCTCGCTCTTCGCGGGCGCGGCGGCCGCGGCCGGCTCTTGCTTCGGCGCTGCGGCTGCGTCACCCGACTCGCTGTCGCGCAGGAACAGGAACGAGGCCAGGCCTGCCACCAGCAGGCAGACCTGCACAGCGAGCAGCACCCGGTTGGACGGCTTCTGCAGCCAGAGCCGCGCCTGCATCCTGAACGGCAGCTCGGCGCTGATGCCGCGATAGAGCGCGTGCGCCAGCTTGCGCGCCGCTGCCTGCACCTCGACCGCGCTCGGCCGCCGTTTCGGATCATCGGCCAGCATCGAATCGACCAGGTGGTCGACCGCGGCCGGCACCTCCGGGCGCGCCTCGCTCACGATCACCGACTGATCGACCGGCGTTCCGATCAGCATCTGCTGGGCGAGCAGGCCGAGCGCGTGGATGTCCGACGGCGGGCCGAGGATCTCGCCGCGCGCCCTCTCCGGGGCGCGGCCGCTGGACAGCCTGGCGATGCCGACCTGGAGCAGCTTGACCTCGAGCCCCTCCTCGGTGTGCCGCACGATCACGCTCTCCGGCGCGAGGTCGCAGCGGACGACGTCGGTCTTGTGGGCGTCGGCGACGGCGGCCGCGACCTGGCTCAGGATCTCCATCGCCTCGTCGATCGGCATCCGCCCACGCGCCAGCCGTGCAGCCAGCGTCTCGCCGTGCAGCGGCTCGGTCACCACGTAGACCCGGCCGTCGTGCAGCCGCCCGGCGCCCTGGATCTCCACCATGTGCAGGCTGTCGATGTGGCGCGCGGCCTCGGCGCTGGCGACCAGCCGGTGGTGCGACGGCTCGTCGCGGCACACGCTGCGCGCGAACAGCTTGATCGACACCGATTGCGCGACCGCGTCGTGACCGGTGTACAGGGTGCCGAGCGCGTCGCCCGAGACCCACGACACCACCTCGTGGTCGCCGACCAGCGTGCCCGGCTGCAGGATCTCGGAGGGCACCGGGGGAAGCGGTGCCGGCTCGACCGCCGCGGCGGCCAGCTCGGGCGTCATCGCGACCGGTTGCGGCAGGTCGATGTCGGTTGCTTGCAGGCGCTCCGGATAGAAGACGACCCGCGGCTCCTCCGCGATGGGCGCGGGCGGTGGCTCGGCCGCAAACGGCCCCGGCTCGGGCACGAACGGCGCGGTCGCGGCGAGCGCCACGGTGCCGGGGTCCAGGGCGACGGGGTCGAGCTCGAACGCCTCGGCAGGCAAGCCGACCTCGTCCGGCGACTCGATCGGCCTGGTCATCGCGGCGACCGCGGCGGCCACCAGCTCGGGAGAGATCACCTCGGTCGACACCGGCGCGAACGGGTCGGTCTGGACGGCGACCGGCTGCGGCGGAGGCGTGGCGGTGCCAGTCGGCTTGCGCCGCGCGGGCCGCGGCGCCGGGGCCGGTCCGATGAAGGTCCGACCACTCTGCTCGGCGGGTGGCGGGAGCTTGATGTCTTCGACCGCTTCGCGCGGAAATCGCACGGTATCCGGATCGCTGTCCATCGGATCACTCCCTGACGACATGTCCGTACTGAGGACAGCCTCCGTAGCCGGAAGTCGCACACAAAAGCAACGACAGAAATGCAAGCCGGCATACCGCCACGCCTTTCGGGGCGAGGCGGATCGTGCCGGAGATCACGGATCGAGCCGCCAGATCTGCGGCGCCAGGTCGTTACAGGTCCACTGCTGCACGTTTGCGCCCATGTCGACCGAGCCGCCGGCGACGTCCAGGCAAGCATCGCTTCCGGCATGCACCAGCCGGAAGTAGCCGACTCCGACGTTCTCGATCCGCCAGCGGGTCGCGGTCCCGCACGGCACCTGCGCGACGTTGGCACCCGCCGCGTCTCCCGCCGCCCCGACGCACAGCCCGCTTCCCACATTGATGATGTGGGCGCTGCCGTCCGGCAGCTGTTCGGGCGCGAAGTGCTGTGCCCCGGACCCGTTGCAATCCCACTGCCGGATGTTCGCCCCCGCCTCGGCCGACCCGTTCTCTACATCCATGCAGAAGCCGCTCTGCAGGCTGGTGAAGACGTATGCGCGGCCGTCCTCTAGACCGTCACCGCTGCCGCCGAGCGGACCGCGCGCGAAGAACGACCGACAGCGGCCGTCCTCCCAGCGCGACGCGATCTCGAGCACAGCCCGCCCTCGATCGAGCGGCAGGAGCGGCGAGCTGTAGTTGGGGCAGAAGTCGTCGTAGGCGTCCGGCACCGGGACCGGCGCCTGGATCGGATACCAGTTGCCGCCGCCGCCCTCGCTCGACGCCAGGATGACCTGCCCGTTGTCGGGCGCGACCGCGCCGCCGCCGTCGGTGCGCATCTGGCCGACCAGGTACAGGCGGCCGTTCTGTCCGGGGCGATCGCTCACCGCCAGGGTGGGCGCGTGCCGGAAGAGAATTCCGCCGAGCGAGGCCGGACGCAGGCCCGGATCTCCAGCATCGCCCCAGTCCCAGCCGTCGGCGGAGAAGCGCAGGTGCGCGGCACAGCCATCGGTGCCGCAGATCTCGAACGACATCGCGTGGCGGCCATCGGGCGCGCGGCGGACGACCGGCATGCCGGGACGTGCCCCCGATGGCGCCAGCACGACGACTGCGCGCGCGTCGGACCAGGCGACGCCGTCGGTCGACCTCCGCGCCACCAGCTTCTGGCTGTGCGCCGGATCGGTCTCGTCCGAGTAGTGACAGACGAGCGAGCCGTCGTCGAGCTGCTCGAATTCCGGCTCCCACAGTCCGCCCTGCGAGCGCGGCACGCCGGCGACCACCACCTCCGACAGGAAGCTCCAGCTGCGGCCGGCGTCGCGGCTGGCGTAGACCGGGATCGACATGGGCGCGTCAGGCGCATCGCCGCCGACGGACGCCGCCCACAACAGCGCGCCAGCCGAGAGATCGCCGAGCGCGTGCGGCAACCGGTAGAGAGTCGCGCAGCACAGGCCGCCGCCGGCGCGGTCGTCGCCGACGTGCCCCACCACCGCGAAGCTCACGCCGTCGTCGCCGCTCTCGACGATGGTGCCGCCGAGCCGCCCGCTGGCCTGTGGCGCGACCACCGCCGCGACGATCGCGCCACCGCTGCCCTCGATCGCGCGCGGGTAGAAGGCGTCCCCCTCGACCAGCGGCAGGGGCGGCGTCGACAGCGGGGCGCCGCCGTCGGGCTCGCCTGCGCCGTCTCCACCCACGCCGGCGTCGTCTCCGCCGCTCGAAAGCGTTCCGCCGCAGGCACCGAGCAGAGCCGCGAGCAGCGCGCTTCGACCGATCACGCACGCGCGTCGAGCAGCTCTCGTGCCACGCCCATCACCGCGTGATCGCGCGCGCGCGCCAGGTCGGCGCCCTCCACCTGCGGACGACCGGTTGCAGGATCAAGGGGTCGCGTCGAGGAACGCCTCGACCTCGTGGCGCGGCAGGGCGATCGCCTTTTCCGGCCGTTCGTGCGGCGCTACCACCACCCAGCTCGGCTCTGCCTTGATGACGAAGTTCTCGCTGGTCTCGGTGCCGAACTCGAGCGCCTCCTCGAGGGCGAAGCGGCTCACGCCCCAGCGCACGTTGCGGCCGTCGCGCGCCGCCTCGATGTTGATGGTGCTGCCGTTCGGCGTGGCGCTGAGCGATCCTCCACCCGGCGCGTGATACCAGTCGGCGGTCGCCTCGTCCCAGAAGACGGCGCCGACCTCGTGGCGCCGGTGCTCGACCGGCTCGACCCGCTGCTGTGCCGCGGCCGCGTGGGCCGGCTCCTCGTGCACGGGCGCGGCCCGCCGGGCGATGGTGACCGGCTTCGTCCTGGTCACCTTGCGGACGCGACCACCGGAGTAGACCCGCTTGCCCTGCTCGCCGCTGAGGTGGTGAGCGCCGGGCCGCACCAGCGTGATGACCGCGCCGCCGGCGTGCTCGCGGTACGAGCCCTCCTTCTCGATGAGGCGGCCCTTGAGCGTCATGCTGCTCGGCATCGCCGACTCCTGGTCGCTGATGATGAGGCCGCGCTCGAGCCCCTTCGCCTTGCTCTCGAGCGTGACCTCCTTCGCCTTGCGCTTGCTGCCGCCCTTGCGCAGGAACAGCTTGCGCTCGACCACCACGCCGTCGACCGTCTTGTCGACGACGGTCGACACCTTCATCTTCCCGGTGCGGCGCGCTGGCCGGGCGCCGTCCCCCGCGAACGCCGGGCTCGCGAGCGAGAGCACACATGCGGCGAGGAGGAACGGACGAGACGACATGATCACCGGCAGTGCAACCGCGGTGCCCGCGCAACCCCGCATGCCGCCGGGCCGGTGACGAGTGGTCTTGCCGGCCGCCTGCCGAAATCGCGCCTCAGTTCAGCGCGCCGGGTGCGTCGCCGAGTTTCGCCACCAGTCGCGACGCATGCTCGAGGAGGCGCACGACGCGGCGGGCCGGGTCGCGCGATTCGAGCAGCGCCTGCCGCTCGTCGGCCTCGCGCACCAGCGCCGCCGCCAGCGCGTGGGTCAGCGCGCCGGTCTCGCCGTGCTCGCGCAGGAGAGCGCGCAGCGCCTCGCCCTCGCTGCCCAGCCCGGCGGCGATCCGCTCGCACACCGCGACCAGCTGGCCGCGCTCGAGAGCGAGACCGGCCTCGTCGACCTTGCGATCCGGCATCGAGGCCGCGACCACCTCGCGGTAGGCGCGCTCGGCCGGCAGCTCGCGCTCGATGTTGATCCGCTCGACGCCGCGCACCGCGATGGCGAAGCGATCGCCCGGCAGCTCCTGGCATGCGATGACCTCGCCGGCGCCTGCGATCGGATAGACCGGCGGTCGACCGTGGTAGTCGGTCTGGAATCCGGGCCGGAGCCGCGCGATCGCCATGTGCCGCGAGCCGGTCACCACGTCGCGCGTCATCTCGACGTAGCGCGGCTCGAAGACGTGCAGTGGCAGCACGGTGCCGGGGAACAGGATGGCGTCCGGCAGCGGAAAGATGGCCAGTCGGGCCAGGACGCTCGGGTCGATCCCCATGCAGAAGTTTTACCCGCTCTCGGGCCTGCGAGACGCGGTGTGTAGCCCGAAGTGCGCGGACCCGGAATTACGCCCACATGGACCGTACGGCTAGCGGCGGCGGGCGGCGATGCGCGCCTCGGCGCCGCTCCAGCCGGCGTCGAGGGCGGCGCCCGGCTCGTCGATGTCGATGAGCAGCGGGGCGTGGTCCGACGGGATCGGCTTGCCCTTGCGCGCCTCGCGGTCGATCTCGGCCCAGCGGATGCGCCCGGCGAGCGGCCGCGTGGCGAGCAGGTGGTCGATGCGCATGCCGTAGTTCTTGTGGAACATGCCGGCGCGATAGTCCCACCAGGTGAAGCGGTCGGGCTCGGCGCAGTGCATGCGGTAGCTGTCGAGCAGACCCCAGTCGAGCAGCCGCGCGAACGCGGCCCGCTCCGGCGGCGACACATGCGTGCCGCCGTGACAGGCGGTGGCGTCCCAGACGTCGGCGTCGGCTGGCGCGACGTTGAAGTCGCCGCCGAGGAGGAGCGGCTGGTCGACAGCGCACGACTCGGCGAGCCAGCGGTGGAGGCGCTCGAACCAGGCGAGCTTCGCGCGGTAGAAGATCGAGTCGACGGTGCGGCCGTTGGGCGCGTACAGGCTGACGACCCGGATGCCGGCGCAGACGCCGGAGATCATCCGCGCCTCGGCGAGCGGCTCGTCGTCGCCGGCGTCCGGCGTGGCGGCCGCGCGCAGCGGCTGGCCGAAGTTCGTGACCACGTCGTCGATGCCGGCGCGGCTGGCGATGGCGACCCCGTTCCAGCGCCCTTCGCCGTGGTGCGCCAGCTGATAGCCGCGCTCCGCGAAGGCGGCCGCGGGCGCGTCGCCGTCGGCCAGCTTGGTCTCCTGCATGAGGAGGATGTCGGGCCGCGCTCGCTCCAGCCACCACCAGACCTTCTCGAGCCGCGCGTTGAGCGAGTTGACGTTCCAGGTGGCGATCCGCACGGCGGGACCCTACCGCGGGACAGCGATCTTCGCAGCGCGTGCGTGACGTCACGCGGCCTGGAACACCGTCTCCGATCCCGCCAGTCCCATGCCGGCGATAACTGCGCGGAAGCGCGTCGCTGCCTTCAGCCAGGCTGATGAGGACGTGCAAAGTCTTTGCTGGTTCCCGGCCTCCGACACGTCTATAGACCGGCCGTTTCATGAGCTCCAAGCCTCCCCAGTCGTTCGGGGACGACCTCGCCGAAGCAAACACCGAGCTGAGGATCGCGACCGGATATCAGGACACGATCGCCGCTCCGGCCGATCCGGACAATCCGTTCGAGGAGGAGACCGTCCTCGACGACCACACCTCTGCGCCGGTACGCACCCGCTGGGCGCGCGGCTCGGAGCTCGCCGAGCATCCCGGAGGCGAGCCACATCGGCTCGGCAACTACCGCGTGGTCACGCCGCTGACCGCCGGCCGCTCCGGAGTCCTTCACCTCGGCGAGCACGCGCTGCTGCGCTACCGGGTCGCCGTCAAGATCCTGCCCCCGCCGCTGCGCGGCAACCAGGAGCTCGAGCGGCGCCTCCTGGCCGAGGCGGTGACCATGGCTCGGGTCTCCCATCCGGGCGTGCCGACCGTGCTCGACTTCGGGCACGACACCGCCGGCTCCGCCTTCCTGGTCATGGAGTACATCGAGGGCGAGACGCTGGCCACGCACCTCTCGCGTGGCACCCGCTTCTCGCTGCCGCAGGTGATCGAGATCGGCGCTCAGGTCGCCTCCGCGCTGGCGGCCGCGCACGCCTCCGGCGTGTTCCACCGCGACGTCCAGCCGGACAGCATCCACATCGCTCCGGCGCCCGAGCCCGCCGGCCTGAGGACCAAGCTCGTCAACTTCGCGAACGCCGTGACCCCATCCGAGAGCGCGCGCTACCTGGCGCCCGAGCAGTCCCTCGCGCCTGTGGGCGGCGACGTGCGCAGCGACGTCTACTCGCTCGGCTGCGTGCTGTTCGAGCTCCTCACCGGCGTCACTCCCTTCATCGGCACGCCGGAGCAGGTGGTGCACGCGCGCCGCACCATGGAGCCGCCGCCGCCCCGCGCGTTCCGGCCCGATGTGCCGCCGGCGCTCGATCATCTGGTGCAACGGATGACCGCTCGCCGGCCCGAGGATCGCCCCGCCGGCATGATCGAGGTGGAGCACGCGCTGCGCGCATGCGTCGCGCCGCCGCCGCGCCCGGCACCCCGCATCTCGCGACCGGTCCTCGCACTCCTCGCAGGCATCGCGGTCGGCCTCGGCCTGGGTTACTTGCTCCTCCACCTCTGACGGGCGCCATTCAGCGGCGCAGGGTGGCCCGCGTCGTGCATTCCCCCGATCCGGAGGTGAATGATGCCCGAGAAGAAGAAGCAGAGCCGCCGGCGCAACTCGATCAAGAACAAGGACCAGTACGAGGCGCTCAAGCGCAAGGGAATGAGCAAGGAGCGCGCGGCGAAGATCTCCAACGCCGGAAAATCGGCCTCCCGCAAGGGCGGCAAGAAGGGCGGCCGCAAGAGCAAGAGCCGCAGCTGAGTGGGTAGAGCCGCGTGCGCCGCGGTGCGGCCGCGCGGTAAGCTCCCTTCATGGCCGAATCCGCTCGAGCACGCCTGGTCCTGCGCCAGCTCCGGCCGAGTGACCTCAAGGCCATCATCGATCTGCAGACCCGATCGTTTCCGATCGAGCCGTGGACCAGGGAGCAGCTCGAGAGCCAGCTCGCCATCTTCGCCGAGGGTCAGCTCGGGGTCGAGATCGACGGCAAGCTGGTCGCCACCTCGAGCTCGCTCATCGTCGACGAGGAGGACTTCGGCGCCTATCACACCTTCGTCGAGGTGTCCGACAACGGCTTCATCAGGAACCACGACCCGGAGGGTGACACCCTCTACGGGATCGACATCGCCGTCGATCCGCGTCACCGCGGCGAGCGGCTGTCGCGCCGCATCTATGAAGCGCGCAAGGAGCTGGCCCACAAGCACAACCTGCGGGCCATCCTGATCGCCGGGCGTATCCCCGGCTACCACAAGGTCGCCGACAAGATGTCGGCCGAGGAGTACGTCAGGAAGGTGGTCCAGAAGGAGCTCAAGGACCCGACCTTGACCAGCCAGCTGGCCCAGGGCTTCGCGATCCGGTCGGTGTTGCGCGACTACCTGCCGTCCGACACCGAGTCGATGGGCTACGCGGTGTTCATGGAGTGGCTGAACCCGGAGCACCACCCGCTCGACGCGCCGGTCGCGGTGCGCAGCATCCGGGTCGCCGCGGTGCAGTACCAGATGCGGCCGGTCACCAGCTTCGAGGAGTTCGCCCAGCAGTGCGAGTTCTTCATCGACACCGCCTCCGAGTACCGGATGGACTTCCTCCTGTTCCCGGAGATGGTGACCAACCAGTTGCAGATGCTGGTGCCGGCGCCCGAGTCGTCGCTCACCGCGCGGCGGCTCGACGAGTTCACGCCGCGCACGGTCGACTTCTTCACGCGCATGGCGATGAAGTACAACCTCAACATCGTCGGCGGCAGCCACCTCACGGTGGAGAACGACAAGCTCTACAACATCGCCTCGCTGTACCGGCGCGACGGCTCGGTCGAGAAGCAGTACAAGCTGCACATCTCGCAGTCGGAGGCGAAGTGGTGGGGCGTCACCGCTGGCGACGACGTCCGGGTGTTCGACACCGATCGCGGCAAGATCGCGATCCTGATCGGCGACGACGTGGTGTTCCCGGAGAGCGCGCGGATCGCCACCAGCAAGGGGGCCAACGTCCTGTTCGTGCCGTTCAACACCGACATCCGCTCGGCCTACATGCGCATCCGGTACGGCGCGCAGGCGCGCTGCATCGAGAACGGCATGTACGCGGTGCTGGCCGGGCCGGTCGGCAACCTCCCCTCCGTGCAGGGCGCCGACATCCACTACGGAGAGGCCTGCATCCTGACTCCGTGTGACGTGCCCTTCTCACGCGACGGCGTCGCCGAGGAGGCGACCCCCAACGTCGAGACCATGGTGGTGCAGGAGCTCGACATCGAGGTGCTGCGGCGCAGCCGCCTGGTCGGCACGGTGCGGACCTGGCTCGACCGGCGCACGGATCTCTACGCGGTCCGCTTCACCGAGGGCGGCGAGATCCGCGAGGTCTAGTCGTGGAGGAGCTGGGCGGCGGGCTCGTCCTGTGCCAGACCGGCCCCGAGCACGCCGAGCGGCTCGAGGAGCTGCAGCGCATCGTCTTCCCCACCCTGGCGGACGACCAGCGCTTCAAGGCTGCCCATTATCGAAAGCACATCGAGCTGTTCCCGGACGGGCAATTCTGCGTGCTGGACGGCGAGCAGGTGGTGGGCATGACCTCGACCATCCGGCTCGACCTGGAGCTCGGCGACCACACCTTCGCCGAGATCATCCAGGGCGGCTGGCTGACCTCGCACCGCCCCACCGGCCGGTGGATGTACGGCGCCGACGTCGGCACCCATCCCGATCACCGCGGGCGCGGCATCGCGCGCGCCCTCTATTCGGCGCGCCACCGGGCCGTGCGGCGTCTCGGGCTCGACGGCCAGTTCACCGTCGGGATGCCGAGCGGCTACGGCGCGGTGGCGCACGCGATGAGCGCCGAGGACTACTACGCGGAGGTGGTCGCGGGGACCCGCCGCGACCCGACGGTC
>Ga0075425_100002166_pt1 | contig 19535 bp, 19 predicted proteins | sample SoiMethybrSBSTD4_FD_75300 | JGI IMG/M metagenome (GOLD analysis project Ga0075425, IMG submission 75300) | Bulk soil microbial communities from a Populus tree surrounding site in Tennessee, USA - Soil MetaG P. TD hybrid SBSTD4 | ecosystem: Environmental > Terrestrial > Soil > Tree plantation... | reverse complement strand
CATCGGCAAGCTCCAGGACTACTGGGGCGCGCAGGGCTGTGCGTTGCTGCAACCGTACGACATGGAGGTCGGGGCGGGCACGTCGCATACCGCGACGTTTCTGCGTGCACTGGGCCCCGAGCCTTGGCGCGCGGCTTACGTGCAGCCCTCGCGGCGGCCCAAGGACGGCCGGTACGGCGCGAATCCCAACCGCCTGCATCAGCATCACCAGTTCCAGGTCGTGCTCAAGCCTTCGCCTTCTAATATCCTCGATCTCTACCTCGGGTCACTCGAGGAGCTCGGCTTCGACCTGAAGAAGAACGACGTGCGCTTCGTCGAAGACGATTGGGAGAATCCCACGCTCGGCGCGTGGGGGCTTGGCTGGGAGGTGTGGCTGAACGGGATGGAGATCACGCAGTTCACGTATTTCCAGCAGGTCGGCAGCCTCGACTGCGACCCAATCACCGGCGAGATAACGTACGGGCTCGAGCGGATGAGCATGTACCTGCAGAACGTCGAATCGGTGTTCGATCTCGTCTACGTCGAAGGCATCTCCTACCGCGACGTCTTCTTCCAGAACGAGGTCGAGCAATCGCGGTATGCCTTTGAAGAATCCAACGTGCCGAAGCTCTTCGAGCAGTTCGCCTTCTTCGAAAGCGAGGCGACGCGCCTGCTGGTGGCGAAGCTGCCGCTGCCCGGCTACGAAATGATCCTCAAGGCCGCGCACACCTTCAATCTCCTCGATGCGCGCGGCGCGATCTCGGTGACCGAGCGCGCGGCTTACATCGGCCGCATCCGCGCGCTGTCGCGGCTAGTCGCGCAGGCCTATGTCGACTCGCGCGAAGCGTTGGGGTTTCCGATGTTGCCTCCTGATCTGCGGCGGAGCGCGGCATGAGCTCCTCCGCGGCAACGCTCGTCGTTGAATTGCTCACCGAAGAGCTCCCGCCCAAAGCCTTGAGACAACTCGGCGAAGCGTTTAGCGACTCGCTGTTCGATTGCCTCCGTGACGATCGACTCGTGACCCCCGGAATCAAGCCAATTTTCTACGCGACACCGCGGCGCCTGGCGGTCTCGATAAGCAGCGTGTTATCCGAAGCCCCCGACCAGGAAGTGATCGAGCGCCTGATGCCCAGGACGCAGGCTGAAGGCGCCTCAGGCGAACCAACGCCCGCCCTGCTGGGCCGCCTGAAGAAGCTCGGGCGTATGCACCTTGCGGAAAAATACCCCGACGCTTGGGACGGCCCCGACCATCTGTACATACAGTCGGACGGGAAAGTGGACTGCGTCTGGCTGCGTTCGATGGCAAAGGGCTCAAGCCTGATACGGTCGCTCCAGAGCGCTCTGGAGCGCGCCATAGATGCCTTGCCGATCCCGAAGGTAATGAGTTACGCCCATGCCGGCGGCTACTACAACGACGTGCGATTCGTAAGACCGGCGCACGGGCTTCTCGCGCTGCACGGTGCCGCGATCGTTCCGGTCAGCGTGCTCGGGCTCGACGCCGGGCGCGCGACCGCGGGGCACCGTTTTCTCGGCCGCACCGACCTCGTGATCGCAACCGCAGAAGCGTACGCGCCGACACTCGAGGCCGAAGGTAAGGTGCTGCCCAGCTTCGCCGAACGCCGCGGCAGGATCGTCGCCGAACTCGAGGCCGCGGCGGGCGACGCGAACCTGCTCATGTCGGATGCACTGCTCGACGAGGTGACGGCGCTGGTCGAGTGGCCGAAGGTCTACACCGGGGGCTTCGAGCCGGCGTTTCTCGAGGTGCCGCCGGAGTGCCTGATCCTGACCATGCAGCATAACCAGAAATATTTTGCCTTGGCCGGCCCCGACGGCCGGCTGCAAAACCGCTTCCTGCTCGTGAGCAATCTCGACGTTCGCGATCCCGAAGCGATCATTCGCGGGAACGAGCGCGTGTTGCGCGCGAGGCTAGCCGACGCCAAGTTTTTCTACGATCAAGATCGCCGTTATCCGCTCGAATCGAGGGAGCCCAAGCTCGCCGGCATCGTCTATCACAACAAGCTCGGCAGCCAGGGCCAGCGCGTGACCCGGCTACGCCAGCTCGCCGGTCAGATCGCCGCCGAGATCGGCGCCGATCCGATGCTGGCCGATCGCGCGGCCCTGCTTGCGAAGGCGGACCTCGTAACCGAAATGGTCGGCGAGTTTCCGGAGCTTCAGGGCACGATGGGGCGCTACTACGCACTGCACGATGCCGAACCCGCGGCCGTTGCCGATGCGATCGCTCAGCATTACTGGCCTCGCTTCGCTGGCGACGCAATCCCTGAAGGGCCGATCGCGCAAGCCGTGGCGTTGGCCGACAAGCTCGAAGCGCTGGTCGGACTATTCGGCATCGGTGCACAACCGACGAGCGACAAGGATCCCTTCGGGCTGCGTCGCGCCGCCATCGGCGTGCTGCGTATCCTGATCGATGCGAAGCTGGCCGTGGACCTGCGGAAGCTCATCGAGCTCGCCTATGCAACATTCTTCGGCGTGCCTTTAGTCCAGGATGCCTCCGGCGAAGTCGAAGCTTTCATCCATGACCGGCTGCGCGCCTACCTGCGCGAGCAGGGCTACACGGCGAATCAGGTGGAAGCGGTCATGTCGCCGCCGCCCATGCGCGTCGATCTCGTGCCCGATCGCCTCGCTGCCGTGCAATCATTCGTCGCGATGCCCGAAGCGGAGGCGCTCGCGTCGGCCAACAAGCGCATCATCAACATCCTGAAGAAATCGGGTACGGACGCGGCGACTGCTGTCGACCGGTCGCTCTTCGCCGACGGCGCGGAGCACGACCTGTTCGCGGCAGTGCAAAAGCTCCTTCCTGTCGTGCACCGGCATGTCGATCGCGGGGAATATACCGAGGCTTTGCGCGCGCTGGCTTCCGCGCGCTCCAGCGTCGATCGCTTCTTCGACGACGTGCTGGTCATGGCGGAGGACCCCGCGCTGCGCGCCAACCGGCTTGCGCTGCTGCGCGGCCTGGCCGAAGCGATGAATCAGGTCGCCGATATCTCGAAGCTCGCCGTCTAAAGGAGCGCGCCCTTGGTCCAGTTCGCCTCCGATCCCGCCCCGCACACGCGCCAGGTGAAATTGATCATCCTGGACCGCGACGGCGTCATCAACTACGACAGCGAGCAGTACATCAAGTCGCCGGACGAGTGGCGTCCCATTCCCGGCAGCCTGGAAGCGATTGCGCGGCTCAACCACGCGGGCTTCCGCGTCGTCGTGGCGACCAATCAATCGGGTCTTGGCCGGGGGCTCTTCGACACGACGACGCTGATCTCGATCCATGAAAAGTTGCACAAGGCGCTCGCGCAAGTCGGTGGCCGCATCGACGCGGTATTCTTCTGCCCGCACGCCGCCGATTCGGATTGCGAGTGCCGCAAGCCCAAGCCCGGCATGCTCGCCGACATCGGTCGGCGCTTCGGCGTCGAGCTGACCGGGGTGCCGTGCATCGGAGATTCGCTGCGCGATCTGCAGGCGGCGGAAGCCATCGGCGCGCAACCGATCCTGGTGTTGACCGGCAAGGGCGAGAAGACCCTGCGCGAGGGCAACTTCCCCAGGAACACGGTGATCTTTCCCGACTTGGCCTTCGCCGTCACCGCGCTGCTCGCGGGAGATTGAGCGGCCGGACCGATGTCGGAGCTGCGTTCACTCTTCTTCGCGCTGTTCCAGCTCATCGTCACGCCGGTCTATGCCATCCTGGTCCTGCTCGCGTTCTGGCTGCCGCCGGTGCCGCGTTTCAAGTTCATCACCGGCTGGTGCTGGATCAACCTCGCCGCGGCGCGGCTGATCTGCGGCATCCGCCATCGTGTCCTGGGAAGACAAAACATTCCTCCGCGCGACGCGCCCCATATCGTCATGTCCAAGCATTCGTCGACCTGGGAAACGCTCGCGCTCAATTTCCTTTTCCCGCCGCTCGCGTTCGTCGCCAAGAAAGAGCTGCTGTCGATTCCATTCTTCGGATGGGCGTTCACGCTCGCCTCGCCGATCACCATCGACCGCAAGGCGGGCATGGACGCGATGCAGCAGATCGCCGAGCAGGGTCACGAGCGGCTGGCGCAAGGTTTTTGGATCGTCGTCTATCCGGAGGGAACCAGAATCCGGGCGGGAACGCGTGCGCGTTACAAGACGGGCGGGGCGCGGCTGGCGATCGCTCTTGGCGTGCCGATCGTTCCGGTGGCGCATAATGCCGGCTATTTATGGCCTAAGGGCGTGCTCGGCAAACGGTCCGGCACGGTCACCGTGTCGATCGGCCCGCCGATCCGCCCGGAGGGCAAGGACATGCAGCGGCTCACTAACGAGGTCGAAACGTGGATCGAGGACGAGGTCGCGCGGCTCGGAAATCCTCTAGGCAAGACGCCGGCACCGCACGGTTGATCGGACGCCGGCAGGACGAGGGCGATGCCGGCTTGCGCCGCGTGCTGCTCGCCGGACAGGACGTCGACTACCGGCTCATTCGGGCCCGCCGGCAGTCGATCGGGATGACGATCGATAACAGCGGCCTTGTCGTGCGCGCGCCGCGCTGGGTCACCATCCGCGAAATCGATCTGGCCCTGAAGGAACGCGCGCGCTGGGTCGTCGAGACGCTCGCCGAGTGGCGAGGGCGCAACCGCGAATCGCTGCCTACCGAGTGGCACGCGGGCGCGCCGCTCCTGTTCCAGGGAAGGGCGCTGACGCTCGCGCTGTTCCCGGCGCGCAAGAAGGCCATCGCCGCGGATCTTCTGCATCTGACCGTGCTGCACCCCGACCCGGGAGACGAATCCGAGATCGCGGCGTTTTGCTCCCGTTGGCTCAAGGAACAGGCGCTGTCGTTGCTCACGCCGCGAGCGCTTCACTTCGCGAGCCGTCTCAGGACGTCGCCGCCGGCGGTCAAGCTGTCGAATGCGCGGTCGCAATGGGGCAGCTGCAATCACCGCGGCGAAATCCGCCTCAATTGGCGTCTGGTGCAACTGCCGCCGCGCATCGCGGACTACGTCGTGGCCCACGAGGTTGCGCACCTGGTCGAGCTCAACCATTCGCCCCGGTTCTGGGCCCTCGTGGAATCGCTCCTGCCGGGCCACGTCGAGGCGAGGCGCGAGCTCGACGCCCTGACACCGTTGCTCGATTGATACTACGTGCTCTTGCCGACCGGCAGCGGCGGCAGGTGAACGACGGCGTCGCCTTGGGTCTGCAACAGTCGTTCCAACGCAGCAGCGAGCTCCTCGCCGCTCTTCGTATCGCGCCACGCGCCGCCTTCGGCGCGGAAATGGAAGCCGCCCGACTTTGCCGCCACCCACAGCTCGCGATTGGCCATGTGGCGATTGACGATGATGCGGCTCCCGTCGGCGCATTCGATCGTCAGCACGCCGTCGTTCTCCGACCAGTCGAGGTCGCGTTCGGAAGCGTCGAGGGCTGCCCCGATCGTGTCGAGGACCCGGTCGGTCAGCGCGATAAATGCGCTCTCTTCAATCATCGGAGCGACCGACTTCGGCGTGATAGACTTCGGCGCACTGCATGAAGGTGTCGTCCACAGAGTTCCGGATGTTACGCCGTTCCATGGCGGCGATCATCGCCTGCGCGACAGTGCTTGCGCTTGCCGGTTGCGGCATCAAGGGACCCCTGAAGCTACCGCCGGGCAAGTCGGCGCCGGCGCCGACCGGCCTGCCGCCGGGAGCGCCACCCACGACGATACCGGGCAAGCCTTCCGACACGCCGGCACCGGTCGAGCCCAGCCCGGAAGAAAACAAGGACAGCAAGCAGTGACCGCGCTCGCCGAGCGCGAGGGCACGCTCTGCGTCGAAAGTGTATCGCTCGCCGAGGTCGCGGCGCGCTACGGAACACCCTGCTTCGTATATTCGCGCGCCGCGCTGGCGGCTGCATACCGCGAGTTCGACGAGGCCTTTGCGGGACTGCGTCACCTCATCTGCTACGCGCTGAAGGCCAACTCGAATCTCGCGATCCTCGACGTGTTCGCGCGCCTGGGCAGCGGATTCGACGTCGTTTCCGGCGGCGAGCTCGCGCGCGTGATCGCCGCAGGCGGCGATCCCCACAAGATCGTCTTCTCCGGCGTCGGCAAGTCCGACGACGAGCTCTCCCAGGGGCTGAAGCTCGGTATTTTCTGCTTTAACGTCGAGTCGGCGAGTGAGCTCGAGCATCTCAACCGCATCGCCGATCGTTCGGGCAAGGTCGCGCCGGTCAGCCTCCGGGTCAACCCCGATGTCGATGCGCGGACGCACCCTTACATTTCCACCGGACTCAAGCAAAGCAAGTTCGGGGTCGCCTTCGACGAGGCGCCGGAGCTCTACCGGCGCGCCGCAGCACTGTCCGGCATCGCGATTCGCGGCATCGACATCCACATCGGTTCGCAGATCACCGCACTCGAGCCTTATCGCGAAGCGACGACGAAGCTGCTGGAACTGGTCGACACGCTTGCCGCAGAGGGCATACGTCTCGAACACGTCGACCTCGGCGGCGGCATCGGCATTCGCTACCACGACGAAACCCCTGTCGCCGTTGCCGATTACGCCGCGATGATCGCGGCGCTTTTCCGCGGCCGCACCGAGATGCTCGTCCTCGAGCCAGGCCGGCGGCTGACCGGCGATGCCGGCGTTTTGCTCACGCGGGTGAGCTACCTGAAACCTGGTCCTGAACGGAGCTTCGCCGTCGTCGACGCAGCGATGAATGATCTGCTGCGGCCAGCGCTTTACGACGCGTGGCATGAGGTGCGCCCGGTGCGGCCGCGCAACGAAGGGCCCCGTATCTGGCAGATCGTCGGTCCCGTTTGCGAAAGCGCAGACTTTCTCGCCCGCGACCGCGAGCTCGCGCTCGCCGAAGGAGATCTGCTGGCAATCCTGTCGGCGGGCGCCTACGCGATGGCAATGAGCTCGAACTACAACTCGCGTCCGCGTGCCGCAGAGGTGCTTGTCGATGGCGGCACGATGCATCTTGTCGGGCGGCGCGAGACCGTCGGCGAGCTTTTCGCGCGCGAGTCGCGGCTGCCTTGAGGGTGTTCGCCGCAGCCACAACACGGTTGCGAAAGCTCGAAAATCGCGATGTGCGAATTCGCAACACTGACGCACAGCGTCACCCGAATTTGCAATTAAGTCTTGTAATTCAAAAAAAAATGGCTAGAATTCAGGCAGCAGGTGTCAATGGGTTTGTCAAGGGGTCGACCGAAATAATGGTCGACGCTCAAGACAAAACCGGCGGAACCTGCGCTGAAGCAGTAGCACATAACAGTTTCAGCAACTCAGACAGGAGAACTGAAGATGATGGCTGACATGATGACCATGGCGTCTCCGGCAGCCCCGGCTGCGCCGAAGAAGAAGGCGAAGAAGCGCAAGGCGAAGAAGGCCGCCCCGAAGAAGGCTGCCAAGAAGAAGGCGGCGAAGAAGAAAGCGGCGCCGAAGAAGAGGAAGGCCGCGAAGAGGAAGTCGAAGGCCCGAAAGGCCGCCCCGAAGAAGAGGAAAGCGGCGAAGCGCAGACCGGCCAAGAAGCGGAAGGCCACCAAGAAGAAGGCGGCCCCCAAGAAGAAGGCCAAGAAGAAAACAGCGAAAAAGAAGAAAGCCAAGAAGGCAAAGAAGCTGTAGGCTTCCGCAGCCAGATGGCTGTCGCGAGACCGCGATGGCCCCAGAACAGGCGACACGAAAGTGTCGCCTGTTTTGCTTCAGACGGCCGCTAGCGCTGAGCCGTGTGGTGCCGCGGACGGCTCGCGGGCGCGGACGCGGGCTTGGTGCGGTCCCCGCCTTTGCCGGCTGCGGGCTTTGCCGAAAGTGCGCGGGTCTTGCCGCCGTACTTCGCTTTCTTCCCCCGCACCTGCCCAACGTCGCTTACCACGCGCAGGCGTTGCCCCGGAACGATTTTCGCCGTATGCCCCGCGTTCCAGCCTTTGAGATCCTGCGTGGAAACATCGTAACGCGCGGCGATCGAAGCCAGCGTTTCGCCTTTGCGCACGCGATGGTAGACAGCACGCCCGCTCGGTACGGTGGTGAAAACAGCGTTCTTCAGGCTGGCGACAGTCGCGGCGGAGGTCACCTGCGACGGGACCAGCAGCGCGTGCCCGACCGGCACTTTCGCGCGAGGCCCGATGCCGTTGACCGTCCGCAGCGTCTCGAGCGGCAGGCCAAAGCGAACGGCCACCTGCTGCAGAGTTTCGCCGGCCCGGAACTTGTACGCCTGCCACGTCACCATCGGCTGATCGGTCAAGTCGAGCTTCGCCGCAAACAGCTCCGCCTTGTCGTAGGGCAGCAATATCGTGGTTTCGTCGGCGCCCGCGATCACCGGCCTGTTGTGCTGAGGATTGAGCGACAGAAACTCATCGAGCGGCATTTCGGCAAATTCGGCGGCGACCTTGACGTCCATTTTCTTCTTGGTCCGGACGACGGTGAAATACGGTGCGTCGGGCATGTCGCCGAGCATCAGCTCATACCGCTCGGGATCGCGGACGATATTCTTGACCGCCTGAAGCTTGGGGACGTAGCCGCGAGTTTCCGCGGGCAGCTTGAGGCTGAGATAGTCGGTCGGAAGGCCGCGCTTCCGGTTGGTTGCGATCGCGCGCCGCACCGTACCTTCGCCGCAGTTGTACGCGGCGAGCGCGAGATACCAGTCGCCGAACTCGGCGTGCAGCTTTTGCAGGTAGTCGAGCGCGCCGTCGGTGGCGGCGATCACATCGCGGCGTTCGTCGAACCACCAGTTCTGCTCCATGCCGAATAGCTTGCCAGTCGAGGGTATGAACTGCCAGATGCCCGAAGCGCGGCTGCGCGAGTAGGCCATCGGGTTGTACGCGCTCTCGATCATCGGCAGGAGCGCGACTTCCAGCGGCATGCCGCGCTTCTCGACTTGGACGACGATGTGGTACAGGTAGCGCCGACTGCGGGCGACCATGCGCGCGATGTAATCCGGCCGTGCCGCGTACCAATCCTCCGCGTTTTTCACCAGCGGCGTGTCGAGATCGTCGAGGATGAACCCCAGGCGGATCCGCGTCCAAAGATCGCCGTACTCGGAGCGCAATTGCAGCGTCGCGTTGGTGACCGAATCCGGATCGCCTCCGGTCGCGAGCTCCACTGGAGGTTCCGGCGGCGCGCCGGGATGCATCGGCTCGACCGCGATTTCCGCAGCGGTGATCGGTTCCTCGGGAAGAGCGGCGGGATCGAGGATGTTCGCCGGCGCGGGCAGCGCAGGCGCTGCGATTACCGCCGGTGGCCCCCTCGGCGCGGTCGCACAGGAGGCGAGCGCCAGCGCGAGCGCTGCAGCGACGGCGAGCGTGACCGCGCCCGTGACGGATGGTCTAAGGTTCCGCAAAATGCCGCGATGGTAGGGGCGGGCGCCGGAATGCGTCAAGTGCGGCACCACGCGGAGGTTTGATCCGGGAAAGATTCAAAACGCGTTTTTCCAGGCGCGGCCCTCGGCGCGCCTCAGGCCCGGGATCGTCTCGCGCCGGTCCGAATACGGGGACCGGCCAGCGCGCGATTGCCGCCGACGTGATCGCGGTGGTGATGCGCAACCGGATGTAGTTGTCGACGAATGCCGGGATCGGGATAATCGCCGTCATGGCCGAATCCTCGACAGCGCCGCTGACCCTGTCAACCGGAACCTTGGCCGCGTGGTTCGCCACCCCGCTCGGCCGCTATCTGCTCGAACGCGAACAGGCCTATTTCGACCGCACGCTCGCGGACATCTTCGGCTTCCACGCGCTGCAGATCGGCTTGCCGGAATACCCGCTTCTGCGGGGCTCGCGCATCACGACCCGATTGACCGTGGACCTGGAAGAACCTGCACAGGTGCTGGCCGACCCGCACTGGCTTCCGTTCGCAGAGAACGGCGTCGACCTGATCGTCCTGCCGCACGTGCTGGAATTCACCGACCAGCCGCATCAGCTGCTGCGCGAGGTCCACCGGGTTATCCGCCCCGAGGGCCAGCTCATCATCGCCGGGTTCAACCCCTTCAGCCTGTTCGGCGTCAAGCGCTACTTCGGCCGCGAGCAGACGATGCCCTGGACCGGCAACTTCATCGCGCTCTACCGGCTCAAGGACTGGCTCTCGCTGCTCGGCTTCGAGGTCGCCGGCGGGCGTCTCGACTGCTACGTGCCACCCTTTGCGCAGGAAAAGTGGCTGCAGCGCTTCCACTTCTTCGAAAAGAGCGGAGATCGCTGGTGGCCGATCGCCGGTGGCGTGTACTTCCTTCGCGCCACCAAGCGCGTTCTGGGGATGCGCGTGATCACGCCGGCATGGTCGCGCCGGGTGCGCAAGAAGGCGCTGGCATCCGCAGCGCGGCAGGTACGCGAGTGCGCGGACGTGCGCGAGTGAGCGGCGCCGCATGACGGCGTCTGTGGTGATCTACACCGACGGCGCGTGCAAGGGCAACCCCGGTCCGGGCGGCTGGGGCGCGCTTCTCCAGTACGGCCGGCGCGAACGCGAGATCTTCGGCGGCGAATCGCGGACGACCAACAACCGGATGGAGCTTATCGCCGTCATCCGCGCGCTGGAAAGCCTCAAGCGGACCGCAACGGTCGAGATCTACACCGACTCGCAGTACGTCAAGAACGGCATCGAGACCTGGATCAACACCTGGAAGCGCAACGGGTGGAAGACCAGCGACCGCAAACCCGTTAAGAACGCGGACCTCTGGGTTGAGCTCGACCGGCTTGTCCATGAGCACGACATCACGTGGCACTGGGTGAAGGGACACGCCGATACCGAAGGTAATCAGCGCGCCGACGCGCTCGCCAATCGCGGCGTGGATGCGGTACGTAGCTCAGGATCGCTGGCTTGAAATGCGTAGCCCGGGCTGACCCCGGTCTTGATCCGGGGATGCCCGGGAAGCGATGCCAAGTTCCATGCGCCGGCCCGGGCTTAGCCTGCGGCTCAACCCGGGCTACAACTGCATCGGCAGGATCACCATCTGCATTCCATTGAGATGCAGACGGCGCTGCAACGCCAGCGCCGTCTGGTTGTGCAGCAGCCGCGTCACCCAATTCTCGTTGCGGAAGACCAATTTGCTGGTGAAGAAAACGCTGTTCGAGTATTCCTTCTGGACGCCTTCCGCCAACTTCGTCAACTCGTCGACGCGGTCGGTCCCGAGCGAGAAACGCGCGGTCGCCGCCAGCCCGTTGGCGTGGCAGTAATCGACATAGAAGGAGAGGGCGCGATCGAGCGCTGTGCGCAGCCGGTCGATCTGTTCGGCGCCACCGTAGCTCTGCGCATCGACCGCCTTGGCGCTGATGAAGATGAAGTTCTTGAAGTGGTGCGGAAACAGCCGCTGCACCCAGAGCACGGTGTGGATGCCGCCGCCGCGGCTCGAGCCGATCATGAATACTGCCGTCGGCGCATCCGGATCGAGCGGAGGAGGGTTCTCGCATTTCGGACAGGATGCGGCGCTGAATATCTCGTCGACCTCCTTCAAGCGCGCCTTGACCCAGTCGTAATGACGATGGATCGCGAGGCACAGGGCGATCACCAGCGAGGTGATGACCACGGTGACCCACCCGCCTTCGCCGAATTTCTCGATCACGGTGACGCCGAGAATTCCCGAGGTCACTGCCAGGCCCAGCCCGGAAAACGCCAGGCGATGCACCCAGCGCCAGTCCTTGCCTCGAGCTCGCCACCAGTAAATGCACAAGCCGAGCAGTGAGAGCGTGAAGGTAAGAAAAACATTGATCGAATAGAGCACCACCAGCAAGTCGACGCTGCCGCGGCTCCACAGGACGATGACCAGCGCCGCGAGGCCCATGATCACGATCCCGTTCTGGGTGACCAGGCGCGTCGAAAGATGCCGGAACTGGTGCGGCAGCCAGGAATCGGCTGCCATGTTCGACAGCACCTGCGGGCCGCCGAGGAAACCGGTATTGGCGGCGACGAACAGCAGCCCGGCTTCGAACACGAGCACCAGCAGGAGCGCGGTATGGCTCAAGCCGCCGGTCATCCCGAAGCTGTCGATGATCTTCCCGAATACGACGGCGTTCAGAGTCTGTCCTTCGACCGGCTGCACCCGCCAGAGCAGGTAGAGAAGGATGATGCCGCCGGCGGTGAACGCCAGCGACGCTGCCATGTAAAACATCGTCAGCTTGCCGGTGCGCACCCGCGGTTCCCTGAGCGTCTGCACGTTGTTCGATACCGCCTCGATCCCGGTGTAAGTACCGCCGCCCAGCGAGTACGCGCGCAGGAACAGCGACAGCGCGGCGACCCAGCCGATGTCCTGCGCGAGCTTCCGTGTATCCTCGATCGCGTCGGGCACGACGCGCGGCAACCCCTCGGTATGGCCGAGGATGCCGTACGCGATCAGGAACGTATGCGTGATGAAAAAACCGAGAAAGACCGGCAGCAGGATCTTGATCGATTCCTTCATGCCGCGCAGATTCATCACCAGCAGCACCGCGACGAGCGACAGCTCGGTGCCGAGCTTGAACACGCCTGACGACGCGGGCAGCAGGCTGAACAGCGCATCGACGCCGCTCGCGACCGAAATCGCGATCGTCAGCACGTAATCGACGATCAATGCCGCGCCCGACACGAGCCCTGCGCGCGGCCCGATGAGGCTCGTCGCGACGCGATAGCCGCCGCCGCCGGTCGGAAACAGCTCGATCACCTGGTTGTAGGCGAGCGAGATGATGAACACCGTCGCCGCGGTGGCGATCGCCATGAACAAGCCGAGGTGGGTGTGGGCGCCGAGCGCGCGAAACGCCTCTTCCGGCCCGTACGCGGACGACGACAAGCCGTCGGCGCCCAGGCCTACCCAGGCGAGGAACGCGGCCAGCGCGATATGCTGGCGGGTCTTCTGGCTTAAGGGGTCGAGCGGCGCACCGATGACCAGGTCGCGCAGCTTTTCGTACCTCGTCATGGCTAAGGTTCCCTGCCGGCTTGCCCGTCGACTCGTGACAACGGAGCGGGAACGACGTTAATTCACCAGGGCTGAGGTGTGCGGCGCGATGACATCCTGAGGCGCAACGCAAGACGTATGCTGCGCCGCAGCACCGACGACTCTACTCTTGCGGGCGTGGCTTGGCAAGGCGGCGCACGAACACCTGCATTTCACGCATCGCCTGTTTGTCGCCGCTGCGCTGCGCGGCGGCGATGCCTTCGTTCCAGGCGACCAGCGCCTCGTCGTCGCGCTGCGCCGCGCTGAGCGCCTTGCCGAGAAGCTTCCACGCCGCGGAATAACCGGGATCGAGCGCGACCGCGCGCCGGAGATGAGTGACGGCTGCTGCGGTATCACCACATTTGAGAAACTCGTTGCCGAGGCCGAAGCGAAGCAGCGCGCCGTCCTTGCCGGCGGCGAGCATGCGCTCGAAATTGCGCAACGCAGTGCCGGGCGTCGCGGCCGGCGTTGGATCGGCCATGATCAGTCGCGGGAGATCGCGCCCGTTACGCAGTCGACTCGGTGCATCGGGTAGGTCACTTCCTTGTCCTTGCCGTCCACCTTGCCCCGGACCTGCGCGAACAACAGCCCATGCTCGCTGTGGCGGTAGACGATACGCTGCGGATACTCGTCCTGCGGATTGCTGAAGGTAAAGACCTTAACGCCCTTGTCGTCCTCGACGCTGGTCAGCTTGAATGCAATTTCCTTCTTGCCCGATGGAACGGCGACGTAATACAAGCCGTCGGGCCGCGATTCGATGCGCAAGTAGGTGTAATCCTCCGTCCGCTGACCGATGACCATCTGGCTGCTGCCGAGCATCGTGCCGCCGCGCGCGCTCTGCCATTGCTCGTTGAATTCGTACCGTGCCACTTTGCCCTCCCAGCAGCCGCGCAGCCACGCCAGCGCCTCGAACGACTGCGGCGGAGCCGACGGCGCTGCAGCGGGCGCAACGTTCTGCGTCGCGGGGGGCGCCGCGGTCTGCGTCGCGGGAGGAGCTGTGGGCTGCGTTGCAGGAGGCGCCGTGGTCTGCCCTTCCGCAGCAAAGTTGGTCAGTGCCGCTGCAACGTACGCCAGAACGATACGCAGTGGCTGCCTCGATCTGTTCATACCGATTCGTTCCTCATTGTGGCCGCGCCAGCGGCAGGTTCAACAGCAGGTTCTGTGGCTTGAGCTTGAGCCGTTTCTCGCGATCCACGGCCATCGCCAGATAGACCGGCCGGCCGGCAAGCGCAGGGCGCATGTCGCCCGCATCGGCGAAGGCGAGCTCGAACAAACACAACAGGCGTTCCATGCGCTCGTCGCCGACTTCGACGCGATTGTAGAGGTCGTTTAATAGCGCGCTTGCCTCGGCGTCGAGCCCGACGTGCCATACCCAGCGTGCGTCGTCGATTTTCCGTTGCGGGCGGATCGAGACCTCAACCGCGAGAAAATGCGCGATCCAGCGCTCGAGCACGCGACAGAGCGCATCGAGGGCTCGCCCGCCACGATTCAGGCTCACGGCAAAGTCGAAGCGCTCATCCCGGCCCCAGTAGGCAACGGCATTGTCCTCCGACAAGACATCGAGGTCGATGGTTCGCGTCGGCGTCCGTTGCTCTGCGAGGAGCTCGCCGAGGCTGCCGAATCCGCCGGTCGTCGCATACACGTCGACGGTTTGGAGATCGGCGGCCATCACCGCCCCATCCGGAAGGACGCTCACGCGCTGCGGCCGGAAGAGCATTTCCGCCACCCGCGCCTCGAACGGGTCGGCGGACTCGCCCAAGATGTGGCGCAACACCACCTGCGTGAGCTGATGCACGAATAGCGGCGGCACGTCGACGCCCTCGCCGTGGAACAGCGCCGCGTACGCCGATTCGAGATCGGGCGCGGCGAGCAGCCGATCGCGGAAGCGCAGCCAGATGCGGTAATTGTCGCGGGCATCGGGATCGGCGATCGCCGCGATCGCCGCTTCGGATACCGCTCGTCGCGGTTCGGCAAGCAGCCGCTCGTGCAATGCGCTTTCTGCTGCGGAGGACTCGGCGAGCGGCGCGAGCTCAGGTCGCAGCAGCGAGTCTCGGAGAAACTCGTCGCTCACCAGGAGTCTGCCCGCAGGTGTCGCCGCAAGCAGGCGGTAGCCGCAGGATGACCAGAAGTCGGGCATGGGCGTGAGCGAGGCGGTGGCGCAGCCGTTTGGCCAGGGGGGCTCAATAGCGAGAGATCGTAAATAGCGCATTGCGCCCTGCTTTACATCGCCCGCGGGCGGAGGATAACATCGCCGCGGTCACCGGCGCCGCCCTCGCGCGAAGCCTGGCAATGCCCGCCGCGACGGACGCGCCATCTTCCCAAGGAACCTAAGCGCCATCCCTTTTTTTCGCGCCTCCACCGCGACGATTCGTTTGAGGAGCTGCGCCATGATCGTCCAGGATTACCTGCCCCGCACAATGTACAAGGGCAAAACGGTGTTCATCACCGGCGGCGGCTCCGGCATCAATCTCGGTGTCGCCCGCAACTTCGCCGCCCTCGGCGCGCATCTCGCGCTCTGCGGCCGCACGCAGGCGAAGCTCGACGTCGCGGCCGACGAGCTGCGCGCGCTGAGCGCGCATGCGGGAGGGAAGGTATTGCCGGTTGCCGCCGATGTGCGCGATTACGCCGTGCTCGAGGCCGCCTTTGTCCGCACGCAAGCCGAGATCGGCCCGATCGACGTGCTCGTCGCCGGTGCCGCCGGGAATTTCCTCTGTCCCGCCGAAGAGCTCTCCGCGAACGGTTTCAAGACCGTCGTCGACATCGACCTCCTCGGCGCCTTCAATGCCGCGCGCGGCGCCTTTGCGCAGCTCAACGCGACGCGCGGCTGCATCATCTTCATCTCCGCCGGTCAGGCCTTTGTGCCGCAGGCGTATCAGGTGCACGTCGGCGCAGCCAAGGCCGGCATCGACAACCTAATGAAGAATCTGGCGGTCGAATGGGGGACGCACGGCATCCGCGCCAACAGCATCGTCCCCGGACCGATCGAGGGTACCGAGGGCATGCGCCGTCTTTCGACGCCGGAAAACGACCGGAGGAACAAGGAGGTCATCCCTCTGCGCCGCTACGGGCAGACCGACGATATCGGGCAGGCGGCGGTATTTCTCGCCTCGCCGCTGGCCGCATACATCACCGGGACGGTATTTGCAGTCGATGGCGGCTCGAACCTCGTCGGATCGGCGCTGTGGAATCAATTCGTCGAAGCGATGGACGTGCGTCGCAAATAGAACAAGCGAGCTATCTCGCCGGCCAGCCATGGGAACGACGGACCGCGACGCGTTCGCCGGCACGATGCCCGTGTCGGAGAGGAATCGCTTCGACCTGGTCAGACTGGAGACGTATCTCCGCCAGCACATCGATGGCTTCGACGGTCCGCTGGAGGTCGAGCAGTTCAAAGGCGGGCAGTCCAATCCGACGTTTCGCTTGAGCGCCGGCGGCAAGCGTTACGTGCTGCGGCGCAAACCACCGGGGAAGCTGCTTCCTTCCGCGCATGCCGTCGACCGCGAGTATCGGGTGATGACGGCGTTGCGCGACAGCGACGTGCCGGTGCCGCGGACCCGGTGCCTGTGCGCCGACGAGAGCATCATCGGCACCGCGTTTTTCGTCATGGATTGCGTCGACGGGCGCATCTTCTGGGATCCCTCGTTGCCGGACAGGAACCGGAACGGGCGCGCGGCGATCTTCGCCGAAATGAATCGCGTCGTCGCCGCCTTGCACAAGGTCGATTATCGGGCGCTCGGCCTCGTCGACTACGGCAAGACGGGCAATTACTTCGCGCGGCAGATCGCGCGCTGGACGAAGCAATACCGCGCGTCAGAGACCGAGAAAATCGAAGCGATGGATCGGCTGATCGAATGGCTGCCGGAGAACATTCCTGCGGACGACGAGACCACCATCGTTCATGGCGACTATCGCCTCGACAATCTCATCTTTCATCCGACCGAAGCCCGCATCGTCGCCGTGCTGGATTGGGAGCTCTCGACGTTGGGACACCCGCTCGCCGATTTCGCCTATCACTGCATGAGTTGGCACGTTCCCGGCGGTGGCCCATTCGGCGGCATGAGGGGGCTCGATCTCGGGGCGCTCGGCATCCCTTTCGAGGCGGAATACATCGCCGCGTATTGTCGGCGCATCGGCCGTGGGCCGATCGCTCCCGATCATTGGGACTTCTACATCGCGTACAACATGTTCCGCGCCGCGGGCATCGCGCAAGGCATCATGGGCCGCGTCGTCGATGGTACGGCGGCAAGCGAGCACGCGCCGGAAGTCGGACGCTGGGCACGCCGGATGGCCGAGCTTGGCTGGCAGCGGGTGCAAAAGATTCTCGCGCGGCGCTGACCGCGACGCGGGCTTGCCTTTTCCCTTGACGCATGCGCGCAGGAGTTCGCCATGGACTTCGAATACTCGACGAAAACCAAGGAGCTGGCGTCTCGGCTCGCCGCCTTCATGGACGAGCACATCTATCCGAACGAGGGACGCTATGCCGGTGAAGTCGGCGAGGGCGACCGCTGGCAGCCGGTACCGCTCATCGAAGAGCTCAAGGGGAAAGCCAGGGCGCAGGAATTGTGGAATCTGTTCCTGCCCAAGTCCAAGTCAGGCGCCGGCCTGACCAACCTGGAATACGCGCCGCTGTGCGAGATCATGGGACGCGTACCGTGGTCGCCCGAGGTCTTCAATTGCTCGGCGCCGGATACCGGCAACATGGAAACGCTCGAGCGCTACGGCACGCCGGAGCAAAAGAAGCAATGGCTGGAACCGCTTCTGGAGGGCAGGATCCGCTCCTGTTTCGCGATGACCGAGCCCGCGGTAGCGTCGAGCGACGCGACCAACATCCAGAGCTCGATCGACCGCGACGGCGGCGAGTACGTCATCAACGGCCGCAAGTGGTGGCTGTCGGGAGCCTGCGATCCGCGGTGCAAGGTTTTCATCTTCATGGGCAAGACCGATGCGGATCATCCCGATCGCCATAAGCGGCAGTCGATGATCATCGTCCCGCGCGATGCTCCCGGTGTGAATGTGCTGCGTCACCTCCCGGTATTCGGTTACGACGACGCGCCGCATGGTCACGCCGAGGTGCTTTTCGAAAACGTGCGTGTGCCGGCGTCCAATATGCTGCTGGGTGAGGGTCGCGGCTTCGAGATCGCTCAGGGCCGGCTCGGGCCCGGGCGCATTCACCACTGCATGCGGGCGATAGGCCTTGCCGAGCGGGCGCTCGAAGACATGTGTCGGCGGGCGTTGTCGCGCGTCGCCTTCGGCAAGCCGATCGCCGAGCAGACGGTGACGCTGGAGCGCATCGCCGAGTCGCGCATCCTCATCGACCAGGCGCGCTTTCTCGTGCTCAACGCCGCCTACACGATGGATACCTCGGGCAACAAGGCGGCGGCGCGAGAGATCGCCATGATCAAGGTCGCGGCGCCCGCCATGGCGTGCAAAGTCATCGATTGGGCGATCCAGGCGCACGGCGGCGGCGGCCTCTCCGACGATTTCACGCTGGCCTACGGCTATGCGCATGCGCGCACGCTGCGTTTCGTGGACGGTCCCGATGAAGTGCACCGGAACCAGATCGCGAAAATGGAGCTCGCGCGATATCGCTGAGAGCGGGGCGCGGGGATCGTAACGCTAGCCGCCGAGCAGCGCCTTCTTCAGATCCGCCTGTACCGGCTTGTCGCCGATCCAGATCCTGCTGAGGGCGCGGTTGAACGGCTCGCCGGCGATCGCGCCTTTGTTCTCTCCATTCCAGCCTACCTTCGTCGCGCCGTCGACGAAGTCGAGGGTGATGACGTCCTTTTCCTTGACCTCCTTGAACGCCTTCATGATGCCAAGGAGCTGATCCGCCTGCGGCTTGACCGCGGCCAGCTCGGCGGGGGAATTGGCCTCGGCGAGACCGTCGTTCAGCGCATCGGCCAGCTGGTCGGCAGACAGCGTGCGCAACAGGTTCAGCTGAATCCGGCGCGGACCCTTCGCGAGCGCGCCCGCTGGGTCCGCGGTTTTTTGCGGCACATACAGGCTTGCCACATAGACTTTGAAAATAGCGCGGGTGCGGATGCCGGCACCGTTGAGTACCAGCTCCTGCCCGCCAAGCGAAATCTTGTCGTCGAGCTTGACGCCACCGACTTCGGCGGCACGGAGGACGGAAGAGAGTGTCAGCGCAATGATCGCGACCGCGAGTTTGTTCATCATCTGTTTGGCTCGACGCAATGTTCCCGTGAAATATGGAGCACTCAATTTCGAGGCCGGAAAGCGAGCAGATCGGCGCCAGCCAAGGCGCCCCGGAGCGAGCGACCGGAATGTACACGATAGTACATGAGGATCGCGAGCGAGGAGTAACGAAGGCTGGCGCTGATATGCGAAGCTTAGACGGCTTCGAAAATTCCCGCCGCCCCCATGCCGGTGCCTACACACATCGTGACCATACCGTACTTCTGCTTGCGCCGGCGCAGGCCGTGCACGATCGTTGCGGTCCGCACCGCGCCGGTCGCGCCCAGCGGGTGACCGAGCGCAATTGCCCCGCCCAGCGGGTTGACCTTGGCCGGGTCGAGCCCGAGCTCCTTGATGACGGCGAGGCTCTGCGCGGCGAACGCCTCGTTCAATTCTATCCAGCCGATCTCGTCCTGTTTGACGCCGGTGCGCTTGAGCACCTTCGGAATCGCAGCGATCGGGCCGACCCCCATCACTTCGGGCGCGACGCCGCCGACCGCGAATCCGACCCAGCGCGCGAGAGGCGTCAGCCCCAG
>Ga0075425_100002165_pt1 | contig 19540 bp, 18 predicted proteins | sample SoiMethybrSBSTD4_FD_75300 | JGI IMG/M metagenome (GOLD analysis project Ga0075425, IMG submission 75300) | Bulk soil microbial communities from a Populus tree surrounding site in Tennessee, USA - Soil MetaG P. TD hybrid SBSTD4 | ecosystem: Environmental > Terrestrial > Soil > Tree plantation... | reverse complement strand
ATGGGTGGTGGTCACCGGCGGCGCGACGGTCGTCGTCGGAACGGTGTTCGTGACCGGAGGAATCGTCGGCGGTGCCGTGGTGGTCGTTGTCACCGGCGGGGCAGTCGTCGTCGTGATGTCGAGCGTCGTTGCGGACGGAATCGCCGCGGCGGGGATCGCCGTGTTTGTCGTCGCGCTCGATGTCTGCGTCGACGAGGTCGTCATCGGCACCTCCGCGATGAGCGGCGGTTTCTTGTTGTCCTGATTGCGCGTGAAGTACCACGCGCCGACGACGACGGCGCCGATCAGAAACACGAACAACATGATGATGAGAATCGGCGACGTGCTCTTGCTCGACGGCGGCGGCGTGATCGCGGTGATCTGCGTCGGCGCGGCGGGCGCGCGCTCGGGAACGGGAACCGGCGCGACCGCAGCCATTGTGGGTGGAGCAGGCGACGGCTCGACGGGCGCCGCCGTGCGCACGGTCGAGCGATGCAGCGTGTCGCGCAACTCGGGCGACGGCGTGACCTTCATCGTTTCGTCGCCATCGAGCGCCAGCGCCATCGTCTGCATCGCTCCCGGATCGGGCAGCGACTTCTCGACCGCCTCGAGCGCCGTCGCGAATTCCTTCGCGCTCTGGAATCGCTTGTTGCGATCGCGCTGCAGCGCCTTGCGCAGCGCGGCCTGCAGATCGGCGCCGCCCGGCAGATCCGCCGGCAGGTCCACCGGCTGGAATTCCTTTTCCTCGGAGTGATGCAGATAGAACTGATGCGGCGAGGTCGCCTCGAACGGCGGCCGTCCGGCGAGCATCTCGTACAGCACCATGCCCATCGCGTAGATGTCGGCGCGCGAGTCGAGGCGCTCGTTGTCGCCGAGGAAGCCGAGCTGCTCGGGCGAGGCGTAGCGCAGCTTGCCGACGAAGATGCCGGTGCGCGTCGCCGCGGTGTCGGTCGGATCCTCCACCTTCGCGACGCCGAGGTCGATGATCTTCACCGTGTCGTTCTCGCGCGTGATCATCAGGTTCTCGGGACTGATGTCGCGATGGACGATGCCCGCGCGATGGATCGCATCGAGGCCGTGCAATGCCTGGATGGCGATGCGCACCGCCGCGCGCGGAGGCAGCGTCGTGCGCGTGCGCAATCGCTGCGCGAGGTTCTCGCCGTCGATGTACTCCCAGACCATGTAGTGCGAGCCGTCGGGAAGTGCGGAGAAGTCGTGGAGCGTGGCCACGTTCTGGTCCTGCACGCGGGTCGAGGCGCGCGCTTCGCGCAGAAAGCGATCGTGGGCGTCCTTGCTCTCGCTGATGTGCGGGCGGATGACTTTGATGACGCGCGTCGCGCCGAGGTAGGTGTGCTCGGCCTTGTAAACCTCGCCCATGCCGCCGGCGCCGAGGCGCTCGAGGATGCGGTACTTCCCGTCGAGGAGCTCGTCGGTGTACTTGCGGGTGAATTCGGTGATGGCCTCGCCGCAGTGCGGGCAGGCGCGGAACGACTTGTCGATCTCGGATTTGCAGCGGATGCAGAGCATGAGGAGAGGATTATCTCAGGATGAATCGCGTCACGACGTCGTAATACCGCGCGTCGATCATCGGAATTTCACAGTGGCCCGCGTGCTCGGACGTCAGCATCTCCTTCGGAACGCGGAGGTTGTCGTACAGCTCTTTGCCGAGGGAGTAAGGAATGACGGCGTCCTCACGGCCGTGCATGACGAGTACCGGAACGCCTGCCTCGTTGAGCCAGTCGGTCGTGCGGAGCGCGAACGGCGCGCTCCAGCCGAGCGGCAGCGGTTTGTAGAGCGCGTTGCCGATTGCGGCGAGCGAGGGAAACGAATTCTCGATGATCACGCAACGCGCTTTGCGTTTGCGCGCGACGTCGGCGGCATATGGACCGCCGACCGATTCGCCGTAGATCACGATCGAATGCGGATGGAGTGACGCGGCGTAGTCGTACGCGGCGATGGAGTCGAGAAAGAGCCTGCTCTCCGATGGCTTCCCTTCGCTCTTTCCGAAACCGCGATAGTCGAACAGAAAAACGGAGATGCCCCGGCGCGCGAACTGGAAGGCCATCGGTGCGCGATCGGTGAGGTTGCCCGCGTTGCCGTGGTACCAGACCATCATCGGTGCGTCGACATTGCTCGCGCGGAAGAGCCACGCGTGCAATCGCACGCGATCGCTCGTCACGAACGTGTGCTCTTCCGGTTTGATCGCAAGCGAGGAGGTGTCCCACTCGCCGGTCGGATAGCGATCGGGAAAGAACATCCCCGTGCGGCGGACGTACTGCGCGAAAAGGAACAGCGCGATGAGGGCGATCGCGGCGATGCGGAGGATGGCGACGAGCACGGAACGCACGGTCTCACGGTCTCACAGTCGCAGAGTCGCAAAGGTCTCTGTACGACCGTGAGCCCGTGCGACTGTGAGACTGTCTACGCGCTCAGCTTCTCCCAGTCCCCTTCCGGTGCGTCGATCGCGAGGGCGAGGCCGCCGTCGGATCCGATGAAGACCGGATCCTCCATGTAGCGCACGCGTCCGCCGCCGACGCTCTTCAGCGCGCGCTCGAGCGCGTGCGCGAGGTTGCGGATCAGACCACCGCCGCCGGAGAGGATGATGTTGTTGCGGACGCGCTCCTGGAACTCCGGCTCCACGCGCGCGATCAGATCGAGCATCGTCTCGACGACCGGCGGCAGCAGCGTCTCGCATGCGGCGCGCATTTCATTCGTGATGTCGAGCTCCGTCGGGACGCCTTTGACCGGCGCAGTGACGACGACGGGAGACGGCGCGTCGCCGACGAAGCTGTAGCGCTCCTTCCAGTCGCGAACCATGTACAGCGTGACGTTCGCCTCCGGATAGCGCTCCTCGATCAGTTTCAGTAGGTGCGTGTCGACCGAATCGCCCGCGATGGTGAGGGTCTTTTGATCCTCATCGGTCGGGTAGCGGCCCTTCATCACGCAGAAGTCGGTCGTTCCGGCGCCGATGTCGATGATCAGCGTGTGCAGCAGCGCATCGAGTCCGTACGCGACGGCGAACGGCTCGGTGACGATGAGCAGACTGTCGACGATGCCCTTCATCGCGTTGCGGAGGTACTGCTTGTTGGTGCGCAGCGATGCCGCGGGGACGCCGACGACCGCGCGCACGTTCGACGCGGAGACGCGGCCGTTCGTGCCGACGCCGACCAGACGGAGCAGGTGCTTGAGCAACTCGCGTACGGCCTCGACGTCCTTTTCCGATCCTTCCTTCAGCAGCCCGCGCTCGAGCGGCCGGTGGAGGTCGAGCATCGTGCGATTGGCGACGGCTTCATGTCCGATCAGCACGTCCCGCTTGAGGACTTTCTTCGCCACCATGTCGACAGGCCAGCCGACGTAGCTGTCGACGAGGAAGCGCTCGCCGTTGGACGCGGAGATGGCGCTCCTCGAGGTGCCGAGGTCGATGCCGACGTGGAGTTGGTCCTTCGATGCCATGCGTTTCATCCTTTCACGGTCCCGTGTTGGCCCGCGCGTACGATTCGATTCCGTTCGACAGCGCGTCGGCGATCTTCTGCCGGTACTCCTCGCTGCGCAGCATCGCCGCGTCGTGCTCGTTCGACAGACATCCCACTTCCGCGAGAATCGCCGGCATGTCCGTCGCGACGAGGACGATGAACGGCGCGCGCTTCACGCCCCAGTTTTCGAGGCCCGCGTCGCTGCGGCGCAGCGTGCCGTGGAGCTCCTTCTGCACGAGCGTCGCGAGCTGCTGCGATTCGTCGCGGCGCGCATCCGCGTAGACGCCGTCGAGCAAACGGCGCATGTCCGCCATCGAGTAGCCGGAGACGCGATTCTCCGCGGCGGCGAGCTCGGTCAGACGCTGATCGTTCGTCGGTCCGAGGTAGTAGGTCTCGACGCCGCGCGACTCGGTGTGCTTCGTGATCGCGTTGACGTGAATCGAGACGAAGATGTCGCTCTTCGATTCGTTCGCGAGCTTCGCGCGCTCGCGCAGCGCGACCGTTCGATCGTCGCCGCGCGTGACGAGGACTTCGAAGCCTCGCGCTTCGAGCAGCATGCGCAGACGGCGGCCGATGTCGAGGGTGATGTTTTTCTCGATGAGCTCCGGCGCGATGGCACCCGGATCGACGCCGCCATGTCCGGCGTCGAGCACGATGCGGCGCACCGCGAGCGGGAACGCGGCAGCGGTCACGCGCTCGACGTTCGGCGTCGTCGTTCCTTCCGCGGCTGGCAGCGCAAGGATCGACGCCCGGACGCGCGGCGATGCGAGAACCGGCGCCGCATTCGACTGGGAGGTGTTGGTCACGAGATACGACGAGCCGGCGAGCGTCAGCGGGACGAGGAGGAGGGCGGAACGGCGCAGCCAGAGGCGGCCGGCGCGGCGGGCCGGGCGGAGGACGCGGGGAGGCCCGCCCCGAATCGTATCGAGGTTATCGGCCACCGCTTCCTGGATCATCCGGCGTTTGGCCCGCTCGATCCTGCCCACTCGCGTCATCGCACCCTTCCAGTCGGACTGTTCATTCTATCGCGGCGCACTAGAATCGCCGCCTGGAGGCAATCAGCATGGACAACAAGACCTACAAACTCGTCGAGATCGTCGGCACATCCGAGGAGTCCTTCGCGAAAGCCGTGGCCTCGGGCGTGGAGCGCGCCTCGCAGACGCTGCGGCACGTGGACTGGTTCGAAGTCGTCGAGATGCGCGGCCGCGTCACCGACGGAAAAGTCTCGCAGTATCAGGTGAAGATGAAAGTGGGGTTCCGGCTGGACTGAACCCTGAGAGTCTCACGGTCGCACAGTCTTACAGTCTCAGAGAAAAGCCCTGTGAGACTGTGCGACCGTGAGACTCAGCACCTTTTTTGCTGGGCTCCCACGCGTGGAGCTCCGCATCCCGTTTGCGACGCTGCTGAAGATCGCGCTGTTCGTTCTCGCGTGCGCCATCGTCATCCGATTGCGCTCGCTCCTGCTCGTGATCATCGTTGCGAGCGTCATCGCGGTCGTCCTCGATCCGCTGGCGGCCCTGCTCGAGCGCCGCATGCGGCGCGGCTTCGCGATCGCCGTCATCGCGCTGCTGCTGTTCGCGATCTTCGCGTTCTTTGCGGCGTTCGTCGTGCCGCGGACGATCGCGGAGAGCGCGGCGTTCGTGAAGAAACTTCCGGAGATCGCGAAGCGCGCGCAGCAGGTCTGGCCGGCGGGCGCCGGCTGGCTGCAGATGCTCGGCGCGGAGCTCACGAAGCCGCCGGCGCCTTCCTCGCTCCAGGGATGGCTGCCGAAGGGGAAGATCGCCGTCGGGATCATCGCGTCCGTCGTCTTCAGTCTCGTTCTGACGCTGTACCTTCTCGTCGACGGCAGGCGAACGGTCGCCTGGCTGGTCACGTACGCGCCGCGCGCGCAGCGCGAAAAAATCGTGCAGACCCTCGACGATGCCCGTCCGTTGATCTTCGGCTACGTGCGGGGGAATCTCATCACGTCGGTGCTTTCCTTCATCGCGGCGCTGGCGGTGCTCGTGCCGCTGCATGTCCCGGCGGCGCTGCCGCTCGCGGTGCTCGCATTCTTCGGCGACTTCGTTCCGGTCGCCGGATTCCTGCTCTCGCTCGCACCGGCCGTGCTGCTCGCCGCAACCGTGTCGCCCGCGGCCGCGCTGATCGTGCTTGCGGTGTATGTCGGCTATCAGGCCCTGGAGAACTACGTCATCTCGCCGCGCGTGTACGGCCGTCAGCTCGACATGTCAGGACTGGCGGTCGTGCTCGCGATCGCGGTCGGCGGCATTCTCGCGGGCCCGATCGGCGCGATCCTCATCCTCCCGTTCGTCGCCGCATGGCCCGCGGTCGAGAAGATCTGGCTCGCGGATCGATTGCCGCCCGACACGATCCCGATTCACGAGGCGATCGAGGAGAAGAAGGTGGAGACGGTCGACGACGTGGTGTGAGCTACTTCGCGACGTAGTGGTGTGAAGAGGGTCAGGCCTTCACTTTTCACTTTCTCCACGCTCTGTGGAGTGCTCCGCCCTCAGCGTGCTGAACAGGGTGTAGAGAAAGTGAAAAGTGAAGGCCTGACCCCCGCTCACAAATCCACCGCCGCAGGCTCCGGGATCTCCTTCAGCAGTTCCACGCCCTCCGAGCGCGCGACGTACGTCGCGATCGTGAGGTCGCCCGTCACGTTGAGCGTCGTGCGGCACATGTCGAGGATGCGATCGACGCCGATGATCACCGCGATCAGCGACGGCGGCACGCCGATCGTCGACAGGATGACGATGAGGAACGGGATCGATCCGGACGGCACGCCCGCGGTGCCGATGCCGCCGATGATGGCCATGTAAACGACCACGAGCTGCTGCGGCAGCGTGAGGTGAATGTTCGCGAGCTGCGCGAGGAAGAGCACCGTCACGCCTTCGTACAGGGCGGTGCCATTCTGATTCGCGGTCGCGCCGAGCGTGAGCACGAACGAGTTGATGTCCCGCGGCACGCCGAGGTTCTCCTCGGACACGCGCAGCGCGGTCGGCAGCGTCGCGTTGGAGGACGACGTCGAGAACGCGGTGATCATCACGGTCTTGATCCGTTTGAAGAACTCGAGCGGACTGATGCGCGACAGCAGCCAGACCGACAGCGAGTAAACGCCGAACATGTGAATCGCCAGGCCGAGGAGCACCGTGCCGACGAACCATCCGAGGCTGATCAGAAGACCGAAGCCGAACTTCGCGGTCATCGTGAAGAGGAGGCAGAAGACCGCATACGGCGCGAACATCATCACGATCTGAATGCCGCGCTCCACCCCGGCGAACACGCCCTCGAGCGTGCCCAGGAGCGGCGCCGCGGTTTCCGCCGGCACCGCGCTCAAACAGATGCCGAAGAAGAGCGCGAAGAACATCAGCCCGAGCATGTCGGGCGTTTCCTTGCCGATCGAAAAGAAGATATTGGTCGGGACGATCGTCTTCACGACCTTCATCAGCGGCGTGTCGGTCGCCTTCGCTCCGCTGGTCGTCGTCGCCACGGTCTCTTCCGCCGTTTTGCCGTACTGCGCCTCGAGGCGTTTGCGGACGTCTTCCGGAACGCGGCGTCCGGGCTGGATCGTGTTCGCGAGCGTGAGTCCGATGACCACGCTGATCGCGGAGATGACGATCGTGTAGACGAACGACTTCACGCCGATGCGGCCGATGCGGCGGAGATCGCCGAGGCCGGCGACGCCGAGCACGAGACTCGAGAAGACGAGAGGGATGACGAGAAGAAGAAGGAGCCGCAGGAAAACCGTACCGATCGGATTCGTGATCTGGTCGGCGAGGAACGTGAGGTTCGGCGCGCCGGCGCCGAGGATCGAGTTCGCCGTGCCGCCGGCGAGCGCGCCGAGGACGAGGCCGATCACGATTTTGGTGTGCAGGGCCATGCCCTTCTCATTCATCCTTCATCCTTTCGACTTCCGTGGTCGTCGTCGTTGTCGTCGGCGTCTCGTCGGAGGCGGGACCGGCGCCGAGAGTAAACGAATCGTGGATCTCCTTCGACGTCATGTAGTGCAGCCGCGCGTTGCTCTGGTACGCGGCGGCTTCGGCGATGAGGCGATTCAGCGCACGCGCGTGGCGGTGCTCGTGCGTGAAGCGTTTGATGTCGGGATAGACGAACCCGGCGCCGGCGAGCGCGAAGGCAAACATCACCTCGAAGATCGGGATGAACGGCAGCTCGATGATGATGCTGCCGATGACGAGGCCCGCGAGCGCGAAGAAGAATCGCGCGAGAGGATCGCCGCCGCGCCACACGTTGAAGGCGTTGCGTTCGAGGCGGTTCATCTCGCGCGCGGCGTGGATGTATTGCGGCATCTCGGTTTCGAGAACCTCGTGCTCGAGATCCTTCCAGTAGACGGCGGATCCGCCGAACTCGTCGTACGCGGCCTTGATCTCCGCGAGTTTTTTGCGTGCGACTTCCGTCAGCCCCCAGTCGAGCTGATCGTCCTCGAGTCCGCGGCGGCGGTGCTCGCACTCCTGAAGGACGACGAAGACCACGCTGCCGAAGTCGTACTCGGGCCCCGCAATGTTGAGCATGGCTGGCGAAGTCTAGGCTGCTACCAGAATTTCCACCACGGCTTCGTCGACGGCGCGGCCGTCGCGCCGTCCGCGCCTTCGTACCACTGCATGACCGGCGGCGATGCCTGCAGACCGGCGGGACTGGCGCCGTGGTTCAGCGCTTCGTTCGTGGCCTGAAGTTCCGAGCTGCGCATCGCGATCGACATGAACGCGTCCTGTCCCAGTTGCTGCATGACGATCGGTGCGAGCTTGAGCGCGGCCTCGAAAATCGGCTCGTCCTTCAAGTCGCGGCGCAGCCGCTCGTTTCCATCGCGGTCGAGGCGGATGTAGTAGTCCTCGAACTGAATGCCCATGCCGTCGAGCAGCGAACGTCCGAACGCGAGCGGGACGAACTCGATGACCCGCTCGACGTCCGGACGTTTCAATCGCGCGATGATCAAACCGACGCGAATCGGCTCGAGATTGAACGCCGCGTTTTGCACGAAGATCGGAATCGCGGCGCGAACCATCTCCTCCGCATTCATCGTCTATTGCTCGTCCTTCTGCTGCACGTAATTGAGAATGCCCATCTGCTGCAGCAGCTTGTTGCCGTCGATGATCACGTTCCCGCCCGGCAGTCGCGGGATCTGGCGGATTTCCTTCTTCTGCAGCGCATCGATCAACTGCAGACTCACGTACGCATCGCCCGCGCTGCTGTTGAGCGCCGCGCGCTCCTTGCGAATGCCTTCCGCGACGGCCGTCCGTTCCGTGAGCACCGCCTGCGCTTCCTGTTTGCGTTTGACGAGATAGGCATCCGCCGTGCGCTTGGCCTGTTCGAGCTCGCCCTGCGATGCCGTCAGCTGCTGCGTGAGCTCGGCGATCTTCGCCTGCAGGTTGGCCTTGTTCGCTTCCTGCGTCGCGAGGATTTCCGCCTCCAGTTTCTCGGCCTGCTTTTCCGCTTCCTTGCGGGCGTTGATCAGGCGCTGATAGTCGGCTTTGAACGAGAAATTGCCGAGGATGACCTGCTCGACGATGATGCCGAACGGTTTGAGGTGCGCGGCGAGGAGAGTCGTCGCGTCGTTGGCTGCCCTGAAGCGGAGATCGGGGTTGTAGAACTCCTCGGAATCGAGTCGATTGAGGACGTCGCGCACGTACGACCGCGCCGTGGGACGCACCAGTTTCTCCTTGAGAATCTTCGTCGACGGCGCGACGATCTGCCACACGTACGAAGCCCTCGCGGGATCGATGCGCCAGCGAATGGTCACGTCGGTCTCGATGTCGTTGCCGTCCCGCGTCTTGAAGCGCAGGTCATCCTTTTCGCGGCGATCGCCTTCGGTCGCACCGGCGCTCATGACCAGGTTCTGCGTCGAGACGTCGAACGTCGCCCAGTCGTTGATGATCGGCGTGAAGAAATAGGTCGCGCCGGGATAAGCCACTTCGGTGGTGCGGGTGATCTTGTTGAAGCGGACGCCGACCTCGGTCGCACCCGTCGAATGCGGCGTGCAGCGAAGCGCGGTCACTGTGAGAACGGCGAGAAGAGCAATCGGTAGTTTTTTCATTTCGGCGCTCCAACGCGCACGATGTCCGTGGGATCGCTGTCGATGTAAATCGGACCTTTGATGCTGTTCAGCAGCGCCAGTCCCTTGCGCAGCCGCAGGAGCTTGTCCGAGCCCGCTCCCTCCATGGCGTGGTTGATCGCCTCGGTGCCCGAGGCCTCGGCCGACCGTACGAGGAGATCGGCTTCCGCATGCTTCGAGCGCTCGTAAAGCTCGCGGTCCGCATTGATGCCGGTGATCTGCGCCTGGAATTCCGCGGCGCGCACGTTCATCGCGTTCTGACCCTCGGCGCTGACCTGATTGAGGCGCGTCTGCACCTCGTTCTGCTTGGTAATGGCGCGATTGGCGAGCACCGATTGATCCTGAATCTTCTTCTGCTCGGTGAGGGTCTGGAACGTGTCGGGATAGTCGTACTGGCGAATGAGGATGTCCGCGAGCTCGAGGCCGTTTTCCTTGAATCGTGCCGCGAGCTCGCGCTTGAGCTGCGTCACCTTGACGAGGCGCCGAACTCCATAGAACTCCTCGGCCCGCAATTCGCCGAGGTACTGCTTCACGTAGGGATCGGCGAATCGGATGACGACGTTGTCCTCGTATCCGCGTCCGAATCCGAATCGCGAGATGACCAGAAAGGGATCGTGGATGCGATAGAGCACCGTCACGTCGACGCCAACCGGATAGCCGTCGACGGTCGGGACGTTGATCGCGGCCATGGTCCGATGATCGCTGCTCTTTTCCTGCTGATCGTTCGTGAACTCGATGACCTGCAGATCGCGCGGGAACGTGCGGATGGTTTCGTAACCGCTCAGCTGCCGGCGATATCCGGCCTGCACGACCGCTTTCTGCAGGCCCTTGTTCGGACCGAACGAGATCTGGCGCATGCCGATCTCACCCGGCGCGACGTACGTGATGATGCAGGCCCGCAGGAAGATGAGAGGTGAGAGGACGAGAAGGACCTTCAGCGCGAACGAGAGGCACCCCCCGCCGCGGAACTTGAACGACGGCAATTTGACCGGGAACCGCGCCTTGAAGCCGGGTTGCCCGGTGGCACTTTCGAACATGATGTCTCCTTGTGACGGTCCCGGCATTCTACGCGCGGGGCGGACGGGCCGACCGATGCTACAATCCGCCCTCCTCCGGCGCGGCGCGCCACCCGCGTGCCGCCCTCTCAACTTCAAACAGGAGTATCGATGACTGCAACGCTCGAAGTGACTCACCAGTTCGACGCGGCACTGGCCGCAGGCCGGGAGCCGTACAAGGTCCGGGACATCAACCTCGCGACGCTCGGTCGCAACGAGATCCGCCTCGCGGAGCACGAGATGCCGGGACTCATGGCCGTGCGCGAGAAGTACGGCAAAGAGAAGCCGCTCTCCGGCGCGAAAGTCATGGGCTCGCTGCACATGACCATCCAGACGGCGGTTCTCATCGAAACGCTCAACATCCTCGGCGCCGACGTGCGCTGGGTGAGCTGCAACATCTTTTCGACGCAGGATCACGCGGCGGCCGCGGTCGTCGTCGGACGTCCGGAAACGGGCGGCACGATCGACAATCCGCGCGGCATTCCGGTGTTCGCGTGGAAAGGCGAAACGCTCGAGGAGTACTGGTGGTGCACGTCCGAGGCGCTGATGTGGCCGGACGGCTCGGGCCCGACGCTGATCGTCGATGACGGCGGCGACGCAACGCTGCTTCTGCACAAGGGCGTCGAGTTCGAGGGCGCGAATCGCGTTCCCGATTTCAATCCGAGCGACGAGCCGGAAGAGTGGGGCGTGATTCTCGATCTGCTGCGCAAAGAGATCGCGCGCGACTCGCAGCGCTGGACGCGCGTCGCGAAAGACATCCGCGGCGTTTCCGAGGAGACGACCACGGGCGTGCATCGCCTCTATCAGATGCAGGAGACCGGCTCGCTGCTGTTCCCGGCCATCAACGTCAATGACTCGGTCACGAAATCGAAATTCGACAATATCTATGGTTGCCGTCACTCGGTGATCGACGGCCTCAATCGCGCGACCGACGTCATGATCGCCGGCAAGCTCGCGGTCGTCTGCGGCTACGGCGAGGTCGGCAAGGGCTGCGCACAGGCGCTGCGCGGCCAGGGCGCGCGGGTCGTGGTGACCGAAATCGATCCGATCTGTGCGCTGCAGGCGGCGATGGAAGGGTTCGAAGTGCGGACCCTCGAGAGCGTCGTCGAGCGAGCGGACATCTTCGTCACCTCGACCGGTAATAAGGACATCATCACCGCCGATCACATGTCGCGGATGAAGCACAACGCGATCGTCAGCAACATCGGGCATTTCGACAATGAGATCGACATGGCCGGCCTGAAGAAGGTTCCGGGCGTGCGTCGCATCCAGATCAAGCCGCAGTACGACGAGTGGGTGTTCGCGGACGGCCATTCGGTGCTGATCCTGGCCGAGGGGCGTCTGATGAACCTCGGCTGCGCGACGGGGCACCCGTCATTCGTGATGTCAGCCTCCTTTACGAACCAGGTGCTGGCCCAGCTCGCGCTCTGGCAGAACAAGGGCGAATACGAGCGTCAGGTTTATGTCCTTCCCAAAAAACTCGACGAGGAGGTGGCCCGTCTGCACCTCCAGCACCTCGGCGTCGAGCTCACGAAGATGACCCCCGAGCAGGCGAAATACCTCGGAGTTCCGCCTGAGGGACCCTATAAACCGGACCATTACCGGTACTGAGATCATCTTTTGCGTGTCGTTGAACCGGAAAACGGCCCATTACGGGCCGTTTTTCTCTTTTATATTGACATGCAAACACGTATGCCCAAGACTTTGTGCTACGTGAATTGAAGGAGAAGATCAATGGCCAGACCACGCAAAACAATATCGGCCCCCAGTTTAAGTGCCGGACAGGCGTCTTATGTGCTTGACCGGCTGGTGAATGACCGTCGGGTCTCGCCGGCGGACATCAATCGTTATGTCGGTGAAATGCGCAACGAGATCAGCGAGCTCGAGGCGCGTCTGCAGCGACTGCGCGAGGCGCACGGTTTCGGTGAAACGGTTCGTGCCGCCGCCGGAGTCGTCGCACCGTTCCGCCGTCGTCCGGGCCGTCCGCCGGGACGCCCGCCTGGTCGCCCGGGTCGTCCGCCGGGACGTCCGCCGAAAGCTGCTGCTGCAGCAGCGCCCGCCGCGGCTCCTGCCGCCGCCGGCAGGAAGCGCGGCCGCAAGGCCAAAGCGTCGATTACGCCGGAGCAGCTGGCGTCGCGTCAGCTTCAGGGTCGTTATCTCGCCCTCGTTCGCCAGTTCCCCGCCACGCGCCGCGCCGCTTTCGCAAAGACGGCGAAGGAAAAGGGACGCGAGGCCGCGATCAGGGAAATGCAGGACTCCCTCAAGAAGTGAGACTGTGCTGAACGGCACGGGAGAAAGGGCGCACGCGAGTGCGCCCTTTTTGTTTCGAGGTGGCACTCCAAAGGATTACGCCCTCACGCGTTGCTAAACTGGCCGGGATGCGCAAACTCGCCGTCCTTTTACTTTTCGTCGCCGTCAGCGCCGGTGCTCAGACCGTCACGCTTCTCCATTTCTCCGATTACCACTCGCAGGCGGTTCCGTTCTACGGCGAGCGCGGCCCCGATCAGGGCGGCATTGCGAGGGCGATTCAATATCTGCGCCGCGAGAAATCGCGCGGCGCGCTCGTGTTCAGCGGCGGCGACACCATCAACAAGGGCTCGCCGGCGTGGTCCGACAAATACGGCTGCGCGGAGTGGCCGTGGCTCAACGGGATTGTCGACGCGATGGCGTTCGGCAATCACGATGCCGACTACGGCCTCGAGACGTTCGAGAAATGCCGCGCGTCGGTGCGTTATCCGATCCTCAGCGCGAACACGCCGGGATTCGCGCGCTACGTCGTGCTGAAGGCAAAGGGAAAGAAGATCGGCGTGTTCGCGCTCGCGGGCAGCGATTTCACGCGGCTCGTTCACGTTGCGGGTCTCACGTTCGGCGATCCGGTCGCGGCCGCGCGCGAGGTCGTTCGCGATCTGCGCGAAAAAGAGCATGCCGACGCGATCGTGATGATCGGCCACGAGCAGGCGGAAGACGACTACGCCCTCGCGCGCGCCGTGCCCGGCATCAATCTGATCTTCGGATCGCACAGCCATCTCGAGCGCGACCTCACGCAGATTCCGGGCACGTCGACATGGTTCATCTCGCCGTTTCAATATCTCTCGTTCATCAGCCGCGTCGAGATGACGTTCAATCGCAACGCGATCTCGATTCGCGGCGGACTCGTTCCCGTCGACTCGAAGATGAAAGCCGATCCCGCGATCGCGAAGAAAGTCGGCGCGATGCAGCGCGAGCTCGAGCGCGAACAGCCGGACCTGTTCACGCCGATCGCGAAACTCGACGCGCCGCTGATGACGACGGACCTCGCGAATCGAACACTCGAGATCATGCGCGAAGTCGCGAGCGCGAATTTCGCGATGTCGACGGTCAGCAGTTATCGAAGGCCGTTGCCATCCGGAACGATCACGATGGAACTGCTGCGCGCGGCGATGCCGTATGACAACGAGATCGTCGTCTGCACGATGAGCGGCGCGGAATTCAAGCGCCTGCTCGAAGAAAACCAGCGCCGCGACGGAAGCGACTCCGAGTTGTTCATCGCCGGCAAGGCGGTGATCGTCGATGACCGAACCTATCGCGTCGCCGCGACGGATTACGTCGCGAACATCGCCTATCGCGATTTCTTCAAGTGCGATGTCGAGAAAACGGGGAAGAAGGTGCGGGACGAGTTTCGCAAACGACTATAGCCAGCCCTTCTCTCTCGCGATGCGCGCCGCTTCGACGCGATTCGCCGCGCCGATTTTGTTGATCGCCTCCGACAGGTAATTCCGCACCGTTCCCTCGGACAGATGCAGCGTTCCCGCGATGTCGGCGCTGGTCTGTCCCTCGCCGGCCATGCGCAGCACCTGGCGCTCGCGATCGGTCAGCGGATCCGGTTCGCTCCACGCCTCGGCCGCGAGCTCGGGATCGACGACGCGTCCGCCCTGGCTCACGCGGCGGATCGCGTTCGCGAGCTGCTCCGCGGGCGAGTCCTTCAGCAGATATCCCGATGCGGATGCCTCGAGTGCGCGACGCAGATAACCGCCGCGCGCGAAGGTCGTCAGGATGATCACCCGCGTCGGCAGTTGCTCGCGTTTGATCGCCGCCGCGAGCTCGAGGCCGGTCATGGCCGGCATTTCGATGTCGGTCAGAAGAACGTCCGGCCGATGCTGGCGACAAAGCGCGAGCGCGGTCTCGCCGTCGCCCGCGCGACCGACCACTTCGAGATCGCTCTCCATTTCGAGCAGCGCCGCGAGAGCGCCGAGAACCATCGCCTGATCTTCGGCGATGACGACACGAATCACGCGGACTCCCGGACAGACATGAGTGTCTGTCCCACAAGCGGCAGCGTGATCGTGAGCGTCGTGCCGCCCGCGCCGTCGCGGCGCAGCGTGCCGCCGAGGGTTTCGACGCGCTCGCGCATGCCGGTGAGGCCGCTGCCGAACGGATCGCTGCCGCCGCGGCCGTCATCGCTGACCGTGAGCATGCATTCGTTCGCCGTCGTCGCAACGCGGATCGTGCAGTGCTGCGCGTTCGCGTGGCGCACGATGTTCGTGATTGCCTCGCGCATGGCCATCGACAGCACCGCCTCGTGCGACGGCGGTAATTGCGTTGCGTCGACGTTCGCCTCGAGCGCGACGCCTGCCGCATCGAGCGCGCGACGCGCCTCATCGATCTCCGCGCTCAAACCGCCGGAGCGGTAGCCGCGCACCGCCGTGCGAACCTGCGCGAGTGCATCGCGCGAGATGCGCTCGACGTCGCGGATCTCGTTCTTCGCGCGCTCGACGTCGCGCTCGGCGAGCTTCGACGCGAGCTCCGACTTCAGGATGATCACGGACAACGTGTGGCCGAGGAGATCGTGGAGATCGCGGGCAATGCGCTCGCGCTCGGCGAGCTTCGCGAGATGCTCGATCTCTTCCTGGGCGAGATGCAGGCGCGTGTTCGCGCGGCCGACCTGCGAGAAATGGATGTTGATCGCGCCGACGAGAATCGTGAAGACGAGCGGCCACGTGGCGTTCCAGAGAGTGACATGGCCGAGCCAGATCTCGACCATCACGATCAGCGCGATGACGCTGATCCCGCGCACCGCGATCTCCGTCCGTTCGTACTGTCCGATCACGCCCGCCGCGTAGATGAAGAACGCGCCGGCGCCGGGGCTCCAGGGCCAGAACAGAACGCCGAGGAGCGTGATCGCGGCGGCGATGAGAATGCACTCGCGATCACGCGCCCAGTAGCTGCGGAGATAGAGCGGGACGAACGCGATCGTCGCGGCGAACGTCGCGATCCAGAGACTGGCACGCCAATGTTCCGCCGCGGGCGTGATCGCGAACGGAACGATGTAGATCAGCCACGCCCACGGCGTCCATCCGAGATCCTTGTCTTTCGGTAGAAGGCGCATCGGCGTTCGATCTTACGACGGCTCACCGCGGCGAAACCCGATGGCCGCAATCGCGGTAAAGATCGCTGCCGCGATCGCAAGCGCGCCGATGTGAAACAGCGGTGACTGACCACGGCTCGCGCCGATGATTTTCAGCGCGAGCTGCGAGAGGTGATACGGCGGCAGCCACAGCGCGAGCGTCTGCACGGGCTTCGGCAGCGCCCACACCGGCACCCACAGTCCCGACAGGAACGACAGCGGCAGATAAATGAGGTTGACGATCGGCGCCGCGGAATTCGGTTTCGCAAAGCATCCGATCGCGAGGCCCAGCGCGCAGAACACGATCGAGCCGGAGACGAGAATGCCGAACAGCGAGAAGAACTGCGCGATCGTGAGCGAGACGCCGCCGAATGCCGTGCCGATCGCGAACAGCGACGTGACGATGATCGCGCCGAAGAGCATCGCCATCGCGATCTTGGCGATGAAGTACGCGCTGATCGGCATCGGCGTCGTGCGCTTCACCTCGAGCCATCCCTGACCGCGCTCGATCGCAACGCCGACGCCGAATCCGAACAGCGCCGCACCCATGACGCCGAACGCGCCGTACGTCGCGAGCAGGTACGTCGCGATCTGCACGCCCTGCGCGACGTCGCGCTTGCCAAAGCCGATCCCGAAGAAGAGATAAAAGATGATGGGAAAGGCGAGCGTCGGCAGCGCGTACGCGGGCTGACGGAGGAGCTTGAGGAATTCGTATTTGGCTTCGAGGTAGTGGACGCGAACGATGTGCATTGTTTTCTCCGGGTCTCACAGGCTCACAGTCTCAAAGTCTCACAGGGGCTCCTGTGCGACTGTTTGGCTGTGCGACTGTCACGCGATCATTTCGACGAATGCGTCTTCGAGCGTGGCCGCGTCGCCGCGGATTTCCTGCGGGGTGCCGCTCGCGACGATCGTTCCCTTGTTGATGACCACGACGCGATTCGCGACGGCTTCCGCTTCCGCGAGGTAGTGCGTCGTCAGAAGAATCGAGCGCCCGAGAGCGACGAACGCGCGGATCTGTTTCCACATCGCGCGGCGCGCTTCGACGTCGAGGCCGACGGTCGGCTCGTCGAGCACGAGGAAATCGGGATTGCCGGCGATCGCGAGCGCGTAGAGCAAACGCTGCTTCTGCCCGCCCGAGAGCTCGCCGAATTTCTTGCGCTCGATGCCGCGCAGACCGGCGGCGTCGATGATCGCGTCGAACGGCATCGGGGCGGGGTAGTAGCTGCGGAAGAGATCGATGTGCTCGCGGACGCGCAGCGTGTCGGGCACGCGTCCAACCTGCAGCATCGCGCCGGTGCGCGTGCGATTCGCGCGCGGATCCTCGCCGAACACGCGCACCGTTCCTGAAGTCGGTGCGAGCAGGCCGAGGAGGAGGCGGACGGCGGTCGTCTTGCCGGCGCCGTTCGCGCCGAGGAGCGCGACGAGCTCGCCGGGGTTGATCGTCAGATCGACGTTTCCCAGGGCCACGGTCGAGCCGTAATGCTTCGAAACTCCAATGAGTTGTGCGGGTGCGTTCATGCACCACACGATGCGTCCGGCGCGTCACAACGCGGAGTGCGGTTCGTCAGAAATCACGAATGACGAATGTCATATGATGTCCATCCGGATGCAACGCGCTCCTGCGCGGAATCCAAAGACATCCACTCCGTTTTGAACAACGCGAGGTGAGCTCCGAATGACGTGGTTCGGTAATTTCTACCGCTCTGCCGTCGGCAAGAAAGCGGTCATGGCCGTGACGGGCTTCATCCTGTTCGGCTGGATCTTTCTGCACATGGTCGGGAACCTGAAGCTGTACCTCGGGCCCGTCCACATGAACGAATACGCGCACTGGCTGCGCGCGCTCGGGACGCCGGCCATGCCGGAGACGACCGCGCTGTGGGTCTCGCGTCTCTTCCTTCTCGTGTGCGTCGTCCTGCACATCCACTCGGCGTACGCGGTCACGATGATGAGCCGCGACTCGCGTCCGGTCGGTTATCGCGAGAAGAAGAACGTCGCGTCGACGTACGCCGCGCGGACGATGCGCTGGGGCGGGGTGATCATCCTGCTGTTCGTGATCTACCACCTGCTCCACCTCACGACCGGCGATGCGCATCCCGACTTCGTGAAGGACGACCCGTATCACAACGTCGTTGCGGGCTTCAGAGTGTGGTGGGTCGCGGCGATCTACATCATCGCGAACCTCGCTCTCGGCCTGCACCTCTACCACGGCGTCTGGAGCATGTTCAATTCGGTGGGCCTGAACCATCCGAGGTTCAACGCGTGGCGGCGGTATTTCGCCACGGCGTTCGCGCTGCTGATCACGATCGGCAACGTCTCCTTCCCGCTGATGGTGATGGCGGGGGTGGTGAAATGAACCTCGATTCCAGGATTCCTGAGGGCCCGGTCGCCGACAAGTGGGCCCAGGCGAAATCGCACTACAAGCTGGTGAATCCGGCGAACAAGCGGAAGTACGACGTGATCGTCGTCGGCGCGGGCCTCGCGGGCGCATCGGCCGCCGCGACGATGGGCGAGCTCGGATACAACGTGAAGTGCTTCGTCTATCACGACAGTCCGCGCCGCGCGCACTCCATCGCCGCGCAGGGCGGCATCAACGCCGCGAAGAACTATCGCAACGACGGCGACAGCATCTACCGGCTCTTCTACGACACGATCAAGGGCGGCGACTATCGCTCGCGTGAGGCGAACGTCTACCGCCTCGCCGAGCTGTCGGTGAACATCATCGATCAGGCCGTCGCGCAGGGCGTGCCGTTCGCGCGCGAGTACAGCGGACTGCTCGACAACCGAAGCTTCGGCGGCGTGCAGGTCTCGCGCACGTTCTACGCGCGCGGCCAGACCGGCCAGCAGCTTCTCCTCGGCGCGTTCCAGGCGCTGGAGCGGCAGATCGGCCTCGGTAACGTGAAGATGTACAACCGCTACGAGATGCTCGATCTCGTCGTCGTCGACGGTCACGCGAAGGGCATCGTCACGCGCAACCTGTCGACGGGAAAGATCGAGACGCACGCCGCAGATGCGGTCGTCCTCGGCACCGGCGGCTACGTCAACGTTTTCTATCTCTCGACGAATGCGAAGGCCTCGAATGCGACCGCGATCTGGCGCGCGCACAAGCGCGGCGCGACGTTCGCGAATCCCTGCTACACGCAGATCCATCCGACGTGCATCCCGCAGAGCGGCGACTTCCAGTCGAAGCTCACGCTGATGTCGGAGTCGCTTCGCAACGACGGCCGCATCTGGGTTCCGAAGACCCAGGGCGACAAGCGCAATCCGAAGGAGATTCCGGAGAGCGAGCGCGATTACTACCTCGAGCGCAAGTATCCGAGCTTCGGCAATCTCGCGCCGCGCGACATCGCCTCGCGCGCGGCGAAGGAAGTGTGCGATGAGGGTCGCGGCATCGGCGCAAGCGGCCGCGGCGTCTATCTCGATTTCACGGACGCCATCAAACGGCTCGGCCGCGACAAGATCGAGGAGCGTTACGGGAACCTCTTCGAGATGTACCACGACATCACGGCCGAGGATCCGTATGAGGTGCCGATGAGGATTTATCCGGCACCGCATTACACGATGGGCGGCCTTTGGGTCGACTACAACC
>Ga0075425_100002162_pt1 | contig 19545 bp, 15 predicted proteins | sample SoiMethybrSBSTD4_FD_75300 | JGI IMG/M metagenome (GOLD analysis project Ga0075425, IMG submission 75300) | Bulk soil microbial communities from a Populus tree surrounding site in Tennessee, USA - Soil MetaG P. TD hybrid SBSTD4 | ecosystem: Environmental > Terrestrial > Soil > Tree plantation... | reverse complement strand
TCTCAGGGTTCTTCTGCCCGATCGCATCGAGCAACATTTGGCGCGTCACGGCGCGACCGCTGGCCAGCAGCAACGCTTTCAGGACGTCGAACTCGGCGCGTGTAAGCGGTACGGTGTTGCCGGCTCGGTCCGTCAGCGTGTAGCGACCGAGATCGAGGACCCATTCTCCGAAGCGTACGACGTCCTCAAGCGCCTGCCGCGAACGGCTCCTATCGGCTCGGGCCAGGATGTTGCGAACTCGCGCCGAAAGCTCGCGCGGGTTGAAGGGCTTCGTGATGTAGTCGTCTGCCCCCATCTCCAAGCCGGCGATTTTGTCGGCGTCGTCCGCTCGCTGAGTGACAAAGACCAGCGGGATCGCGGAACTCGCTCGGATCCTGCGTGCCACCACCAATCCGTCTTCATCGGGCAGCCCAAGATCAAGAAGGATGAGATCGAACTCCTGTTTCTTGACAAGGGCCTCCGCGCTGGCGGCGGTTGCTGCTCCCGCCACCTGATAACCGTCCTTCTCGAGATAGGCAACGAACAGCGAAAGGATGGCAGGGTCGTCCTCGACCACGAGCAGGCGCGGGCGGCGAGACATCAGATGGCCCCTATCAAGCTGACGCAAACGCCGCTGCGGATCTCGAAAGCCGCTTGACCTTCCTCCTGCCTCACCGCCGATCCTCTGTTCCGATCCGACCAGCGCAGTTTAACAAGGATGTAACAATTTTTGCATCCACTTTGCAGTATCGGTTGCCGCACGCCTCTTGGAACTCACTTGAGGTCGCCGCAGTCTATCGCGATCACGTGATGTCAGTGGTGGACACGACCCAGTCTCCCTCCTCGAAGCCCCACCATGGGTCAACGACTTCGCAGAGCGCCGCGATATCGTTAACATCGTTCAGAGCGTGGCCCACAGCATCAAGCAACGCATACCGCGCGCTTGAAGAACGTTACTATTTTGTGAAAACTGCGCCGGTCAGCATGCCTTGATGCTGGGGCCCGTTGGGTCGCTTTCATAGTCACGGCAGCTGCCTGCACCGCCGCCGTAACGGGGACCGGCCTCGCCCTCGGGGGGCGGCGCCTTTGCTTTGCAAGCGCTTTCCCTCAGCACGGCCAGCGAGGGCTCCGGCGCAAATGATGCCGCAGCAGCGCGTGAACGATAGAACCGCGCTCGGTGACCCAATCCTCGAAACCGAGCGCTTGAGGGCGAGGGCGCGCTAGAAATTGTGGGTTCTGGCCGCAAGCGGCTGCGCTCGCGCTCTGCACAGGCCAGCGCATGTCAGAAATACTCGCCATGCTCTGGAGCGATAAATCATTTCGGCACTTTGCAGCAAACCCACCCCGAGATGGCCGGCCAATCTCGTGGTCGGCCAGTGGGTCGGCGTTCTGAGGCTGATATCCAAGCAGGAACAGAAAGGCCCGGGTGGACAAGAGATGTCAATGTTGCGTGTCGGGCATCGGTGGGCCTTCGCCGTCTCAGCTCCCCAACGGGAACTCGGCTAGCAGGATAGCCCACTGTGCTCCGTGCATATCACGGTCGGTGCGCGCACCCTGCGCGACAGGACGCGGGAACGAGAACTTGATGACGTTGAGGTCGGCGATGTCGAACCGCTTGATGAGCTGGCTCGGTTGCTGGAAGAGCGCGGCTACAGCTTCGGTCCGAAGCTCTAGCCTCACCTGCTCGAAGACATCTGAGGTCCCGCAGAATACATCGATGGTTACCCAAAATGGCCCAGCATTCTTGGAGCGAACCTTCAAAACCCGGTCGCTGAGCCTACGCATGCCCGATCTCGCAGACCTCGAGGCGAAAGACCTGCATGGGGTGGTCGAGTTCCATCACGTGATTGAGTGCGAACTCGTACAGCGGACCACGCTCAGACTGAGCGGGTGAGTAGGGGAAAGCAAAGGTTGGCAACTCCTCGTCCTTCGTAAGCGGGTGGTGCAGCACATACGGGTTGATGAGCTTGCCGATTTCCTCTGCCATCTCGGCGGTCCGTGCCGTGATCAATCCGAGGATACCGACCTCGACAGGTTCGCCGCGGCGGTTTTCCATGTCGCCTAGGGCCGAGTTCATCCCAATGAGGCGAAACTCAAGCGAATAAGCATCATCGCCGAGGCCCATGCGTTGAGCAATCTGACATGCTAGAAAGGCGTGCAGCTCAACAGCCCACTTTTGCGCGTGCGCAACGTAGTGAGGATCGCGGAGCACGGCGAGTATGGAGGTCTGGTACCCGACCAACGTCGCGCCCTCGAGCTTCACCGTGTAGCGGCCCGGAACCCATCTTGAGCCGGTCACGCGCACACGCCTCGCATCGAGCGCGTCATATCGTGCACACGTGACGTCAAGGTGCCCGCCAGGCTCGTACAGGATGTAGGGGTCGGAGTTCTCGTAGAGCATATGCGCCGAAACCGAATGCGGCGTGCAGCTTGCGTTCTCGACAAGCGGCTCGACGGTGAACCCCTCGCGGTCGAACTCAAGTAATATGACGCCGCCGGTCGGATTGGTCGTGCACAAAGCGCCACATTCGCCGATTTTGGCGCCGTGCCAGGCCGCGCCCGCGTGCTCGCCATGCGCCAGGGGCAGGGCCGATATGATAGCCGTATCGGTGGTGCGGCCAGCGATGACAATGTCGGCGCCGGTCGCAAGCGCCGCCTGGACTTGTTCGGCGCCAGCTAAGGCCACGATGTTGCTCATGGCGCCAAGTGCCTCAGCCGAGATCTCAGGTGCAGGGCTCAACGGCGTGATCCGTCCGGCGGCAAGCGCCATGGCCACGCGCGACGGCGATTGGCTCGCATAGAGCCGCGCCACCTTGACACGCTGGCCAAGCTCGCTGGCAAGCTCTCGCGTAATCTCAAACATCCAATCGACGGTCGCGTCGGTGCCGCACGTCCCTGACGTACCAATGACGAGCGGCACCCCGGCTCCGGCCCGAGCCAACATCAGGTCCCGCCACTCGGATTTGGTAGCAGCGCGTGAATATTTAGAGGTGCCGGAGCCCAGCGAGAAGGGGCCGCTGTCCGTTGAGCCACCATCGACCGCTATGATATCGGGCTCAGCGGCAATGCCCCGCGCGAGCGCTGCCCGATCGAAGGTGATGCCAAGAGCACCGGTCGGTACGAGAACACGGGTCGGCATTGCTGCGTCCAACGTTCTGGTTGCGTCGATTGCGAACATTAGCACAAGTCTCCTGCTCAGTTGGGTGGGAAAGACCGGTGGGACTGCGACGCGTTTGACCTATGTCGGATCGGTGTGCTTCTGGAGCGCGTTGCGGGCTCTGATTTGGCGAGCCGGGTGATCTCAGGAACTGGTGTTACGGGGAGACATCCCTAATTGGGCGCGGATCTCGGCCGAGTTGCTGTCGAGAGGCGGGACGGGGCGGAGAACGCGTGGCGGGGTATCCCTCAAGCCCAGAGGACTTGCCAGCAGCGGCCAGTTTTCACCATCGGCGTCGTGCCGGGTGAGCACGAGATGGTCGCGCCCGGGTCTGGTCCGCGTGCAACATCTCACGCGCCGAAAGGAGGGGTACCGCCTGCTGACCGCGAGCCATCAACGCGGCGGCCAATTCCGTCCGGGTCATGGGAGGGCTCGACGCTGCGCCAGCCGGCAATGCGCCCCGTGATGCGATGCCACTGGTCAGACCAATACCCAGCCGTCCTCGGCTCGGTAGATGTTCCGTGGTGGCCAGCGCATGACGATTGCCGAGACGGCCGACATCGCTGCCCGCCCTGGAAAGTAGCTTCGGCAGAAAGGTTGCCATGGCCGCGAACGCACTATCATAGAGCGCCGCATCGGCTGCTCAGATACCAACCCGCGGCAGTGGGCAAGCCCCCGCATTGCCGCTCGCTTGCCTACGTGTCATCGAGAGCGGCCACCACACGACGGCTCCTCTGAGCGCGAGGCACCTGCGCCGAGCTGCGCCAGGATCGAGCCGCAGACGTCCACACTGACGCGCCCGCCCAGCTCTGTAAAGCTGATGTCGTGCAAAGGCCTCTTGGTGGGCGCGGTTCGCGGCAACCTCTTGAGGATAAGCAGTACGCATCGTCAATGGCGGCTCGGCGATCCCCGTGCGCCGCGTGGTTACCCGGCGCGTTGGCCCTACGCCGTCGCGGCAAACAGGTTGGCAACCGCCCGCCCATCCGTCTCTGTCCAGATCCGCGCGCGAGTGGCTGCCATATCCGTACTCGGATCGACTTCGTGCATCAGGCCTTGGGCCTTTCCCGTCAACTCGTCGAGCGACAGCGGGTTTACCGGCGTGCCGCGGCTATCCATCACTCGTGCGGTTCGCACCGAGCCATCGCTCAACCTGATCGCGACGGCCGTCCCCATGTGCGCCGGGAACTGCGCCTCGATCTCGGCGTCGGCTGCGCCCTCGACCTTGTCGACGATCCCCAGGATGCGTGCGTCGGAGAGCCGGTCAGCACGGTAGGCATCGAAGCGGTGCGGCCCGTAAGCCAGTGTGGCGCCGACGATGAAAGGCATGCTGTATTGTGCCGCCATCACCGAGGTCGGGCGGCGCATCATGTGCTGGTCGAGCATGCATTCCGGCCCAGACACCTCGATGCGCTTGATGGCCTCGTATGGCAGCTTGAATCCTTCGCTGACTTCGCGCAAGCCGTCGATCAGCGAGTGGAACAAACGGCAGCACGAGTAGGGTTTGATGCTGATGCAATGGATCTGCAAGGGCACATCCGCTTTCACCGACAGCGCATCAGGGCGCGGGTTCTTCGCGTAGAGTGCCAGGAACCCGTACTTGCCGTCGAGCGCGCGCGCGGGTGCACTAATCTTTCGTTGAGACAGCTCGGCTGCCAGCACACCGTTCTGTGCCGCATAGCCCGCATGCAGCCGCTTGACCGTTGTACCCTCTTGCTCGTCCGAGAACTGCATAGAACCGCCCGCCAGTGACAAGACATGGCCCCAGGCTCGCGCGAGGCCATGTTCGTCAAGGTTCAAGAGGCAGGCAGCTGCCGCGGCGGCGCCGAAACCCCCAAACAGGGCTGTCGGATGGTACCCGTCCTGGATCACCTGGTGGGCATGCGCGGCCATGCCTACCCGTGTCATCGCTTCGTAGCCGGACGCGATCGCCGCCATAAGCTCGTCGGCGGAGGTGCCGATCTCAGCCGCAACGGCCGTCGCCGCCGGGATAACCACGGCGCCTGGATGGCTCATTGAGGCATCGTGCGTGTCGTCGAGCTCGTAGCCGTGTGCGGCGGTGCCGTTGATCAGGGCCGCGATGCTGGGCGCCACCTCGAGCCCGGTGCCGACGATCGGCGCCTTGCCGCTGCCTGCAAACCGGCCCGCCCACTCGGTCATCGCTTTGGTCCACGCAAGCGTCGCGCCCACCCGCGATACGCCAAGGCAATCAAAGAGCAAGTACCGCACCTGATCCCGATCGGCAGGACTGAGCCCGCCGCGACCGATGGCGAGAATCTCGCGGGCAAAGCTCAGCGAAAGATTTTGTTCGGCTGCCATATCCTGTCTCCCTTAAGTGCGAAACACCCGTGTCGCCACGCAAGACGGCCACGTCTCACGCCAGGGCATTGCGAACGAGAGGCGCAACCTTGTCGCCGATCAACTCAATGGTTCGCATGACGTGCCGGTGCTGCATGCCGACCCACTGAAGCCGTGTGACGAGCCGAGTGCAGCCCGTTGCACGCAACAAGTCGACGATCTGTTCGGCACACTCCTCGGGGGAACCGATAATGAATCGGTCCTTGAGCAGGTCCTCGAACTCCAGTTGCGGCCTGCCTTCGCCGAGGACTTCGGTGAAGAGCCCCCAATTGCCGAAAATCTCGTAACTTTCCGCGATCGCCGGACCGGCATCGCGGATGGCGGTAGCCCGGTCCGGTGCCACTACAATATTGCGAAGGACTGGGAAGTCGACCGGAGCCGGCTTGCCGAGCTCCTTGAGGGCCGTCCTGAACACCTTGGCCTGCTCGATGATCACCGGGGTTTTGAGGTGCGAGGAGGCAACCCAGGTATCCCCTAGCTGCGGCTCTGCGATGCCAGCTACGCGTCTTACGGCACTCTCGACGCTTCCGCCGAGCCACATCGGCGGACGTGGCTTGCGCGTCACACTGAGGGCGAGGGTAAGCTTCGATGCTTGGAAATGCCTCCCCTCAAACGTCACTTGTTCTTCTGTGAAGAGGCGCTTGATCAGCGTCACGGCTTCAACAAAACGGCCGGTCCTGCGGCCGTGATCGAGGCGCATGATGTCAAACTCATCCTTGGTCCACCCCGGCGCGACGCCAACAATGGCGCGTCCGCCGCTGGCCGCATCGAGGAGCGCGAACTGCTCGGCGACATGCAGCGGTTCATAGAGCGGTAGGATAAGCATGCAGGTGCCGAGGGACATGCCCTCCGCATCGCAGGCTAGCCGCATGAGCGTCTCGATCGGCGGGAACCAAGCGGTGGCACCGTAGGACAGGTGGTTGCCGATCGTGACACCGTCAAAGCCGAGACGGCGGGCGAGGCGGACCTGCTCGGAATGCTCGGCGAGACGTTGGGCCATCGATTCTGAAGGACGATGCTCAGAGCCGATGAAGAGTGTCAGTTTCATGTTCATGGGTGGCTTCCCATCGGCGCTAGGCCCGAAACGTCAGCGCCTCCCAATGGCTTGCATGCCGGTTAATTCGCGTCCCTCGATCAGCGTCAGGATCTGATTGGTCCCGTCGGGGATCGGCAGCATCCGAATGTCGCGATAGAGCTGCTCGAGCCCAACCTCCGTTGCGATCCCCATGGCGCCATGGACTTCCATCGCCAACGAGACGGCGCGCTGGCAGGCTGCAATGGCGTGACGCTTGGCCATGGCCGACACGTGGTTTGCACGATGGCCGTTGTCGATGCAGCAGAGCGCGTAGTAGCAGAGCAACCGACTGCTCGTGACGGCGGCGGCGATGTCGGCTAGCAGCTCTTGTATTAGCTGGAATTGCGCTAGTGGTCGCCCGAATTGCGTGCGGTCGCCCGCGTACTTCAGCGCCGCATCGAGCGCGGATTGCGCCATGGCCACTGCCATCAAGCCGATCACCGGCCGGTTGATCAGCCATGTGAGCGTGAGCACCTTCGGAGCATCGCCGACGGCGCCACATTGATTTTGCTTGGGCACCCGGCAATTGTCGAAGACGACCTCACCGAGATGCGCCTGCTTCAGTCCGAGCGTATCAATCGTGCGCGACTCGAAGGGTGAGTGCTCGCGCTCAACCAGGAAAGAGGCTATGCCGTCCTGACCGGCGGCGCCGCCCAGCACCCGTGCCGTCACGTTGACGACGTCCGCCGTGGTGATGCCGGAGATCCACATCTTGCGGCCGGTCAGAACGTAGTGGTCGCCATCGAGCACGGCCCGCGTGTATATGGCGCGCGTGTCGGAGCCGCCGGCTGGCTCCGTCGTTGCCGTGCACGCAATCCGGTCCGCGGCAATCAGATCCGGCAGGAACCGGGTCTTCTGCTCGTCTGTGCTCTGAAAATGAATGCGAGCAACGGTCACCTCGTGCGCCAGTACGTCAAAGGCGATCGCTGGCGGCAATTGCTCGTACATGAGCCCGAGCGTCAACGCTGAAAGCCCGGCACCGCCATCTGCCTCGGGAATGCGTGGCGCCGTTAGGCCTTGGCTGGCGCACGCCTTAAGGATGCAATGCGTCGCCTCCTTTGGCAGCGGCCTTGTAGGATCGTTGGCCTTCAAAATCGGCACGATCTCGCGTTCGCTCATGCGCCGCGTTGCATCCTGGATCAGCCGTTGTTCGCTCGTGAGGTTGAAATCCATCGCTGCCGTGTCCTGCGGGAAAAAAAGCCGCCGTCATCGGATGTGGGTCACCGTGGTGGCCATGCCGCCGGTCTCCTCGTAAAGCATGTCCGCGAACTCGCGATGGCCATAAAGTCTCCTTACGGCATGGCAAAGCCGCCATTTACGCTTAGGACCTGGCCCGTAATCCAGGCCGCCTGATCGCTTGCCAGGAAGACTACGGCCGCAGCAGCGTCCTCCGGCTCGCCGATGCGACCGAGCGGGTACATGCGCACGACCGTTTGCTGCCGTCGCTTGTATTTCTCCTCGCCCATCTGTTTGAGCAGGCTGGCTTCGCGCTCCTGGCGCAGTTCCGTGTTCGTGGCGCCGGGCGAGACCACATTGAGCGTGACGCCGCTCGCCCCGACCTCCTGTGCGATCGACTTGACGAGCGCAATCACGCCCGCCTTCGCGGCGGCGTAGTAGGAAAGCCTCGCCTGACCAAACCGCGCCGCATCGGAGGCCATGCAAACAACACGACCGTAGCGACGATCCACCATGCCGGGAAGCACGGCGCGCAAGACGAGCATCGGCCCATGGAGACACACGTCAATCATCCGACGCCAGTCGTCCGGTGCTGACGCCAAAAACAGCTTGTCATCGAGCACGGCTGCGCTGTTGATCAGTACGTCGATGCGGCCAAACTCAGTATGGACGGCTTCCGCCAGGCATGCCACGTCTACCGGCACCGAAATGTCAGCCTTCATACCGACGGCTTCGACACCCGTTTCGGCAACGAGGCGCTGAGCAGACGCCTGGGCCAGCTCGCCGTTGAGGTCGGCAAGTACGATGCGGTCACCTTGGGCGGCAAGCATGCGTGCGGCCGCAAATCCGATCCCACGGGCACCGCCTGTTATGACTGATACCCGCTTCGGTGGGGATGCATTCATGGCTGCCTCTTTTCTGTCAGCGATTCAACGCCTCGACGAGATTGCCCCTATCCATGCCGATCTGATGAGCTTGATGTCTTGCCCGCTTGTGCGCAAGCTTAATGCGATTGGCCCAACGACGTCAGGAAGGAGACGAGGCCCATGCAATTCCAGACCCTGAAGATCGAGCGTGAGGGGGCGAATTTCGTCATCACGCTCAATCGCCCTGAACGCCGCAATGCCCTCTCGATCCAGTGCCTGGATGAGATCGCCACCGCCGTGCGCGGCGCAGAGTCCGATGCAGATTCTCGCGCCGTCATCCTGTCGGGCGGTGCGGAGTACTTCTCGGCAGGCGCCGACCTGACAGAGGCCATCAAAGTGAAGACTTTGAGCGACAGCGTCGAATACTTCCGGCGCTTCCATCGTCTGTGCGAAGCCTTGGAGACGCTTGGTAAGCCAGTGCTCGCCGCCATCGAAGGCTTCTGCATGACGGGCGGGCTAGAGCTGGCGCTCGCCTGCGATATCCGCGTCGGAGCCAAAGGCTCGACCTATGCCATCACTAGCTCCCGTATCGGCACGGTTGCGGGCGCCGGCGGCACGCAGCGGTTGCCACGCATTGTCGGCACAGCGAACGCGCTGGAGATCCTGTTCGCAGCCGAACCCATCCCGGCGGAAGAGGCGCACCGCATCGGCCTCATCAATCGCTTGGCACCCAAGGGTGGTGCACTCGCGGAAGCCAAGAGCATGGTGAAGGTCTACGAGAAGCGCGCGCCGCTCAGCCTTGCGTTCGTCAAGCGCGCCGTGCACCGCGGCGTGCAAATGGACCTAGCATCCGGGCTCGAGTTTGAGACGTTTCTCGTCAGTGCCATTTATAACACGCAGGACAAGCAAGAGGGCATTTCCGCCTTCCTCGAGAAGCGCGACGCCAAGTTCCAGGGGAGGTGACCGAGCAGGGCACGATTGCGCGGTCGAGTAGCACCGATGTATGGAATGGGCAAGCGATCGCGAACAGGGCGGAATGTAGAACTTGAATTCCAGGCGGTCTGCAGTCGCGGGTCAAGTCACGACTCGGGCGGGCGCGGGACCTGGGCGAAGCTGTACAATGCCTGCCCAGGCATCGCATTGGGCCGGCAGCCCCAATCGCACCTCAGGAGGAGTTTCCCGGCGCCACGTTGGCGCGGATTCGCGAGTTACTCCGCTGAGGCTTTGCGTGGCCCTCATGTCCATAAATCGCTGATGATTGCTCAGACCGAAGTCCCGCCTTTTAGGGCGCGACCAATGGCAAATTGACCGACCGGACCCTCTACATGGAAATCGATTCCCGTCATCTTGGCGAACAGATTGATGTCGCTGCTGCCGACGCCACATCCGGCGAGACCCATATCCGCGGCCATCAGGTAAAATGTCTGCGTCAATACACCGACATCCTTGAGGACAAGAGCGTAGGCGAGAGAGCTGTACTTCCACGCGGTCCGGCCAAAGCGGGCGGCAATCGTGATCAGGATCTGAGGCGGCGCGGGCGCACCCATGGCAAACGCGGCTCTGGCCAACAGCGCTTCGAGCTGTTGTGTGCGCGCGCCAATCGCCACCAGCGCGTGCCCTCCAGCATCGTAATGATAAAATCCGTGCGCAAGCCCCTGGCATCTGTCGATGGCCAAATAGAGCTCAAGCGCGTAACTAGCGCCTCCCGACGGATAGGGCCTGGCGGCGTAAGCCACCGACGGGCCGCCGGTGCCAAGCCTATCGGTCCATTTCGACCGGACGCGCGCGGTGCTGTTGAGAAAGTGCGCGAGCTCGCTTAGCATGATCGGTTGTTGGTCGTCGAACGTGCGCGCCGAATGACGGTCGCGTAGCAGCTTTGCGGTTGGCGACAATGGCTGCATCTGCGCGGCAGAGAAGTTCTGCAGATTGATCCTCCTTCCGGGCCATCGGGGCCGAACAGCGGGTAGCGGCGGAATCACGCCGGCGTACGGATACAGTCCGCCCAGCGGGTTGGCGTGTCGTCCTTCCGTGCTGCGCGTGTGGAACAGAAGGTCATGAAAATCCCAAAGAATCAGGCTGTCATTACCCTCGGCAGGTCGCAGGCCACCGTTGCGGTCGGTCTTGAGAAGGATCTCGCAATCGACTAGCAGGGCGAGCATCTCGAGCCCAGGAAAACCGTGCTGACAACACAACTCCGAGAGCAATTGCGGCCTCGACAGCATGCCTATGATCGCTGCAATCCTTGGATTGCAAATCTTGAACAAGGCCCCCGCACGCGCCGATTCCAGGACCAGCTCGTGACCGCGTCGGCGCATGTAGGCAAACCGCGACAGCACGAGCACGTCGTCATCTCCGAGCTGCGGCGTTCTCGGCCAATACTCAGGCACCTGCGGTTCGATCACCAACTCGTCCGCGCCATTCGGCGAGCGCCCGAAGCGAAACTCCAACAGACCGTGAGCGGTCAGTCGTCTGACCAATAAATGGATCTCCTTGTTGGTGCTCCGTCCGTCGGAGACGAACGCGCCGAGCGGGACACCCGTGCGCAGCCTCTGCGCACAATCGACCGCGGCGGCGCTGAACTCTCCTAAATCGACCTCCTGCTGCTCGAAGCAGGCGACAATCCTACTATCCGGGCGGGATTCGAGTGTGATGTGACCAGCGACCCGGGCCGACAAAGTTGCGGGTCCGGTCCGTCTCCTGTTCTTTCTCTTTACGATGCGAACAGGCAAGGGAAGGTGACCCTCAGGTTCGGGGGTGAAGCGGATTGAGCTCGTTTTCGGCCAGCGGCCGGTCTCGCCGTCCAAGCTTCACAGGGACGTCGTAAAGCCGGCCAGGGGCGAACCGGCGATAGAAATGCCGCAAGCCGGGAACGATCACTCTGACGACCGGCACCTCGACGTCAGGGCGCGTCTGATCGAGCACTAGGAAATCGAGTTTTTGCCGCCTGGCGAGGTCAACGCATGCGATGACCTGCTCGCGCGTATCGAGCTCTTGGAACTTCGGGCCGAAGTCCGGCCGGACAATCGCCTTCCGGGTCGGCATCAAATAGGGAAAATCCTGGAGCCGAAATGGGTTGGATCGCTCATGGTGCGATATCTCCGTGCTGCCCCCACCCATGAGACCAATGGACAGAAACTGATTGAGCTCAGTCATCGCACGCAGCGCAGCGATGCGGGAATCAAAGTGCGCACCAGAGCCAAATTCGATGTGTTCCAGTGCGTCTTCCATCCAATGAGCAAGCGCGATAAAACTTGGAACCCCGAGATCGCTTGTGATGTCGAGCAACCACAGCCGGCGGCCGCTTTGCGCGAATTGCCTTCGCAGCTCACGGACGTAGGAATCATCGAACTGATCGAGGTCGACTTCCGCACACTGCAAGCGATTGTACCACCAGATCGCGTAGGAATCGCGCTCTACCAGCTCCAGGAACCCCTGAACGATCGCTTCCTCGAGCGTGTTGCCGGCCGCGCACCCGTTCGAATCCGCGGAGCCCTGGTCGCCCGCCGGGTTCCGGTAGGAAAAATATAGGATGCTCGTGGGAAGATGTTTGAAACGCTCGTCACGCAGTGACCACACCGGTGACCACTCGATCTCAGCCGATCGATCGAAGGGTGGCGGCGTCGGTGGCCCTATGTCCATATCGGCCGTCTGCGCCTGGGCCCGGTGGTATTGTGCCTCGCTGAACAGCAGCACGTCGTTGGGAGCAATCGCATCCCCGGTTGAGAAGTCCGCAAAACGCCGTCTTACTCTGATCTCGTCACCCTGAAAGATGCCGCAGTAACGCTCGATCGCCTCCATGAGGGCACTGGCTTCGCCCTGCTCGGCAGTGCTGCCCTTTCCGTAGCTGCCACCGCTCAATCCTGCCTTCAGCTGGTCGATTGTTTCGGGCCGCGACGAGAAATTGTGTGTGGCAAGGTAGTTGGTATTCAAGGGCAAATCGGCTTCGATCCGCTCCAGGCGCGACACCACGCCGGTGAGGGGGCTCACGTGCTTGCGGAAACGTGCAACCGTAGTTGCTGGGGCAACGGACCGGTAGCCTCCGCTTGTCATAACGAGCTTGCCGCCAGCGCCAAGCTCGACCGCCGTCGGCGCCCGGCCGGGATCGTAGAGCTCTGGGCGACCACAGGTCGGACACTGCGGCCGAGCCGGCACGTAGTGCCTGACGATGGTCGAGCCCAGAAGGTCGAGGCTGATCAGGTGATCGACCAAGTCCGTGCGAAAGTCAGTAGCGATCGCTTTCGCAATCTCGACCGCCGCAAGATGGAACCCACTCTGTCCCAGGGCACCCCGCATCAGAGGTGAGACTGCGACGCAGCGGGCCTGTTTGCGGTCGAGAAAGGCCCTGACCTCTCTGTTGCGTTGCATCCGCTCCGCGAGACACGCCCAGCAAGCGCTTTTACCGGGGCGGAATACCGGCCCCACCAGTGGAAAAATACCGGACGGTTGTGCCAGCATCCATGCCGTACGGTCCGTCAAATGTTGCCTATTCAATTGCCCTAGTTGCCCGTTGAGATAATCGCTGACCAGGACAATCGTGAGGTCGGCGGCACGCTTGACGACGCGAACGCCAAGCCCCTTGAGGGCGGCGCTCAACACAGTTTCGCCCTGTACGTCGAGCGATTGGATGCGCACACGAAAGTTCTGTAGATTTGCTTCAGCGACCTCGGGCGGTAGGCCAAGGCTCGCCCAATAGGCGGCGCCTGAGGAGGAGCTGGATTTGGTGATGACAAAGCGGCGATCAACTAGCCGCTTTAGGGCTTCGTGGATTTTGGCGGACGGAAACTCCTGCTGGAGCCTAGCTACGAGCTCCGCAAAGGTTGCTCCAGCCCCTATTGCGGATGCCAGCGCACAATAGAGCTCGCCGTGAAGAAAGAACTTGCGGTCCTCGGAATAGAGGCACACGGCATCGGGTGGCAGCACGTAGACAGTGAAATTCGGCGCGAACTGCGGCACCTCGTTGCTGTCATGCGGCATCGTTCTGGCGATCACCCTTGATGAGCCCGCCCAGGCCCCGCCAACGATCGCGACCAGGCTCGATCGAACAGCAAAGCACGCAGCCGCGCCGAGTGAGACGTTTAAAGTCCAGCTTGCGCACCGCTCCCGCGACGGTCACTCGGCACTCTGCGTTCAAGAACGAGATGAGAGCTCGACGGGCCACAGGGCTCTGTTAGGCCCGCTCTACCAAGAGCAAGCGCACCACCACCACGGGCCGGGACAGCAGGAGCAACCGCCACATCCCCCGCAGCCTCTGCACCCTCGGCAGCCGCGGCAACCTCTGCACCCACGACAACCTCTACAGCCTCTCGCGACCTTCAAGCTGAGGCTGGGTTTGGCAATGTTTTCCTTGTCGAAGACATAGAACGTCGCCAAGCTGATATCGGCGACTTCCTCCTCATTCAACGTCACTTCATGGTTGGGCGCGATCCCTAGCGTCGGCGTATTGACGACCGGCGCAGCGGTCGCGTCGGATGCGCCGCCTGCCAGCGACAATGACACCCCGACGGCTCCGAACACTGGTATGGACGCATTTTGACTCTTTCGCTTCGAAGCGTGCTTGGTCCGTGGCATAGTTGATTTTCCTCCATGCCCCTTGCGATCCAAAAACCTTTGGTACGACCGTGGCAGGCATCTTGCAAGGCCAATTGCTCGCGCAGAGCTCGCCTGATCACCTTTGCGCTGATTGGCTTGCTGACGCACGACATGATGGCCGGGGAGAATATCATGTCGAACCTCCATATGCTCAGTGGATTCACATCAAGCGTGGCCAGTGGCGGGACCGCGCACCGTAGCGTCACGCCGACGCCACATCCTGGTGCGCGCAACGGGCTCTCCGTGATGGATAAGATGTCCAGGCGGAGCGACGCACATCGATGACACCAGTCTTTGCCCTCTGTTGCGGCTCGAATGGGGAGAACAGATGGTCGATTGTCATGGCCGTTTTGTCTGGTACGAGCTGATGACCTCAGATACCAAGGCCGCCAAGGACTTCTACTCGGCCGTCGTCGGTTGGGGTACGAAGAACGCCTCGGTGCCCGGGTTTGCCTACACCCAATTTACCTCCGGAAACGCCACGATAGGTGGGCTCGTGGGCCTGCCGGAGGAGGCCAGCAAAATGGGCGTGAGGCCAACTTGGATCGGATATGTCGGGGTCGCCGACGTCGACGCCACTGCCAATCGCATCAAGCAGCGCGGCGGCGCCATCTATGTTCCACCCAATGATATCCCCAACAAGTGCCGCTTTGCGATTGTCGCCGACCCGCAAAGGGCGATGCTCGCGTTGCGGTCTGGCGAAACCCAAGCTGCCGAGCAAGGTGCGCCGGGTCATGTCGGATGGAATGAGCTGCTCGCGGGCGATTGGGAAAAGGTTTGGGATTACTATAGCGACCTCTTTGGCTGGCAAAAAGCGCGCGCCGAGACCAGCGCGATGGGTACCTATCAATCCTTCTCAGTGGGCGGGCGGACGATCGGTGGGATGTTCAACAAGCCCCCGACGGTACCGGTCCCCTATTGGCTTTACTACTTCAACACCAGCGACATTGACGCAGCGATGAAGCAGGTGAGGGTAGGTGGCGGTCAGATCCTCAACGGCCCGATGCAAGTGCCAGGCGGCAGCTGGGTTACGCAGTGCACAGACCCGCAGGGCTGCATCTTCGCGCTGATAGGAAAGCGGAGCGGCAATCCCCGTGCCAAGCGCGAGTACCACACAATCACCGTTCTCAAAGCGGTTTCGAAGTAGGGGGCCGTGCCCAGCTGGTGGATGCCGTCCATGGTGGTGGGGACCGTTGTGCCCGACGTGGTCTACGGCCGACCACAGGGTCAGCCTTCCACCCAAGATCGTCGGCGAGATCCTCATGGCCACGCCCAGGACCGCTTCGGTGCCGCTGCAGTTCCGCATCTACATTTATAAGAGGGCGGGACACAACGTTCCTGGGCACCGCCCTGGCTCGGGCCCGCTGAGGCGTCCTCGACAGCGGCTCGCCGCGCGCAGCACAGCCGTGGTCAATGATCGTGCGTGATCAGGCAACGGCTCGTCCAATGCCTCGGACTCGCATATGGCAGTTCGACCAGGAACCGCCGAGTCCACTCCTCGGCGGCTCTTATTTACAGCTGAAGGGCGCAGAATTGTAATCCGCGAGGCCCTTCTCATTGATGCCATTGAAGGGCATCAGAGACGTTCAACAACAAGGGGAGAGGGCAATGTTGCGCTGTTGGCTGCGGGCAATTGCTGCAGCTGTCTCACCAAAGGCGCAGCTGATCCAAGACAATCCTTGCCTCCGATCTACCGCGCGCGAGCGCGATGGATCGTAGCTATATCGTGCTGCTCAGACGCAGCCGGCCCGACGCGCTCTTGAGCAGAGTCATGCCCTCGAAACTCATTGCGACGCGCGCCAGCGACACGCGCAATTGCCGATGGCGCGCTTCGGAGCCGACCCACGACTGGTTTGACAGCTATTGCCCAACCCAATGCGAGGGACGCTACTGCTCTGGGTGGCGCCAGGCGGCGGTCGACGGACATGCGTTCAGGGCGCCGCAATTCGCGCAGTCGACAACGCAGAAACTATGACGCCCCGGAAACGACGCGTACCCACATATCCGGGGCGTTAGGCTGCGGAGGGAACACGCAAACGCATCGCAGCCATTGCCCTTATGCCGCAGGACTAAGGCCAAAGCGCGACGCCACTTGCCAGTTGCTCGGACCGAGTGATGTCGCTACATCTCGGGCATGAGCAAGAAACAGATCACCAATCGCATGGGTTTGCCCGACAGGGTCGTGAGTCGGGCCGAACGGCCGCTCAGCCGCGCGTGGATGTGCTCCAACTGCGGAGACTTGACGAAGGCCGATGAGCCCATCCCTGTTCCTCCGCCATGTGTGAAGTGCGGGCGCATCCTATTCGAAAGCGTGGACCTGCCGTCGCAGTGATCAGTCCGTTCCGCTTCATCCAGCCCTGCAGCCCTGTGGTGACGCAGACGGTGAGATTGTGCCACCTAGTCACGCAACGCAGCAACAACCGTAGATGATCACGTTCCAACTCGATCGCCTCATCGGCACGTACGAGCAGCGGTGACGGCCTTAGCGGTCACGACCTACCCCGCTCTTGCGCCATTAGGAATGTCCCTTTCCGGGATGGCCAGAACGGGTAATAAGCCATCAGCATAGCCGATATCGAACAGCATTCCCTCAGAGAGTTCACCGGCCATCTTCTTTGGCGCAAGATTGATCACGAACAACGCTTGTCGACCGAGGATCTCCTCGGGATTAGCTCTCTCGCCTTTCATACCAACTAGAATCTGACGCCTATGGTCGCCGAAGTTGACCAGAAAATTGAGCAACTTGTCAGACTTCGGCACGTCCTCGACCCGTTCAATCGTGCCCACACGTACATCGAGCTTGTCGACGTCCGCACGAGAGACGGTATTCTTCACGGGAGCTGGCACAAATTGGGTTGCGGTCATTGTCGTGTGCTCCGAGCAAGCGTGCCATCCGCGCGGCAAGCGCTTATCGCCACAAGAGCGATCGCGCCGTGCTCGATGGCTGAGCGTGGCGCCCGATCGCGGAAATCCTGCGGCAGAATGGGTACGCTACCGCTTGGGTTGGCAAGAACCATAACACTCCCATTTGGGACCAGCGAGGTCGGTCCATTTGACCGATGGCCCAACGGACTGGGATTTGACTACTTCTACGGTTTTCAACGCGGGGACACGAGCCAGTTTGAGCCGATCCTCTACGAGAACCATAACCGCGTGCCACGGTCGACCGGCCCCAATTATCACCTGTCGCCCGACACTATTGCCGTGCCAGAGAGGCAATGAGCAAGGCTCTTCATGTAAGCTGAAGTCGAGTGTTACCGTTTGACTGGCGTGGCCGGCTTCTGATGCCAGCGCGTCGTAAGCCGGAGTTGACTGTCGCACGGGAAATCGTGATCGACTTCACACTTCCCGCAGACCAAGGGTACCCGACCGCATTGGTGGGAGGTAAGCGATGTCCTATGACAGGATCGACTGGCATTCCGGCGGCGAGTATCCGGACGATCTGCCACCGGAAAATGGGGGCATCCATATCGGCATGTTTCTGGCCTGGGCGTTCGGCCAGGGCATGGCGGGCGAGGTTCACCGCGAGGATTCAGCCAAGGAGCTGGAACAGCTGGCAAAACGCGAAATCACCGGCCTGGATTTCCTTATCGAGGCCGGTGATGAAAAGTTCTGGGAAATGGACCTGGACGAGCGCGGCAATGCCTTCACTATCGATTATTATTACGATGCCAATTCGGCGTTCGCCAGGCAGCACGGCAGCTACCTGGACGACTATTGCCACGTCTTCAATCGCCACGCCGCCGACCATGGCTTTGAGTACCCCAGCATCTATCATGTCGAAAACACCTGGGAAAATTTCGAACGGCTGAAGCCGGTGCTCGACCAGCGCTTCGCACAATGGCAGCGATGGTCGGAGGAGGCCGCCAACCGTGAACTCGGTCCGCACGCGCAGTTCATAAATGCGTGTCAGGCCGTCGGCCAGTTGCTGGCGTCGCATGGCTTCGAACCAGCCGGCAACGGCAAGGCGTGGAAAAAAACTGCCGCCGACCGGGATACGGTGTTCGAGGTCTCTTTCCAGCCGGAAAGCTACAATACCCGCAGCAAGGTGCAGATGACGGTCCATGTCCGTATCGCCAGCGAGCAGCTCAGGGCGTGGCTCGCCGAGCGGACGGGCCGCGCGGGCGACGGCAGCGTGTTGTCCGGTTCGCTGCGCCGGCCGGGCAAGGCCTCGAGCACCATTATCTGGCAGGTCGCGGGTGTGGAGTTCCGCGCATCGGTCCAGGCAATACGCCAGTCGCTCGAAGAGCGGGTCCTGCCGCTGTTCGCATTGTTCGGCGATCGCCCGCGCGTCCTGGAACATCTCGCCGCGCGTGGCGGCGGATTTCCCGGCGTCTGCGAACCCGAATCTACGCCCATGGCCTTCATGCTATGCTTCGGCACGCGCGAGCAGGCGCAGCGCTTCTTCGCATACTACGTCGGCAGCTGGCCCGCACGGCGCGTCAACATCGTCAAGACATTCACGCGTCTCCAGGAGGGCGGGGACATCGCGTGGAACCATTGGTCGTACTTGCGCGAGGACGACGTAAAGCTGGCGTTCAGCAGCGGCCTGACGTTGCCGCTACGCCGACGAGCGAGCGAGGGCCCGTAGGACGGATTAGCTATGCGATTGGCCAGCAAGATTTTATCTGATCGACCTTGTAATCCCAATACACAGCCCCCTAGAACGGCTCGCAGGCATGCGTCAGTGATGGGAGGGAATGGGCCACACGGTCCAAACCTTCTCCTATTGTGACGGGTTTCGGATTCCGGCCCGCTCTCTGAGCTCACCACATGCGCCAAGGCCCGGCGGCCGGCGTTCGAAAGCCGCCCAGTGAAGGAAACCGCGGAAGAATGGGCGGGCCTATCGGCGGGCGATATGGGGATTTCGGTGGCGTCGACGACGCCAACGGCGCTGCAGGCTCCGGAGGCGACGGATGACGCGCACCTCAAGTGCGCCATCCACCGACGACCTTGAGCTACCGCAACGACTTGAACGCAGCGCGCATCTCGTCCACAAACAGCTGCGGCTGTTCCCAAGCCGCAAAATGCGTGCCTTTGGGGAAGCTGTTGTAGTGGATGAGCTTGGGATACGCCTTCTCAGCCCAGCTCCTCGGCGCCTGGTAGATCTCTTCGGCGAAAGCGCTCACGGCGACCGGGATCTTGATGCCCCTCACATCGAAGAAGCCGCCGGCCGGAAGATTATGCCGGGTGTCCCAGTAGAGGCGTGCTGAGGAGATCGCGGTGTTCGTCAGCCAGTAGAGCGTGACGTTGTCGAGGATGTCGTCCCGCGTCAGCCCTTCCGGCTTGCCGTCGATAGCGCGCGCGATCATTCGGTAGCTGCGAATGTCATGGTCGATCATCCACGC
>Ga0075425_100002161_pt1 | contig 19547 bp, 17 predicted proteins | sample SoiMethybrSBSTD4_FD_75300 | JGI IMG/M metagenome (GOLD analysis project Ga0075425, IMG submission 75300) | Bulk soil microbial communities from a Populus tree surrounding site in Tennessee, USA - Soil MetaG P. TD hybrid SBSTD4 | ecosystem: Environmental > Terrestrial > Soil > Tree plantation... | reverse complement strand
ATGGTGCGCGCAGGCTGGCTGAAGACCGGGAAGCTGGTGCACTACCCGATCCGCGACAACATCGACGCCGAAGGGCGGCAACTGGTGAACTGGCTGTGGGAGATCGAGACGCCCGACTATCAGCGCTGGGACTGGAACCGGACGGCGAAGGTGGAGGACTTCATCGACGGCGTGAAGGGCTGGCGCTTCGACTGGCTCGACGTGCCGGCGTTCTTCCGCGCCGCCGACGTGGTGCTTGAATACCCGATGGTGGACAAGGACCCGCTGCCGGCATGGAGCTTTGGCCGCGTTACGCTGCTCGGTGACGCGGCTCATCCGATGTATCCGCGCGGATCGAACGGCGCGGGGCAGGCGATCCTGGATGCGAGGGCATTGGCGCGCTGCCTTGCCGGCGAAAACGACGTTCCACTGGCGCTGAAAAAATACGAAGCGGAAAGGCTCAAGCCCACCTCTGATGTCGTGCTGGAGAACCGCCGCAGCCCGCCGGACGCCATCCTGCGCGAGGTGTTCGAGCGCACCGGCGACAAGCCCTTCGAGCGCATCGAGTCGGTGATCACGCCCGAGGAGCTGCGCGCGCTGTCGGACCGCTACAAGAAAGTCGCCGGCTACGACCGCCAGGCGATGAGGACATGACTGGAGTCCCAACGTGTCAACGTTCGTCTTAATTCATGGCGCCTGGCATGGCGGCTGGGCCTGGCGGCACGTGGCGCCGATGTTGCGCGCGGCGGGCCACGAGGTCTACGCGCCGTCGCTCACCGGCCTCGGCGACCGCTCGCATCTCGCGCGTCCGGACATCGACCTGGATCTGCACATCCGGGATGTCGTCACCTTGATCGAGGCGCACGACCTGAACCAGGTCATCCTGCTCGGGCACAGCTACGGCGGCATGGTGGTGACCGGCGCCGCGGATCGCGTGCCTCAGCGCATCGGCCGCCTGGTCTATTTCGACGCCTTCGTCGGCGAGAACGGCAAGTCCACCATGGACTACGTGAGGGCCGCGGTGCCCGATCGGGTCAAGGGCTTCGAGGCTGCGGCGAAGGCAACGGGCTACGTGCCGCCGCCGCCCGCGGCGCTATGGGGCCATACGGATGCGGCGCTGATCGCTTGGCTCAAGCCCCGGGAAGTGCCCCATCCCTACGCCGCGCAGACGCAAGCGCTGCGCCTTTCGAACGAAGCGGCGCTGAAGCGCATCCCGAAGACTTTCGTGCACTGCACCTCGCCCGGAACCGGCTCGTTCGACCAGTTCGCGGCGAAATACCGCAAGGACCCCGCATGGCGGTTTTACGAACTGAAAAGCGGGCACGACGCTATGCTATTGAAGCCGCGCGAGGTCGCCGACATCCTTCTCGAGCAGGCCAATTAAAGGAAATCCCATGAGCATCGTGCGTCACGATCCCGGTCCCATCCTTTCCCTCGCTGTCGAGCACGGCAATACCGTCTACCTCGCCGGCGTGGTGGCGAAGAACCTCGACAACGACGTCAAGGGGCAGACCAAGGAGATCCTCGCCGAGATCGACCGCTTGCTCGCCAAGAGCGGCTCGAGCAAGTCCAAGCTGCTGCAGGCGCAGATCTGGGTCACCGACATCCGCAACCGCGCGCTGATGAACGAGGTGTGGACCGGCTGGGTCGATCCGAAGAACCTGCCGGCCCGCGCCTGCGTCGAAGCGGCGCTGGCCGACCCGCGCGCGCTGGTCGAGATCATGGTGACGGCCGCGAAGTAGGCGGTAGCCTGCTATGACGCCGACGACGCTCGGGCGCTACCAGATCCAGTCCGAGCTCGGCCGCGGCGGGATGGGCACGGTCTACCGTGCGCTCGACCCGGTGCTCGAGCGCACGGTGGCCATCAAGACGCTCAACCCCGACCTGCCCGAGGACGTGGTGGCGGAAATGAAGGCGCGCTTCGTGCGCGAGGCGAAGTCGGCCGGGCGCCTGAACCACCCCAACATCGTCACCATCTACGACGTCGACGTCGCCGGCGAAGTGGCGTTCATCGCCATGGAGTATCTCGAGGGGAAGTCGCTGCGCCAGCTGCTCGACTCGGGCGCGCCGCTGTCGTTCGATGCCATCGCCGATATCGCGGCGCAAGTCGCCGAGGCGCTGGATTACGCCGGCCGCTTCGGCATCGTGCACCGCGACACCAAGCCGGCGAACATCATGGTCTCGGCCAACGGCTTCGCCAAGCTCACCGACTTCGGCCTGGCCTACGTGCCTTCTTCGCAGATGACGCAGAAGGGCGACATCCTCGGCTCGCCGAAATACATGTCGCCGGAGCAGGTGCAGGAACAGCCGGTGGACAGCCGCGCCGACCTGTTCGCGCTCGGCATCGTGCTCTACGAGATGCTGGTGCACAAGACGCCGTTCGAGCGGCCGGGCATCACGGTGTTCGGGCTGATGGAAGCGGTCGTCAAGGAACCGGTGCCGAGCGTGACGCAGCAGAATCCGGCGGTTCCGGCGGCGTTCGAGACGATTCTCTCGCGCGCGCTGGCCAAGAATCCCAAGGACCGCTTCCAGAGCGGGCGCGAGTTCGCCGAGGCGCTGCGCCGGGTGATGACGCCGGCGGCGGCGGCGCAGATCGGCGACGAGCCGTCGGTGGGCGACGATCGCGCCGCGCAGGCGCAGCTGTCGCAACTGCTCTCCGACCTGGAGACCTCGTCGCGCCAGCCGTCGCCGGAGACGCTGAGCGCGAGCGTGCGGCAGGGATTCCACTACCTGGAGGCGCTGGTGGACCGCGTGGTCCAGGCGCAGCCGGGATTCGCCGTCCACCTGGACGTGGCCTATCTCGGCCGGTTGCCGGCCGCGGTGCTCGGCCAGGGCGCCGTGGAATGCCGCAACCGCATGGTCGGCGACAAGGAGGTCGTGGAAAGCGTGACGCTCACCTATCGCATGAACGCCGGCAAGAAGGCGCGCGTGGCGCTCAACGTGGAGGAGGCGCGCCTGCTCAAGGCGCAGTTGGCGCAGGCGCAGCTCAAGTTCGACTCGCGCGAAATCCGCGACCCGTCGGGCGCGGTGGCCGGCGAAGCTTTCGTCGTCGACGTGGACCTGATGGCCAATGCCGTGCTGAGCCCCGACTACGAGGCGCAGGAAGTGGAAATCGATTGCCTGAACGTCGGCGTTCCCGGCCCGGCCCGCTACCGCCTGCGCAGCGACGAATTCGACGAGGTGATCTGGGAGTTCGGCCAGCTGCTGCTGGGCTTTCCCAGCCGCTTCGCCGGCCTCAGGCTGCCGGCGTAGGCGGCGGTTCGAACAGGCGCAGCACCCCATCCAGTCCCGAGTAGTTGAGCGCAAAGTCCGCCTGCGCGCGCACCACCGGCTTGGCGCGAAAGGCGATCGACACGCCGGCAAGCGCCATCATTTTCAGGTCGTTGGCGCCGTCGCCGATGGCGACGGTCTGCAACCGGTCCGCCTTCAGGGCCTTCGCCACTTCCAGGAATTGCCTGGCTTTGGCCTCGGCGTCGACGACCGGTCCGGCCAGGCGCCCCGTCAACCGGTGCTTCTCGATCTCCAGGACGTTGGAGAGGATGAAGTCCAGGCCCAGGCGATCCTTCAATTTCTCGGTGAAGTAGGTGAATCCCCCCGAGACCAGCAGCAGCTTCACGCCATTTGCCTTGCAGGCTGCGATCAGCGCCTCGGCGCCCGGGGTGAGCTGCAGCCGCTCCTCATAGACCCGGCGCAGCGCGTCTTGCGGCAGGCCCGCAAGCAGAGCGACCCGGCGGCGCAGACTTTCGGGGTAATCGACTTCGCCGCGCATTGCCTGCGCGGTGATCGCCGCGATGGCAGCTTTTTTCCCCGCCAGGTCGCCCAGCTCGTCGATGCACTCGATGGTGATCAGGGTCGAGTCCATGTCCATGGCGACGAGCTTGAGCTGATCGAAGCGCCGTCCGGCCGGCACGAAGGCGTGGTCGATGCGGCGCTCGTCGCACCACTGCGCGATCTTTACGTCACGCGCGCTGAACTTGTAGCGAAACGCCGAAGCGCCGATCGGCTCGGGCGCGCTGCCGGTGAGGCGCGCGAGCTCCGCGGCGAGCGCCGCGGTCATCCCCTCGCCTTGCGTGACCAAATTCATGCGGCGAGCTCCTGCAGGACGCGCAGCACCGCCGGTGCGCGCTCCTGCCATTCCGGCAGCTTCTGCGCCACGCGCAGCTTGTCGGTTCCCGCGAGGCGCGCCTGCGCTCCCTTGCGGCCGATGAAGCCGACGATGCGGGCGGCGTCGAGGGGCGGGTGCTTCACGAATTGCAGCTGGATCGCCTCGTGGGTGGCGTCGACGCGCGCCACGCCGAGCGGCCGCGCGGCGATGCGCACCCGGTGGCAGTCGAGCAGCGCGCGCGCCGCCTCGGGCAGATCGCCAAACCGGTCCACCAGCTCCTCGGTCAGGGCCTCGAGCGCCTCGGCGCTCGAGGCGTCGGCCATGCGCTTGTAGAGCGCGAGGCGCTCGTGCACGCCGCTGCAATAGGATTCCGGCAGCAGCGCCGGCACGTGCAGGTTCACTTCGGTGCTCAGGTCGAGCTCGAGCTCGGCATCCGGGATCCGCCCGCCCTTGAGCGCGCGCACCGCGCGGTCGAGCATGCGCGCGTAGAGCGAGAAGCCGACCTCCTGCATCTCGCCCGACTGGCTTTCGCCCAGGATCTCGCCGGCGCCGCGGATCTCCAAATCGTGCATCGCCAGGTAGAAGCCCGAGCCGAGCTCCTCCATCTGCTGGATCGCTTCCAGCCGCTTGAGCGCGTTCTTGCTCAGCGCATCCTCGGGGGGCGTCAGCAGGTAGGCGTAGGCCTGGTGGTGGGAGCGCCCGACGCGGCCGCGCAGCTGGTGCAGCTGGGCCAGGCCGAACTTGTCGGCGCGGTGGATGACGATGGTGTTCGCGGTGGGGATGTCCAGGCCGGTCTCGATGATGGTGGAGCACAGCAGCACGTTCGAGCGCTGGGCATTGAAATCGCGCATCACGCGCTCGAGCTCGCGCTCCGCCATCTGGCCGTGCGCGACGGCGATGCGCGCCTCGGGCAGCAGCTTGACCAGGCGCTCGCGCATCCGCTCGATGCTGGCCACCTCGTTGTGCAGGAAATAGACCTGGCCGCCGCGCTTCAGCTCGCGCAGCACCGCCTCGCGAATCAGGCCTTCCGACCAGGCCGCGACGAAGGTCTTGATGGCGAGGCGCTTTTCCGGCGCGGTGGCGATCACCGAGAAGTCGCGAATGCCCTCGAGCGACAGCGCCAGCGTGCGCGGGATCGGCGTCGCGGTCAGCGTCAGCACGTCGACTTCGGCGCGCAGGCGCTTCAGCGCCTCCTTCTGGCGCACGCCGAAGTGGTGCTCCTCGTCGACGATCGCCAGCCCGAGCCGGTGGAAGGCGACGCCCTTGCTCAGCAGCTTGTGCGTGCCGATGACGATATCCAGCTCGCCGCTTTGCATGGCCTGCAGGATCGCGGACGACTCCTTGCCGCTGCGAAAGCGCGACAGCTCGGCGAGCTTCACCGGCCAGTCGGCAAAGCGGTCCTTGAAAGTCTGGAAATGCTGCTCGGCGAGCAGCGTGGTGGGGCAGAGCACCGCCACCTGCTTGCGGTCGGCCACCGCGATGAACGCGGCACGCAGCGCGACCTCGGTCTTGCCGAAACCGACGTCGCCGCACACCAGCCGGTCCATCGGCTTGCCCGAGGCCATGTCGGCCGTCACCGCCTCGATGGCGCTGGCCTGGTCGGGCGTCTCCTCGAACGGGAACCCCGCGGCAAACGCCTCGAGGTCGCCCTGCTTGACCGCAAACGCATGGCCGAGCCGCGCAGCTCGCCTGGCGTAGAGCGCGAGGAGCTCCGCCGCGGTGTCGCGCACCTGCTTTGCGGCGCGCGCGCGGGCCTTGTCCCACTGGCCGCTGCCGAGCCGGTGCAGCGGCGCTTCCTCCGGCTGCGCGCCGCTGTAGCGCCCGATCATGCCGAGCTGCGTGATCGGCACATAGAGCTTGTCGCCGCCTTCGTACTCCAGCAGGAGGAATTCGCTGCGCCCTTCGTCCAGGTCCAGGTTCTGCAGGCCGCAGAACCGGCCGATGCCGTGCTGCTCGTGCACCACCGGGTCGCCGATCTTGAGCTCGGACAGGTCGCGCAGCATGCCCTCGACCGAGATCTTCTTTTCTGCCGCGCGGGCGCGCCGCCGCACCACGCCGGCATAGAGCTCTGCCTCGGTGACGATCGCCCAGCCTTCGGCCGGCAACGCGAAGCCATGGGAAAGCGGCGCGACGCCGAGGCAGAGCGCGGCCTTGCCCTCCCGGAATTCCTGGAAACTGCCGCAGGCCGCGGCCGCCAGCCCGTGCTCGGCGAAGTACGCGCGCATGGTTTCGCGGCGCCCGGCGGATTCGGCCGCCACCAATACCTTCTGCGGCGTGGCGGCGAGGAAGCGCTTGAACGCGGCGAGCGGATCCGGCGCGCGCCGGTCGACCGCCACATCGGGCAGCGGCGCCGTCGCCAGCAAGGGCTCCTTCGCCGCCTCGTCCGACGCCGTGACGTCGACGCGCGGGAAGTCCCGGGCCCGGATGAAGAATTCCTCCGCCGGCACGAACAGCAGGGGCGGCGCGAGCACCGGGCGCTCGGGATCGCCGCCCGCCATGCGGTGGCGCGCGCCGGTGTCGCGCCAGAAGTCGTTGATGGCGCCGGCGACGTCGTGGTGCAGGGCGAGCGTGCAGCGCGAAGTTGAAGATGCGGGCAGGTAGTCGAACAGCGTCGCCACCGACTCGAAGAACAGCGGCAGGTAATACTCGACGCCCGCCGCCGGGACGCCGTTCGATACGTCGCGGTACAGGCGTTTCTTGGAGGGATCGCCCTCGAACAGCTCGCGCCAGCGGCCGCGGAAGCGCAGGCGTCCCGGCTCGTCGAGCGGAAACTCGCGCGCCGGCAGCAGGCGCACTTCATTCACGGCATAGAGGCTGCGCTGCGAGTCGACGTCGAAGGTCTTGATCGAGTCGACCGCCTCGTCGTCGAGATCGAGGCGGTAGGGCACCGTACTGCCCATCGGGAACAGGTCGATCACCCCGCCGCGGATGCAGGCTTCGCCCGGCGCCACCACCTGGGTGACGTGCTGATAGCCGGCGGTGGCGAGCTGCTGCTTCAGCTCCTCGAGACCGAGGCGCTTGCCCTTTTCCAGCAGGAAGGTGCGGCCCGCCACGTAAGCCGGCGGGCACAATCGCACCAGCGCGGTCGCGGCGGGCACCACGGCGAGGTCGAAATCGCCGCGCTGGATGCGATAGAGCGTCGCCAGCCGCTCGGACACCAGGTCCTGGTGCGGCGAAAACTGGTCGTAGGGCAGGGTCTCCCAGTCGGGCAGCAGGCAGGCGCGCAGGCGCGGCTCGAACCATGCGATTTCCTCCACCAGCCGTTGCGCGTCGAGCGCGTTGGCGGTGATCACCAGCACCGGGCGCTCGGCGAGCGCCAGGCGCGCGAGCGCCAGGGCGTCCGAGGACCCGGAGAGCCGCGTAAAACGCCGGCGGGAGGAAACGCTATCGCGATGCATCGAGAAGAAAAGCGTGCAATTATATCGTCCTGAATTACAAGAACTTTGCCCTTGGCCATCGTCGCGCTCATTCCCGCTGCCGGCCGCGGCGCGCGCGCCGCCAATCCGGGCTCGCGCGCCACCGCCGGGCAGCCCAAGCAGTACCTCGCCCTCGCCGGCAAGCCGATGCTGTGGCACGCGGTGCGGGCGGTCAGCCATCCGCCGGTGGAAAGCGTGTTCGTGGTGCTGCCCGCCGGGGACCAGGCCTTCGCCCGCCTCGACTGGAGCGCGTTTGCCGGGCGGGTCGCGCCGCTCTATTGCGGCGGCGAGACGCGGCGCGATTCGGTGTACAACGGGCTGGTGGCGATGATGGGCGCGCTGAACGCGGACGACTGGGTGCTGGTGCACGACGCGGCGCGCCCTTGCCTGCCGGAGAATGACTTGCAGGTTCTCATCAAGGAGGTTTTCACGGATGAAATTGGTGGAATCCTCGCTCTTCCCGTGAGCGACACCGTAAAGAAGGCCGCCAAGGACGAGGCCGGCGTGCAGCGCATCGGCGCCACCGAGGATCGCGCGCAGCTGTGGCAGGCGCAGACGCCGCAGATGTTCCGCGCCGGGTTGCTGCTGCGTGCGCTGCGCGAGGCGAAGGGCACGGTCACCGACGAAGCGGCGGCGGTGGAGCAGCTCGGGCTGCGGCCGCGGCTGGTCGCCGGCACCCGCGAGAACCTCAAGGTCACCTGGCCCGAGGACTTCGCCATCGCCGAGGCGATCCTGGCGCGGCGGGAAGCGGCATGAGAATCGGACAGGGCTTCGACGTGCACCCGCTGGTGGCGGGGCGCAAGCTCATCATCGGCGGCGTCGAGATCCCGCACCACAAGGGGCTGCAGGGCCACTCCGACGCCGATGTCCTGGTGCACGCCATCTGCAACGCGCTGCTCGGCGCCGCCGGCCTGGGCGACATCGGCCAGCACTATCCCGACAACAGCGACGTGCTGGCCGGCATCGACAGCCGCGAGCTGCTGCGCGACGTGGCGCGCAAGCTCCAGGCGATGAACCTGCGCGTGATCAACGTCGACACCACCATCATTGCGCAGTCGCCGCGCATGACGCCGTACAAGTCGCGCATGATCGGCAACATCGCCGCCGACCTCGGCGTGGCGCCGGCCGCGATCAACATCAAGGCCACCACCACCGAGCTGCTCGGCTTCCTCGGCCGCGGCGAGGGCATCGCGGCGCAGGCCATCGCGCTTCTCGAGTAGCCGTGTATTCGCCGAGCTACAACCAGCTGGAAGACCGGGCCGAGCTGCTCGCTTTCATGCGCACCAACGGCTTCCCGGTGCTGGTCACCGGCACCGGCGGCGCGCTGGTGGCCTCGCACCTGCCGTCGATGGTCCACGAGGAGGGCGGGCAGGTCGTCATCGACATGCACATGGCGAAGAGCAACCCGCAATGGAAGGAGTTCTTCGACGACGAGGTGCTGGTGGTGTTTGCCGGGCCGCACGCCTACGTTTCCCCGCGCTGGTACGCCGAAAAGGAGCGCGTGCCGACGTGGAACTACGCCGCGGTTCATGCGCACGGGATTCCCAGAATCATTTCGGCACGAAGCGAGAAGCACGCCTCGCAGCGCCGGCTGGTCGCGGCGCTCGATCCGCAGTGGCTGCCGGGCTTCGATGCCTTGCGCCCGCAGTACGTCGAGCAGATGCTCGACGGCATCGTCAATTTCCAGATCAGGGTCACGCGCATCGAGACGCGCTGGAAGCTGTCGCAGAACCGCGACCGCGCCGAGCAGGAAGCCATCGCCGCGGCGCTGGAAAAGTCGGGCGATTCGTCCGCGCGCGAGCTCGCCGCGCTCACCCGCAGGCACCTCGTCCCTTGACCCTTTCGCAGGCGCTGGCGGAGGCGGCGCGCCGGCACGCTGGCCGGCCGGCGCTGCTCGCCCCGGCGCTCACCTTGAGCCACGCCCAGCTCGACTCGTGCGTGGTGCGCGCCGCCGCCGAGCTCATGGCGCGCGGCATCAAGCCGGCGCAGGTGGTCGGTGTCTCGATGCATACCTCTCCGTTGCAGTTGCTGACGCTGCTCGCGCTGGCGCACGTGGGAGCCTGCTCGGTACACGTGCATCCCGACCACCCGCTGGCGGTGAAGCGCGCGCTGGCGCAGCAATTCGGCATTACCGCGGTGGTCTGCGATCCGGGGATGAAGGCACCACTGGAAGCGGATCCGGCATGGCTCGAGGCAAAGCCCGGGGCGACGCCTGCCTTGCCGGCCGGCGGGGACGGGCCCTGGCGCATCGCGCTTTCGTCAGGCACCACGGGATTGCAGAAGGGAGTCTTGATCACGCACGCAGACGCCCTCGCCGAAATCGCCAGGATGTCCGCGGCCGAATCAGTCACACGCGACGACGTGCTGCTGTGCCATCGCGGCCTCGACTCGAATTGGGCGCTGCGCACGGTGCTGTCCCACCTGGTCTGCGGCGGGGCAGTCGCGTTTCCGGCGACGCGCAGCGCGTCGCACCTGCTTGAGGCGGTGAAACGGCACGCGGCCACGCGCTTGATGGTGTCGCCGGCGTACCTGCGCGACCTGGTGGAGCAGCTGCCGGGCGGCGGCTTGCCCGGCGTGCGCAGGATTCTCATCGGCGGCGGGGCGCTGCCGGCGGAACTCCTGGCCCTGGCCGCCGAGCGCGTCACGCCGAACCTGGCCACCGGCTACGGCATCACGGAGATCGGCACCCTGGCGCTCGCCGACCGCGCGCTCCTCGCGCGCGCGCCGGCCAGCGTCGGCGGGCTGCTGCCCGGGGTGGAGGGCGAAGCCGTCGATGCCGACGACCGGCGGGTCCCGCGCGGCCAGCGCGGCATCCTGCGCTTTCGCCGACCGGGCATGCCGCAGGAATATTTCCGCCACCCCGAGGCCAGCGCGAAGATGTTCCGGCACGGCTGGTTCTATCCCGGCGATGTCGGGCGCATCGACGCCGAGGGCCTGCTCTATATCGAGGGCCGGGTCGACGACGAGCTGAACCTCGGCGGCATGAAGATCGAGCCGGAGCCGATCGAGCAGGCCCTGCGGGAGCATGCCGCGGTGGTGGAAGCGGCGGTGTTCGCCGCCGCCCCCGATCGCGGGCCGCCGGCGCTGTTTGCCGCGGCGGTGCTGCGCACTGCGGTCGACGAGAAGGATCTGATCGCGCACTGCCGCAGCCGGGTCGGCCCGATGTATGCGCCGGTGCGCATTTTCTTCGTCGAGCAGCTGCCGCGCAACGACGCCGGCAAGCTGCTGCGCCGCGAGCTGGCCCAGCGCGTGGGGCGGCGCGTCCCCTAGTGGCGGCGCGGCTGTTCTTCGCGCTGTTTCCCCCGGCGGAGGCGGCGCGCGAACTCGAGCGATGGGCGCGGCAAGTGGCAGGCGAGACGCGCGGCAAGCCGGTGCGCGCCGCGCAGATCCACCTGACGCTCGTTTTCCTTGGCGAGGCCGACGCCGGCCGCGCCGTCCACGCCGCGCGCCGCGTGAGCGGCGGCGCGTTCGAGCTGCCGCTCGACAGCGCGCGCTACTGGAAGCACAACCAGATCGTCTGGGCCGGTCCGGCGCGCGCGCCCGCCGCGCTCGAGCGGCTGGTCGCGGACCTGCAGCTCGAGCTCTACCGCGCGGAATTCATCCTCGAGCGCCGCCCGTTCGCCGCGCACGTCACCCTGGTGCGAAAGGCGCGGGAGCCCGCCGCATTGCCGCCTTTGCCGCCAATAAGCTGGAGCGTGTCGGAGATGCTGCTGATGCAGTCGCAGCTGGCGCGTGCCGGCTCGGCTTATGCGGTCCGCGAGCGGTTTGCGTTGTCATGACGCCGTCGAGCGGATCGCGAGCACCAGGCGAGCGACCAGGCCGCCGCCGTCGCGCGGCGCGAGCTCGAGGCGCCCGTCATGGGCGCGCGCGATGCGCTCGACGATCGCCAGCCCGAGTCCCGAGCCGGATGCGCCGCTGCGCGCCGATTCCAGGCGCGTGAATGGGCGCTTGAGGCGCTCGATCTCGCCGGGCGGAACGCCGGGGCCGCGGTCGCGCACCTCGATGCACACGATGTCGCCGGCAGCGAAGCTCATCACGTCCACCGCGCCACCGGAGTGGCGCAGCGCGTTGTCTACCAGGTTGGCGATGGCGCGGCGCACGGCCAGGCGCGCGAAGCGAAACGGCGGCAGGTGATGCGGGTGCACCGACACCGGCTTGCCGAGCCGCTGGTAGTGCTCGGCGAGCTCCGCGAGCAGCGCGCCGAGGTCAGCTTCGCTTTTTGACTCGTCCGTGCCGCGCGCGAAGTCGAGGAACTGGCGCAGGATGGCGTCGATTTCCTCGACGTCGGCGACCATGGCGCGCACGGCGGCGGCGCCCTCGGCATCGGTCCGCGTGCCGGTCATCTCCAGCGACAGGCGCAGGCGCGTGAGCGGCGTGCGCAGGTCGTGCGAGATGCCGGCGAGCACCATGGCGCGCTCGCGCTCCATCCCTTCGAGGTCGCTCGCCATGCGGTTGAACGCGGTAGTCACGGTCTGCAGCTCGCGCGGACCCGCCTCGGGCAGCGGCTGGTGCGGCTCGCCGCGGCCGAGGCGCCCGGCGGCGGCGGTGACCTCGGCGAGCGGCCGCGCGATGCGCGAGGCGATCAGCCAGGCCCCCGCCAGCGCGAGGGCGAGCAGCGCCACGCCCCAGCTCAGCCACTCGAGGCCGAGCGCCGGCTGGAAGCGGCCCAGCGGCAGCTTGGCCCAGTATTCGTCCTCGTCGATGAAGAAGCTCACCCAGAAGCCCTGCTCGCCGTCGCGCGCCAGGGCGAAGCGCGTGCGCTCGCCGAGCACCGCGCGCGCCCGCCCCGCCACGCGCCGCAGCAGCGGGTCGTCGGGCAGCGGCTCGAGGCGCTCGCTCGCGGTGGCCGGGTAGAGGCGCATGCCCTCGGTGACGTTGATCTCGATCAGCAGCTCGCGGCGCAGCACCGGGTCGGCGTTGACCAGCGCGGAGCGCGTCAGGTTGACCGCGCTCACCGTCTGCTGCGCCAGCTCGCGCGAGCGCGGGCCGCGCTCGTAGACGCGGTAGATCTGGAACGAGGCGAGCACCGCGGTGACGATCAGGCCGGCGATCAGCAGGAACGAGCGGGCGAGCAGGCTCATGCAGGTCCGGCCGCCCTTTCAGCCCTCGGGAACGAAGACGTAGCCGAAGCCCCAAACGGTCTGGATGTGCTTCGGGTGCGCCGGGTCGGCCTCGACGATCTTGCGCAGGCGCGAGATCTGCACGTCGATCGAGCGGTCGAACACCTCGTATTCGCGCCCGCGCGCCAGCTCCATCAGCTTGTCGCGCGACAGCGGGGTGCGCGGGTTCTGCACCAGCACCTTGAGCACCGAATACTCGCCGGTGGTCAGCGGCACGTCCTTGCCGGCGCGCGCCAGCGCGCGCGTCGCCAGGTTGAAGGAGAACTCGCCGAACTGGAACACGCCGGTGGCGGCCGGCGCGCCCGGCGGCGCGGCCGGCGCGCGCCGGCGCAGGATGGCGTTGATGCGCGCCAGCAGCTCGCGCGGGTTGAACGGCTTGGGCAGGTAGTCGTCGGCGCCCATTTCCAGGCCGACGATGCGGTCGACTTCCTCGCCCTTGGCGGTGAGCATGATGATGGCCGGCGCACCTTCCTGGGCGCGCAGGCGGCGGCAGATGGCGAGGCCGTCCTCGCCGGGCAGCATCAGGTCGAGCACCACCAGGTCGTAGCGGTCGCGCGCGAGCAGCTTGTCCATGCCGGCGGCATCCGGCACCGCCTTGACCTCGTAGCCGCCGTTGCCGAGGTAGCGCACCAGCAGGTCGCGCAGGCGCTGGTCGTCGTCCACCACCAGGATGCGGGTCTTCAACTCGCCCATGACGCCAAGATACCAATTGTTACACCGCGCAACGGTGAAATCCGTACCATCGACCCATGAACGCGCTGCTCGCCGCCCTGGTTGTCATCGCCTGCGCCGCGCCGGCGTTCGCGCAGCCGCCCAGAAAAGCCGAGGCGCGGCCGCCGATGAGGCAGGAGGAGCGTCAGCGCCTGCGGCAGGACATGAACGAGGTCAACCGGGGGCACAAGGCCGACCGCCAGCGGCAACTGACGCCGCAGCAGCGCGAGCAGTTGCGCCAGGACGTGCGCGACGCCAACAAGCAGATGCGCCGCAACTAGGCGGCGTCGGAGCGGCTGCCGGCGTCGGCCTGCGGCTCGTTGGCCGCCGGCCCCGCGGTGTAGAAGCGGAACGTGCTCTTGCCGGCCTGCTTGGCGGCGTACATCGCCGTGTCGGCGTGCTTCATCAGCGCCAGAGCGTCGGCGGCGTCGTCGGGGTAGACGCTGATGCCGATGCTGGCGCTGACGCGCGCCTCGCGCCCGCCGACGTCGTAAGGCAGGCCGGCTTCGCTCAGCAGCTTCTTGGCCACGATCTCGACCGGCGCGATCTCGGTCACTTCCTCGAGCACCACCAGGAATTCGTCGCCGCCCAGGCGCGCGATCAGGTCGCTCGCGCGCAGGTTGTCGCGCAGGCGCGCCGCGAGCTCGACCAGCATGCGGTCGCCGGCGTCGTGGCCGAGCGCGTCGTTGACCTGCTTGAAGCCGTCGAGGTCGATGAACACCACCGCAAGCTTGGAGTTGCGCCGGCGCGCGCGCTGCACCGCCTGCTCCAGCGACGGGCCGAGGCTGGTGCGGTTGGCCAGGCCGGTGAGCGGATCGCTGTAGGCGAGGGAGGCGATGTGCTCGCGCGCCATGGCGATCTCGGTCACGTCGCGGCCGACGCCGCGGTAGCCGATGAAGGCGCCGGCGGCGGCGTAGCGCGGCTGGCCGCTGATGGAGAAGTGCCGCTGCACGCCGTCGGGCATGGCGCGCGCAAACTCGAAATCGCGGAACGGCTGGTGCTTCTCTAGCGCCGCGCGGTGCGCGGCCCAGCCGGCCTCGTCGGGGCTGAGCGAAGGCACGTCCCAGGACGCCTTGCCGATGACGCCGCGGCCCATGTAGGCATCCGGGTAATTCGGGCCGTGCACCAGCTGCGTCAGCCGGTGCTGCTCGTCCGTCTCCCAGAAGAAGTCGGAGGACATCTGCGTCAGGCCGCGGAAGCGCTCCTCGCTCTCGCGCAGCGATTCCTCGGCCTGCTTGCGCTGCATGAACTGGCCCACCTGGCTGCCGATGACGCGCACCGCCAGCAACAGGCGCTTGTCGGGCTGGCGCACCTGGGGGCTGGAAAAGCTCAGCACGCCGATGGTGCGGCCTTCGGACAGCACCGGGAAAGCGAACACGCCGCCCAGGCTGATGTCGTGGCTCGCCATCTTGGTCAGGGTGCGGTCGTCGTCCTGCACGTCCTGGGCCCACACGGGCTCGCCGTTGGCCCAGGCGCGCCCGGCGATGCCCTGGCCCGAGCGGTAGGCCATCGTCGCCGATTGCAGGACGAAATCCTCGAAGCCGGAGTCCGGCGTGACCCACGCGGTCTGGAAGCGCAGCTCCTCGCCCTCCAGGCGGAAGTAGCGGCCGCAGGCCCAGCCCTCGACCTGGCACATCGCCTGCATCACGGCGCGCAGGCCGCTCACCGCATCTTCCGCGCCGGCGAGCGCGCGCGCCACGCGATGCTCCAGCTTGAGCAGGTGCTCGGCGCGCATCTGCCGCGTGACGTCGCGGCCCACGCCGCGATAGCCGGTGAAGCGCCCGTCGGCGGCGTACAGCGGCTCGCCGCTGACATTGACGTAGCGCCGGCTGCCGTCGGGCAGCACGCGCCACATCACCAGGTCGTGGAACGGCTTGTGCGCCTCGAGGTCCGCCCGGTGCGCGTCCCAGCCGCCCTCCATCAGCAGGCCGCTGTCCCAGCGGCGCGTGCCGAGCAGCTTGGATCGCAGCGCCGGGTCGCCGCCGGTGACGAAGCGGCCTTCGATGCGCGTGAAGCGGAACTGGTCGTCCTGCTCCCAGTACCAGTCGGAGGACAGGTTGGTCAGGCTGCGGAAGCGCTCCTCGCTCTCGCGCACCGCCTGCTCGGCTTCGGCGCGCTGCAGGTAGACGCCGATCTGCGTGGCGATGGCGTTGAAGGCCTGCGCCATGCGCTTGTCGGGCGGCCGGATGCTGCGCGAGTGGAAAGCCGCCACGCCGCCGACGTGCCCGCCATAGCTCACCGGCAGCAGGGTGGCGCCGCGCAGCCCGGTGCGCTCGGCGAGCGCGGTGCGCAAGCCGCGCGGGTCCTGCGTCGAGTCGGCCAGCCACATGGATTCGCCGGTCTGATACACGGTGCCGACCAGCCCGGCGCCGGGCGTCATCACGCGGTCGACCGAGCCTTCGACGAAGTGGCGCGCCTGCGCGTCGCCTTCGCGGACCCAGTGCGCCGTGCAGCGCAGCGTGCCGGCGGCGGCATCGTGCTGCCAGTATTCGGCGCTGTCCCAGCCTTCCGCCTCGCAAATCGCCTGGAACGCCGCGCTCAGCGCGGCCGGGACGCTCTCCGACTCGGCCAGCCGGCGCGTGACGGTCTGCTGCAGCTTCAACAGTTGCTGCATGCGCTTCTGTTTGGTGATGTCGCGGCCGATACCGCGGTAGCCCGTGAACTTGCCGCGCGCGTCGAAGCGCGGCTCGCCCGACACGCTCATGTAGCGGCGGCCGCCGTCGGGCAGCAGGCGCCACATCAGCACGTCGTCGAACGGGGCGTGCGCGTGCAGCGCGGCGCGGTGCGTCTCCCAGCCGCCCTCGACCTCGACGCCGGTCTCCCAGCGCTGCTTGCCGATCAGCGTCGCGGCGATGGCCTTCTCGGCGGGATTGCCGCCCCGCACGTCGACGCGGGTGAACCGCAGGTCGGCGTCCTGCTCCCAGTACCAGTCGGTGGAAAAACTCAGCGCGGAGGGGGAGGGCGCAATGCTGCCGCGGCGTTGCGCCGGGCGCCTGGCGGCTGGTTTTTTCGTGACTTTCTTCACCAATTCTTCCCCGCGGGCGACTGTAGCGCCCCGTTATCGGCTAGTCCAGTCAAATGAAGTGAGAAATCGAGTTGGCGTAATAGGCGATGACCGGCGCTTCCGCCGGATTCGCCCGGAACAGGCCGTCGGTCTCGTCCACCAGGTGACGCAGGCGCAGCATGCGCAGGCCGACGCCGAGGGCGTAGTCGAAGTCGCCGCGCGGCACGTAGACGTGGGCGCCGGCCGCTTCGAGGCGCCGCAGCAATTGCCCCACCTCGGTCTTCAGCTCGAGCTCGGAGAAGGCGCGCCTGGGCTCGCGCGTGAAAACCGCGGCGATCAGCGCCACCGGCACGACCGGCACGACGCGCCCCACCGCGTCCATCAGCTCGCGGCCGAGAAAGGCCATCGCCTGCCTGCGCTCCTCGCCCGCCAGGCGCTGGAAATCGATGCCGCGGCTGCGGCAGTACTCGCGCATCGATATTGGCGAGCCGAAGTTGACGCAGGCATAGCCGAAGCGGCGCCATTCGCTGCGCAGCGCCAGCAGGAAGTTATGCAGGAGAAAGCCGAAGGTCCCCGAAATCGTGCGCAGGCGCCCCGTCTTCTTGCCCTCCAGCGACAGCAGCAGGGTGCGGTCCTCGAGCACGCGATCGTAATTGATGCCGACCGGCACGAACACCAGGTCGCGCTCGCCGTCCAGGCGGAAGCCGCGCAGCATGTAGTCGATGACGCCGAGCCGCGGCTCGCGCATTTTGCCGTCGCGCGACAGCCCGCCCTCCGGAAACACCGCCTGCGGCACGCCGGCCTCGGTGGCCATGGCGATGTAGCGCTCGAGCACGCGGCGATAGAGTTCGTCGGCGGAATTGCGCCGCACGAAGTAGGCGCCCATGGCGCGGATCAGCGCCGACAGCGGCCACAGGCGCGCCCATTCGCCCACCGCGTAGGACAGCGCCGCCTGGTCGGCCGCGAGGTAGCCGGCGAGGACGTAGTCCATGTTGGAGCGGTGGTTCATCACGCACACCACGGTGGCGTCGGGGTCGATGCTGGCCAGGCCTTCCGCGTCGATGTAGCCCAGGCGCACGCGGTAGAGCAAGCGGGCGATGCCGCGGCCGAGCCAGTAGCCGATGCGGAAGTAGAGGTAGGCGTTGAATGCCGGGACGATCTCCCGGGCATAGCCCTCGACGATTTTCAAAGTGCTTTCGATCGACGTGTTCTTCTCGCGGGCGAACTTCTCGGCGGCCTGCTGCACCTTGGGATCCGTCAGCAGCCGGTGGATCAGCGCCTGGCGGCGCGTGCGCTGGAACGGCCGGATGCTGATGCGCAGGCGCGTCGAGAGCTGGTTGAGGACCTGGTCGGCCGGGTGGGTCACCATCCAGCGCAGGCCGGGGATCACCAGGTGCTCGTAGAGCGCCCAGATGGCGAAGCCGCCGACCAGCAGCGCGAGCCACGCGGGCACCGAGACGTGCTCGGTCATGCCGCTTTCTCCGGCCGGTGCTCGCGCGAGAACAGGTACAGGCCGCTGCCGATGACGATCGCCGCGCCGATCCAGACGGCGCCGGAGGGCATGTCGCCGAACACCAGGTAGCCGAACAGCGCCATGTAGATGACCTGCTGGTAGAGGAACGGCGCGATGACGCTCGCCGGCGCGTAGCGGTGCGCCAGCGCGAGAAGATAATGGCCGGTGCCGCCGAGCACGCCGAGCAGGCACGCGACGATCCACTCGAGCGCGCTGGCCGGCCACTCCCAGGCCGCGATGGCGAAAGGCGCCAGCAGGATCGAGGCGCCCACCGCCGGCAGGAACTGGATGGTCTCGGGCGAGTCGTAGGCGGCGAGCCGGCGCGTCATCAGCATGAATAGCGCGTACAGCACCGCGTTGACGAGCGAAGCGAGCATCGCCGGATGGAAGTGCGCCGAGCCGGGACTGACGATGACCAGCACGCCGATGAAGCCGGTGACAATCGCCGCCCAGCGGCCGCGGTCGAGCTTCTCGCCGAGCAGCGGCGCCGAAAGCACGGCGATGATCAGCGGCACGGTGAAGAAGATCGACGAGGTCACCGTCAGCTGCAGGTATTGCAGAGCCCAGAAGTTGATGCCGGTCATGGCGGCGAACATCAGCGCGCGCAGCGCGTGCCATTTCAGGTGGCGGGTGCGGACCAGGGCGGCGCCGCGCAGCGGCAGCAGCACGGCGCCCGCCAGCAGCACCTGGGTGAAAAAGCGCAGCCACACCACCATGATCACCGGCATGCCGCCGACCAGCCATTTCGCGCTGCCGTCGAGCAGCGAGAACAGCAGGTAGGTGAGCGAGACGATGCCGATGCCGGTGAGGCGGTTCTTCGCGCTATCGGTCTGGAGCAATGCCGCCTCAATTCCGTCGCAGGCCGGCAATGCCGCGATCTTGCAGGCGCGACAGAAGAAGCAGCGAAGCGGTCGCGCCGAGCAGCGCCATGAACATGTCGGACTGGGTATCCCAGGGATCGCCCTGCGTGCCGAGGAACTCGTCGGCACCCTGGCCGAGGGCGAGCGCGGCGGCCCACTCGATCAGTTCGTAGCAGGCGCTGACGGTCATGGCGACGCACAGCGAGAGAAAGGCAACCATGCGGCCGCGCGCGAGATGTCCGCCGCGGATCAGGATTTCACGCGCCAGCAGCGCCGGGACGAAACCCTGCATGAAGTGCCCGATCTTGTCGTACGGGTTGCGCCCGGCGCCGAGCAGGTCCTGCAGCCAGAATCCGAACGGCACGCGTGCGTAGCTGTACGCGCCGCCGGCGATCAGCACCAGCGCGTGCGCGGCGAGCAACACGTAGAGCAGGGTGGTGAGCGGAAATCGCTCGCGCGTCGCGAGCAGCAGGGGCACGGCGATCAGGATTGGCGCAACCTCCATCCACCAGGTCATCCGGTCGTAGGGCCGCACCGCAGACAGCGCCAGCGCCACCAGGACGATCGCGAGCAGCGCCCAGGGAAGGCGGCGATCAGCCAAGCGCGCGCTTGACGGCGTTGGTGACGGCGCGCGTGTCGTGCACGCCGCCCAGGTCGGGCGTGAAGACCTGCTCTTCCGTGGTGCGCTCGATGGCGGTCATCAGGCGCTGCGCGGCCTTCGGCTCGCCCAGGTGCTCGAGCATCATCGAGGCCGTCCAGAACGTGGCGATCGGGTTGGCGATGCCCTTGCCGGTGATGTCGAAGGCCGAGCCGTGGATCGGCTCGAACATCGACGGGAA
>Ga0075425_100002160_pt1 | contig 19553 bp, 17 predicted proteins | sample SoiMethybrSBSTD4_FD_75300 | JGI IMG/M metagenome (GOLD analysis project Ga0075425, IMG submission 75300) | Bulk soil microbial communities from a Populus tree surrounding site in Tennessee, USA - Soil MetaG P. TD hybrid SBSTD4 | ecosystem: Environmental > Terrestrial > Soil > Tree plantation... | reverse complement strand
GGTGGTACAGGTCCCGGTAGGTGATGGCCACCGGGTCGACCGACTCGGGCTCCGGCACCCAGATCAGCGCGGCCTTGTTACCGCTGCCCGGCACGTGCCGGTCCACGCAGTTGTAACTGGCGTTCAGCCGGCCGCCGGTAAACCACTTCCAGAACGGCGGGTTGCTGCTGTCCAGAATGGTGTCCCAGCGCTTGTCCCAGTCCAGCAGGTCCGCGTACTCGGTAAAGCAGTCGGGGAAGTTGTCCATGCTGAACCGGTCAAAGATGGCCGGGTCGTTCGCGTTCGCCTGCTTCACGAAAGACTCGGGAGGGTAGTAGTACTCCTCCTCGCGCCAGTGCACGGCGATCTGCGACTCGGAGACCTGCTGCTCCTCGTTGTCGGTCATTCGCTGAACCTCCTGCTGGAAGATCGCTGCTCGGAGCGGCTGGAGACGAGGACTCGCCTCTAGCCTGAGCGTTCGGGCGCCGGTCGCAACCGCTCATTGCGGTCCAGGGGGCAGGGCGCGCCGGAGTGCGGGTCAAGGCATGCTGTGCGATGGTGAGCCAATCCGGTGGCCCCGCTGCGCGGCAAGGTCATCGTTACCGCGCGCCTGACACAATTGTCATGCCGCCCCTCACCTGGAAGGGCTCAATCGTACCGCTGCCACCCAATGGCGAATATGGTCCCACCCGCGGGCACCAGGCGGTGGTCCTCCGCCCTCATGGCCCGGGTGGATCCGCCGCCGCACCGCGAGTTTGACACCGCCGGAGCCCAACTCCTAAGTTACTGCGAAGTCCAGCAGGGCGCTGGCCGCCGGGGCCATCCCTGGCTGGCGATGGCTGGGCATGGAAGGGCCGGGCACCCAGTAGACAACGGGGCCGGTCTCGTGGCCGACGGGGTGGACTCCGGTCCGAAGGGCGGCCCGGGCCTTCCTTTCGCCGTGCAGGCAGGGAGTCGTGAGCAGCATGGAGGCCCGCGGGCAGGCCACCGGGCGCGTTGCCGTGATCATGCCCACCTATAACGAGCGCGCCAATATCGAGTCGACGGCGGGCCGGGTCCGCCGGGCCGAGCCGGATGCCGACCTTCTTGTGGTCGACGACAACAGCCCGGACGGCACGGGTGAGGCCGCTGACAAACTCGCCGCGGAGGACACCCACATCCACGTGCTGCACCGCAGCGGGAAGGCCGGCCTTGGCGCCGCCTACATCGCGGGCTTCCGCTGGGCGCTCGGCGAGGGCTACGACGTGCTGGTCGAGATGGACGCCGACGGCTCTCACCAGCCGGAAGAACTTCCGGTCCTGCTGGCCGCGCTGACCGGGGCGGACCTGGTGATCGGGTCGCGCTGGGTGCACGGCGGCACGGTCCGCAACTGGCCGAAGTCGCGGGAACTGCTGTCTCGCGGCGGGAACACCTACGCCCGGATCATGCTCGGCATCAAGCTCAAGGACGCCACCGGCGGTTACCGCGCCTACCGGGCACAGACATTGCGCACGATCGCACTCGACGAGGTCGACTCACAGGGGTACTGCTTTCAGGTCGACCTGGCGGTGCGGGCACTGCGCGCCGGGCTGCGGGTGGTCGAGGTCCCGATCACGTTCGTGGAGCGGGTGCACGGCACGTCGAAGATGAGCCGGGCGATCGTGCTGGAGGCGCTGTGGCGGGTCACCATCTGGGGGATCACCGGGCGCGGCCACCGGCTCCGGCGCGCGGCGGGCAGCCGGGCCGGCGACCCCAACCGGGGCGACGACCCCAGCCCGGGCGCGCCTCAGCGCCCGTAAACCCGGAACCTGAAGTGCCCCGCAGCGCCGTTACGCGCTCTTGCGCTGGCTGTTCTTGCCGTCCCCGTCGATCCCGCGCTCGCCGCGGATCAGGGCGAGCCGCTCCGCCAGGACCTGCTCCAGGTCGGCGATGGACCTGCGCTCGCGCAGCATGTCCCAGTGGCTGCGCGGTGGCTTGACCTTCTTCGGAGTCGGCAGGTCCGCGGCTGAGGTGAACGCAACAGCGCCGCAAACCCGGCATTCCCAAGTAGCGGGAATTTCCGCCTCGGCGGCGAACGGAACGCTAAAGTGATGCCCCTTAGGGCAGTCAAAAGCTATTTCCTGGCGTGGCGCCAGGTCCGTGTTACGGTCGTTCTCATAGCTCGTTGCCCCGAGCCGGGTGCCGCGTAGTGCACGTTCGGCCATAATGCATTGCCTCCCAGGCGGTCAGCCTCCACCGACATCAACGCTGGCTACGCGGACAAGATTCCCGGCTTTGCCCAGTTCCAACCGTGGGGTTCGGGGGTCAGTCGAGATCCGGCTGACGCGGGTGCCACTGGTGGCGGGCGGCGAGGACGTCGCGCAGGGCGACGGTCTCGTCGGTCATCAGGCCATCGATGCCCAGGTCGAGCAGCCGTTCCATGGTCCGGCGATCGTTGACGGTCCAGGCGTGGACCTGCAGGCCCAGCGCCTGGGCCCGGCCGATAAACGGCTCGGTGGCCATCGATGCGGGCACCTGGACGCAGCGGACCCCGGTGCGCGACAGCCAGTCCGTCAGCGGCCACTGCTGACGCGGCCGGTGCGGCTGCCGCGGGCCCTGCTGTCCCGGCCCGCCCCGGTCGCGCCGGCCGCGGGGGCCGCCCAACCGCACCATCGCGGTGCCGAACGGCGACGCGGCCATGCACACCGGCCGGCCGAGGGCACGGCGGGTGGCCCGGAGCCGGCTCGCCGAGAACGACGCCACGCAAACCCGGTCCCAGGCGTTCGTCCGCCGCAGCACCTCGGGCAGCGGCGCGATCGCCGGGACGTCCTTCACGTCGAGGTTGAACCGCACATCGGGCCAGGCGGCGAGCAGGTCCTCCAGCAGCGGGATCGGCTCGGTCCCGTCGATCCGGGCGGCGGACAGCTCGGCGTGGCTGAGCCGGCAGACCCGGCCGTCCTGGCCGCAGACCCGGGTCAGGGTCCGGTCGTGGAACACGACCAGCACCCCGTCCGCGGTCGCCTGGAGGTCGGTCTCCAGGTAGCGGTAGCCGAGGCTCACGGCGTGCTCGAAGGCGCGCCAGGAGTTCTCCGGCGCGTGCGCCGCGCCGCCGCGGTGGGCGAACGCCAGCGGACCGGGCGTGTCGAGGAAGGCGGTCGCCATAAGTGTGAGTATCCGCTATCGCTGGATCGAGGGTGAGAACATGCCGTGCCGGTCCGGTAAACGGACAGAGACGTCCGCCAGCGCCGGTTCGATGTAGCGGTGGCTGATCCGGCGCTCCACGACGAACGTCATCACCGGGATCGTGCCGGCCAGCAGCACCGCGACCGTGGGCCAGACCGGCAGCCGCAGCCTGCGGGTGAGCGGGTAGGACACGATCAGGTACACGATGTAGAGCAGCCCGTGCACCGTGCCGATGGCGTTGACGATCGCCTCGTCGTTGGTGAACGCCTGGGCGATCGCGAACACGCACAGCACGATGAGGATCACACCCGTCACGTAGGCCATCACCCGGTACAGGGTGACGTTGAGGCGCAACCGCGCCGCCTGCTTGGCGTTATCGCGCGGGCCCCTGTCGCGGTCTATCGCAGGCCGTGCCACTTGCCGTGACCCCTCACTTCCTGGTGCAGGCGGGCGAGGTAGGCGTTGTACGCGGCGAGGTCCGCTTCCTCCTCCGGGGAGGCCGGTTCCCCGGCCGGGACGGCCGCGCCGTCCGGGCCGCCCCGGCGCACCGCCCCGGCCGGCAGCGGGACGTCGTTCGCTCCGGGCTCCGCGACCGCCGACGGATGGAACTCATCCTTGATCGTCTTGGCCCAGAACACCACGGCGAACACCGCGAAGATCGGCCACTCGAACGTGTAGGCCCAGCTGAGACCGTTACCGGCGATGGCGCGGTGGAACTGCCAGTCGCCGAGCCAGAGCATCCCGCATACCGAGACCACCACGGTCAGATGCCAGGCCAGCCACTTGGGCGTGATCAGGAAGCGCCAGCGGGGAGCCTCGGTGCCGGGCATGGGCAGAGTGTAGTCCCCGAAGCCGGGCTGCCCGCGCCACGCCCAGCGCGCAGACCGCGGGCCGGTGATAATGAAGCATGCCCCTGACGGATCTGCTCCGGCGGGTGCCGCAGGCAAGCGGCCTGGCGCGGCGCCTGCCCGCGAGCCCAGACGACCTGCGCGGGCCCGAGCGCGGGGTGGTGGTGCTGCCCCGCCATATGTGCCCGCCGGGCCTGCGCGAGTTCGACGTGACCGACGAGTGCGATCGCCGCAGCCTGTACGGGATCGTGCTCACCCGGGGGCAGCGCAACGACATGGCCCGGTTCGTCAACGCGCGGCTGCTGCGCGAGGACTGGCCAGAGCTGAGCGGCTCGCTGGATCCGAAAATCCGCCGCGGCTGCGCGCGCTGGCTGAGGCGGGCAGGCTAAAGCCTTGATCAATGCATAACGAAGGCCGCGGCGCGCCGAGGCCGCCGGCTGAAGGGATCCGGGGTGCGCAACAACGGTGTCGGCTCGTGGATCGCCCGGCGCGCGCGCCGCACGCCGGACCGGGCCGCGGTCTTCCATGGTGCTGACCGGCTGACCTACGCCCAGTTGCACGACCGGGTCACCCGGCTGGCGCACGGCCTGCGCGGGCTCGGCGTGCGCCGCGGGGACCGGGTCGCCTACCTCGGCCCTAACCACCCCGCGTTCCTGGAGACGCTGTTCGCGGCCGGCACCCTCGGCGCGATCTTGGTCCCGCTCAATACCCGCCTGGCCGCGCCGGAGCTCGCCCGGCACCTGGCCGATTCGGGCACCCGGACGCTGATCTACGGGACCGGTCAGGACGGCGTCGTGGCCGAACTGCGGTCCTCGGCGCCGGCCGGTGACCTGGTCGCGCTGGGGGAGCCGGCCGACGGGGCAGCGAGCTACGCGGGCCTGCTCGCGGCCGGCCCCGCCCGGGACATCGACGAGGCGGTCGGCCCGGACGACCCGTGCCTGATCATGTACACGTCGGGGACCACGGGCCGGGCCAAGGGTGCCACCCTCAGCCACGGCAACATCACCTGGAACGCGATCAACGTGGTGGTCGACGCCGACTTCCGGCACGACGAGGTGGCGCTGGTCGTGGCGCCGCTGTTCCACACCGCGGCGCTGAACATGCTCTGCCTGCCCACCCTGCTGAAGGGCGGGGCGGTGCTGATCGAGCCGGGCTTCGAGCCGGGTCGGGCCCTGGACCTCATCGAAGGCCACCGGGTCACCTCGCTGTTCGGCGTGCCCGCGGTGTACGACGCGATGGCCGCGCACCCCCGGTGGGCCAGCGCCGACCTGTCCAGCCTGCGCATGCTCCTGTGCGGCGGGGCGCCGGTGCCGGAGGCCACGATCCGCGGCTACACCAGCCGGGGCCTGACGTTCATCCAGGGCTACGGGATGACCGAGGCCTCGCCGGGGGCGCTGCTGCTCGACGCCGCGCACGTGGAGTCCAAGGCGGGCTCGGCCGGGGTGCCGCACTTCTTCACCGACGTGCAGGTGGTCCGCCCCGACCTGACCCCGGCTTCGCCGGGGGAGACCGGGGAGATCGTGGTGGCCGGGCCGAACGTCATGCAGGGTTATTGGGGCCACCCGGAGACGGTGCTTGTCTGGGGGAGTACTCCACCCTCCGTGGACACCCCGGACCCCGATGGCCCTGGAACCCCCCGTAGGCCTAGCGGCCCCCGCGACTCCGTCGCGTCGGCCGCGGCCGCGCCGGCTGGGGAGGGCACGGTGACTGGCGGCCCCTGGCTGCGGTCGGGGGACGCGGGGGCCACCGACGGCGACGGCTACGTGTTCGTGGTCGACCGGATCAAGGACATGATCATCTCGGGCGGGGAGAACATCTACCCGGCGGAGGTGGAGAACGTGCTGCGGGAGCACCCGGCCGTGGCGGACTGCGGCGTGATCGGCGTGCCGGACGCACGGTGGGGCGAGGTCGGCCGGGCAGTGGTGGTGCTGCAGCCGGGGGCGCTTGTGTCCGAAGCGGAACTGCTTGGCTTCCTGGACGGCAGGATCGCCCGGTTCAAGATCCCGAAGTCGGTGCGGTTCACCGGCACGCTGCCGCGGACCGGCACCGGCAAGATCCTCAAGAAGGAACTGCGGGAAACCCACGGGGCCGGCTGAGCCTGGCCCCGGTGGCGTGGGCGGACAGTAGTGCCCGGCCCGACAAGGGGTCTTGCATACGGCGCCCGGTATGCGAAGGTAACTGCATGCGGAAATACGTCATCATGGGTGTGCCCGGCAGCGGTAAAAGCTCTCAGGGCGCGATCCTCGCGGCCGACCTGGATCTGGTCCACATCAGCGTCGGCGACATCTTCCGCTGGAACGTGCAGCAGCACACCAAGATGGGTGCCCAGGTGCGCCGGATCATGGCGGCAGGGGACCTGGTCGGGGACGACCTGGCCGAGGCGGTGACGGCGCAGCGACTGGCGGAGCACGACTGGAACTACGGGTTCGTCATCGACGGCTTCCCCCGCAACATCAGGCAGGCGGAGTTCTTCCTGGAGAGCTACGACATCGACGGGGTCATCCACCTGGACATGCCGGATTCCGAGGTCCGCCGGCGGGTTCTGGCGCGCCGCCTGTGCTCGAACTGCGGGATGGACTACAACCTCATCCAGGGCCGCCCGCAGGAGGAGGGCGTCTGCGACGTGTGCGGGGGCACCCTGGTCACCCGCGAGGACGACACAGAGCAGGCCCTGGTCGTGCGGTTGCACGATTACCACGACAAGACCGACCCGGTGCTCGACCTGTTCCGGCGCAAGGAGTTCGTGGCGGTCATCGACGCGCGCGGCACCAAGGACGAGGTCCAGCAGGCCATCAGGGACAAGCTCGGGCTGCCGCCCTACAAGCCGCCCGAGCCGGGAAACGGCCAGGGCTAGGCGGCGTACTTGCGGGTGCTGATCGCGCCCGACTCGTTCAAGGGCAGCGCCAGCGCGACGGCCGTCGCCAGTGCCCTGGCAACCGGGTGGCTCGCGGTCCGCCCCGGCGACCAGGTGACCCGGCTGCCGCTGGCCGACGGCGGCGAAGGCACCCTGGACGTGCTCGCGGCCACGGTGCCCGGGGCCCGCTGGCACCGCGCCCGGGTGACCGGCCCGGGCGGCGCCCCCGTGACCTCCCGCTGGCTCAGTGTTGACCTGGGGGAGCACAGCGCGGTCCGGGGGACACCCCCAGGCCCCCGATGGCCCCGGGACCCCCCGATGGCCTGCCGCCCCGTTCCTTCGTCACGAGGCCTTGGCCCGGCCGGCGCAGGAGAGCGGTCTCGCTGGGGTGGTACCGCCGTGGTGGAACTTGCCCGGTCCAGCGGGCTGCCGCTGCTGGCCCGCCCGGACCCGATGGGCGCGCAGACGACCGGCCTGGGCGAGGTACTGGGCCGCGCCATGGATGCCGGGGCGGACCGGATACTGGCCGGGCTCGGCGGTTCGGCCGCGACCGACGGCGGCACCGGGGCGCTGGCCGCGCTCGGGGCCAGGTTCCTCGACGCCGCGGGCGAGGCGCTGCCCCCGGGCGGCGGGGCGCTGGCCGGGCTGGCCCGGGCGGACCTAAGCCAGCTGCGGCCGCCCCCGGCCGGCGGGGTGACCTGCCTGACCGACGTCACCGCGCCGCTGCTCGGCCCGCGCGGCGCGGCGGCCGTCTTCGGGCCGCAGAAGGGCGCTGACCGGGCGCAGATCGCCCGGCTGGAAACGGGGCTGGCCCGGCTCGCCGGGTTGCTCGGCGGTGACCCCGCCGCCCCAGGTGCCGGTGCCGCCGGGGGCACCGGGTACGGGCTCGCCGCCGCCTGGGGCGCGGCCCTCACCCCGGGCGCGGCCGAGCTCTCCCGCCTGGCCGGCCTGGACCACGCGCTGGAAGGGGCGGACCTGGTGATCACCGGCGAGGGACGGTTCGACGTGACGTCGCTGACCGGCAAGACATGCGGCACCGTGCTCGCCGCCGCCGCGGCAGCGGGCGTGCCGGTCGCTCTCGTCGCGGGCCAGATCAGCGGTACCCAGCCCGGTGTTGCCTGGATCGTCAGCCTGGCCGCCCTGGCAGGCGGCACCGCAGCCGCCCAGGCCTCCCCGCGACGGTGGCTGCGCCTGGCCGGGCGGCAGCTAGCGCGGGACACCGCCGGTGGCATGCCCTAGTGTCCCCGAAAGCCCCAGCCTGCTGAGCGTCCGGCGAAGATTCACGGGATACGCCTTGGCCGTGCGGGCACGATGTCGGCATACGGGCTGGGCCGGACCCACGTCAAGAAGGCTTCCGTGAGCTGGCGAGGGCCTTCCAGGCACAGCCGGCCTGCCACCGGACAGCATCACCGACCCGGCAGCGCGGGCCGCGATCTCCGCCAGGCACGACTCCATCCCCGCCTGAGCCACGCCACCTGGGGGGAGTGTCCGGTAGCTCCATGCCGACAGACTGCGCGACGAGGCATGGCCTAGCCTGGTCAGCGTGCGTGAGATCGCCGTGTTCAGCGGAAGTGCCCACCCCGAGCTGGCCGCCGAGATCTGCAAACAGCTGGGCGAGCCCCTGTTTCCGGTGCGGGTGCGCCGCTTCGCCAACGACTGCCTGGAAGTGCAGTTGCAGTCCAACTGCCGGGAACGTGACGTCTTCCTGATCCAGCCGTTGTCCCCGCCAGTGCAGGACAACCTGGTCGAGTTGCTGCTCATGCTCGACGCCGCGCGCGGTGCGTCCGCGGCCCGGGTCACTGCGGTGATACCGCACTACGCCTACGCGCGCAGCGACAAGAAGCACATGCCCCGGGTGTCGATCGGCGGCCGGATGGTGGCCGACCTGCTGGTCAGCGCGGGGGCCAGCCGGGTGCTCACGATGACACTGCACTCGAGCCAGGTGCATGGGTTCTTCTCGGTGCCGGTGGACCACCTGCACGCGCTGCGGGAGCTGGCCAGCCACTTCCGCGGCCAGGACCTCACCGGGGCCGTGGTCGTCTCCCCCGACCTCGGCAACGCCAAGAGCGCGGCCGCGTTCGCCGCCCGGCTCGGGCTGCCGGTCGCCGCGGGCGCCAAGGAGCGGATCGATGACAAGTCAGTCCGGATCACATCGATCATCGGAGATGTGGACGACCACGACGTGATCGTGTTCGACGACGAGGTCGCCCGGGGCACCACTGTGATCGAACTGCTGGATAAGCTGCGCGAGCACCGGGTCAGGTCGGTGCGCATCGCGTGCACCCACGGGCTGTTCGCGGACGCGGCGCTGGAGCGGATCGCGGCCGCGCCCGAGGTCACCGAGATCGTCTGCACCAATACCGTGCCGATGCCCGACGACGCAAAGACCGACAAGCTCACCGTGCTCTCGGTCGCCCCGGCCCTGGCCGAGGCGATCCGGCGGATTCACGTGGGGGAGTCGGTCAGCGCCCTGTTCGGCCAGCATTGACGGGCCGGTGATCGACGGGTCACGGCAAATGGCTGATGTCGACAGCTTGGACCTGCCCTGAGTCGGTGTTGGTGACTAGCAGGGTGGTGCCGTTGGGCTCGAGCGCGAACTGGCGGGGCGTCGTGCCGGACTTGATCAGGCCCACCAGCGCTGGCTGGCGGGCCAGAGCTTTGGACACATCCACGACAGCCAGATCGGAGACAGCGCCTCGGACGTTGAACCGGTTGGAGTCCGCGATCACGATCTGCTTGCCGCTGTTTACCGTCACCATGCCCAGCGGGGCCTGGCCCAGTGCGACGCGGGCGATCAGAGCGTGCGTAGGGTCGCTGACCAGCTTGGCAGCCGAGTAGGCGAGGAGGGCGTTCCCAGCGGCAGCGGTCACCCACACATGCTTCCCGTCCGCGGAGGGCATGACCCGGGCCGGCCCGCAGCCGGCGTCCACCGTGCGCACGATGGGTTGACCGGACCTCTTCTCCGCTTTGGCCATGTCAAGTATGACTAGGGTTCCCGGGCCGGGCGCCTGGTCGGCCAGCCCTTGGGCCACGTACATGTACTGCCCGTCCGTCGATGCCGCGATTCCGATCGGGTTCGAACCGACGGATATGGTCCGGACCAGGTTGGCGGGCCCGAATCCCTTTGTGAGCGCCTGCCGGAGGTTGAAGACTGCGACTTGGCCGCTGTGCTGGAGGGTCACAAAGGCGAACCTGCCGTCTGGTGACAGCGCGACCCCAACGCCGTAACGCCCACCGGGACTACTTAGCTGCCCCACGAAGGCGGGCAACCTGTGTTTCAAGGCGCTCACGCTATAGACAGCTGCCCCGGTGCCGCCAGAGACCAGCAAGTGCTTGTGGTCCGGTGTCAGTGCCTCACCGTTGGCCGTGGGCAGCGAGATCCTATAGATGACCTGGGGGGCGAACTTGGTGGTGTCCATCACGGCAAGGCCGGTGCGATACGTGACGAACCCGAACCCGCCGGAAACGAGGGCGTCATAAGGCTGTCCCCCGATGGTGACCAGGTGGCTGGGCACACCCGGGAGCACGTTCGACTTAGCGGACTTTGTCGTGCACGGGGGCGGCAAGACTTGCGCCAGAGGTGCCGGTGGTGGGGTCCTGTGGCCACCAGCCAGGAGCAGATAACTGACAACCCCGGCGACCACGACCGCGCCCGCCGCGGCGATGGCTATCCAGCCGCGCCGCCGCGCGGACCGAGAACCTGAGTCAGCCCCGCCGCCCACGGTTGGCGGCGCTGATGGCGGGGCTGGCTTCGGCTCTGTCCCTGGCGGCGCCGGTGAGCCGCCGGAGGTGTCTGTCGGTTGCTGCGCGCCGAGCGCAGCCTGCTCCGGGGGCGACGGTTCCGGGGGAGTGGTGACAGGCCCGGGGGTTGGCTGCCCCCCGGGCTCGACGATTACCTGCACAAGGACGCTGCCGGAGCCACCGTCACTGTCGACGTCGAGAATGTATTCGTGCCTGCCCACCCGCGCTGTGTCGACCGTGAGGGCGAGTTCGTCACCTTCAAGATGGAGCCTCAGCCACTTCGCCTCGCTCGCCGCCCGCGCGTTCAGGCTCCCGCCGCCCGCGTTACGGAGCCGGATCCTGCGCTCGGGAGATTGACCGCGGTAAGTGATCCGCCCGAAATCAACCGCCGTGGCTGACAGCTCAAGTCGTGGCGGCGTCGGCGGCGGCTTGTCCGATCTGAGTATCTCGGCGGCCGCAGCGGCCACGATGCGGCTGTCATCGTCGGTAAGCCGTTCCAGCGCGAGCCGGGCGGCAAGCGTGCGTCCAGCATGGGTGCCGTGCAACACCCGTGCCAGCTCCTGAACCGCTGCGGCCCGAACCGGGGCGAGCGGGCTATCAATCACGTCCTGCAATTCGGCCGGCAGCGGCGCGGGGGTTGTGACCGGCCTGCTGCGGCGCGCGATGACCAACTCGCCCTGTACGCCGAAGGTCCACTTCCCAGGCGTCTGGTTAGGCGTGACCGTCCGTACCTTGTCGTAGACGAAGTCATAGAGCTCGTCTAGCGCCACAAGGCCGTCTTGGTCGCGGTCGGCGTCCCCCGTCTCTAGCCCTTCAACCAGGGCACTGGTGAAGACCGAGGGCGCCAGTGCGCGCGTGTCGGTCAGCTGGTCCCCTTCGAAGGCGTATTCCATGGCACTGGAAGCGGTGATCACGGCGCGGCCACGCCCGCCGAACTGGGTCTCGATTCCCACCCCTTCGCCTGCCCTGCTCGTCATGCCATGTTCGAACGCGCCCGCATAACAGCAGTCCAGCAACAGCACCACCCGCCGGGAGCGGCTGCGGCTCATCCGCCGGTTGACGAACTCGGCCGCCACGGCAGTCGCGCCCAGCCGCCGCAACCGGGTGTCAGCCATAGCGAAGTACAGCTCACCGTCTTCGTCCTTGACCCCGTGACAGGAGAAATGCAGCAGCAGCAGATCATCGGCATGGCGGTCGGCGAAGAACTCCTCCACCGCTAGGTTGACCTCGTGGGCGGGCTCGTTGAGCAGGGTGCGCACCTCGAAATCGCCGATGCCGGGATCACGCAATACCGCGGCAAGCGCGCGAGCATCACTGGCCGGTGCGCGAAGCCGCTTCAGGCCCGTATCCGTGTAATCGTCGCTGGCGATAATCAGGGCACTGCGTTTACTCTTCACTGCCGTCACTCACGTTTCCTGCCCCCCGGCTATTCATCAGCGTCAACGCGGGACTTCAACCGCCGCTCTCCCATGGCCACCCATACCTTTACGGCTGACTCGGAAAGCCGCCTGGCCTCTGAGGGGAGAGCCGGCACCGGCATCTGCAACGGCCGATCATCAGCTCACCTGGCACGGTATCTCGGCGTCGATCAGATCTTTGCGCTGGCCGCTCATTGCGTTCTCGTCATGTGGCGTGCCGGGCGATGAACAACCCGATCAGCCGGTCCTGATCGGCCGCGCTGGTCTCGCTGAGCTCCAGCACGTCGCCATCGATCTCCAGCCGCACCGAGCGATGGGCTCCCCAGCCGCGAGACAGCCATCCCGTGATCGCGGAAATTACCGCGCCCACACCTCCGGCGGAACTGCCAAGGGCCACCAAAAGCGAGCCAACGGCGGCGACATCAAGCCCTCGGGCACCCGGTGGCGGCGCACCCGCCCGCAGAGCGGTCACGTCCTCAACGTCAAGCTGCAAGAGTTCCTGACGGAGAGAGCTAGCCAGCTCATCCATCCGCTCAGCATCCGCGTCCTCCTCGGATAGCTGAACACGCAAGCCTCTGTCCATTGGCCACCCCCGGTCCAAGGCAAAGTGTTATACGACACCATGCACCCATAGGCACGCTGTTAGCAATCCATATTTGCGCCAGACGAAGCTGCGTCGCATGCGCAGGCGTGCCCCGGACCACCACATACATCGATGCGCCTGCGGTGCCAGCGTTGATCGTTAGCAGCCAAGCACCGGCCCTGGGAGAGCAGAGATGCCTCTTAGCCTATGGGCCTGAGCAATCGTTTTGGCCAGCTTTAACGAGGGCCGCTGGCAGGAGTTACCGACCGAGCGAAGTAGAGCAGGCTCGTACCGTTCTCCTGCGTCCAAATCGGGCGTCTTTTGGATATTTCGATCGCCGGCCTAGCGTAACTCAGCGAAATAGGCGAGCGGGGGAGCCGGCGGTCAGCTGGACTCGATCGCGCGGATGACCTGTTCGCGGGTGAGCGGCAGGTCGCGCACCCGCACGCCAGTTGCATCCGCCAGCGCGTTGCCTATCGCCGCCGCGACCGGGCCCTGGGCGATCTCGCCCGCGCCGGTCTCCGGCTGCCCGGATGCCGCGACGATCCGCACGGCCACCTCGGGCACCTCGGTGAACCGCAGCACCGGGTAGGTGTCCCAGCTCACCGACGTGATCCCGGCCCGGTCGAACGTCACCCGCTCCCTGGTCGCCCAGCTCGCGCTCTGCACCGCGCCGCCTTCGACCTGGTTGATCACCCCGTCCGGGTTGATGACCGTGCCCACGTCCACAGCCAGCCAGAGCCGGCGCACCCGCACGTCGCTCTCCGCTTCGACCTCGGCCACCGCGGCGCAGTACCCGGCCAGGCCCTTGTACCTTGCGTAACCGAGGCCGTAGCCGGTGCCCTCCGCCGGCGCCCGGCCCGCCCAGCCCGCCAAGTCCGTCGCCACCTCGATCACGGCCGCCGCGCGCGGGTCGGTCAGGTGCGCCAGGCGGAACTCGACGGGGTCGGCCCCGGCGCATTCGGCCAGTTCGTCCAGGAACGACTCGATCGCGAACACGTTCAGGAACGCGCCGAGGGAACGCAGTGAGGACGTCCTGATCGGCATGGTGAGCAGCCGGTGCCGCACCACCTCCAGGTTGGGAATGCGGTATCCGGGCACCGCGTTGCGGGTGGAGCCCATGGCCCCGGTCGGCGGGCCGTCGGGGGCGGGCGGCATCGGCCGCCCGCCGGCCAGGTGCGCCAGGGCCAGCAGCCGCGGCTCGCCGCCGCGCCCGGGGCGGCCGATGAAGCCGTTGCTCCACACGTCCTGCCGCCAGGTCACGATCCTGCCCTGGGCATCCAGGCCCGCGGACAGCTTCGCCAGCATCGCGGAACCGAGCGGCGCCCAGGCCATCTCGTCCTCCCGCGACCACAGCACCCGGACCGGCCGACCCGGGACGGTCCGAGCGAGCAGGACCGCGTCCAGCGCGGCGTCGTCGGCGCCGTTGTGGCCGTAGGCACCGGCGCCCTCGGCGTGCCGCACGGTCACCCGGGCGGCGTCGAGGCTCAGCCCGGCCGCGATGGCGTCGCGCAACGCGAACACGCCCTGGCTGTGGCTCCACACCGTGACCGCGCCATCATCCCAGCGGGCGATCGCGCAGCTCGGTGCCATCGAGGCGTGCGCGAGGAACGGCCGGGTGTACTCGGCGGTGCGGATCGTGGTCGCAGTGCTGGCTGCGCCCTCGTCGCGGCGGGATTCGACCGTGGCGTCCTCGGCGGGCGCGGACAGCAGGAAGCCTTTCAGGTCATCGGCGTCCGGCAGCGACTCGGTGATCCGCCACCGGGCCGCCTGCGCCACCAGGCGCGCGGCGCGGAGCGCGGCGGCGTCAGTGGCCGCGACGACACCGAGGAACGAGCCGTCGCGGACGGTGATAACGCCGGGCGGCAGTTCCGGGTCGCCGGTACTGAGCAGTTCCGCCACGGCGGCGGGCGGCCGGACCACCCGGCCGTGCAGCATGCCGGGCAGGACGACGTCGTGCAGGAACCGGGGCCGCCCGGTGACCTTGTCCGGCAGGTCGAGCCGCGGTGCGCTGTGACCGGCCACCGACCACCGGCCCGGCGGCTTGACCGGGACCGGGGCGCCGGCCTCCCGGTCGAGCAGTCCCGGGCTGGCCAGCGACCAGTAGCTGAGTCCGGTCGGCTGCCCGGCGGCGAGGATCTGCCCGTCGTCAACGGTCAGTACGGCGGCGGTGCCGAGCTTGGCCGCGGCGGCGGCCAGCAGCAGCGCGCGGGCCTGCGCGCACGCCTGCCGCAGCGCCGATCCGGAGTGCTGGATGGACAGGCTGCCCGAGGTGACCCCCTCGTCCGGGCTGCCGCCGGTGCTCACCGGGGCCACCGCGACCCGGGCCAGCGCGACGTCGAGTTCTTCCGCGGCGATCTGGGCCAGCGCCGTCCAGACGCCCTGGCCGTACTCCACCTTGCCGGAGAAGATCGTGACCGTGCCGGCGGGGGAGAACGCCAGCCAGGAGCCGAGGACCGGGTTGGCCGCCAGGCTCGGGATCGCGGCCAGGCCGGGCTCGGGAGCCTCGGCGCCCGGCGGGGACGCGGCCCCGGGCTCCGCGAAGGTCACTGGGCGGCCCGCCCGCGAGGACGCTGCGCGGCCTGCCGGTGTTCCGCGGCCGCCTTGAGCACCGCGGCGACGATCCTGCCGTGCGTACCGCAGCGGCACAGATTGCCGTCCAGCGCCTCGCGTACCTCCTGCTCGGTAGGTGCCGGGCTGGCCGCGAGTAGCGCGGCCGCGGCAACGATCATCCCCGAGGTGCAGTAGCCGCACTGCGCCGCCTGCTCGTCGAGGAACGCCCGCTGCACGGGGTGCAGCCGGTCCCCGTCCGCCAGGCCCTCGACCGTGGTCACCGTGGTGCCCTCGGCGGCCCAGGCCGGATAGTCGCAGGACGTGCGGGCCTTGCCGTCGATGATCACCTTGCAGGCGCCGCACAGGCCCAGCCCGCAGCCGAACCGCGGGCCGGCCAGGCCCAGCCCGGCGCGGAGCACGTCGAGGAGCGGGGAATCGGGGTCGCAGGCGAGGGCGTGCGCCTCGCCGTTCACGGTCACGTGCAATTCCTGCTGCTCCATCGCCCTCCTGTGCCCGCCCTTCCCTCGCTCATGCAGCCCGCGGTTGACCTGGCCTGTTCAAGCGCGGTTGACCTGGCCTGTTCAAGAGAGTATGCATTCGTTTGCAGATCTGGCCAGCGAACAAGGAGGGCGCGTGGACGAACGGGTAGCCGTGGCGATCTCGCACTGGGCACCGCGATTCACCACCAACGGGGTGACGGCCGGTGACTTCGAGCGGATCACCAGCGGGCTGACGTCGTGGAACGACTGGTGCTCAGCCTGGAGCGCGGTCGCCGCGGAACACGAGCTGCTCGGGCGTGACGCCCTCGCCGAGGGCCGGGAGCTGTCGGCCGGCACCCACCTGTCCCAGGCGGCGGTGTACTACCACTTCGCGAAGTTCCTGTTCGTGAACGATCTGGACCAGATGCGGGAGGCGCACGGCAAGGCGGTGCGCTGCCTGACCGACGCGCTGCCCTATCTCGACCCGCCGGGCAAGCGGGTGGAGATCCCGTTCGACGGCTCGGCCATGGTTGGGATCCTGCGCGAGCCGCACCGGAGGGGCCCGCACCCCGTGATGATCATGATTCCCGGGCTGGATTCGACCAAAGAGGAGTTGCGCAGCACCGAGGAACTGTTCCTGGAGCGCGGCATCGCCACGTTCAGCGTCGACGGCCCCGGCCAGGGCGAGGCCGAGCACGACCTGGCGATCCGCGGGGACTGGGAGGTTCCCGGCGGGGCGATCATCGACTACCTGATCGCCGAGCCGTCGCTGGACCCGAGCCGGATCGGGGTCTGGGGGGTGAGCCTCGGCGGCTACTACGCCCCGCGGGTGGCGAGCGGGGACGAGCGGGTGCAGGCCTGCATCGCGTTGGCCGGGCCGTTCGTGTTCGCCGAGAACTGGGACAACCGCCCGATCCTGACCAGGGAGGCGTTCCGGGTCCGGTCCAAGTCGCCGGACCTGGAGACGGCCCGGGCCAAGGCGGCCGAGCTCACCCTGGTCGGGCGCGCCGAGCGGATCCGGTGCCCGTTGCTGGCGGTGATGGGCCAGCAGGACCGGCTCGTCCCCTGGCAGCAGGCGGAGCGGCTGGTGAACGAGGCCGGCGGGCCGGCCGCGCTGCTGCTGCTCGAGCAGGGCAACCACGGGTGCGCCAACCTGGCGCCGTTCCACCGCTACCGGACCGCGGACTGGGCGGCGGAACAACTCGGAACGCGGAATGACTCGCCGGCCGCCCGGGTGTGACCCGGTCCGGCGCGCACCATCTGCACGAGAACCAGCCCGGCGCTAACTGTTGGCGGCGTCCCGCGCCCGCGATCCAGGGCCGATCTGGTGCAACCAGCAGGTGACCGCGCAGGTATCCCTAGCGTGATGTGCTGACGGGACGCGACGCCGGCAGTGCGGCCAAGACGGAGGCACCGTGGATCGTGAGGAGTTCACCAGCTTCTACACCGCGAGCTTCCCGCGGCTTGTGGGCCAGCTGTCTGCCATGACCGGCGATCGGGCCGAGGCCCAGGACGCCGTGCAGGAGGCTTTCGTCCGGGCCTGGGTCCACCGCGGCCAGATCGACATCGGCCGGGGGGCTGAGGCCTGGGTCCGTGTGACTGCGTGGCGGATCGCGGCTTCCCGGTGGCGGCGTGCCCGGGAGGGCATCCGGCTGATGCTGCTGGCAGCCCCGCCCGATCGCACCGCCGGGCCCGGCCCCGATCGCGTTGCCTTCGTCGAGGCGCTGCGCAAAGTCCCCGCCGAGCAGCGCCGCGCGCTGGTGCTGTATCACCTGGCCGATCTGACGGTGGAGCAGATCGCGGCCGAGACCGGTGTGCGCCCTGGGACGGTCAAGGCCCGGTTGGCCCGCGGCCGGGCAGCCCTCACACCCCACCTGCGGGAAACGACCGCGCCGGTAGGCGAATGACTGGCTGGGAGGCATTCCAGTGCCTGATCTGAACGACGAACTGCGAGACCTAGCCGATGAGGCCGCGCGCCACGCACGGCCGCTGCCGGTAGCCGACGTCATCCGGCAAGGCGACCGGAGGCACCAGCCAGCCGTCACCTTGTGGCCGCTACGGCGCGCACGAAAGCCCCGGCGCGCCACCCAGGCCAGGCCCGGGCGCCGCTGGCCGGGCTGGGTGGCGCCGCTGGCCGCCGCCGCTGCGGTCATCGCCGTGGTCGCTGGCACCGCCGCGGTCTCCAGCGCAATACACGGACGGCGGGCGGCCGCCGGGGCGAGCCCGGCCGATCGGGTCATCGCCTACGTGGTCGACTCCGAGTCGGGCACGGTAACGCCGATCCGGACCGCCACCAACACGCCCTTGCCCCCGATCAACACCGGCGACAACTCTGACACCATCGCGATCACCCCGGACGGGAAGACCGTCTACGTGGCCAACTACGTCTACCGCGGGGGCACGGTGACCCCGATCCGGACCGCCACCAACACGGCCCTGCGGCCGATCAAAACCGGCCGCACCCCTGCCGCCATCGCGATCACCCCCGACGGGAAGACGGCCTACGTCGCCAACTTCGATTCGGGCACGGTGACGCCGATCCGGACCGCCGCCAACACGGCCCTGCCGCCGATCAAAACCGGCAGCGACCCCGTCACCATCGCGATCACCCCGGACGGGAAGACCGCGTACGTGGCCAACAACGGGTCGGGCACGGTGACGCCGATCCGGACCGCCACCAACAAGGCCCTGCGGCCGATCAAGGTCGGCCCGCACCCCGACGCCATCGCGATCACCCCGGACGGGGGGACCGTCTACGTGGCCAACGACATCCACGCAGGCACGGTGACCCCGATCCGGACCGCCACCAACAAGGCCCTGCCCCCGATCAAAACCGGCTACGACTCCGCCGCCATCGCGATCACCCCAGACGGGAAGACCGCCTACGTGGTCAACCTAGGCCTGTATCCCAAGATCCCGGGCACGGTGACCCCGATCCAGACCGCCACCAACACCGCCCTGCCGCCGATCAACATCGGCGGCCTCAGTGCTAACATCGCGATCACCCCGGACGGGAAGACCGTCTACGTGCCCGCTGGCGGCGTAGTGACCCCGATTCGGACCGCCACCAACACGCCCCTGCCACCGATCAACGTCGGCGGCCTCAGTGCTGGCATCGCGATCACCCCGGACGGGAAGACCGCTTACGTGGCCAACATGTTGTCGGGCAAGGTGACCCCGATCCGGACCGCCACCAACACGCCCCTGCCACCGATCAAAACCGGCCTCCGCCCCATCGCCATCGCCATCGCCCCATAACGGCGCCCGCGGTCCCAGGGAAGGGGACTGACGCGGTGCTAGCCAGGGATAGGCGCGGTCCTAGGGGAGAGTGAGGATACGGGGGCCGTCGCGGGTGATGGCGACGGTGTGCTCGGCGTGCGCCGCGCGGGTGCCGTCCACCGTCTTCAGCGCCCACCCGTCCGGCGCCACCTCGTAGTGGCTGCCACCGCCGGCCATCAGCATCGGCTCGATGGCCAGGACCAGGCCATGCCGCAGCCGCATCCCGCGGCCAGCCTTGCCCTCGTTGGGCACGTGCGGGTCCTCGTGCATGTGGCGGCCGATGCCGTGCCCGCCGAAGCCCGCAGGGACGCCGTACCCGGCCCCGCGTGCCAGGGTGCCGATCGCGTGCGAGATGTCGCCGAGGCGCGCACCCTCAGCCGCCGCCGCGATCCCCGCCGCCAGCGCCTTCTCCGTGGACTCGATGAGCGCCTCGTCCGCCGGGTTGGGGGTGCCGACGATGAAACTGATCGCCGCGTCGCCGGTCCACCCGTCCAATTCGGCGCCGAAGTCGATGCTGACCAGGTCACCGTCGGCCAGCCGGTAACCGTCCGGGATGCCGTGCACGATCACGTCATTGACCGAGGCGCAGATCACCGCGGGGAACGGCGTCGGCGCGAACGACGGATGGTAGTTCAGGAACGGGGACCGCGCGCCCGCCTTGCGCAGCACCTCGTGCGC
>Ga0075425_100002159_pt1 | contig 19555 bp, 15 predicted proteins | sample SoiMethybrSBSTD4_FD_75300 | JGI IMG/M metagenome (GOLD analysis project Ga0075425, IMG submission 75300) | Bulk soil microbial communities from a Populus tree surrounding site in Tennessee, USA - Soil MetaG P. TD hybrid SBSTD4 | ecosystem: Environmental > Terrestrial > Soil > Tree plantation... | reverse complement strand
CGATACGCTGCGCCTCGATACGGCGTGGGTCTATTCCGATCCGGAGACGATCAGGACCTACCGGGCCGGCGACGTGATCACCGGCAGTCTCGCCTGGACCCGCCCGATCCGCATCGGCGGCGTGCAGGTCCAGCGCAATTTCGCCCTGCGGCCCGACCTGGTCACGCTGCCGCTGCCGTCCGTGTCCGGCAGCGCCGCCGTACCTTCGACGGTGGACGTTTACGTGAACAGCCTGAAGGTTCATTCGCAGGACGTCGGATCGGGTCCCTATCAGGTCACCAATCTTCCCGTGCTCACTGGCGCCAACACGGCGCGGGTCGTCGTGCACGATGCGTCCGGCCGCACGGTCGAGACCAGCCTCCCCTTCTACAGCTCGTCCAAAATGCTGAAGGACGGCCTGATGGATTTCTCGCTCGAAGCCGGATTTCCCCGGCTGCAATACGGGACCGAGTCGAATTCCTATGTCGACAAGCCGGTGGCCTCGGCGGGCGTGCGCCGCGGCATGCTCGACTGGCTCACGCTCGAGGCGCATGGCGAAGGCGGCGCCGGCCTCATCAATGGCGGCATCGGCGCCATGGCGAGTGTGGGCCCATGGGCCACAGTGAGCATCGCGGGCGCGGCCAGCCGCTTCGAAAAGGATGTGGGCGTCCAGGCCTACGCCGCCCTGGACACGCAGCTATGGGGCTTGAGCCTTCACGCCAGCACGCAGCGCACCTTCGGCGCCTACAATGATCTGGCATCGGTGACCACGCGCTACCTGCCGCTGCCGACGGCCGGCAGCAGCGACATCTCGAGCAACATGTATCGCGGCCTGTTCTCCCGCAGCTTTTTGCCGCCCAAATTTCTCGACACGATTTCGGTCGGCATGCCGGCGCCGTTCGTCGAAGGCAGCATCGGATTGGGCTTCCTGCATCTGGGCGCCGCGGACGGCAAGCGCAACGACATTCTCAACGCCTCCTACTCGCGGCCGCTGCCGTGGAACGCCTCGCTCTACGTCTCCGGCTTCGTCGATTTCCACGACCGCAAGAGCCTGGGTGTTTTTGCCGGCCTGAGCATACCGCTCACCCCATCGATAGCGGCCTCCACCGGCCTCTCGCATTCGCGCGACGGCAACAACGCCACGGTCGACGTGAGCAAGACCATGAAGCCGGAGCCCGGCAGCTACGGCTGGCGGCTGCACGACAACGAAGGCCAGTCGGTCTACCGCCTGGCCTCGGGCGCCTACCGCTCCTCCATGGCGCAGTTTGACGGAAGCGTGTGGCAGGATCGCGCCGGCCTCGGCGGCTCGGCGCAGGTGCAGGGCTCGGTCGCCGCCATGGGCGGCGGCGTGTTCCTGTCCAACACCATCGACGATGCGTTCGCGGTGGTCGATGCGGGCGCGCCCAACGTCAACATTCTTTACGAGAACCGGCCGGCGGGCACCACCAATGCGCAGGGCAAGGCCTTGGTGCCGACGCTGAAATCGTACCAGAAGAACAACATCGCCATCGATCCCAACGGCTTGCCGGTGGATGCCGATATCGCGACGACGCAGACGGTCGTGACCCCCGCCGAGCGCAGCGGCGTGGTCGTTCGCTTCGGCGTCAAGACCGTCATCTCGTCGGCCGTCGTCGTTCTCACCGACAAGAAAGGAAAGTTCCTGCCCGCAGGGTCGACGGGACGACTGGACGGCGCGGACGAGACGTTTCTGGTCGGCTACGACGGCCGGGCCTACGTCAAGGGACTGACCGAGACCAACACCGTCGTGGTGGCGGCCCGGGACGGCGAATGCCGCGCCTCCTTCGCGTTCACGCCGCAGCAGGACAGCCAGCTCGTCGTGGGGCCGGTGAGCTGCCAATGAGACCGGCCGGCCTGCTTCGCTGCGTGTTGGTCGGCGCGCTGGTATTAGTGGCGGCGATGATTTCTGCCACGCCGGCGCGTGCCGCGCTGGTCTGCACCTTCACCATCACCAACATCAACTTCGGATCCATCGACCTGACGGCCAACACCAATTTCGATACGACCGGCACGCTGTCGATCAACTGCACCGGCGGCAATTCCAATTCCACGGCGCGCATCTGCCCCAACTTCGGCAACGGCACCGGCGGCTCGGCATCGGGCGATCCGCGCTTCCTGCTGAGCGGATCCACCCAGCTCAACTACAATCTCTATTCCGACTCGGCGCGCACGACCGTGTGGGGCTCCGTGCTCGATTCATTCGGCAGCTCGCCGCCCACGGTGGACATCTCGCTCAACGGCAGCGGCAACGGCAGCGGCTCGCGCACGATCTTCGCCCGCGTCGCGTCCGGCCAGCAGACGAAGTCGCCGGGCACCTACACGTCCGCGTTTTCCGGCACGCACACGCAAATTGCCTACGCGCGATCCAACGTCGGCAACTGCACGGCGATCGGCACCCGCAACGCCACCTCGGTGCCGTTCACGGTGACGACGACGTATGGCGCGGTGTGCCAGGTCAGCGCGACGGTTCAAAACTTCGGCAATAGCGGCGTTCTCAGTACCGCCATCAACGGCTCGAGCACGCTCACCACCACGTGCAGCGCCACGACGCCCTATGCCATCGCGCTGGACGGAGGCACGACCGGCGCCACCGACCCGACGCAGCGGAAAATGTCGAAGGGGGCTGAGCGCATCACCTACGGCCTGTACCGCGACACCGGCCGCACCCAGGCGTGGGGCAGCACCGCCGGGGTGAATACCCAGGGCGGGACAGGTTCAGGCCTGGGACAGGCCTATACGGTGTTCGGCAAAGTGCCGGCGCAGGCCACGCCATCGCCGGGAACTTACACCGACACCATCGTGGCAACGATCACCTACTGACAACGAAAACCCCGGAGCCACCGGCTCCGGGTTCGATCGCGGGAAAACAAGGCCCGCGTCAGGTGCGCGTGCGGGTGCGGATCAGATAGGTGTCGTAGGTGTACTCGGCGACCTGCCACCACAAATATTCGTCGTTGCGGAAGGCCCAGATGTTCTCCCAGATCTTTTTGAAGTCGGGATTGCTGGCGGAGACTTCCTGGTAGACCTCGTTGGCGGCCTTGAGGCACGCGTCCATCACCGGCCCCGGGAACGGCTTGAGCTGCGCGCCGCCGGCCACCAGGCGCTTCAAGGCCCCGGGATTGACCGCGTCGTATTTCGCCGTCATCCAGACGTTGGCCTGATCGGAGGCGGTGCGGAGGATCGACTTGTACGTCGGCGTGAGCTGGTTCCACTTGTCGAGATTGAAGAAGTTATGGATCTGGGTGCCGCCTTCCCACCAGCCCGGGTAGTAGTAGAACTGCGCCACCTTGTGGAATCCGAGCTTCTCGTCGTCATACGGACCCACCCACTCGGCGGCATCGATCGTGCCCTTTTCCAGAGCCGGATAGATGTCGCCGCCGGCGATCTGCTGCGCCACCACGCCGACCTTCGCCAGCACGCGGCCGGCAAAGCCGCCGATGCGGAACTTGAGCCCGTTGAGGTCGGAGACCTCTTTGATCTCCTTGCGGAACCAGCCACCCATCTGGCAGCCGGTATTGCCGGCGGGCAGCCCGTATATGTTGTGCTTCTTGAAGAACTCGTTCATCAGCTCGATGCCGCCGTGGTGATATTGCCAGGCGTTCTGCTGGCGCGTGTTGGGGCCGAACGGCACCGCGCACGGCAGCGCGAAGGTCGGATCCTTGCCGATGAAGTAGTAGGCGGCGGTGTGGCACATCTCGACCGTGCCGTTTGTCACCGCGTCGACGGCCTGCAGGCCGGGCACGATCTCGCCCGCCGCAAAGGGCTGGATTTGGAACTTGTTGTCGGTCGCTTCGGCAACCGACTTAGTAAAAATCTCGGAGGCGCCCCACAGCGTGTCGAGCGATTTCGGAAAGCTGGAGGTCAGGCGCCACTTGAGCTCCGGCATCGACTGCGCAATGGCCGGCGACGCAACCGCCGATGCGGTCAGACCGATACTGGCGGCTTTGAGGAAATCACGACGTTTCATGGCGGTCCCCTGGATTCCTGGCGCGCGCCGACGACCCGCAGCCGGGCCCGACGGCCGCGCCTTGACGCCCCCTGGCGAAGCCTACTCATAGCGCGGCACGGTCGGGCCGCACAACCGGCGCGGTTTGAGCGCCGCGCGCGCTCACGCACGTGTGCGTGCGCGGCTCACGCACGGGTGCGCGAGCGGATCATGAACGTGTCATAGGTATATTCCGCCACCTGCCACCACAGGTATTCCTCGTTGCGGAACGCCATCAGGTTGTCATAGACCTTCTTGAAGTCGGCATTCTTGGCAGAGGTTTCGCCATAGAGCTCGTTGGCGGCCTTCAGACACGCTTCCATGATCGGCTGACTGAACGGCTTGAGCTGCGTGCCGTTCGCGATCAGCCGCTTCAGCGCCGCAGGATTGCGCGCATCGTACTTGGCCTGCTCCTCGCTATTGGCGTACCCGGCCGCAGCCGCAACGATGGCCTGATAGTTCTTGGGCAATTCGTTCCATTTCTGCAGATTGATCATCAGGTGATTGGCCGTCCCGCCTTCCCACCAACCGGGGTAGTAATAGTATTGGGCGACCTTGTAGAAGCCGAGCTTCTCGTCGTCATATGGACCAACCCATTCCGCCGCGTCGATCGTGCCCTTTTCCAGCGCCGGATAGATATCGCCCCCGGCAATCTGCTGCGCGACCACGCCGAGCTTCGCCAAGACGTTCCCGGCGAACCCGCCGATGCGGAATTTAAGCCCGCTGAGATCGCTGACCTCCTTGATCTCCTTGCGGAACCAGCCGCCCATCTGGCACCCGGTGTTGCCGCACAGCAGATTGTGGATGTTGTACTTCTTGCTGAACTCGTTCATCAGCTTGAGGCCGTCGCCGTCATAGAACCATGCGTTCTGCTGGCGTGAATTGAGCCCGAAAGGGACGGCGCAGAACAACGCGAAGGTCGGATCCTTGCCGATGTAATAGTAGGTCGCCGTGTGACACGCCTCGACCGTGCCGTTGGTCACCGCGTCGGCCGCCTGCAGCCCGGGGACGATCTCGCCCGCGGCAAAAGGTTGGACCTGAAATTTGTTGTCGGTCGCCTCGCCGACGTATTTGGCAAAGGTCTCGGAGGCTCCCCACAGCGTGTCGAGTGATTTCGGGAAGCTCGACGTCAGCCGCCATTTGATTTCCGGCATGGACTGAGCGATGGCGGGCGCGGCAACTGCCGATGCGGTCAGGCCGAGGCCGGCGCTTTTGAGGAATTCACGGCGTTTCATGATGTCACCTGTTCTGTCGCCCCCTGGCGGGAGAAGGTTTGGGATTGGCGGCGGACATTCTAGCATCACGCACGCGTGCGTGCGCGGATCATGAACGAGTCGAACCCGAATTCGGCGATCTGCCACCACAGGTACTGATCGGAGCGGAACGCCACGACGGCATCGTAGACCGTCTTGAAATCTGGGTTGGCGGCGGCGGTCTCGGCGTAGAGCTCGTTTGCCGCCTTGAACGACGCCTCCATGACGGGTTGCGGAAACGCGCGCAGCTGGGCGCCCGCCGCCACCAGACGCTTGAGCGCCGCCGGATTGGCGGCGTCGTATTTCGCCTGCATCATCGTGTTGGCCACGTGCGAGGCCGAATGCACGATCGACTGGTAGGCCTTGGGCAGATCGTTCCACTTCGCCAAGTTGACGAAGTTGTGAATCATCGGGCCGCCTTCCCACCAGCCGGGATAATAGTAGTACTGCGCGACCTTATGGAAGCCGAGCTTCTCGTCGTCGTAGGGTCCCACCCACTCGGCGCCGTCGATTGTGCCCTTTTCCAGCGCCGGATAGATGTCGCCGCCCGCCAACTGCTGCGCCACCACGCCGAGCTTGGCCAGCACGCGGCCGGCAAATCCGCCGATGCGGAACTTGAGCCCGTTGAGGTCGGCGACCTCCCTGATCTCCTTGCGGAACCAGCCGCCCATCTGCGCGCCGGTGTTGCCGGCCGGGATGCCGATGACGTTGTACTTCTTGTAGAAGGCGTTCATCAGGTCGACGCCGCCGCCATAGAACATCCAGGCGTCGATCATCCGCTGGTTCAAGCCGAACGGCAGCGCGGTGCCGAACGTGAAGGTCGGATCCTTGCCGACGTAGTAGTACGACGAGCTGTGACACATCTCGACGGTGCCGCTGGAGACGGCGTCGAGCGCCTGCAGCCCCGGAACGATCTCGCCGGCAGCGAAAACTTGAATCTGGAACTTGTTGTCGGTCGCCTCGGCGACCGCCTTGGCGAAAATCTCGGCGCCCCCGTAGATAGTGTCGAGCGATTTCGGGAAGCTCGAGGTCAGCCGCCATTTGATCTCGGGCGCCGATTGCGCAATGGCCGGACTGGCCACCGCGGTCGTCGCCAAGCCGGCGCCCGCCGCCCGCAGAAACTCACGCCGTTTCATGCTGTCGTCTCCCTTGGATACCGCCCGGCGCGCAACGTGGCGCGCCCTTCGGCCCAGACCATGGCCGAGCGCGGCGGCGAAATCCAGTCGGTTTCGAGAGGTTTTCAATCAGGCCCGGTAGGGTGGGCAAACGCGCGAAACGCCAACCTGTTGGCGTATTCAGAAGCTCCGGGGCGCGTTTGCCCACCATTATTGGCGCGGTCGCATGGTGGGCAAATTCGCGTCGCGCCGTCATTCGGCATCAGCGCAGCCGCAGGCGAATTTGCCCACCCTACGGCGCTCGTCCGGGATGACAACGGAGTGGTTGCGCCGCCTGATCAGCCGCGCGCGCGCTGGCGGATCATGAAGTTGTCGAAGCCATATTCGGCGACCTGCCACCACAAATACTGGTCGCCGCGGAACGCCATGATGCTGTCGTGGATTTTTTTGAACTCGGCGCTGGCGGCGGAAATTTCGCCGTAGGTGTCGGTGGCGGCCTTGTAGCAGGCCTCGAGCACGGGCTGCGGGAACGGGCGCAGTTGCGCGCCGTTGGCGACCAGCCGCTTCAACGCCGCCGGATTGCCGGCGTCGTACTTGGCCTGCATCCAGGTATGCGCCTGTTCCGAGGCCGACCGGATGATCGCCTGGTAGTTCTTCGGCAGCGCTTGCCATTTTTCCAGGTTGATGAAGTTGTGCAGCATGGCGCCGCCTTCCCACCAGCCCGGGTAATAGTAGAACTGCGCCACCTTCTGGAAGCCGAGCTTCTCGTCGTCATAGGGACCGACCCATTCCGCCGCGTCGATCGTGCCCTTCTCCAGGGCCGGATAGATGTCGCCGCCCGCGAGCTGCTGCGGCACGGTTCCGAGCTTCTGCAGGATGCGGCCGGCGAAGCCGGCAATGCGGAATTTCAGACCGTTGAGGTCCTCCGGCTGCTTGATCTCCTTGCGGAACCAGCCGCCCATCTGGCAGCCGGTATTGCCGGCCGGCAGCGCCAGAAAATTGTATTTCTTGTAGAACTCGTTGAACGAGTCGATGCCGCCGCCGAAGTGCATCCACGCCGATTGCATGCGGCTGTTGAGGCCGAATGGCTGCGCCGTTGCCATCGCGAAGGTCGGGTCCTTGCCGACGTAGTAGTAGGAGGCGGTGTGGGCCATCTCCACCGTCCCGTTGCCCACCGCATCCGCCGCCTGCAGCCCGGGCACGATTTCGCCGGCGGCAAAGACCTGGATCTGGAACCGGTTGTCGGTCGCCTCGCCCACCGCCTTGGCGAAAACCTCCGCCGCGCCGTAGAGCGTGTCGAGCGATTTCGGAAAGCTCGAGGTGCACCGCCATTTGATCTCGGGACTGGACTGGGCCAGGGCCGGCGCGGCCAGGACGGAAGCGGTAAACCCGGCGCCGGCGGCACCGAGAAATTCACGGCGTTTCATGGAAAAGACTCTCCTGATTGCGTTAAGGCGCGCGCGACACATCGCGTCGCGTCCACCCGTCTGGCGGCGCGGTGTCGTTTCCGTGCGGCGCTTAAGCGCCGCGATCAGCCTTTTGTCCAAAACGCATGAAACGGCTGGGAGTTCACGGCTCGACGTCGATGGTCAATTCCATCTTCGGGTGGATGCCGCAGAACATCAGGAACGAGCCGGCCTGCGGGAACGCGACCTCAACCGTCTCCCCCGGCTCCTGAGCGCCGGAATCGAAATCGAAGGCCGGGTCGAACACGCGAATGTTGTGGGTGCGCGTGTCGTTGTTGAGAATCCACAGGCGCTGGCCGCGCTGCAGCGCCACGTGCGTGGGATGAAAGCTCTTCTCCGATTGCGTGACGGTGCGCACGCGCGCCGCCGGCGCCGTTTCGCGCGCGGTCGTGGCCGCGATGGGAGACAACGCGGTCGGCGCAGGTTCCGTGGTCAGCGTGCCGAGGAACGCAATCATCTCGCGGCGCTCGCGCTCGCTGAGCTTGAGGTTGCGCGGCAGGTCGGCGGACAGCGTCGGCCGCGCCACGATGCCGCTCTCGTAATGGTGCAGAATTTCCGGCAGGCTCTTGAGCGAGCCGTCGTGCATGTAGGGGGCCGAGCGGCCGATCTCGCGCAGGCTCGGCGTCTTGAAAGCATGTTCGGCCGCCTCCAGCCGCAGCACGGCGCCGCGGCCGCGGTCCTCGCCGGGAAGGCCGATGTCGTGAAAGGCGTAATCCGTGAACGCCCAGCCGCTGTGGCAATTGGCGCATTGGGCCTTGCCGGTGAACAGGCGGAAGCCCGCGACCTCGTCGGCCGTCAGCGCCTTCTCGTCGCCATCGATCCAGCGGTCGAATCGGGTGCGGCCCGACACCAGCGTGCGTTCGAACGTAGCAATCGCCTTGGCGAGATTTTCGGGCGTTACCCGCGGGTCATCCGGAAAGGCGGCGCGAAAGGCGGCCGCATAGGACGCATCGCCCGCCAGCAGGGTCACCACCGAGGCGACCGGCTGCGCCATCTCGTCGGGCGCCTCGATCGGGCCGGCCACCTGCTCCTCCAGGCCGCGCGCGCGCCCGTCCCAGAACACCGGGCCGGCCCAGGCCAGGTTCCACAGGGTCGGCGTATGGCGCTTGAGCGGCACGCCGGCCACGCCGCGGCCCTGGCGGCGCCCATCGGCAAAACCCTGCTGGCGCACGTGGCAGCTGGCGCAAGCGATCTTGCCGTTACCCGAGAGCCGCGGGTCGTGGAACAGGCGTTCGCCCAGCGCGCGCTTTTTTTCCGTGAAGGGATTGGACGCCGGGAACGGTACGGCAGCAGGACGGCGGAACGTCGCCTTGACGGCGGCGAGGCTGTCGGTCGCCGCCGGCCCAGCGTCGGCATGCATGGCGAGCGCGGCGCCCGCCATGGCGCCTGCCAGGAATGCCGCGACGACGCAGCGGATGACACCAGGATTCAATCGCGTCACATCAATTTGCCGGCGGCGAGCTCGATGCGCGATACATCGCCGAGCACGGCGCCGTAATCCTTCACCGGGGTCGGCGGCGGCATGGCGGCCGGCCACGCCTTCTTCAGGTCAGCGAACACGCCGCGGATCTGGTTGAGCGCGTCGGCATCCCGTTTCTCCAGCGCCGGCGCGACGGCCATGATCATGCGCTCGGCCTGCCACACGAAGCCGCGCGAATCCTGGTACTCGACCGGCTTGGCGATGCGCTCCTTGACGATGGCCTGGCGATATTCGCCGGTCGCCGACTTCAGCACTTCGAGCGCGGTCTCGACGGAAAAGCTGTCCCACTTCTCCTGCTTCTCGCGCAGGCCGCGGTCGGCGGCATCGAGCGCATCAATGACCGACTTCAAGGCCTGCTCGTAGTCGGCGCCGCCCTTCTTCGACTTCACCACGTTGGCCAGCGCTTTCAGCGCCGCCTCGAACGGCGGCGTGCGGTACGCCTTGAGGCGGCCGCGCAGCGGGCCATAAAGCTCCTCGGTCGGATGCTGGAAATGCGGATAGGCGGCATTCCACTGCCCTTCCTTCACCAGCTCGTCGCCGACCAGAAGATGCCCGCGGATCTGCGCAATTTTTACCGCGAAATCGAGATCGGGCGGCAGCGCCGCCGACCCGCCGCGCTCGCCGCCCTCGCCGCCCTCGCCGCCTTGGCTGGCAGCTTTCGACTTGGCACGCTTGGGGGCTGCACGCTCGCCGCCTTCGCCACCATGGCGTTGCTGCGCCAGCACGATGCCGCCGGCGTCGCGTGGCGCCGCGCTATCGCCGCGCGGTGAGTTGAGCGCGCTGCTCTCCAGCAGCGCAGCGGCGTCGGCTGCGCCCATCTGCGGGAGAGTGCCGCTGCCGGCAGCGGAGCCGCCCGCCATCACGAAGGCGCCGACGCCGAGCCAGATCTTCGTTCTCGTCCGCATGACTTTTTCCTCGGATCAAGCCGCTCGCAGAACGCGTCGCGGGCGCGCGGAGATACGCGCAGTCCGCGCATCCGGTGTGGCAACACATCGCCGGAAAGTCCAGCACAAACAGGATTTCTTGAATTATTCCAATGAAGAACAGCGGCTCGGAATCAGATGTCAGATCACGAGGATGCGGCATTTGATTACTGATCTCCGATGACTGATTACTGTGAGCGCATGCAGATCGTGATCGGCAACGTGCTCTCGGCGCGCGGACGTCCGGCAGCGCGACCACCCTATCGGGAGCTCGTCGTTCCGTTCGGAGCAGAGCCTACGTGATCCGCTACCGCGTCGATCATCGCCGCAAAGCTGTTGTCATCGCGCGAATTTGGCACGGACGTGAGCGGCGCAAGTAGCGGTAGGATTAAGCTTCAATGACGATCTTCGGCGCCGGCTTCGTCGGTCCGCGGCCGGCGAGCTGGTCGCGCACGTTCTTGGCGATCTGGCGATAGACCGCGGCATGCGGCCCGTCCGGATCGGTGGCGACGACCGGCCGTCCGGAATCCGAGGTCTCGCGGATCGTGATGTCGAGCGGGACCTCGCCGAGGAACGGCACGCCGAGGCGTTCGGCCTCGTGGCGGGCGCCGCCATGGCCGAACACGTCCGAGCGCGTGCCGCATTTGGGGCAGAGGAAGTAGCTCATGTTCTCGACGATGCCGAGCACCGGCACGTCGACGCGGCGGAACATGGCGATGCCGCGGCGGGCGTCGATGAGCGCCAGATCCTGCGGCGTCGACACGATGATGGCGCCGGCCAGCGGCACCTGCTGCGCCATGGTGAGCTGGGCGTCGCCGGTGCCGGGCGGCATATCCACCACCATGACGTCGAGCGGGCCCCACTCGACCTCGCGCAGCATCTGGGTCAGCGCCGACATCACCATGGGGCCGCGCCAGATCATCGGCGTCTCTTCCTCGACCAGGAAGCCCATCGACATGACCTTCAGGCCATAGCCGTCCATCGGCAGGAGCCGCGTGCCGCCGATGGTGCGCGGCTTGCCGCGAATGGCGAGCAGCTTTGGGACCGACGGGCCGTAGATGTCGGCGTCGAGCATGCCGACATTGAGCCCGATGTCGCGCAGTCCGAGCGCCAGGTTGACGGCGGTGGTCGACTTGCCGACGCCGCCCTTGCCGGAGGCCACCGCGATGATCGCCTTGACGCCCTCGGGCGTGCGGGCGGCATTCGGGCCGCCGCGGGCGGCAGGGCCGCCGGCGGGAGGCGCAGGCGGACGCTGGGCGCCGCCGGCGCCCGGCGCGCGCTCGGCCGTGAGCGCCACCATGGCGGACTGGACGCCGGGCACGGCGCGCACCGCGGCTTCCGCCGCCTGGCGCACCGGCTCCCAGCGCGGCACCGCGGCGGCGTCGACATTGATCGAAAAGAACACCTTTCCGTCGGTGACGACGATCTCGGACAGCGCGCCGGTCTGCGGCAGCGGCCGCCCGTCCGGCCCCGCCACGCGGGCGAGCGCGTCGACGATCTGGTCCTTGGTGACTGCCATGGCGGCCTCATAAGGGTCCGGCGCCCCGTTTGCCAGATAGGCGCCAAAACGGTCAACGCTGCAAGATGGTTGACGTGGGCGCGTAAGGCGGCACATTGCGGCCCGTATCGCCGGCGCTGAAACGAAGGAGCAGACGAATGGCCAAAGTGGCGTTTCTCGGCCTGGGGGTCATGGGTTATCCCATGGCGGAGCATCTCAAGACCAAGGGCGGACACGAGGTCACGGTCTACAACCGCACCGCCGCCAAAGCCGAGCAATGGGTGAAGGAATTCGGCGGGCGCGCCGCCGCCACGCCGAAGGAGGCGGCGGCCGGCCAGGACTTCGTCATGATGTGCGTCGGCAACGACAACGACGTGCGCGAGGTGACGCTCGGCCAGAACGGCGCCTATGCCGGCGTCACCAAGGGCGCAGTGTTCGTCGATCACACCACGGCGTCGGCGGAAATCGCGCGCGAGCTCTATGCCGAGGCGAAGAAGCGCGGCTTCGACTTCATCGACGCACCGGTATCCGGCGGCCAGGCGGGCGCGCAGAACGGCGTGCTCACGGTGATGTGCGGCGGCGACGCCGAGCCCTATGGGCGCGCCGAAAAAGTGATCGCGGCTTACGCCCGCATGTGCAGGCTGATCGGTCCGTCGGGCGCCGGCCAGCTCACAAAAATGGTCAATCAGATCTGCATCGCCGGCCTGGTGGAGGCGCTGGCCGAGGGAATCCATTTCGCCAAGAAGGCCGGCCTCGACATCGAGGCCGTGATCCAGACCATTTCCAAGGGCGCCGCGCAATCGTGGCAGATGGAGAACCGCTACAAGACCATGGCCGAGGGCAAGTTCGACTTCGGCTTCGCGGTCGACTGGATGCGCAAGGACATGGCGATCTGCCTCGCCGAAGCGCGGCGCAACGGCGCGCACCTGCCGGTCACCGCGCTGGTGGATCAGTTCTATTCGGAAGTGCAGAAGATGGGCGGGCGGCGCTGGGACACGTCCAGCCTGTTCGCCCGCCTGGAACGGTGAATCCCGTGCCGAGCGCGCTCCGACGCTGCGGCTTCGCGCTCCTGCTGCTGGCGTTGGCGGTCGGATACGGCACAGGTCCGGCGCACGCCCAGGTGGCGAGCTTGCAACCGATCGAGCGCGCCATTCCGGAGGAATGGCGGCCGCCGCTGGCGCGCTTCCTGCTCGAGCTTGGCGCGCCCAATGTCGATGCCATTCTCGACAGCACCGTCGGCGGTCCGATGGGCGCGAGATCGGACCAAGTTTTGGTGCGCTTCGAGGAGCAGGATCTTTGCGTGAGAGATTCCTGTCTGACCGTGATCGGCACGATCCGCACCGACGGCTTCTTTCCCCAAGCCATGTTCATGGGCGGCAAATGGATCGCGCGCCGCGACACGATGGGCCAATTGCTGGGGCGCCTGATTCCGCCGCCGTTCTGGATTTGCGTCAGCGAACGTCCGGGCGAGCGCGATTGCCTGACCTTGTATGAAACCACGAAGGGCTGGATCATCAGTCCGACGATCAAATGATGCAGCCCGTCGCTTCAATGCGACGAGATGCACTCGCGCAGCCGGCCGGCCGTCAGGTCCATGCGATAGCTGTCAACGGCCTTCGAAGCGCGGCGGCCGCTTCTCGCGGAACGCCGCCACGCCTTCGGAAAAGTCGCGGCTGACGCCGGCCTGGCGCTGCAGGTCGCGCTCGACATCGAGCTGCGCCTTGAGGTCGTTGGTGGCGCTGGCGCGCACGGCTTCCTTGATGAGGCGGAAAGTGTGGCTCGGGCCAGCGGCGAGGCGCCTCGCCAGCGCCGCCACCTCGCCGGCGAACGTCATGTCGTCGTAGACCTGATAGATCAGGCCGAGACGATGCGCCTCGGCGGCCGGAAGCTGATCGGCCGTCAGCATGAGGGCGAGCGCAAGCTTTTGGCCGACGATGCGCGGCAGGATCCAGGTTCCGCCCGAGTCGGGCACCAGCGCGATTTTGGCAAAGGCCTGCTGCAGGAAGGCCGAGCGCGCCGCCACCACGATGTCGCAGGCGAGCGCGATGTTGGCCGCAGCGCCGACCGCCGGGCCGTTGAGCGCCGCAATCGTCACCTTGGGATAATGATACAAGCGCAGAACCAGTGGATTGTAGTCGCGGTCGAGCCGTCCGCCGAAATCGATCTTGCCGTCCGGGCCCGGCAGCCGCTCCTCGGTGAGATCCTGGCCGGAGGAAAAGGCGCGGCCGTCGCCGGTGAGCACGAGGCAGCGCACCGCGGCGTCGGCCTCGGCCGCGGCAAGCGCCTGGCGCAAATCCGCATGCATGGCGGCGCTGATGGCATTGAGCTTGTCCGGCCGCGCCAGCGTGATGGTGGCGACGCCGTCGGCAGCACCGTAGCGGATCGTCGTATAGGTCATGCGCTCGCGTCCCGGCGCGCGACGGAAAGCGGTGTCGCCCGCATGCTCAACCACATTTCTCGACGCCATTGACGACGGGACAACGCCGGCCCGGTGGCGGCCCCTTGGCGGGCGCCGGCGCGCCAGGCGTGCCGCGCGGCACTTGCGTCACGGCCGGCGCCGGCTGGACCGCGGGCGGTACCGGCCGCGCCACCACGGGGGGCGTTGGCGGCGCCACGCGCGCCGGCGGCGGCGCAGCCGGTGGCGTCACCGATTGTCTGATCTGCGGTTGAGGCGGCGGCGCCACCGATTGCCGCGGAACGCCCTGCGGCAGCGGCGCCACATTGGGTTGCCCGAAGCCGGGCGCAGCGGCGCCGGGCCTGACTGCGCCGGGCGCCACCGCACCAGGCGGCGGCACGTTGGGCGCAACCATGCCGACGCCCGGCGCCACCGGCGTGACCACACCCACGGCCGGTCCGACCCGCCGCGGCGGCTCGCCCACGCGGGGAACGACCGGAAGGCCGACAGGCGCCGGCAGGAGCCGCGGCCCGCGCGGCGGCGGCGGTGGCGGCAGGCTCACCAGATCGGCCGGGCGCGGGCCAATCAGGTTTTGCGGCAGGCGCGGCAGCGGCGGATAGAGGTGCACGAACTCGCGCGGCTCGCGCGCCAGCGGCGGCGGCACGTCGATGGCATCGATCGGCACAAAACCTTGCGGCGGCACCGTGACGGCGGCGAGCCGCTGCAGCCGCCGTTGCGCGTCGGCAACGTAAATGCCGCGCGGATAGCGGTAAAGATAGGTCCAATAGGCTTCGCGCGTGTCGAGCTTGAGCGCGCGCATCCACACCAGCGCCTCACGTCGCGCCCGGATGACGGCCCAGATGCGCGGCGCATAAACACTGTCCGGATAGGTCTCGACGTACTCGGTGTAGGCCGGCAGCGAATCCATCGCGACCGCCAGCCCATAGGCCTCCTCCGGGTCGATCTCGCGCATGGGGCGCGGCTGGCGGAGGAGGATCGGATCGGCCAGTGCCGGCGCCGGCGCCGCCGATATGTCGGGCGCGCCGCCGTCCGCCGGCACCAGCACCACGTCGCCAGACAGGGCCGCGCTATGCCACGGAGTTTCCCGCCCCTGGGTCAGCTCGTGGGCGCGCACGCGAATGCGGGCAAACATCGTGTCGAGATCGATCCCAGGCTCCCGCACCATTTCGGCGATCGCCGCCGCATAGGCGCCATAGGCCGCATCGCCGTCCTCGGCGAAGGTGCCGGGTGCCGACGAGAACGCCACCAGGGTCGAGGGCGGCGCCTCGACAGGGCTCAGGCCGGGCGCGACAGGAAGCGTCAGCGGCAGCGGCCGCGCCGCATCGAGCACCACGATCTTGGCAAACCCCGCGCTGCCGGCGAGCGGATGGAGCACATCCGACAGCCTCACCGCTTCGAGCGGGATATCGTGTTCACGCGCGAGCCGGGCATCGACGGGAACGAGATAGTTCTCGCCTTCGAACTCGAGCGCGTAGCCGGAGAAATAGACGAACGCGATCGCCTCGGGTCCGGCGGCCTGGATTCTGGCAATGTAGTCGCGGAAGGCGCGGCGCAGGTCGGCCTGGTCGAGATCGGCGGCCTCCATGATCTCAAAGCCGATGTTGTTCAACGCCTCGGCGACGAGACCGGCATCGGCGAGCGATGTGCGGATCGAACCGCGTTCGTAGGCGGAATTGCCGAGCACCAGCGCGATGCGCGACTGCGCCGCGGCCGGAAGCGCAGCCCACGGCGCCAGCAGTGCGGCGGCCAGGATCCAGCACGCAAGCTTCCGCATGGTCTCCTCGGGACAGCCTGACTCGATCGATTGTAGCGCTTTCGGCGGCGCGCGACAGACGCCATTCGTGCGTAGGGGCAGCCCTTGTGGCTGCCCCTCTTGGGCGCCCACAAGGGGCGCCCCTACGCAATCGGAATCGGAGCGACGATTAGATCTCGATGGCAAGCCCGTCCTTGGCTACCAGCAGGCCGAGGCTGGTCGCCTCCTCGATGCGTGCCAGCATCGAGGGGTTCATGTGCGTGATCATGATGCGCCGGGCCTTCAGATCGGCCAGCCGGGCTTTCAGAATGCTCCAGGTAATATGGCCGGCGACGCGGCGCGCGTGGTCGTAGCACTCAATGATGAACAGATCGGCGCCATCGGCGACCGGGATCAACGCCTCGGTCCATTCGGTGTCGCCGGAATAGGCCAGCACCGCGCGGCCGTCGGCAAGCCGCACGGCCGTCGATGGGGCGCCCGACGCGTGAACGACCTCGACCGTCATGATTTTCAGTCCGACGACCTCGCTCGCCACGCCGGGCATGATCTCGATCACCTCCCAGGGAAACCGCCACTCCATGCCGGTCGAGCCGGGAAAGAACACTTCGAGCAGCGCCGTGATGCGATCGCGCGAGCCGGGCGGGCCGGCGATGACCAGTGGCCGCGTGCGCCGGCTCAAAAACTGCCCGTCGAGAAGAAGAAACGGCAGCCCGCCGAAATGATCGCCGTGCAGATGGCTCAGGATGATGGCTTCGATCGCGTCGGGATCGATGCCGTGTGCGCGCAGCGCCACCAGCGACGAGGCGCCGAAATCGAGGAGCACGCATCGCCCCGCGGTCTCGATCATGATGCAGGTGTTGAATCGGCCGCCCGAACCGAAGGCATCGCCCGACCCGACGATGGTCACCTTCATGGCTCAAGCCCTTGCACTAGGTCGAGCCGTGACATGATCATGCCAGCGCCACACGTTGGCATATTCGTCCGGCACGCTGAGCCGCGCTGGCTTCATGAAATCGATCGCCACCAGGCCGGTGATGTCGGCGACCGTAAAATGATCGCCGGCGACGAACAGCTGATCCTTCAGCTCGACGTCCAGGATGCCGAGAAATTCGATCACCCGCGGCTTGTTGGCCTCGGCCCATTCCGGCACCTGCGGATCCTCCAGGTGCTTCATGGCCGGATGGGTGTGGCGAAACACATTGGAGACGGCGGACAGGAGATGGAGCTCCACGCGGCGGTTCCACATCTCGACCAGCGCCTCCTCCTTGGCGCCGCGCCCGAACAGCGGCGGCTGCGGCCACAGGCGCTCGAAATAGCGGCAGATCGCCATCGATTCCGCGATCGCGGTGCCGTCGTCGAGCACCAGGACCGGCACGCGCTGCAGCGGATTGAGCGCCGTGAATTCCGCCGACTTGTGCTCCTCCGCGGCCAAATCGATGTCCTCGATCGGAATGGTGACGCCCTTTTCGGCGAGAAACATGCGGACGCGCCGCGGGTTGGGCGCATGACCGCTTTGATACAGTTTCATGATGCCCCCCCGATGCTAGACTTTCGCGCGCAAAGCTTCCCATTGGAAAGCAAAATCATCGCTCGGCTCAACAGGTTTTAAGCATCATTCACGGAAACTATCGTCGGGTGGCGCAGCTGTTCTGCCGAATACCGCAAGCTCCACGTTATTTATCGCGCAGCGTGATGGAAAGTCCGCAGATCTGACTACTTCGACTTTGCGCGGTCCATGGCGCGCGCGGACGCAACCCGCAATTCACCGATCGTTAACCATCATTGTCAGCGAGCCCTTAAGGCTGCTCTTAAGATTTTTCGGCGAGTTTCGACGGCCAGTTCGAGTTCCGAGTACCAGCATGAGCGTCATAGCGACCGGGGAACATGTGCCCCTGCCCGCCGTCAAGGGCGGCGCGGCGCAACGGCGCTTCACCGCCCAGCACGTGCGCGAGGCGCGCGACCGGCTGACTTCGACCACCGGAACGCGGGCGGCCTTCGACTACGAGCTCCTGCGCCTGTTCGCCCAGAACCGGGTGTCGGCCTCGCTCGCCGTCCTCATCCTGTTGGCCACGATGGGGGTCCTGTCGGGGCTGTGGACCAGCCCGCTGCAGGCGAGCATCTGGACCGCGTCGGTGATGACGGTCCACGCCATCATCATCACGGCCTGCCGCAAATTCCTCGCCGAGATGGCGGGCACGCTGTCGCTGCGGGCGTGGCGCGTGCGCTTCATCGTCCTCGACCTGTTCTTCGGCATGGCATGGATGATGAACATCATCCACCTGGTCGGCGGCGACGAGAGCGGCACCACGTTCATGCTGTTCGTGATGCTGCTGGTCGTCGCCATGTCGAGCATGCTGGCGTCCAGCATCCCGATCGCGGTGTGCGCCGCCAGCATGCCGGTGACCACGGCGGTCGTGCTCAATTTCATCCTGCGCGGCGGCATGCACAGCTACATCCTGGCCGTCATGGCGGTGACGGCGCAGGCCTACTTCGCCCTCCTGGCCTATCGCATGTTCACCTCCGCGCTGGCCACGCTGGAGGCGCGCGCCGAAAAGGACGCGCTGATCGGCGAGCTCGAGCAGGCGAAAGCCAAGTCGGACGAAGCGCGGCGCCACGCCGAGGCCGCCAACCTGGCGAAGTCCCGCTTTCTCGCGCAGATGAGCCACGAGCTGCGTACGCCGCTCAACGCCATCCTGGGCTTCTCCGAGGTGATGAAGAGCGAGGTGTTCGGTCCGCACGCGGTGCCGGCCTACAAGGAATACGCCGCCGATATCCACGATTCCGGCGTGCACCTGCTCAACCTGATCAACGAAATCCTCGATCTGTCGCGCATCGAGGCCGGCCGCTACGAGCTCAACGAGGAGCCGGTGGCGCTCACCCACGTGGTCGAGGATTGCCACCACCTGCTCAAGCTGCGCGCCAAGAACCGCGGCCTCACCATCAAGCAGGCGTTCGAGCCGGATCTGCCGCGGCTGTGGGCGGACGAGCGCGCCGTGCGCCAGATCTGCCTCAATCTCCTGTCCAATGCCATCAAGTTCACGCCGCAAGGCGGCGAGGTGTGGCTCAAGGCGGGATGGACCGCCTCCGGCGGCCAATACATGAGCGTCAAAGACAATGGTCCGGGCATTCCCGAGGAGGAAATCTCGGTCGTGCTGGCCTCGTTCGGCCAGGGCTCGAACGCCATCAAGTCGGCCGAGCAAGGCACCGGCCTCGGCCTGCCCATCGCCAAGAACCTGATCGATCTGCACGGCGGCACGTTCACGCTCAAATCGAAGCTGCGCGAGGGGACCGAGGTCATCGTCACGTTCCCGCCCGAACGGGTCATGTCGGCGCTGGCGCCGGTGGCGGCACAGAACGGCGAAGCGGCCGCCGCGAAGGAGCCGCGATCGCAAGTCGCCTTGCTCAGGCTCGGCACGTGAGGCAACCCTCCTCCGAGGCAAACAAGCGCGCGTATCGGTCGGGCTACCGATTGCGTTCTGCGCTACCGTCTCTATCTTCGCCCGGCGAATCGTCAAAATCTCATGCCGATCCAGACCCCCTGCACGGCGATCTGCACCATCGACCCGGCCTCCGGGCTTTGCCTCGGATGTCGCCGCACGCTCGATGAAATCGCCCGCTGGACCGGCATGACCGACCAGGAGCGCGCGCGCATCATGGCCGAGCTTCCCG
>Ga0075425_100002158_pt1 | contig 19555 bp, 24 predicted proteins | sample SoiMethybrSBSTD4_FD_75300 | JGI IMG/M metagenome (GOLD analysis project Ga0075425, IMG submission 75300) | Bulk soil microbial communities from a Populus tree surrounding site in Tennessee, USA - Soil MetaG P. TD hybrid SBSTD4 | ecosystem: Environmental > Terrestrial > Soil > Tree plantation... | reverse complement strand
GCCGCCGAGCTCTGCCGCTACGTTCGGAGGCGGGATCTGCGCGTACGCATCGCCGGCACCTGCCAGCAGGAGCACCCCCAGCAACGTGAAGGCCGCGCGCATGAAATTCACGCAAAAGGTGAAAGCGGCTCCGGTCCGGAATCTGTCTCTTACGGGCGGTTCAGGAACTCGAGAATTTCATCGCGGTGCTCGGCGACCAGCTTGGCCGCCGCGGTCGTGAGGAGCTGGCGATCGCATTCCGAGGGCAGGACGAGCCGTGTCGGGATCTCGGCGATCCGATCACGTACCTCGTCGGGGGTCTTGAGGGAGTCCCGTTCGGCCTTGCAGGCCGGTGGTAGGTCGCTCATGTCGGCCGCCCACTTGGCATCCGTATGGCGGACGATGATGCCGGTGATGGTCTTCGTGTCGGGGAAGACTCCTTCGAGCTGGAGGGTCCGGAACAAGAGCGCTTGATAGGTGGTGGCCCGCTCCTCCATGATGCTGGGAATGCGGGAGAAGTCGAAGGTCAGGAGGGAGAACGGCAGCGAGCGGCGAAGGAGACGCCGCTCGCCGACAGAGAAGGGAAAGGAGCTGTCGAAGGCGATGACGAGAGCCCGCTTCGTCCGCTTGTCCTGGAGCTGATTGAGGTAGAGGAGGAGGAGCGACTCTATCCCCGAGTTCTCGTAGAGGCCTCCGTCGCCGGCATGCCAGTACTCTTCCCTGTCACCGACCTTCATGGTGATTGGCCCGACGAGGGGCGGAAATGACGCCGATGCCGTGGCCACGTGTTGCCCTGCACACACGGGGCACAATAGGAGGGATCGCCATGAGCGCTACGACCTGGTCATCGTCGGCGGCGGGGCCGCCGGCATCAATTCCCGGCCTCGCTCGCGCACGCCGGTGCCGAGGTCGTGCTGGGCGAGGCCAGGTTCAGCGATCCGCACACGATCGCCGTGAATGGCTCGGCCCTGGGGGCGAGAAGATCGTCATCGGTCCGGGATCCGCGCCCGTCATGCCTGCGGGTATTGATGCCGCGATCATGTCGGACCAGATCGTGCGCCGGAGGGTATAAGCCCACCAGCACGCTCGTCCCCGTCCGGGCTCCCGGCGGCGCCGTCGACGAGTTGACAGCGTACATCGCGATGGAGGGCGGGTGGTGATCGAAACGGCGAGTGGACCAAGGTCCAATAGGCGGTCCGGCCCTGAGCGTCTAGACTGGGTCCGCGATCAAACCTTCAGTGTGGTCGGCGAGGGAGAAGCGATGAAAACGAACGGGGTCGCCCCCGTCGGCAACCGGATCGAGCGGGACCTCGACGCAGCCCTTTCGCGACTTCGCCAGCTCGGCGGAGCGGTGATGGTCATGGATCTGCCCGACACGATCGGCGGGAACTCGGCATTCGCCGACGAAGTCGACCAGATCCAGGTCAGCGCGAGTCGGGACATGGGGCTGGCCACGCGCGAATTGCTCCAGGAGCGCGCGAACCGTCTGTCCGTGGCGCTGGATCGCCTGAACGAGGGGGCGTACGGCGTTTGCGTGGAGTGCGCCGAGCGGATTTCACCGGCGCGCCTCGACGCTGTCCCCGAGATGGAGACATGCGTCCGCTGCCAGGCCACCCTCGAGCGTCTCTGCCGCCACTCCGCCCCGAGTCGTCGCAGCGTGTTCGCCGGCGGCGAATCTAGAGCATCGGGTAACGTGGCTCCGCCCTCGTATCGCTCGTCGCACTTTCCGAACGAGGAGGACCGCAGTGAGCTTTCATGAGGCGTCGTCATCCGGGGGGCAAGAGGTAGAGGCTCTGGAGGAGAGGGCCCGTCTGCTCACCCTCGCCCAAGGCTCCGAGGAAGGGAAGGCGAGAAGGTAGGCCTTCCTCGCCATCCGTGGGAATCTTGATATGTCTTCACGCAGCGGGACGCCGGTGAGTCACATAGGGAAGGTTGGGATGAGCCTGCTGGTCGCAGCTCTCGGACTCGCGGCATGCGCAGGACAGTCGGATGAGGAGCGGTGCAAGACCGACGGCGGGGTATGGAGGCAGAACGCCTGTGAAAACTCCAGCCGGTAACAACTCATCTCGACCCTTTGCCCGGATCAATCTCTTGATAGCACTGGGTGGGCGTCGTGAGATGAGGAGGCCTTGATCCCGCGCCGCCTCCGTGATTCGGAAATGCTGCGTGCGTCCGGCCGTCGCTCGAGGAGGATCCCCCGCTATACCCACCGCGAGAAGAAGCGCTGCCTGAGATGATCCACGCCCTTCTTACCTACGACAACGGAGCCCACGAGAAACATGCTCCAGCTGATCGCCGCCAGCCCCACCGCCACCCCCGCCTTGTCCCACCGCGAAATCGGCAGGAAAGCCACCATGGGATACGCAGGATAGATTCCAAAGCTCAGCGCCATCAGGATGACGCCGAACAACAGCCGCCATGATCGGCGGAAAAGATTGCTCAGGAAGTACCTTTTTCGTGATACCTCACCCTCGCTCGCTCGCCGGTTGCGTGCCCTCATTCCTTAGGGCCTAAGGAGCCCTTGGGGCCTAAGAGGCGCTTCCCCGTGGATCTCGATGAATAGCGTCGTCGGCCGCGCCGCCTGGCGAGCTACCAAGATCAGCGACGCCACGGATTGGTGGCTCGATGCTGAGCGGCTTCTGACTGCTTCTGGCTCAGCAACGCGACCACCTCTGCCAGCTTGCCTAAGTCCGCCGGTTTCGAGAGGTGAACTTGAAATCCTGCCCGCAGGGCGTTCCGTTGGTTCTCGACATCGGTCCATCCGGTGAATGCGGCGGCGGGGACATCGCCTCCCTGATCGGGGGGCAGGTTGCGAACCTCGCGGATCAACCAGTAGCCGCTTTTGTCGGGCAGGGACAAGCTGCTCACGAGTGCGTCCGGGTTCTTTTGCTTGAGTATGTTCAAGGCTTCGACGGCGGATCCCGCTGCGGTGACATGTGCGCCGAATTGCCCAAGAGCGTCGACCACGAGCTCCAGGACCCGTGGCTCGCCCTCGACCACGAGCACCCGGACACCATCGAGACGTGAGGTTCCGTTCCAGGAGTTCGCTGTCGCCCCTGCGTTTCCGATCCGGTCCCCTCTGTTCATAGCCCGTTATCCTAGTGAGCGCACTCCCGTCTGCCAATTGGACCAAAGTCCAATAGGTCGCCCGGTTGACACTGACTAGGCTCGGAATGCACGGAGGATTGAGTCTCAGGACGTCCCGGGTGTCGGGAGGGAGGACTTGTCATGCTGCGGCGGTATCAAGGCGCCGAGCGGTTCACCGTCGCCGCGAGAGACGGCGATCTTGGAAGTGTGAGTGACCTGTACTTCGACGACCGCAGTTGGGCCGTGCGCTATCTGGCGGTCGAACCCGACCCGCGGCTTCCAGTCGTCGATTATTCGTCTCCCTCATATCCGTCCGGAGGTCGGACCCGACTACCCTGCGCCTTGGCTTGAGCATGAGGCAGGTGGAGATGAGTTCAATGAGCTCGGCTGAGCCGGGCAGCACCCTGTCCGAGAGCCTGGCCCGCACCGCAAACGGTGGCGACTGTCACCTTCAGACGGCGACGGCGGTCATGGGTTACGCCATCCGCGCGGAAGACGGTGAGATCGGTCACGTCAAGGACGTCCTCGTGGACGACGAAGCCTGGGTTATCCGCTACCTGACCGTCGACACCGAGCATGGGTGGGCGGGCAAGACCGTGTTTGTGTCACCAAGTTGGTTGACCCGCGTGGCGTGGGATGAGTCGAAGACGCTCTTCTGCATCGTCACGACAATTGGCGACGCGTGGGCTTCGGATCGACCGGTCCCCCCGCGAGCGGTTCCACCTTCTGGACCAGGGTCCTGAGCTGAGGAACGGATAGGGCCCAGGCGCGCACGATCGTTGCGTCACTCATCGGGCTCGCCTGTACAGCTTGTCTTCGATCCCGAGGGCGGCCAGGGTTTCGGGATTCGCCTGGCCTGTGACCTGGAGCCCTTGCTCGCGCTGGAAGGCGCGCAGCGCCGAAGCGGTCTCGAAGCGCATGATCCCATTGATGGCGCCCGGTGCGTAGCCGAAGCTTCTCAACGTCTCCTGCGCGAGCTTGATCTGCTCCCGGTACGTGGCAGAGGAATCCATGGGCTGTCGATCGACGCTCACCTGCGCCTGCGCGTCGTTCATCAGCTGATTGGTCCGGGTGGCCACCATGTAGAGCAAGATGCCCGAAACCGCGGCAGCCAGCCCGACAGCACCCAGGAGGTAGCCGCGGAGCGGTCTCTGGTCATCGAGTACGCCACGCGCCGAGGAGCAACGTGACGCCGCCGGCCAGCGCGAGGCCCCCGAAACTCGAGGGCAGCGGAATCGTCCTCTGTTCATCCGCGGTGGCCTTGATGAGACCGAGATCCACCACCGTCTCCCGGCGCGTGGACGTGGTAGACGAGGGACACCAGACTCACTGCGATCAGCACGATCCCGATGATGATGAGCGCAAGGGCCATGGAGTGTCTCCTCTCGACTGCTCTCTCACTTTCGACTGCTCTCTCACTCTATCCGGCGCCATCTTGCTTCCCTATGGACCTTGGTCTAGTCGACCGTTGTCCGCACTAACCACTCCATGGATCGCTTTGAGCAGGAACTCCTCGTCGAACGGCTTGCAGAGGTACGCCGCCGCTCCAGATTTTTCGGCGTGCTCGCGCGTTACGACATCGTCATGGGCAGTGATGAAGATGATCGGGATGCCGACCCGGTCGGCGGCCAACTGCGCCTGAAGGTCGAAACCGCTCATGCCGCCATTCAGGTGGATGTCCAGCACCAGGCAAGCGGTCCGGGCCAGGGATGCTGACGTCAGGAAATCTTCCGCCGATGCGAATGTCTCGGCGGTGAAGCCGGCAATCTGAACCAGCCGGCGAAGCGCTCGGCGGACCGAGTGGTCGTCATCAACGATGGAAACGAGCCGGGTGGTATTGGGCACGGAGTCATAGCACTCGAATACAGTCTATGGGATGGCGTGCATGACTCGGTATTGGACCTTCGGTCCATAGGGTCGGCGAGGGGACCGACCCGGGAGGGGCAAGGGGAGGGGGGAGAGATCAGGGCTTGGCGATGATGCCTGCCCGGTCAGCCAGCCGGACCAGCTCGGCCAGGGAGCCCGCCCGCATCTTCTCCATGACGCGAGCCTCGGTACACTCTGACATCATCCACGATACCCACCAGGGCCTCCGAAGGAGCGCTCATCGCCCGTCGTGGGTGATGGGGAGCGTGAAGGAGAAGGTCGCCCCGCCACCCGGGTTATTGTGAGCCTCCAGCTGGCCGCCGTGCACGTCGACAATCGATCGGCTGATCGTCAGGCCGATGCCCATCCCGTTGAGGACAAGGTTCAAGGCCACCTGCTGCCGTTGCACCCGATCGCCCAGCACGGAAGGAAGGCCCTCGGCCAGGTCGAGCCGGATCGAGACGCCGCGGACCACCGCGTCGCCGCTCACGAGCCGCGCTACCTCCTCCAGCGCTTCGTTGAGGTCGACCGCCTTCATCTGACTTCTAGTCAATTTCGAGGGCCGGCAAGCCGCTGAACACGGCGGACAGCTCCGACAGGAGGACCTCGAAGCGGAGCCGGTCATTGGCCGGCACGCCGGGGAAGAGCTCGTCCCGGTGCTGCAGGAAGAAGTGCAGGGTCGGAAAGGCGATCAGGATGACCAGATCGACCTTGCGGCCTTGATACTTCTGACGCAGAAACCGCGTCAGGAGCCGCTCGCTCCGGTCATCACAATCCGAGATCCAGATACTCGGTATAGAAATCGATGCCCGACGCGACAGCCGGCTCGAGCGTCGACCGGATCCCCTATTCGACGGCGGCCGCTTCTGGTAAGAGCCGAGGATCCGGGTACAGCAGCGCCACCGTCTTCCGTTCCGGTATGCCGGCTCCGCGAGCGGAGAGAGGAAACCACCAGAGGGCAAGCATAACGCACAGACACAAACCCGCAGAGAACCGAACGTGCCGCGAAACCCACATGAAGCCGCCCCGCACGGTCACTAGAAGCACCTGTATCTCTGATACGTCCCGTCCCTTGGCTCTCCGGGCGTGATTGGACCAAGGTCTAATAGGCGTCGCTCCTTCGGAAGCGATAGCGTGGTCGTCAGACAAAGATGGGGAGGATCCCGCCATGAGCGACTGGCTGGTGATTGGAACGACGGTCGTTCTGGGAATGCTGATTCGGATGTTCCTGTTCTAGCGACGGGGCAGCGCGGTGCTCTTAGAACACCGGGGGAAGGCGATCAGGCTCACTGAGCCTGCCCTGGGTCACGTCCGCCTCCCGGCCGCCATCGGCTGTCCCCGCTGCGGCTCGACCTGTGCTCGTCTCGATGGTTGCCCGATCTGTGCGGGGGAGGCACCGTGCGCGCGATGCGTCTTCGGATCACGCGTCGACGACGACGAGAACCACACCGCCCTCACCCTGGAGGGCTAGGGCTATCCCGTGTGGTTGGACCGATGTCCAAGGGGCGTGCGGGTGCGCGGAGATCTACAGTGCAAGCAAGCGGAAAGGAGGCAGCGCATAGCGGAAAGGAGGCAGCGCATAGACAACCTCTTCTACATCGTCGGCATCGCCATCGTGGCGGTGGCCGTGTTCGGATTCCTCGGATTCGACTAGGAAGCGGACGGGTAGGGGCGATCGCCGCTCCAAAGGAGACCACCATGAACCTTGTTCTGTTCATCTTGATCGGACTGATCGCGGGAGCGCTGGCGGGACGAGTCATCAGCGGTCACGGCTACGGCATGCTCGGCGATATCGTCGTCGGAGTCATCGGCGCCTTTCTCGGCGGATGGATCTTTTCCACCTTTCTCGGCGTGGCCGGCGGTGGTGTCCTGATGAGCCTGGTCGTTGCGTTCATAGGGGCGATCGCCCTCCTCTGGGTGATCCGGCTGGTCGCCCCAAGCCACGCCTGATCGTTTTCGGGAGGGATGCGCTTCCGTGCCGGCACGGAAGCGCTTCTCCCGGTCGGACGCATGGGCGCGCAAAGCTGGAACCGGGCGAGCCCAGAAGGAACGAGGCAAGGGGGTCGGGAAATGAAAAAGAGCAGGAAAGCGTTATCCCGGGTCACAGCACCTAACCAGGAATCGGCGGCGGCTAGCGAAGTGTCGAAGAGGGCAAGCCGCGGCAGGGCGATCGGATCCAGTGCCGTCGCGAATGCAGCCAAGCGGCAATTTGAGAAGACTCAAGGGAAGGCAGTTCAAGGGCACATCCAGGCGCGCGGGCAAAGACAGCAGGCAAAGCGAGACGCTCGCTAGGATGTGACCACAACCCGGCGTGGTGGGACGCTCGGCTGTGTGCCGCGTTACCGCAGGCTGCTGCGCGAGGCGTAGGTCAGATCGTTCTTGACCGACCGCACACCGGCGACGCCTCGGGCCACTTCAGAGGCCTTGGCGCTGGCGTCAATGCTCTTCACTTCGCCGCTCAACGACACCACACCGTTGTGGACGTCGACGTTGATGGACTTCAGCCTCGCATCGTGGCTGAACCGAGTAGCCCAGCGACGGGATTCGCCCGGCCGGCCAGCTTCGCGTTCTCGCCCGTCTGATAGCTGTCAGAGCAGCGTCGGTTCGCGGCCCGACGATGCCGTCGATCGGACCTGGATCAAAGCCCCTGTCTTTGAGGGCCTGCTGCATCGCCATCACTTGCGTCCGCGATCCCGTGGTCGACAAGCGAGAGCCCCCGCTAGGGTAGCTCGTCCTTGAGGGCGACCTTCGTCTCTGCCGTCAGCGCCTTATGCGTGACCTTGTCGGTCGTCGTCTGCGCCATCAAATATGTCGGCGCGGCCGCGATCGCCGCGAACACCAGCATCCCCATCATGCTCGAACGACGCACCTCCTTGCCCCTCCGTCCCAACGTGCTTCGTGGAACGAGTCGACGCCGCGATGCTGTGCCATCGCAGGTCGGCGAAGACTCCGCGGGGCTACCGAGCGGCCGCGCTCTTGAGAAGGGCGGACGCGCACGCCTCTGCCACATTTCGATTGGGGTCTGCCGTCCCAGGGAAAGTTGCCCATCCGGCTTTCATCACGAAGTCCGTCTGCTCGTAGGACGATGTGATGGCCTTGAGCTCGTCGAGCCTCTTGCCCTTGGCACCGTCGACCTTTTCCTGGGCGAGACAGATCGGTACGAAGGCGGTGGTCACTGCGGCATCGGCCCGTTGAATTGCTGCCTGGTTCGCCGTGCTGCTCGTCGTCCAGCCTCCCCAACTGAAACCCACGATCATGGTGAGAATACTGCCGATCACCGCCCCCCAGACGCCTGGTTTCATCCACGGCCGTTGGACTTGCATGAGACACCCCCTGGTGGGTTGAACGAACTGTGAATAGCGCGCGACTCCTACTCGTAAGACTAGTGGAGCCCTGTCCCGCCTGAATAGTGGACCAAGGTCCAATCCGATCTCGTTCAAAGAGGCACGTTTTCCTCGTGACGGAGCTGCCGATGGTGTTCACCGAAATTGGCGAAGACTCGACTCGATCACACGCCCCACGGCGACTCCGGTCGCACGCTGACACGAGCCTGCTCTGCTCGGGACTCTCGCGGTGGTTCTGCTGGTGCTGTGTCGGTACGCCACGAGCAGCGAGTCGATCAGGTTGTTCGGATGGTTGATGCAGAGCCGCATCGGGCCCACGCTGGGGTGCCGGACCTCGACGCGCTCGAAGAAAAACCAGATCCAGAACCGCGCGATCACCCTCATGACGGCGTAGAAGGGATCCCCTATTCCCTCATCCTTCGCTCGGGTAATCGGTCGCCGGCCCGAGCGCTCAGGGCGGCGGCGAATGTCCCTTGGCCGGCTCCTCGTCCAGACGCTCCCTCCCGACACGGCGATGCCATCGCCACACGCCGACGACCAGCAGCGCCGCGAGCGCCAGGAGGCCGGCGAGAGCGAGCCAGCGCTCTGCCCGATGCACATCGGCCATGATGGCCTTGATCTGATCCGCGAAGAAGTATGCCAACCCAAACACCAAGGGGACGCCGACGAAGGCGGCGCCCGCGTCCGCCACCACGAATTTCCAAAACAGGACGCGCGCACTGCCCGCGGTCAGAAACGCGGCGGCGCGGAGTCCCATGACGTGCCGCGCTGTGACGACGGTCTTGAATGCATGCCGTCGATATGCTGCCTGCAGCCACTGTTCCTTCGCGGGCGACAGGACGAGCCGGACCAGTGGCCAGCGGAGGACCTGCTCACCCCAGTGCCGCCCGACCCAGTAGAGCACCATATCGCCGGACAGCACCCCCAGCAGGCAGACGGGCAGCGCAAGCCACCACCGGGCGATACCCTCGTGGCTCAACACGGCGGCCGCGATGATCGGCATTTCCTCTGGGATTGGCACTCCCAGGCTCCCGATCAGGAGTAGGGCGAAAATGCCGAGATACGTAAAGTTGTCGACAAACTCTTGGAGTCCCTCCACGCGTCCTCCTGGGGTCTAACTTCACGTTCGGCCGCGACCCCTCTAGCGCCTCCCTCCGCTTGAGGAAGCGCCGCCGCTTGAGGTAGACCACGCCTTTCTTGCCGACGAGCACCGACCCCACAAACAATATCCACCAGTTCACCGCCGAGAGCCCATTGCCGCTTCCCCTTGCACCACGTGAGATCGGCAAGAACGGCACCGCGGGATGCGCGAGATAAAATCCCAAAGCTCAGCGCCATCAAAATGACGCCCAGCCAAAACAACAGCCCCACATGGCTTAGCCTCTAAAGGTAAGCTTCCAATGAGGACCAACGTACGAATCGTGCAGGGTAATGACCAGGCGTCCTTTACATCGCCTTGGAGCTCACCCACCGTACGTCACCTCCGCCTTCACCGCCTTACGGGTAGTGCCCTGTGACGGTAGGCTCCCCTCGAATGAAGGGGGATTCGGGCACCAGCGAGACGGGGGACGGAGCGGCGGTCCCCTGGCGCCATCTTGCCGCGCGAGGAGAGCCGCGAATAGCACCTGGCCCCTCACCGCTGACGCCAGTCGGCGCAGGACGCCCGCCTAGTGGACCTTGGACGACTCATTCAAGGTGGTGCGACAGTCTCACGACGAGTTCCAATACTCGTGCTCCTCGTGCCCGAGCCTTCCGGCCATCGTCGATCTTCCTCTACTATCCGATCAGTATATATCATAGTATAATATATATACTGCATGTTACGTTCTGACGTACTCACGACAGAGCCGGGCTCGAGGCCTACCGGAAGCAGGACTGGGACGCCGCCGAGCAGCGGTTCCTCGACTGCCTGCGCCTCCGCGTCGACGACGGACCGTCGCGGGTGCTGCTCGAGCGAATCTCGGTCTTCCGGGAAGTCGCTCCGGCCCCCGACTGGAACGGGGTGTGGCGCCTCGGCGAGAAGTGACCGGTGGTTCTGACGCCGGTCTGCCGAACGCGGATTGCTATCCGGCGCCCAGCAGAGTTTGAAGCCAACTACCCCCCCAGGACAGGGCCTTCCCAAGCAGCATCGCCGCGGCAACAGCCACTGTGATCGCCCACCAGTCGCTCATCACGAGGTCCTCCGTGCCAGTGCTCGGCCGTCGTGGTATCGGAGCTCCAGACTGTAGCGCAGTCCGGAAGCAGTGCCATAGGACATAGGTCCTATGACGCTCGAAGAGATGCCGCCCGTTTCGGAACACGACCTTGACGTGTTGGGCGAGTGGCGAGCATGGGCGCGGGCCATATCTCCTTCAGCGGCCGGCGGGCCGAGGCAGGCCGGCCCGGATCCGCCGCGAGAAGTCGGGCGCCTGATCGGCGGCCTGGGCGGCGGCGTTGACAAGGGACCTCCGCTTGAGCTCCTCGAAGGGCAGGCTCTGGTCCATGCGGCCCGACTCGTAGACGTAGGCAGGGGTATAGCCGCTCAGCAGCACCTTCCAGGAGAAGGGGAGAGATCCCGGATTCACCCGAGTGTTCATGAGGATCGCAGTGGTGCAGTTGGTGGTGAGCGTGTTGTAGAACTCCGGGTGCTCGCGGAGGGCGTTCATCTGGCGGACGTATTCGAGGAAGACGCGCCGGATGTTCTCGCGGGGCCCGCGCAGGGGATAGACGTAGACGTCCTCGGGCGGGTCCTTGCGGTAGTTGGTCCTCACGCGCAGCACGTCACGCTCGTCGGCCACGACGTAGTAGAGCTCGTACTGCCTGAAGAAGCCCTTGGCCGAGGAGTAGCCCTCGCCCTTCTCCTTGCGCGCCTCGATGGAGATGGCAAGGTGGTCGTCGCCGAAGCCGAAGGAGAGCAAGAGGTGGGCGATGGCCGGCCCCATCCAGTACACGGCCACCAGATCCGCCGAGTCCAGCTTGTTCAGGTCGTAGGTACGGTCGTAGTACGCCGGGGTGAAGTCGGTCTCCGTCCGGTAGTCGAAGTTCCTGATGTTGTGCACGGTGACCATGTCGCCGTTGATGGTCGCGTAGGCGAGCTTGGCCACCTCGGGTTGCCAGTCGCGCTCATTGGACGGTTGCAGACCGCCCCACCAGATGCCGATCGCGACGAGGGCCACGAAGAAGACGGGCAGGGCGAATCGGTAGCCCCGGTGAAGCAAGAGGGCGACCACGGCGGTGAGCCCGGCCACGCCGTACACGGCGGCCAAGACGAGCCGGCCCTTGTCGCCACCGGGTCCCACGACCGCCAGGGCCAGCGCGCCCCAGCCCGTGATGGCCAGCACAACGAGGGCGCCCAGCCAGCGAACGGAGCCTGTCAGGAAGCGGCGCACGAGCCTTCACCGTTGAGCATGGGAGCGGAGCTTACCGTTCAAGGCGTGAGTCGGTCTATAAGCCCAAGGTCCTATTGGCCAGGACCGGCCGGCCCTCTACGCTTCGCTCCATGGCCGATCTAACCGTGAGGAGGAATTCTATGGTGAAGTACTGGAGACCCTTGTCCGTCGTGTGCACGATCGTGCTGATCGCCGCGAGCGGCGCCGGCGCAGCGGACTACGAAGCGCAGATGAACAAGCCGGTCAGTCAGGCGCTGCCGCCGACGGTCGCCGCAGGTCCCGACTACAAGGTCAACGACCCGGTGGTGGCGGACGGTTACATGTACCGGTTCGCAGTCACCTCGACCTATGGTCCGTTCGAGGTGACGGGCACGGGCGCCCTGCGGAAGCTGGAGCAGGAGATCTGGGCCATCGGGCAGCTCAAGAACATCACGCGGAGCGAGGCCTTCGGGAAGGCGCTAGTGACCCAGGCGGGCAAGCCCCTGGTCTTCGCCAAGGACGTGATCACCAAGCCGGTGGACACGCTGTCGGGAATTCCCAAGGGGGTCGGGCGGCTGTTCAGCAACATCGCGACCTCGGTGACGACGACGCGGAAGCCGAGCCAGGAGAGCCGGACCAAGGAAGCCCTGCAGGTGGGGTCGTTCAAACGCGACTATGCGGCGCGCTTCGGGGTGGATCCGTACTCGAGCAACGCGGTGCTCCAGGAGGAGCTGGACAAGATCGGCAACGCGGCGGCGTTCGGCATGTGGACGACCTCGGCGGCCATGATGCCCATCTCGGGCCCGGCCAGCTCGGTGATCACGGCCACCAGCCTGGGGAAGTCCTTCAACAACATCCTCGCGACGGAGCCGCCCTCGCGCATCCGGAACATCAACGAGGAGAAGCTGAAGCAAATGGGCATACCGGACGAGGTCGCGCAACGCTACCTTGACCAGCCGGTCTATACACCGCGCCAGAACCTGCTCCTGGTGGACGCGCTCTCGCGCCTTGGGGCGGCCAGCGGCCGGGACGCGTACCTGAACGCCGCGCTGGTGGCGGCGGACGAGGTAGAGGCGAACTTCTTCGTGAACATGGCACAGATCCTGCGGGGTTACCACGAGACGCAGGGGCCGATCACGGGCATCACCATGGTGGGGGCGCTGACGGTGGCTCAGACCAAGGCGGGGTCGGCGATGATTCCGTTCGCGCTGGACTACGGGGTGTGGACGGCCAATGCCGACAAGCTGAGCCAGAACATGAAGGCGACCTACAAGGCTCCGGGCTTCAACGGGAATTTCGAGATCTGGGTGACGGGCGCCGCGTCGCCGACGGCCAAGCAGGAGCTGCAGGCCCGGGGCTTCACGGTCGTCGAGCAAGTCGGCGGGCGCATCGACATCGTCAACTGAGAGCCCCCGACAGGGCCGGTAGGGTTTTGCGTTGGGAGTCGCGCGGGGCTAGAGTGCCTCGATGCGACCGCTCGGGCTCGTCGTGGGTGCGCTCGTTTGTCAGCTCCTCGGCTGGGTTGGGACAGCTCCCGCTGCAGATTCCGACCGACCTCGGCAGGTGCTCCTGCTCTATGCCGAGTCGCGGCTCGCCCCCGGGCTCGTTGCCGCCGACGCGGGCGTCCGCTCCACGATCTCGTCTGGTCTTGGCGCGCCGGTGGACTTCCGTACAGAGTTCCTCGATCTCCCACCCACGCGAGACGCGGCATACGGACTCCAGCTGCGGGACCTGCTCCGGCTCAAATACAAAGATGTGCACCTTGACCTGATCGTGGTGCTAGCGGCACGGGCGCTTCGCAGCGCGCTCGAGTACCGTGCCGAGCTGGGTCCCAGCGTTCCAATCGTCTTCATGGGGGTGGACTCGCCTGGCGACCTCGAGCTCCCGGGTGACGTCACCGGCGTTCAGATGACCATCGACGTGATGGACACCCTAGGGGCCGCGTTGCGGCTGCAACCCGAGACCCGCCGCGTGGTCGTCGTCGGGGGCACCTCCGCCCTCGACAAGCGCTGGCTTGCTGCGACCCAGGCGGCGTTTGCAGGGGCGCCGACCCATCTCGAGTTCACATATGTGACGGATCTGCCGCTGGAAGCAGTGGCATCGAAATTGGCTGCCCTGCCCAATGGGACCATCGCGTTCCTTGTCGCATTCCAACGCGATAGCACCGGTCGAAACCTCACGTCGGTGGAAGCCCTGGAGAGATTGGCCGAGACGTCGCGGGTGCCCATCTATGGGATGGCCAGCACCTTCATGGGGCACGGGATAGTCGGCGGTCGTCTCATCGACTGGGAGAAGCAGGGCACCAGGGCTGGGGAGCTCGCGCTACGGGTGCTCCGGGGCGAGAAGCTCGGACCCGTCGATATCGTCACGCAAAACACGAACACCTACACATTCGACTGGCGCCAGCTCAGGCGCTGGGGGCTCAAGGAGAATCGGTTACCTCCGGGTAGCGTGATCCTCTTCCAGGAGCCGTCAGTGTGGGAGCGATACCGCTGGGCGATCATTGGGGCGTTGGTCTTGATCCTGCTCGAGTCTGGGCTGATCGCCGGCCTAGTGGCCCAGCGGGCGCGGCGGAAGCGGGCGGAAGCCGAGGCGGTCGTGCATCGGGGACAGCTCGCCCACGCCCAGCGGGTGGCGGTCGCGGGGGAGCTGGCCGCCACGCTGGCGCACGAGATCAACCAGCCGCTTGGCGCCATCGTGAGCAATGCCGAGGCGGCGTGTCGACTCGTGGGTCCAGCGGAGCCGAAGCGGACGGACCTGCTGGACACGCTGGGCGATATCATCGATGACGGCCAGCGGGCGTCGGAGGTGATCAGGCGGCTGCGCGCGATGCTGCGGACCGGGGTGGCCGAACAGAAGCCGTGCGATGTCAACGGGCTCATCGTCGAGGTACTGAAATTCCTGGAGGTGGACCTCGCGCGAGCGGAGGTCTCGACGGAGCTGCGGTTGCGGGAGGGCCTGCCTGTGGTGCGCGGGGATGCCATCCAGCTCCAGCAGGTGATCCTGAATCTCCTGCTGAACGCGGAGGACGCGATGGCGGACGGCCACGGTGAGCCGCGGCGGCTGACCGTCGAGACGGCGGAGCGGACGCCGGGCATCGTGGAAGTATGCGTCCGGGACACCGGCGTCGGGGTCAAGGAGGGCGATCTCGAGAGCATCTTCAAGCCGTTCGTCACCACCAAGGCGCAGGGACTGGGTATGGGTCTATCGATCAGCCGGTCCATCGTCGAGGCTCACGGGGGCACGATTCGAGCGGAGCGCAACCCGGACCGGGGTCTCAGCGTCCACGTCGAGCTTCCGTGTGACGCCGGCCGATGACCGACGGCCCCATCGTCTATGTCGTCGACGACGACGCCTCCTTCCGCAAGGCTGTCTCGCGCCTGCTCCGTACGGCTGGCCTCGAGGTGGAGGCCGTCGCATCCGCCAAGGAATTCCTGGAGCGCCCGGTCGTGGATCGATCCTCGTGTCTCGTCCTCGATGTGCGGATGCCGGGACCGAGCGGAATGGATCTCCAGGCGGCCCTCCGGGAGGCAGGGCGGGACATCCCCATCGTCTTCATGACGGGCCACGGCGACGTGTCCACGAGCGTCCGCGCCATGAAGGATGGCGCCGTGGACTTTCTGGAGAAGCCCTTTCGTGTCCCGGAGCTTCTGGCCTGCGTGCAGCGCGGCCTGGCCCGCAGCCGGCAGAGCCGGGTACAGCGCGCCGAGCGCGCGGCGATCGAGCGTCGCTTCGCCAGCCTGACGTCGCGTGAGCGGGACGTGTTGCGGCTCGTGGTCACCGGCCTGCTCAACAAGCAGATCGCCGGGGAGCTCGGGATCGCGGAGAAGACGGTCAAGATTCACCGTGGGCACGTGATGCAAAAGATGGAGGCGGGCTCCGTCGCCGAGCTCGTCCCGATGGCCCAAAAGCTCGGGCTTCCCGACTCCAGGGCCTGATGGTCGGCGCCCCGGTCCCTAAGACTAAGGCCCTATAGGCAGTTCCGGCTGGGAGCCCCAGACTCTGAGGACGTGGTGATGGCGGCCCAAGAACGGCTCTTGATAGTGACGCGAGGTACCGTGCCCGACACGCTGACGATCGGTGTGGTGGAGGACGACCCCTCATTTCTGCGGGCGCTCCGGCGCCTGCTGAGTGGCGCGGGGTTCAGCGTCGCCACGTTTGCCTCCGCGGAGGATTTCCTGGCCTCGGATTCCGCGGCGACGACGTCATGTCTCGTGCTGGACGTCCACCTCGGTGGAATGAGCGGCTTCGACCTCCAGCAGCACCTGGTCTCCGTGGGCATCCCGATTCCAACGATCTTCATCACGGCCGCCGACGATGCGGCCACGCGCAAGCGCGCGCGATCGGGCGTGGCCTACCTCCGGAAGCCCTTCCGTGAAGGCGAGCTGCTCGGCGCCATCCACCTGGCGCTCGAGCGGCGTGACGCCTAGGTCCTAGGTCCTAAGTCCTATGGCCGCCCGTTCGTGTCGTCGCTAGTCTTGGCGGCGGCATGAAAGACCTGCCAAAGAAGAAGTCGATCCGGCCCCGGTTGGCGCTCACCCTAGGGCGTTCAAGCCTGCTCCTTGCCGTCCTCCTGCTGGCGGGCGCTTGCGCGACGCCGATCGGTGTCACCAGCGTGGGCACCCAGTCGATGTACCGGACGCTGACCTCGAATGTGATCTCGGCCGACCGCCCGAGCCAGTACTCCGAGCAGCTGCTGACCCGCCTTGGGCTCAGGGAGCGCTTCGAGGAGGACCCGGAGCTCGTGCTGGCGGCGCTCCGGGGCCCCGGCGAGGGACTGAGCCGCGAGTACCTGTTTGTCCTGTCCGAGCTGTCCTTCTATCACGCGGTACACAGCCAGAAGCCCGAGTACTTCCTCGCCTCCGCCGTGTACGCGTGGGCGTTCGTGCTCGGCAAGTCGGATGAGGAGCGCATCGCCGCGATCGACCCGCGCCTGCGGCTCGCGACCAACCTCTACAACCTTGGCCTCGCCCAGGGGTTCGAGGTCGGCGAGGAGGCAACGGTCGTGCTCGAGCCGGGTTCACGGAAGCTGCCTTTCGGCCAGATCGAGATCAGCATGGATGACCAGATGCTGCTCTGGTCCGGCTACCGCATGACGCGGTTCGTCTCCCTCGGCGAGTTCAAGGTCCGCGGCTTCCTCAATCGCTACCGTCAGGCCGGCATCGGCGCGCCGCTCGCCGCGGAGCTCACCGCGGTCGGCACCGGGCCCGAGGCGGCGGAGGCGCGCAAGCGAATCCCCCCGCGGCTCAAGGTGCCGGTGACGGCTGTGCTGCGCATCGAGGACGTCTCGACGGGCATCGCCACGGGCAACGTGCAGGGACGGCTCGAGGTGTACGCGGCCGATGCGGCGACGACGATGGAGTACGAGGGTCGCAGCGTGCCGCTCGAGCTCGAGCCCACGGCGGCCCTGGCCTACACGCTCGAGGGCGCGCCGATCTGGGACACCGAGATCGGCGCGTTCCTCTCCGCCTTCAAGCCGCCGTTTTCTGAAGGGCTGGTCATGATGCATCCCTACCGGCCCGGGCGCGTGCCGGTCGTGCTCGTGCACGGCACCGTCTCGAGCCCGGCCCGGTGGGCGGACATCATCAACGAGCTCCAGAACGATCCGAAGCTCCGAGGACGCATCCAGTTCTGGCTCTTCACCTACAACACGAGCAACCCCATCCTGCTCTCCGCCAGCGACCTGCGTCAGAGCCTCCAGCTCGTCCGCACGGAGCTCGACCCCGGGGGGCGCGATCCGGCGCTTGACCAGCTCGTGGTGATTGGCCACAGCCAGGGGGGACTCCTGGCCCGGCTGATGGTCACCGACAGCGGTACCCGGTTCTGGGATGCCGTCACCGACACGCCCTTCGACAAGATCGACGTGAGCCCCGAGACGCGGGCGCTGATCCAGCGCGGGATGTTCTTCGAGCACCAGCCGTACGTGACGCGGGTGGTGTTCATCGCCACGCCCCACCAGGGGAGCTTTCGCGTGTCCTCGCTGGTGCTCAGCATGGTGCGGAAGCTCGTCACGCTGCCCCTCACGGTGGTGACCGGCTTCGCCGAGCTGACAACCAGGAACACGGGCCTGCCGAAGGAGGCGGCGCCCACGGCCGTGGACAACATGCGGCCCGGGAACCGCTTCGTCCGGACGCTGTCGGCGAGCCCGATCGCACCCGGGGTCACGGCCCATTCGATCATCCCCGTCACGGAGGAAGGGCCGCCGGAGGGACAGAACGACACGGTCGTGAAATACGAGAGCGCCCACCTCGAGGGGGTCGCGTCGGAGAAGATCGTCCGCTCCACCCACTCGACCCAGAGCACCCCGGCGACGATTCTCGAGATCAGGCGAATCCTCTACGAGCATCTCGGGATTGCCTGCGGCCTCGAGTGCGAGGTGCCGGAGCGGGTGGAGGCGGCCATGGCGAGCGCGCCCAAGCCTGAGGGGCCCGCCGTCAGGCCGGACGCGGCTCAGTCGCCTTGAGCGAGCCCATGACGTGTATCGAGACCTTTGCCAAGGAGGAACGCGTATGACGAGGAGCAGACACGGGTGGACGAGGGTAGGGGCGGCGGCGGGAGCGCTGCTGCTCGCCTCGGGCACGGCCTGGGGACAGTCGTTCGTCTACCCCCAGAAGGGCCAGACGCCCCAGCAGCAGGCGCAGGATCAGGCCGAGTGCCAGGCGTGGGCGACACAGCAGACGGGCGTCAACCCGGGCATGCCTGCGCCCGGGCCGGCTCCTGCGCCCGCGCCCACGAGCAGCCCGATGCGCGGCGCGGCGCGTGGTGCCGCCGTTGGCGCGGTGGGCGGGGCCATCGGGGGCGATGCGGGCAAGGGGGCGGCCATCGGCGCCGCCTCTGGCGCCATGATCGGAGGCATGCGCCGGCGCGACCAGGTGCAGCAGCAGCAGGCGCAGCAGGCCCAGATGCAGCAGGCGCAGGCGGCACAGATGGACACCTTCAGTCGCGCGCAGGCCACATGCCTTCAGGCGCGCGGCTACGCGGTCAACTAGCCATGGGGAGGCAGAAGATGGTCATCAGGCTTCAAGCGGCTGGTCTGTGTGTCGTAGTGGCGTGTCTCAGCATCGCGTGGCCTGCTGCCGCCGCGGGCAAGTACGACGGCTCGGCGCCCATGCTGTGCGCCGTCACGGCTCTCAGTGAATGCACGGCCGACGGCAAGTGCGAGCGGAGTGCCCCGCAGGAGGGCAATACCCTGCCGACTTTCATTCGAGTGGACCTCGGGGCGAAGACCCTGAGCACGACCGATGGCAGCGGACGGAAGACGGAGATCAAGAGTTCGAACACTATCGACGGGCAACTCATACTCCAGGGCATCGAGAACGGCAAGGCGTGGAACATGGTGGTCAAATCGGACACAGGGCGCTGGGGCGGCTCGGTGGTCGAAGACGATGGGTCGTTTGCGCTGTTCGGCTCCTGCACCCTGCCGTAGACCTCCAGATGCTCGGGTATGCGCCACCTCGGTAGCCACTCTGGGGAGCGCTCCATGCTCGTCAACGTGCTGACGGCCGTCGTCGCCTAGGACCAAGGTCCGATACTCCGGCGACCCGTCTGCTGCTTGAATGGCACCCATGATTCCGGGGCCGATCCGGCGCCGAAAGAGCAGGCCATGCTAGCGCTGATGAAGGTTGTGCCGGGGGCGATCCTGGTGGTGAGCCTTGTCGTGGTCGGCTGCACCGAGACGCAGCAGACGACCATGAAGGGGGGCATGGTGGGCTCCGTGGGAGGCGTGGCGATCGGGGCGATAGGCGGCAATGCGGCTCTCGGCATGACAGTCGGGCGAGCGGCGGGCATGGGCGCGGGTTACATCTACAGCAAGAACAAGCAAGCCTCCGAGTAATGTTCCTCGTAAGGCCTCCCGGAATATTGCGAAAAAAGGGAGTATAAGCGAGGCACTCACGGAGGGTCGCCCTCGAATGATACGAACTCCGATCGTCA
>Ga0075425_100002157_pt1 | contig 19559 bp, 15 predicted proteins | sample SoiMethybrSBSTD4_FD_75300 | JGI IMG/M metagenome (GOLD analysis project Ga0075425, IMG submission 75300) | Bulk soil microbial communities from a Populus tree surrounding site in Tennessee, USA - Soil MetaG P. TD hybrid SBSTD4 | ecosystem: Environmental > Terrestrial > Soil > Tree plantation... | reverse complement strand
CATTCTCCCCGCGTCGGCAGTGAAACACAGCGTTGCGTCGGTCGTCGCCTGTGACATTGTCGGCGATCTTCCAATGTCTGAAATTGCACTTGTTTGCGATAAACGCGTTCGCACGCCAGTCGTAGACAAGTTCAGATCTTTCGCTCTGGAGAAGTTGGCTCGGGTGAGAAAATCTTTGTACTCCAATCGTAGTTGACTTCAGCGACGAATAATGACCAGCTCGGAAGGCGGCACCCCAAGACGAGCAGGGGAGAACCCGGCTTGGTCAGCTGGCCTATCGCGCGGGATTCGAGAAAATGATTGTCGACCTTAAGATTGAACGAACTCCTGCGTGGTATTCGACCATCGCCGAATGGAAAAGAGCCTGAACCCCGGAGCGACCAATGAGCGATGCGACATTGAACTCGAAGTCATCAATAATACTATCGAGCACCTCTTGCTGATGTCTCCGGATATTCCATGAAGAAAATTGGGTTCCTCTCATTCGGGCATTGGACACCTTCGCCGCGGTCACAAGCGCGGTCTGCGGCTGATGTGCTTCTGCAGTCCATTGACCTTGCCGTGGAGGCCGAGCGCCTAGGAATGGATGGAGCCTACTTCCGGGTTCATCACTTCGCGCAGCAACTGGCATCACCGTTTCCACTGCTCGCAGGGGGTTGGTGCTAAGACGCGAAAGATTGAAATTGGCACCGCAGTGATCGACATGCGGTACGAGAATCCTCATTACATGGTGGAGGACGCTGGCGCTGCGGATCTGATTGCCGGCGGGCGCCTGCAGTTGGGAATCAGCCGCGGTTCCCCCGAGCAGGTCATCGATGGTTGGCGCCATTTTGGCTATCGCCCGAATGAAGGCGAGGACGATGCAGAAATGGGCCGGCGGCATGCCGAAGAATTTCTTGAGTTGCTCCGCGGTAAGGGCTTCGCGCAGCCTAACCCGCGTCCGATGTTTCCCAATCCTCCGGGGCTGCTGCGCCTTGAGCCATACTCTGCAGGGTTGCGTGATCGAATCTGGTGGGGGTCTGCTTCCAACGCGACAGCAGCATGGGCCGCGAAACTTGGAATGAATCTACAGAGTTCAACCCTCAAATTCGATGAGACCGGCGAGCTACTCCACATTCAACAGGCCGCCCAGATTCGCGCTTTTCGCGCAGCCTGGAAGGAAGCTGGTCACACGCGTACTCCGCACATTTCCGTTAGCCGCAGTATTTTTGCGTTGATCGATGACCGCGATCGTGGCTATTTCGGACGAGGCTCTCAAGAAGAAGACAAAATCGGGTTCCTTGACGAAAACACACGGGCGATCTTCGGCCGCAGCTACGCTGCTGAGCCGGATATTCTCATCGAGCAGCTTAGGAAAGACGAGGCGATCACGGAGGCCGACACGGTGTTGCTCACCATTCCGAATCAACTAGGTGTTGCCTACAACGTGCATGTCCTTGAGACAATTCTGACTACGGTCGCTCCAGCCCTCCGTTGGCGCTAAATCGTCGCCACATTCGTTTACTGTCCCGCAATCCGGAATGTTCTTGCACCGACGCTTAGGCGAACATCGGCGCTGGTCACAGAGTGGTCACAATAAAAGGGGCCACCTTGACGAATGAAGTTATTGATTGAAAATGGGTTAGGCTCGGAGAATCCAGCCCTGAAAAGGCTGGTCGTCGGGGGTTTAACTCCCTCCCTGGCCACCAAAATCCGTTGCGTCAGTGACTTACGTCTCGTCGCTCATTTATTACATCACGTCAAGATTTCGAAGATAGAGCGCAGCCCAAGAGGGCGTGGCGTCTACCGAAGGCGGGGACGTGCCCCCAGAAGGTAGGGTAAGATTCATCGAATTCGGAACTTCTATTGCCCATGGTGCAGTTTCTAATCATTCTTGTGCTTTCAATCGCGTTGATTGCCGTGCTGTTTGGCTGGCGCCGAGATCGAAGACTCCTCTCCGAATCTCGTAAGCGTTCGCAGGATAGGGACGCTGAGGGAACATCTGCACTTGAAAAAGCGAATGAAGATCTGAAAGCTTCTCAAGCCGATTTGCAAAGACGATGGCAGTATCTTGCAGAGGCTCAGAGACTGAGTCACTCGGGGACTTTCGGATGGAAGGTTCGCAGTGGTGAACTCGTTTGGTCTGACGAAACCTACAGGATTCTGGGCTGCACACGAGAGACGAATCCTACGCTCGATCTGGTTTTCGACAGAGTTCACCCTGACGACCTGGACCGTGTGCGACAGCTGTCGGATCGTGCCGCACAGGACGGCATGGACTTGGATGTCGAGCATCGAATTTTACTGCTCGATGGTGTCATCAAGTACGTCCACGCCGTTGCGCATGCCGGAAGAGATAGCTCTGGCAATCTTGAGTACATGGGCGTAGTTACTGATATCACTGAAGGCAAACGCGCCGAGGAAGAACGCCAGGCATTGGCTCGCAACTTGCAAGAAAGTAAAGCCAGGCTTGAAGAGGCCCAACGCGTCGCCCACATGGGCCACTATTATTGGGACCTGATTGCGAATCGCGTGACCTGGTCTGACGAACTCTATCGCATCTACGGGCTGACCCCGCAGGAAGGTCCCATTGATATGACGATGGTTCGTGAAATGATCCACCCTGATGATAGAGAACATGTTTTCCGGGCAGCTGAGGAGGCCGTTCGTAGCGGAGTGCACTCGGAGGCGGAACATCGGGTCGTACGGCCCGATGGCGAAGTGCGTACTGTCCAGGGTCTGGGTACTGTGAAAAGAGATGCATCGGGGCGAGCGTATGAAATGTTCGGTACGGTCCAGGACATCACAGAGCGCAAGCGCGCAGAGGAAGAGCGCCAACTCCTGTCAGGCGACTTACAAGAAAGCAAAGCCTGGCTTGAAGAAGCCCAACGCGTCGCCCACGTCGGCTACTGGGTGTGGGACCTTGAGACCAATCGCCTGATCGTGTCGGACGAATACTGCCGCATCTTGGGGCTGACGCCAAAGAAAGGCCCCATTGACCTAGCGATAGTGCGCGAAATAATACACCCTGAGGATCGAGAGTATGTATTTCGGACCGCGGAAGAGGCCATTCGTTCTGGGGAGCGGGCAGAGTGTGAACACCGGATCCTTCGTCCCAACGGGGAAATGCGTGTCGTACACAGCTTGGGCGATTTGAAGAAGGACTCATCAGGACGGCCCTACCAAATGTTCGGTACGATGCAGGACATCACTGACCGCAAGCGCGCAGAGGAAGCCCTGCAGCGAAGCGAGTTTTATCTCAGTGAAGGGCAGCGACTCGCTCACATGGGGAGCTGGGCGTCGAAAGATTTGGGCATCAGGTGGTCTAACACTTTGGGGATCTACTGGTCTGACGAGGTATACAAAATTTACGGGTTTGACCCGCAGAACGGACCCCCAAACCTTGAGCAGTACTTGGCCGCCGTCCACCCTGATGACCGAGCCTTCACGGCGGAAACCATCAGGGTAATGCACGAACAGCGCTCTGGCTGTGACGTAACGAAGCGAATTGTACGACCAGACGGGGAGGTGCGGTACGTTCGCTGCGTGGGTGTTCCGGTTTTTAAAGACGGAGTTTTCGAAGCATTTCACGGAACGACAATTGACGTCACCGAGCAAGAGCTACTGACACAGGAGTTGCGACGGGAACAAGCATATCTCGCGGAAGCGCAAAGCCTGACTCATACTGGAAGCTGGGCGAGCAATTTGATCACGCGGCAGGTATTCCATTCATCCGAAGAAAACAATCGTCTCTACGGTTTCGACGTCAGCCAGTACCCGAATCCATTCGACCTCCATTACAGTTCAATTCTTGCCGAAGACGAACCGGCTCTCAGCGCCAAACTTGAGAATACGATCCGCGCGGGAGCGGATTTCGACGTCGAATACAGAATTCGGCGTTCCGACGGTGCTATCAGGTTTCTGCGTGGCATTGGACATCACAACCCCGCTCAAGAGTTTGGCGAGTACTTCGGCATCACGATGGATATAACGGACCGAAAGCGCGCCGAGGAAGAGCGCGAAAGGCTGCGCCAGCTAGAGACTGATCTCGCGCATATCAACCGCGTAAACATGATGGGAGAACTCGCCGCAGCTCTAGCACACGAAATCAAGCAACCCATTGCAGCGGCGGCGGCTAATGCGGGTGCTTGTCTGGGATTTCTCAATGGGGAACATCCCGATATCTTAGAGGCCCGTGAAGCTGCTTCTGGCACAATTGGATGTGCGAGGCGTGCGGCGGAAATCATCGACCATGTCCGCTCACTGTTCAAGAAGAGTTTCCCACAGCGTCAAGCTGTTGATGTAAACGAACTCATCCGTGAAGTCTCTCTTCTATTGAAGAACAACATCAGGCGCAACTCTGTAACAGTCCGGCTCGAACTGGCAGAAAACCTTCCAGAAATCGCGGGAGATCGAGTGCAATTGGAACAAGTGTTGATGAACCTTATGCTGAATGCCATTGAGGCCATGCACGATGCCAAGGGAGATCTGACGATAACCTCGCAATCCACCGATGATGGGCACCTGTCAATTTCCGTGAGCGATACTGGAGTCGGCATCCCAGCTGACAAAATTGACCAGATTTTCGATACCTTCTTTACCACCAAGCCCCAGGGGACCGGCATGGGTCTGGCAATCAGCCGTTCTATCGTTGAATCACATGGGGGGCGCCTATGGGCGACTTCCAACTCTGAACGTGGTTCTACCTTCCAATTCACATTGCCGCACAACGTGTAGGCACAAACATGACTACTTCCTCTTCCCCAATTGTCTTCATCGTGGATGACGAAGAGGACATGCGCCTAGCGATGCAGCGCATTCTGAAGACGGTCAACTTGCGAGCAGAATTGTTCGCCACAGCGCAGGATTTTCTGCAGAGGCATATTCCAGATGTTCCGAGTTGCCTGGTATTGGATGTGCGCCTTCCTGGCATGGGTGGACTAGAGGTCCAGCAGAAGCTGATTGAAGCGGGGATCAATATCCCCATCATCTTCATCACTGCGCACGGGGATATTCCCATGACCGTAAAGGCCATGAAGTCGGGTGCCTTTGAGTTCCTGACGAAACCATTCCGTCATCAGGAGTTTCTGGACGCGATTCAGCAGGCATTGCAGCGCGACCAACTATCGCGCCGACAGCGGAACGCGATGGCCGAATTGCAGGAAAGGTACAAAGGCCTGACTGCGCGCGAGCGTAAAGTGATGGACCTCGTAGTTTCTGGTATGCAGACTAAGCAGATCGCCTCGGTGCTTGGGACGAGCGAAATTACCGCCGCCGTCCATCGGGGACGCGTAATGCATAAGATGCAGGCGGGTTCTCCCGCTGAATTGGGCAGCATGGCGGAAAGACTGAAACCTTCCGCAAACAGATAAGGCTTGTACCTCCACAGCAGCGCCAGCTCCTCTAGGCACGAAATTCTGCTCCTCGCGGCTATACGTATCCCCATATATAACCGGACTATATGAAATCATAATTGCGTTTTTTGAAGGCGGAGATAGATTCGTGTCAGATATGAGCAGCGTCAAGAGAACGAACTTGGTTGCCGTCGTCGACGACGATGACTTGCTCCGGGATGCACTACGGCGCCTGCTCAAAGCCTCCGGGTTGGGGGCAATCTCATTCGAATCGGCGGAAGATTTACTGAATTCCGGCCGACTTTCGGAGATAGCTTGCCTGATCGCAGACGTTCGCATGCCGGGCATATCCGGTCTTGAGCTGCAAGCGAGGCTTAAAACTGAGCGATGCGCGATCCCGATCATTTTCATTACGGCCCATGGCGATGCCAAGATGCGGATTCAAGCAATGCGCGACGGGGCAGTGGAGTTCTTGACTAAACCTTTCGACAACGCAGTCCTAATAGAGATGGTCCGATCCGCGCTGGAGGATTAGCTCGCGAAGGGTTTGGGAGTCGAACCAATGAAAGTGGTTGATCAAGACCGTCGGGCCCGCCGATTTGAGCAGATCATTGGCAGCAGCTCGGCCTTAAAAGTCGTCTTGGAGCAAGTGGAGCGCGTTGCAGCGGCGGATACCACGGTGCTCGTTCACGGAGAAACCGGAACTGGCAAAGAGCTCATCGCTCACGCAATCCACAAAGCCAGCTCCCGCAGCGGCCAACCTCTGATTAAGCTGAATTGCGCTGCAATTCCTTTTGACTTGCTCGAAAGTGAGCTGTTTGGCCATGAGCGCGGGGCTTTCACGGGCGCTATCGCACAAAAAATTGGCCGCTTCGAATTAGCCGATAAAGGGACGCTATTCCTTGATGAGGTCGGAGACATACCACTAGCGTTACAGCCCAAGCTCCTGCGTGTTCTACAGGAGCAGGAGTTTGAGCGATTAGGGAGCGGCCGCACACATTGTGTTGACGTGCGCCTCGTCGCTGCGACTCACCGCGACCTTGAAATGATGGTGAAACGTGATCAATTTCGCAGCGATCTGTACTATCGCCTGAACGTATTTCCCATCACGCTACCGCCGCTGCGCGAGCGAGTCGAAGATATCGCCCCTCTGTTGGAGCACTATGTTGAAGTTTTTTCCCGCCGACTCGGGAAGCCCATAGAAAGCATCCCAGACGAATTCGTTAGCGCTTTCAGGTCGTATTCGTGGCCAGGAAACATTCGCGAGTTGCAGAACATGATCGAACGCGCGGTGGTACTTTCCAATGAAGGCGTGCTTCCCAATCTGCTACGCCCAACTCGCGTTTCTTCGATTCTTGCCTTTCCTGTGACCACAACGCTTTGTGAATCCGAGCGCGCCATCATTGTGAGAGCTTTAGAGTCATCAGGATGGGTGGTCGGCGGACCATATGGCGCAGCCGCAAGCTTGGGCTTGAAGCGCACTACATTAGTCGCCCGTATGAAAAAGCACCGGATCTTTCGGCCGTCCGAGGAGAGTATTCGCGACCAGGCCCTGAACAGTAAACTGTCCAGCAACCGAGTCTGTTAGACGCCTGGTGAGGGCGTTCGGCTACCGTGCCCGAGGCGGTAAGATGCGCCGCTCGATGAAAAGTGAGACTACCCCTCTTTCTCAGTATCTCTCCCTGCGCTGATCTTGATTGTAAAACAGGTTGTGATGGGCGCACGCATGGAAACCAAGTGCATTGCCAGATGCACAAATGCTCGTTTTCCTTCTACTCCGCCGCTCGTTCGACTGACATAGGGTCTCAAGTGTCAGGATCCTGCCAGCGTTGACGGTTGGTCTTGCCTCGAACGCGGATGTGGATCATTTGTGAAGAACAACAGTGATTTGCAGCCTCAATCGTATGGCAGAAGGATTGCGTAAGTAGAGTGCAACGCAGCTTTAGGAAGGACTGACGTGGCGAACAATATCGTCGACAAGTTACTGAAGTTGCAGAGAGCGCAGTCTTCTGAAGCGCCCCTATGTCGTCGTTTCCCATCCAGCACTCCCATTGTCCTGGCTCTCCTGCTGGCAACCGTGTCTTTAGCGGCAGGGTGTGGAAGAACGAATGCCGTGTCCGCAGCTCCTAGTCCTGAAGTGGAAGTCGCCGAGGTAGTGCAGAAGGATGTCCCCATTGTCAGCGAGTGGGTGGCGACTCTCGACGGCTACGTAAACGCCCAGATTCAGCCGCAAGTCACGGGATATATCATCGGGCAAACTTACAAGGAAGGTTCGTTTGTAGGAAAAGGCCAGGTGCTTTTTCAGATCGACCCACGCCCTTTTCAGGCTCTGCTCGACCAAGCAGGTGCTCAGCTGGCTCAAGCTCAGGCACAAGTCGGGAAAACTGAGATGGACGTCGCACGAGATACTCCGCTAGCGAACGAACACGCCATTGCGCAGAGCCAGTTAGACAACGACATCCAGGCAAACCGGGCGGCGAAGGCGGCGGTAAAGGCCTCTCAAGCGCAGGTGGAACAAGCGCAACTCAATCTCGAGTTTACGAAAGTGAAATCGTTGGTTGATGGCGTTGCGGGAATCGCCCAAGTGCAGATCGGAAACCTCGTCAGCCCGACCACGATTCTAACGTCCGTTTCGCAGATGGATCCGATCAAGGCCAATTTTTCGATCAGTGAGCAGGAATACCTTCACTACGCCGAACGGATTAATGCGCAAGCACAGAAAGAGAAGCCTACTGACGGGCCGCCGTTCGAACTGATTCTTGCTGACGGATCGATCTACCCCCGCCAAGGGGCTGGTTTGCTGACGAACCGGCAAGTAGATACAACTACCGGCAGTATGCAGGTTGTTTGCACGTTTCCAAATCCTCACAACATTCTTCGGCCCGGACAGTTTGGAAGACTGCGCGCTGCGGCCGAAGTCAGGCGTGGCGCTCTACTCGTGCCGCAGAAAGCCGTGAACGAATTGCAAGGAGCTTACCAGTTGGCCGTGGTAGGAACCGATAACAAAGTGAGTATTCGGCCGGTAACGGTCGGTGAGCGTGTTGGCAAGTCGTGGATTATCGAAAGCGGCGTCAAGGCAGGCGAAACCGTGATCGTCGAAGGATTGCAGAAAGTGCAAGGCGGCTCAACCGTGAAAATCAAACAGACCGAGCCGGCCAAGGGCGAGTAAGTTCATGTCCAAATTCTTCATCAACCGCCCCATTGTCGCCATGGTCATTTCGATCGTGATGGTGATCGTTGGTGCGGCCACTATCGTCGCACTTCCGGTCGCTCAATTTCCGAATATCGTCCCGCCCGAAATTCAAGTGCTCGCCACCTATGTCGGCGCGGATGCGCAAATCCTGGAGCAGTCAGTCTCGACACCGATTGAGCAGCAGATGAGCGGCGTCGACAACATGAATTACATGTATTCGCTGAATTCAACAGCGGACGGGCTCGCTCGCTTGATCGTGAACTACGACGTAAAGACCGAACCGAATACGGACTTGATGCTGACGCAAATGCGGACGACGCAGGCGTCGTCGCAGCTTCCGAGCGACGTTACCAACTATGGCGTGACAGTACAGAAGACGGTAACTGCTCCTCTGATGTTGATCACTCTCTACTCGCCGCATGGCACCTATGACGCACGTTTCCTGGCCAATTACGCATATATCAATCTCGCTGATGAGATCAACCGCTCGTACGGCATCGGAAGTGTTCAGGTTTTCGGTGCAGGTCAATACGCGATGCGGCTGTGGGTGAAGCCAGACCGGCTCGCGAAACTGGCGATCACAGTCCCCGAGATCGTTTCGGCGATCCAAGCACAAAATGCGGTGAATCCTGCGGGGCAGGTGGGCAGTGAACCGGTGCCAAAGGGGCAGCAATTTACCTATTCCGTGCGCGCTCAAGGGCGACTGACCTCTCCGGAGGAGTTCCGAAACATTGTCGTTCGTGAAGCACCAAGCGGTGCGATGGTCCGAGTGAAAGATGTTGCCCGTGTCGAGTTGGGCGCACAGAGTTACAACATGGTCAGCCGTCTGGATGGAAAAGCGGCAGCCATTATTGCGGCTTACCAACTGCCCGGTTCCAATGCCGTCCAAACCGCAAATGGTCTTAAGAAGTTGATGGCTGATCTGAAGGGCCGACTGCCGCAGGATGTGGATTATGTGATCTCGTTAGACACGACAGAGGCAGTCAACGAGGGCATGAAGGAAATTGTCCTGACGCTGGTGATTGCCATCGTTCTGGTGCTCGTCGTTGTCTTTATTTTCCTGCAAGGCTGGCGCGCTACGCTGATTCCACTGCTCGCTGTGCCCGTATCGCTCGTGGGCACTTTTATTTTCTTCCCGCTATTTGGCTTCTCCATCAACACCCTTTCGCTGTTCGGCTTGGTGCTCGCCATTGGACTTGTCGTTGACGACGCCATCGTCGTAGTGGAAGCCGTGGAGCGACATATCGAGGAAGGTCTCACACCGAAAGCTGCGACGCTGAAGGCGATGGAAGAAATCTCCGGCCCTGTGATCGGAATCGCTCTTGTTTTGTCGGCGGTTTTTATTCCCACCGCATTCATTCCCGGAATTACCGGGCGGCTCTATCAGCAATTCGCGGTGACGATTGCCCTGTCAGTAATCCTTTCAGCGTTCAATGCGCTGACGCTCAGTCCGGCGCTATCTGCACTCTTACTGCGGCCAACGACGTCACGTGGCGGTCCGTTGAGGAAGTTTTTCGACTGGTTCAATCGTGTCTTTGCCAGTGCCACTGAGGGCTATGTGCGGTTCTGCGGGGTGCTGATTCGCAAGGGCGCATTCGCTTTGCTTCTGCTCGCGGCTTTTGGCGTTGGAGCCTGGTTGGTTCAGAGCAAGGTTCCCTCAAGTTTTCTACCCGACGAGGATCAGGGCTATCTGTATGTCAACTTGCAGCTTCCGACAGCCGCTTCGCTTCAGCGGACAGACGAGATAGCCACGAAGATCGAAAACATTCTGGCGAAGTCCCCAGGTGTCGAGCACACGAACAGCGTCATCGGCTACAGTTTGTTGAGTTCGGTGCGTACCAGCTACAACGCTTTTTTCTTCGTCACACTGAAGCCTTGGGCAGACCGAACCTCACGTGAAGAACAACTCCAGGCACTCAAGCAACGCCTCAATGTTGAACTCTCGTCGATGCCGGAAGGCGTTGCGTTTTCTTTCTCCCCTCCGGCCATTCCGGGAATCGGGACCTCGGGTGGATTCACGTTCGTACTCGAGGATCGTGCGGGCATGGACCTCGAGTTTCTTTCCCGAAATCTCCAGACTTTTCTTACGGAAGCCAGAAAACGTCCCGAACTCGTCGGATTGAGCACTACTTCTCTAGCCAGCGTGCCTCAGTTGTACGCGGATGTTGACCGCGAGAAGGCTCTGAAACAAGGCGTTGCGGTCAAGGACGTGTATCAGACTTTGCAAGCATTTATGGGTGGTCTGTTCATCAACTATTTCAACCGCTTTGGACGGCAGTGGCAGGTATATGTCGAGGCCGAAGGCGACTATCGGACCAGACCGGAAAATGCCGGCCAGTTTTATGTACGAAACAACCGTGGGGAAATGGCGCCGCTTGCATCCCTCATTAGTTTTCAACCACGCCCTGGACCAGAATTCACGATGCGGTTCAACGAGTATCGATCTGCCCAGATCAATGGTGCTGCGGCACCCGGCTACAGTTCCGGCCAAGCGATGGCAGCTCTGGAAGAAGTTTTCCATAAGACGATGCCTTCACAAATGGGCTTCGATTATCTGGGAATGTCCTACCAAGAAAAGAAAGCACAGGAAGGCATTCCAGCAGCTGCCATTTTTGGTTTCTCACTGCTGTTCGTCTTCCTGATTCTCGCCGCTTTATATGAAAGCTGGTCGCTACCTTTCAGCGTCCTTCTTAGTACGCCCGTCGCCGTGTTTGGAGCGTTCTTCATTTTGTGGCTACGGCGAACGATTTTGGGTGCCTTTCTTCCGGGCTACATGGTGCAGATCGAAAGCGACGTGTATTCGCAAATCGGTCTGGTGATGTTGATTGGCCTCGCGGCAAAAAACGCGATCCTGATCGTGGAGTTTGCGAAAGAGCAGTACGAGCAAGGCAAATCTCTGGCGGACGCGGCGCTCGAAGGAGCGCGCTTGCGGCTTCGACCAATTTTGATGACATCCTTCGCATTCATTCTGGGTGCGGTCCCACTGTGGACGGCTTCCGGCGCTGGAGCGGTTGCACGCCAGATCATGGGCACAGCCGTCATCGGAGGCATGTTGGCCGCAAGCCTTATCGGAATTTTCTTTATCCCTCCCGTCTTTTATCTCGTCGAGAAGTGGTCCGGTGCAGACAAGAGGCGCGAGCCGTTTACTACTCCCGAAATCGCGGCAGCCGAGGGCGATTGACATGAAACGATGTATCGCCTTGATGATCGCCGCCCTTCTCACTAGTGGCTGCACCGTGGGTCCGAGATACAAAAGACCCACTGCGGCGGTACCTGGTACCTACCGCGGCGTGGCTCCTGAACAGGGTATAGCTTCCCCAGTCGCATCGGGGCAAATCCTATCGATCGCGGAGCAGAAGTGGTGGGACGTATTTCAAGACGAGCAACTGCGTGCGCTGATCCGTGTTGCACTTCAGCAGAACTATGACTTACGTATCGCGGCATCTCATGTTCTCGAAGCGCATGCGCAGTTGGGAATTGTACGCGCCGATCAATTTCCCACGTTGAGTGGCGGCGCCGCGATCGCCGATATTCGGACATCCCAATCGAAACTTTCCCCCACAGTTGAAACGAGCACAGGACAGGTAAATGTTTCGGCTGCTTGGGATCTTGATTTCTGGGGTAAATTTCGTCGTGCGACTGGAGCTGCGCGCGCCAATCTCCTTGCGAGTGAATGGGCGCGTCAGGAAGTTGTTTCGACGCTTGTAACCGATGTCGCGGCGGCATATTTCCAACTGCGGGCACTGGACCTGCAATTGGCAATTTCAAAACGTACACTGGATTCGCGACAAGAATCGTTGCGGCTCACGCGGGTTTTGGCAAACGGCGGTGCGACGTCCCTATTGGACGTGCGGCAGGCCGAGCAGTTGGTTTTCACAGCCACGGCTGAAATCGCCACGCTGCAACAACAGATTGAACAACAAGAGAACTTTCTTAGCATTCTCCTGGGACGGAATCCTGGTGACATCCCCCGGGGGCAAAGTTTGACCGAGCAGCACCAGCCCCCTGAAGTTCCGCCGGGCCTTCCCTCAGACTTGCTAGAGCGCCGTCCTGATGTTCGCCAAGCGGAAGAACAACTGATTGCTGCAAACGCCGAAATCGGCGTAGCGCGTGCTGCTTATTTTCCGCAGATTTCGCTCAGCGGAACCGGTGGATTCCAAAGTTCTGCCTTGAGCAACTTGTTCACGGGGCCGGCAGGCGCATGGAGCTTCGGTGCGTCACTTACTCAGCCCATCTTTACGGCGGGCAGACTCCGTTCAAACGTGCGCTTGGCCGAGGCACGCCAGAACACAGCTCTCCTGGTCTATCAACAGTCGATTCAAACCGCCTTTCGAAACGTGTCAGATGGGTTGGTGGCGTATCGGAAGACGCGCGAGTTTCGCGAACAGGAAGAACTTTTGTTCGAGTCGGCGCAGGATGCCGCGCGTCTCTCCCACATGCGTTATACCGGCGGCGTCACAGGCTATTTAGAAGTCCTGACGAACGAGACCAACGCTTTCTCGGCGGAACTTGGCGTCGTCCAGGCGCGCCGGAACGAATTGCTGGCACTGGTTCAGCTGTATGAGGCACTGGGAGGAGGCTGGCAGCAGTAAAGCTTGGAGCGTTTCGTTGCCGAAAAGCACTCCCGCAAATGAAATCGAAACAACGCATTACCTGTGCGCGAGTGGACATGATTGAGGATCTTGCGGCTATGCCGCGCAGAACGGTGAGAGAGAGGTCAATGTTTGAATAGCTCCGAAAGCACTCCAATCAGCCACCTCGCAATTGCAGTAGATCGCAATGACATGGAAGTCCTGGTCCGCTTAAATGGGCGCATCGATGTCGATTCGTCGCCCGATATTCGGGATTGTCTTCTGGCCATCATAGCGGGCAAGCAGTCGGTTCATGCGGTCACCGTCGACTTGAGCGACGTCAACCAGATTGAAGCATCAGGAATCGCGACGCTGGTCGAAGCCCTTAAAATCGCCGGCCCTCGCCAGATTCGACTTCATTTGCAGGGACTGCATGGTTCCGTGCTCCGGCTGTTCGAGGTCACGGGGCTGCTTCCTCTATTTGAAACGATACACAGCGGGACGGGGGTGGCGTGATGGCAAATGTTCTTGAAACTGTCGGCGAAAAAACAATCGAACATCTCAACTACGTCGGAAGTCTGAACATCCAGTGGTGGGCCACACTCCGAGCGATGTTTCAATCGCTTCCTTTTGTTGGGAATCGCTATCGCTGGCGGGCTGCCGTGAGGCAGATGCTCGAAATCGGTGTCGATGCAATGCCCATGGTTTCTTTGATGTCCATTTGCACGGGATTCATCTTTGCCATGCAAGGGGCGTCAGAGCTTCGGCGCTTTGGGGCCCTGCGCTACGTAGTTGACCTAGTTGCAGTCGGCTTCACGCGCGAACTCGGCCCCTTAATGACGGCGATTGCCGTAAGTGGACGATCCGGCTCTGCTTTCGCTGCCGAGATTGGGACTATGAAAGTTACCGAGGAACTCGATTCCCTCCGCGTCATGGCGCTTGAGCCTATCGAGTTTGTCCTCGCGCCCAAGTATCTAGCCGCTTTGATTGCGGTGCCTTGTCTCAGCGTTGTGGCGAATGTCTGCGGCATTTTGGCCGGGGCCTTGTTCATGTTCTTCAGCATTCGCTTGGCGCCCGCGTTGTACCTCCACTACGTGTTCGAGGCGATTGACTTGCGCGACGTGATCATGGGACTCATCAAAAGCATTGTCTTCGGCACCATTATTGCCCAGGTCGGATGCCTGGAAGGCTTTCGTGTTCACGGTGGTCCCGACTCCGTGGGTCGCTCCACGACGAGTGCTGTTGTGAAGTCAACATTCTTGGTGATTGTTGCGGATGCGATTTTCACCGCCATCTTTTACTTCACGGGGAAACACTGATGCCGATCATCTCCGTTCGCGATCTGGTGGTTGAGTACGACGGTCGCAGAGTGCTGAATGGATTGAATCTCGACATTGAGCGCGGGGAAACGATGGTCCTGTTGGGCGGCAGTGGCTGCGGCAAGAGCACATTGTTACGCCAAATCATCGGACTGGAGCGCCCTAAGTCTGGGAGCATTCACGTGAACGGAACGGATATTACGTGTTGCTCAAAGTCGGACTTGAAGAAGATGCATCGCTCGATCGGAGTCGCGTTCCAAAGTGCAGCTTTGTTCAATTCCTTGAACGTCGAAGATAACGTCGCGTTGCCCCTGCGTGAACATACACGGCTTGCACCCTCAATCATCGAACTGGTTGTTTGGTTCAAGTTAGCCGCGGTTGGCCTTTCAGACCACGGGAAGTTATTTCCCCAGGAGCTTTCCGGCGGCATGAAGAAGCGTGCGGCAGTCGCGCGCGCGCTCGCGCTAGGCCCTGAAATCCTGGTGCTCGATGAGCCGTCAGCTGGGCTGGATCCGATTGTCGCAGCAGAACTCGACGAACTGATGCTGCTGCTTAAGCAGACCTTACAGATGACGATGATTGTGGTGACCCACGAACTCCCAAGCGCGTTCCGTATCGCCGACCGCATCGCCATGCTCTATCAAGGTTCATTCAGTTCGGTCGGTACAAAAGATCAAATCAAAGCAAGCCAGAACCCCCGTGTGCGGCAGTTTCTTGATCGGATTCCGGAAGATATAGCGAAGACGTCCGCAGTAGCCGCGCACTTCGAAAAATACCTGGATTCCGCGGAGGCATATCAATGACCACAGAAGCAAAAGTTGGAGCCTTTGTCCTCGGATCCGCCGCGATTCTTGCATTCACGATCGTTCATCTGGTCAACGCGCATCTGAGCGGACACACCTCTTCCTACCGTACATATCTCCGTTACGCCGGCGGGATAGAGCCTGGAGCCCAAGTGCTCTTCGGGGGAATCAACGTGGGGAAGATAACAGCGGTTCGGCCTTGGACATCCGATCCGACCAAGATCGAAATTCTGCTGGACGTGAAGGAGAACATTCCGCTGAACGAGAAATCTGTAGCCAAGTTGGGGCTTGTCAGCGTGATGAGTGGCGCAGCACTCTCCATCACGACGGGCAGCAATGATGCTCGGCGCCTTCCGCCTGGGTCGATCATCACATCGCAGGAGGGCGCGAACCTCGACCAGATAACAGACAAAATGGCCACCGTTGCAGACAACGCCAACGGCCTGATCACCGAGGTTCGGGGAGAACTGGGAGGAATCAGTGGCGATGCGCGGACGCTGCTGGCAAATCTGAATACGGTAACCGGCAAGGCCAACCGGCAAAAGATCCAGGCAGTATTGGAAAAGATCAACGGAATGCTGGCGACTGACCGCCCAAAGATTGATCGTCTGACGGATCAATTGAACGAACTCAGCCAACATGCGGATGAAACCGTTCAAAACGTGAATGGCACGGTAACCGATCTGCGTGAACCGATTCGCAACGACTTGGCCAACTTGCAGAGCACGTTGTTACAAGCGAAGCAATTGCTGGCGGACATGCAGGTAGTAGTGCGCTCCAATGATTACAAGATCGATGACACGATCGAACACTTGCGGACTACGACCGAAAACCTAGATGAGTTGACGAACTCGGTGAAACAGCGACCGTGGAGTCTCATTCGAATCAAAGAGCCGGAAGACCGCAAGGTGCCGAAATAAATGAAGTGAACAGAGGATAAGTTTCCTTGCTTCCATCTAGTTCATCGGAGATTGAGCATGAAAAGAAGTCTAGCTATGGCCGTCGTCGCACTTTCAACAATCGCTGTCTTGGCTGGCTGTGCGGGCAAGATGGGGCGTACGAACTACTACACTCTCAACCTGCCCGCTCCGCCCGATCCGCCAGCTGCGGAAAACGCGCACACTACCGTGGCGATCCGCGAATTCCGCGCCCCCGCCTACCTGAAGCAGGGGGCCATCGTGTACAAGCCATCTCCTGAACAAATCGGTTTCTATGCGTACCATCGCTGGGCCATTGACCCGTCAGCTTTTGTTACCAACTCGATCATCGCTCGCCTTGGCGCCGCAGGAACCTTTTCGCATGTAAAGCATTACGACGGTCAGCCCGGCGCTGATTACTTGGTCAGCGGACGATTGGAGAAGCTCGAGGAAATTGACTATGCGGGCGGCGTCAGGGTCGAGGTCGCAGTCTCCGCCCAGATGACCAAGCTTGATACTGGTGAGATTGTCTGGAGCAAAGCTGTTTCGGAAGTCGGCGAGGTCAAACAACACGACGTTCCCACGGTGGTATCAGAAATGAGCCACACGATGGAACGAGCGATCGAGAAACTGCTGACGCCGGTGCCCGTGGCCTTGCCCGTTGCGTCAACGGCAGCGACCAATCGAAATTAGCCATTCGAGGGGGCAAGCGCTCTGTCTCTGCTAGATGGGCCGAAAGACCGTTCGTCAGATCTGAATCAAAGTTTGGAGCAGGTTGCATGCTGCGAGAGCCGAGAGGTTGAGAGATGGCCAAGCAGGCCCGAACCCAAATATCCGCAAACAGTGAAAATCTATACGCGACTAGTGAAGACTTCCACAAGATTCTTGACGAGGATCTCAATCGTCTTTATCAGCTTTCTTTTTTGCTCACTGGAGATCGACAGAAGGCGGAAAACTGCTGCCTAGCCGGTATTGAGGCCTGGGCTGATGAGAACCGGGTGTTCAGGGAATGGGCTCGTGCCTGGACGATCCGCGTTGTGGTGGAAAACGCAATTCGTGAACTAACGCCGCGACCGACTTGTTCGAACTCGTCCTCGCTGCCATCTCTTCGAACCCGAGAGTCAACCGGATACTTCGACGCCGATACCCTGCTAGGGCTTCCTGACTTCGAGCGCTTTGTTTTCGTACTTCGCATTCTTGAGCGTTACCCGGAAAATGAGTGTGCTCTTCTTCTTGGCTCCTCGCGTTCCCAGATTCGGGAAGCTTGCACTGGCGTTATCAAGGAGCTGGCCAGAATTGGCTAGGTTTGTTCAGCGAGATGGACTGTCAATGGACGGACACTGGCAATTTCACGCCACACCCAAAGGCATCTCCCGTTGGGTAAGTGGCTGCCATCCAGCGACTTAGGTGAGAACGAACGTAGATTGCCGCGGAAATAGGCTTGCAGTCCAACCGGTATGAGCAATCTCGCTGCGCGAGGTAATTGATAGTTTCGCCGCAGTCGATGACGCCCTCGCTATGGCGCGTCGTTCATTCGTTCTGATCGTAGATTGTCGTACAAGGAGACTCCATGACAACCGTCGCCCAGGCAGAAACAATTAAAACGCTAACAACACACTACATTGATGGAGCGTTCGTTGAATCCCATGGCCGCGAAGTCATGGACATTATCAAACCGACCAACGGAAAAGTGATCGCCCGCGTCACGCTGGGCGATGAGGAAGACACCCGGCGCGCCATAGCCTCGGCCAAGCGTGCGTTCGCAGGGTTCAGCCGGACAACGAAAGAAGAGCGCTCGCTTTATTTGCGCCGATTACACGAGGCCGTCTTAGCACGCATCGACGATCTGACAGCCGTAATGGTTGAGGAGTATGGCGGGGTCGCTAAGTTCGCCCGACTGATTGTGGAGTCAGGCGTCAATGCTTTTGCAGCGGCTGAAAAAGGGCTTCAAGAGCTGCCACTGAGACAGAGCTGGGGCAAGACGACGGTCACGCTGGAACCTGTCGGCGTCGCCGGTTTGATTACGGCTTGGAACGCGAATGCGCTGTTCATTTGCCTGAAGCTGGCCTCGGCAATAGCGGCCGGTTGTACGGTCGTCATCAAGCCCAGCGAGATGAGTTCGCTGCAGACGCGGGTGATGGTTGAGGCTCTGAATGCGGCCGGGCTACCAAATGGCGTTTACAACGTGGTCACGGGTCCCGGCACTACTGTCGGCGCTGAACTGGTTCGCAATCCGGACGTCGCGAAGATTTCGTTCACAGGTTCGGTGGCCGTGGGTGAAACCATCATGCGCGATGGTGCGGCAACCATGAAGCGAGTCACGCTTGAGTTGGGCGGAAAGTCGCCCACAATCGTCCTGGATGACGCCGCACTCGACAAAGCGATCCCATCGGCTCTTATCTTGGCTTTCTTGAATAGCGGTCAAGCTTGCGCCGCTGGAACGCGGCTTCTCGTGCCTAATAGCCGGCTCGACGAGGTGAAGCGGGCCATACAGGAAGGAATGCGTGTCTTTACGGTCGGGGATCCGGCTGATCCCAACATCATGGTCGGACCAATGGTGTCGCAAAAACAGTATGAGCGCGTGGAATCCTACATTCGCAAAGGAATTGAAGAAGGTGCTGAAGTATTGGTCGGCGGAGAAGGACGTCCGAAGGGTCTCGAAGCGGGTTACTTCGTGAAGCCTACGGTGTTCGTCAATGTGAAGAATGACATGGCGATCGCCCAGGAAGAGATTTTTGGCCCTGTCCTCAGTGTGATCGCCTACGATTCCGAAGATGAAGCGATCCAAATTGCGAATGACTCCAAATATGGTCTTCACTCCGCCGTCATGGGAACTGACCTCGAGCGCGCACGTGGCGTTGCCTCTCAGCTACGGGCCGGGCGCGTCGTGATTAATAACATGACGGACGATCCTCAGGCACCCTGGGGCGGATTTAAGTACTCCGGCGTTGGCCGCGAATATGGCAAATACGGGATTCAGGCGTTTCTTGAGCCGAAAGCTATTCTTGAGTGATCCGAACGGAAACCAGGAAGAGGGCGAGTTTATGAGCAAGCACGTCAGTGTCTCTCCCAAAGAAGCCGGCGATCGACTCGCTTTACGCGAGCTCGTGGAATCCTACGCGCATTGTGCTGATCGCCGCGATGCGAAAGGTCAGATGGCGCTTTTTACCGCAGACACTCACTTCGTCGTGTACATGGATGCCAAAGACCCGAAGCCTTCGCAGGAACTGAACTCTCGTGAAGCTTTGGCCCCAGTGTTCGCGGATCTGAACAAGTATGCCACGACCATGCACTTCCTTGGACAGACCACGATCCTCACGTTGACCGATGATCGAGGTACAGCAGAAACTTATTGCATGCCCCATCACCTCACCATCAACGGCGCGAAGCGACAGCTCAACGAATCCGCCGGCAAGCGCAAAA
>Ga0075425_100002156_pt1 | contig 19561 bp, 19 predicted proteins | sample SoiMethybrSBSTD4_FD_75300 | JGI IMG/M metagenome (GOLD analysis project Ga0075425, IMG submission 75300) | Bulk soil microbial communities from a Populus tree surrounding site in Tennessee, USA - Soil MetaG P. TD hybrid SBSTD4 | ecosystem: Environmental > Terrestrial > Soil > Tree plantation... | reverse complement strand
GGCGACCGTCATGCCGGGCTCGGCTTCAAGCGCGCCCTGTACGCCTTCGCGGTAACTGGCCGGCGTGAAGGTCAGCTGCAGGTCCGAGTTGGCCACCGTCGGCTCTGAGCGCCAGAAGCAGTAGACCAGCGTCGGATTGAGCGCGAGGATGCCGTCGCCGTGCGTGGCCCAGCGTAGCGCCTCGCGCGCTAGCCGCAAGCCACGCGAGCGCTCATTGATGGTGTCGCAGTTCTTGACGCGGGCAACGAAGCGCGGCGCGTAGTGGTCCTTGAGGTTCTCGCCCACGCCCGCGAGCGCGTGCCGCACGGGGATGCCGTGGGCTTGCAGGAGGTCCGGCGGACCGATGCCGGACAGCTGCAGCAGCATCGGCGAATTATAGGCCCCGCCCGACAGAATCACCTCGCGGCGCGCGGCAACCTCCACTTCGACGCCGCCGCGCCCGCCGCGGCTGAAGCGCACGCCGGTGGCGCGCTGACCGTCGAGCCGAATTTGCGTGGCGTGCGCGTGCGTCAGCACCCTGACGTTGCGGCGCTTGCGGGCGGGATGCAGGAAGGCGGTCGCGGCGCTGACGCGGCGGCCCCGGTGGATGGTGCGCTGGACATAAGAAACGCCTTCCTGGATGGCGCCGTTGTAGTCGGGGTTGCGGGGGATGCCGAGCGAGATCGCGCCCGCGATGAAGGCCTCGCACAGGGGATGGCGCCAATCCATGTCGGTGATGGTGAGCGGGCCGCTGCGGCCGCGATAGCGGTCGTCGCCGTCGCCGAGACGGCGTTCCAGGCGCTTGAAGTAGGGCAGCACGTCGGCGTAACCCCAGCCGCGGTTGCCGAGCTGAGCCCAGGTGTCGAAGTCCATGGGCTGGCCGCGATTGAAGACGTTGCCGTTGATGGAACTCGAGCCGCCGAGCGTTTTGCCGCGCGGGGCCAGGATGCGGCGGCCGCCGGTCCATGGGCTGGGCTCCATGCTGTAGAGCCAGTTCACGCGCGGATCGTGGAAAGTCTTGATGAAGCCGGCGGGCAGGTGGATGTAGGGATGCCAGTCGCTCGGTCCCGCCTCGAGCACCAGCACGGACGCCGTGCCGTCCTCGCTCAGGCGATTGGCGAGCACGCTGCCCGCCGAACCGGCACCGATAATCACATAGTCGTAGGACTCCAAGGCCGTCGCCTTCCCGCTGCTGGTGTTGCTGGCGCCATACTTTTTCGGCCGAGCCTCGCGGCAAATCAAGGGCTCGTGGTTGCCGCCGGCGCCCGCAGCCGCCTCAGCCCGCCAAAGCCTTGCGCAAGAGGTTGAGAAGGCTGATCACGGCGAAATCGCGCAAGCGGCCGCGGTCGGCGGGAAGGACGATCTCTTCGCCGTGCTCCTGACCCACGATGCTGGCAGCCAGCGCAACCGGCGCGGTCAGAGGCCCTGTGTTCTGACGGACCGGGCCGGCGATGGCGGCGGCGCCGACCATGGTGCCGAAGGCGACGCGGGCCGCCGTCGCGGCCGCGGCCGCCCGCGCGCTAAGCCCGTCCGTGCGCTTCGCCGCGGGCTCGCCCGCAATGCGCGCGCCCCGGAAGGTCTGCATCGCCGGGTCGACCAGCGTCATGCGTGCGGCCAGCAGGCCCCCCGTCACCTCTTCGGCGACCGCAAGGGTCAGGGATTTGCGGCGCAGCGCCGCGAGCACGGCCACCTCCATGGACTCCTCGTCGACGCCGAAGATCACGTCGCCCAACAGCGTGCGGATCAGGGCTTCCTCGGCGCCGAGCACCTCGGCTGCGGTTGCCTCGTCCTTGCACTTGGCGACCAGGCGAACCTTGATGCCGTCGATGCCGCTGGCCTGGTAGGCGATGGTCACAGTGCCGAGCCGATCGAGTTCCGCCATGCGGTCGGCCAGCACCTCGGCCAGACCCGATTCGCTCATGCCCCACGTGCGCAGTACGCGGCTGCGGATCACCGCCGACTGGCCGGCCCGGCGCCTGAGGTCGGGCAGGATGGTGCCGAGCATCATCTCGCGCATTTCACTGGGCACGCCAGGCACAGCGTAAATGACCTTGTCGCCGATCGGACAAACCAGCCCCGGCGCCGTCCCGGGCATTTGCGCGATCGGCTGGGCGCCGACGGGCACGTCCGCCTGGCGCAGATTGTTTTGCGACATCACCCGGCCGCGCGCTTCAAAAATGCGCCGGATCTTGTCGGCGATCGCCGCATCGCGCTCGAGGCTCACGCCCATGACCTGGGCGATCACGTCGCGGGTAATGTCGTCCTGCGTCGGCCCGAGCCCGCCGCAGCAGATCACGGCATCGCTGCGCGCCAAGGCCTGGCGGATCGAGGCCTCGATGCGCCCGAAGTTGTCGCCGACTTTGACCTGGAAGTAGGAGTCGATGCCGCTGAGCGCCAATTGCTCGCCGATCCAGGCCGAGTTGCTATCGACGATGATGCCGAGCAGAAGCTCGGTGCCGATGGCAATGACTTCGCACCGCATCGCTCGCCTCGTGTGTGCGGGGGGTTGACTACTTGATGGGCGAATACGGCGCCGCCAGCAGGATCTTGGAGGCCTGACGCACGACGGGGCTGTCGCCCGGCGGCGGCCAAATCCCCTCGGCGGCGGCCTTCCGGCGCACCTCGAGGCGCTGATCGAGGCTGCCGTAGGCCCAGATGTGCACCCACTGGTTGAGCCCGCCGATGTCGGAGCTGAAGACGCCGATCAGCGGCGACAGCTTGAGGCGCTGCGGCAGGAACTCGGCCCAGCGCTGGCTCATCAGTGGCAGGCTGCCGGGTTTTAGGGCATAGCTGCGCATTTCGAAATAGGGACCGTGGCTGGAGGGCTCGAGCGGCGGCGAGAAGGGTAGCGGCTCGAAGATCTCCGAGCGCATGTCGTCGATCAGCTCTTGCGTTTTCGGCGGCCAGATTCCCATCTTCACGGCTTCGGCACGGATGCGCGAGCGCTCGAGCACGTTCGCATACGGCCAGACATGGATGACCTCGTTGAGGGGACCGATTTCCGTGTACCAGAAGGCGGCGAGCGGCGAGAGCGCCAGACGCCGGGGCAAGGCCTCGCCGAAGCGGCCCAAGAACTCATTGAGCGTGCGCGGCTTCAGCGTATAGGTGCGAAACTCGAAGATCATCGGCGCGAACCCTCCCTGGCGGCTGCCCAGCAGGCAAGTTTTGCCCGTGCCGCTGCCGCTTGGGTATGCACCTTCCCAATCTAGCCGGCAAGTCGGGCACGCCCCCAGGCAAGGCGCCTCCCGCCCGATCGCTGCGTCTCTTGCCTTTCGAAGCGGCGATCGGCGCGCTATGATTTGGCCGCGAGTAAGCCGCCAACGGAGCCGATCCCATGCTCGACGTCGCCAAACCGGACGCCGCCCGACCCGCCGCACCCTTCGACACAGGGCGCCTTGATCGGCTGCTGGAGGACGCCGGCATCGATGTGTTGCTGGCGACCTCCAAGCACAATGTGCAGTACCTGCTGGGGGGGCACCGCTCGATCTTCTTCGACTACATGGATGCCACGGGCATCACGCGCTACCTGCCGGTCTTCATTTATCCCAAGGGCGCCCCCGACAAGGCCGCCTATATCGGGCATCGCCTCGAGAGCCACCAAAAGGAGGTCGCGCCGTTTTGGACCGCGGAAACCTCCACGTCGACCTCCGGCTCCACCGATGCCACCGAGAAAGCCATCGCCTACCTGCGCAAGGTGGGGCTCAAGGCCAGGCACATCGGCGTCGAGATGCCCTTTCTGCCCGCCGATGCCGCCGAAACCTTGCGGGCCGGCCTGCCCGACAGCGAGCTCCGCGATGCCGTGTTCGTGCTCGAGCGCCTACGCGCGAAAAAGCGCCCCGACGAGCTGGCGCTGCTGCGCCAGGCCTCCGAGCTCGTGATTGACAGCATGCTGGCCGTGATTACGCGTCATCCTGCCGGCACCAGCAAGCACGAGCTGTTCGAGGCCTTGCGCCGCGAGGAGGTCAATCGCGGCATGACCTTCGAATATTGTCTGCTGACGGCAGGCACGAGCCTCAACCGCGCGCCCTCCGATCAGCGCTGGGAGATGGGTGACATTATCTCGCTCGATTCCGGCGGCAACTACCATGGCTATATCGGCGACCTCTGCCGCATGGCGATCCAGGGCGAGCCCGACGCCGAACTGGAAGACCTATTGGGCGAGATCGAGACCATACAGCGCAGCGCCATGGCGCCGATCAAGGCCGGGGCCATGGGCTCGGTGATCTACGGAGCGGCAACCCCGCTCGTGCGCCAATCCAAAAACCACAACCATTTGCATTTCCTGGCGCACGGGATGGGTCTCGTCAGTCATGAAGCGCCGCGCCTGGCGCCGCGCGGCAGCATGGCTTACGACCCTTACGATGCCGACTATCCGCTCGAAACGGGCATGGTGATTTCGGTGGAAACGACGCTGCATCACCCCCGGCGCGGCTTCATCAAGCTGGAAGATACCGTGGCGGTCACCGACACGGGCTTCGAGATCTATGGCGAAGGGGCGCGCGGTTGGAACCGGGGTGGGACCGCAGTCTCCGCCTGAGGCGGCGCTGCGCGCGCGTTCCTCTAGCGCGCCCAGTCGAACTTGTAGGACAAGCCGGCGCCGCCGAAGAAGCCGTTTTCGGTCTCGATCACCGGACTGTCGGCGGCATCGCCGATGAGGCGCGTGTAGCGCCCTGTCAGATAAAGCGTCCAGCGCGGGTCGAGCTCGACGGTGGCCGTGGCGCCGAGGCTCACGTCCTTGAAACCGGCCGATGCATCGAATTGCGGCAGGTGCGCAAGCGATGCCGCCGCTTGCGCGGCACTGACGCCGAAGTAGGTCTGCATGTACTGGTTCGAGGCATAGGCGGTCCCCAGGCTCGTCACCAGCTTGGCGTTGGCTGCAAGACGCCAGCTGTGGTCGATGGCGAGCCGCAACAAGCCGCCAGTGTCTTCGTCGCCGGTCACCTGCTGCTGGTAGGAGACGGAGAAGAACCAAGGCCCGGCGCGGTAGCCCGCGTAGGCGCCGAGTACGAGCCCGCCATCGATATCGCCGAGCCCGGCCAGACGGGCGGCGTCATCTTGATTGCGCCCGAAGCGGTAGCCGGCCAGCGGGCCTGCCTCGAAGCCGTCGCGGGCAACGAGACGAAAGCGCACGTCATCGGTGCCCCGGATGTCGATGGCGCTGCCGCCGCCCTGGCCGAAGCCGGCTGGGGCAAGAAAGGGAAAGCCCAACACGTCGTAGGATTTGGCGCCCTCGAACTTCGGCGTAACGAAGACGAAGCCGCCGATCTGCCAGGGTGTGCCGGCAAAACCGAAAGGCTCGGCACGGTCCTGCGCCTTGGCCGCGGGGAGGGCAAGGAGGACCGTTACCGCCCCGAGGGCTGCTCGGAGAAGGGCTTTGGCTCCGCCACTCAGCATCATTTTTTCGTCCCGTGCGGTCGGTTGCGCCTGTGCTCGATCAGTGTAGCGGATTAGGCTTACCCAAAGCCTAGGCAATCGGCGGCTTCGCCCGGATCCGTGCTGACTGTTGCCGCGACGACACGGCTGCCACGGCGAGGTCCCTCTCGCCGCGGCGGCGAGGCAACCGCGTCGGCGGGTGCTGGGGCCGTGGCGCGCCGGTCGGCCTTCGACTAGACTTGGGGGCGCGGCACGCGCCAAGTGCCAGATCTCGGCAGGGCAGGCGCGTCCAGGGTGTGCTTGGGTGGCGGGCCTCGTTGGCCCCCGCACGGGTTAGGGCGCGTACCGCCGGTGGGTATGGCGGGCGCGGTGAGACGCAAACAGGGGGTTAGCATGGGGACCGGCAACCGGCGGGGTGTGGATCGCCGCCGCTTTCTTGCGAGCGCCTCCTCCCTTATCGCCGTGCCGGCGGCGATCGGGGCCACGGCGGCCACGGGCGTGGCCCAGACGGCCCCCCCGGCGGCCGGCCTCAATCCTTATCGCGAACTTGCCGCGATCGCGGCCGAGGCCGAGCGGCTTGGGCTTTCGGTGCCGAGAATTTCTGCGGGCGTGACCGGCGGCACGGAGTTCACCGCGCTGATGCCGGCCATCGTCGATTTCCTGGACAACATCCAAGCCTCGGCCAAGTCGGGGGCGGCGGCCACGGCCGAGGTCGAAGCCCTGCTCGATCGGACCTCGGCGCTTTTGCAAGCGCTCAACCGGGCCGAGCGCAGCCCGCCCGATCGCGATCCTGCCTCCGGCGCCGGCGCCGCCACCGTGGCGCGGCCGGCCTTCGAGGAGCTGCGCCAGGGCTACGTCGAGCTGTTTCAGAGTTGCAGCATTCGCGACGAGCACGTCTCCGACGTCAACTGGTGTGTCGGCAAGCTCACGGATAGCGACAGTCGCGAGCAGTACAACCGGGTGGCCGAGGAGGCCTGCGCGCCGTGGTACTTCATCGGCATCATCCATGCCATGGAAGCGAGTTTTGATTTTCGCACCCATCTGCACAATGGCGACCCGCTGAAGGCGCAAACCGTGCAGGTTCCGAGCGGTCGGCCGCTCGTCTGGAACCCGCCCAACGACTGGGCCTCGAGCGCCATCGACGCCATCACCTTTGATCATTTCGCCGATCAGCCCGATTGGAGCCTTGCCCGCACCCTCTACAATTGGGAGGGCTACAACGGTTGGCGCAGCCGGGCGAGGGGCATCAACACGCCCTATCTGTGGAGCTTCTCCAACCACTACAGCAAGGGCAAGTTCGTGGCCGACAACGTCTGGGACGCCGAGGCGGTGTCCAAGCAGTGCGGGGCCGCCGTGATGCTGAAGGCGCTCGTCAATCAAGGCCTGGTCGCGCTACCGAGCTAAGCTCTCGGGCAGCCGCTCTTCACTTGGGTGCGCGCTTGGCGAGAATGCGCTGCAGGGTGCGCCGATGCATGTTGAGCCGGCGCGCGGTTTCCGAGACGTTCCGGTTGCACAGCTCATAAACGCGTTGGATGTGCTCCCAGCGCACACGATCGGCCGACATCGGGTTCTCCGGCGGGCGCGCCTTTTCGTCGTGGGGGGCCAGCAGCGCATCGGTCACGTCGTCGGCATCGGCGGGCTTGGCCAGATAGTCGACGGCACCGAGCTTGACCGCGGACACCGCGGTCGCAATGTTGCCGTAGCCGGTAAGAACGATGGTGCGCGCCTGCGGCCGCAGTTCCGAGAGCGCGGCGATCACGTCAAGACCATTGCCGTCCTCGAGCCGCATATCGACCACCGCAAAGGCGGGCGCCTTCTGGCGGATCAGCTCCAGGCCCTCGGCCACGGAATGCGCCGTGCGCACCTCAAAGCCGCGCGTTTCCATGGCGCGGGCCAGCCGCAGCACAAAGGAGCGGTCATCGTCGACAAGGACCAAGGAGCGATCCTCGGGCAACTCGTCTGGCTTGAATGCGAGATCGTCGACCACTGCTCATCTCCTTGACACGGTATTATAGCGAGCCCCGGCCCTGTGCCAACGCCGTTTAGGAAGTAGGCTTATTAACTGATGCCGCGTTCGTGGGCGGCCACCAAGGTTTTGGGCGCCTGCGCATCCCAGCCCTGCGCGGTCTGGCGCTTGCTTTCGAACACCTGGCGGGGCCAGCTGACGGTCACGACCGCGCCGTGGTCCGGACGCTGACGATTCTCCAAGGTGACGGCTGCCCCCGAGCGTTCGAGCAGGGTCTTGGCAATAAAAAAGCCAAGGCCTAGCCCGGCCGGCTCGCCGTTCTTGATCTGGCCGGCCCGTCGGGTGCCGCGCGTGGTGATGTAGGGTTCGCCGAGGGCGTCGAGCACATCGAGAGGGATGCCGGGACCATCGTCGCTGATGGTCAGCAGCACCTCACGCGCCGACCACCTGGCGACGATCTCGACGCGCTGACGCGCGAAGTCGACCGCGTTCTCGATCAGATTGCTCAGGCCGTAGATGACGCCCGGCTTGCGCTCGCCCACGGGCTCCAGGGCGGCCTCGCCGTCGACGCCCGCTTCCGGCTCCGCACTAATGCTGAGTGAGCTGGTGCTGCGATATGGTTCGGCGGCTTCGTCGATCAGCTGTGTGACGCTCATGCGTGCGTGCAGCGGATCGGGCTCGCTGGGACTGCGCGTCAGCTTGGTCAGGATCTCCCGGCAGCGCATGGCTTGCGCCTGCAGCAGCGCGATGTCGTCGGCGAATTGGCCGCCGGCTGCCGGTTCGCGCGCCAGCTCCTTGGCGATGACGGCAATGGTGGAGAGCGGCGTGCCGAGCTCGTGGGCGGCGGCGGCGGCCAATCCATCAAGCGCGTGCAGCTGCTGTTCGCGCGCCAGCACCAGCTCGGTGGCTGCCAATGCGTCCGACATCTGGCGTGCCTCCTTGGCGAGCCGCCAGGCGTAAAGCGCAAGAAACACCATGCCGGACAAAACCGAAGCCAGCACCCCGACGCTATAGAGCATGGGCAGGTCGGGACGGCTGCCGGGATACCAGGGCAGCGGCATCGAGTAGAACAGCAGCAGCACCGCCATGCCCGCGCCCAACAGCCCGAGCGCGATGGTGTTGCGCGGTGGCTGCGTGGCGGCCGATACCGTCACCGGGGCGACCAGCAAGAAAATAAAGGGATTGTCCGCCCCCCCCGTCAAAAACAGAAGGGCGGCGAGCTGCAGGATGTCGTAGGCAAGCAGGCTGGTGGCGAAGCCCGTACTGAGGCGCGTGCGGGCGGGAAAGCGGATGCGCAGGAAGACGTTGAGCCAGGCGGACAAGGCAATGAAGGCGAGACAGATGCCGAGCGGGAGCTGAAAGCCCAGCAGCAGATAAACCACACCCACCGTCAGGAGCTGGCCGATGACGCCGAACCAGCGCAGCCGGACGGCCGTCTGCAGGCGCAGCCGGCTACCGGCCGTTTCGTCCCAGGGTCTTTCACGCCGCCGCAGCATAGGACGATGGTTTTCGTTCGTGCGCCGCCCGGAGCCGATGCCTGGCGTTGCGCTTGCGTCGGCGGCCTTGCTACCCCAGATAGGGCAAGGTTACCAGCCATACCGCCAGGTGCCGCGGGCCGATCTTTAGCTGCAGCTTGGCCAACCCCTTTGGACGAGCGCATGCAGAGGCCGATCCCTCCCCCGCCTGGCGCCGAGCCGCCCCCCGTCGAGGTGGTGCGCCTGCGCAAGGTCTATCGCGACGTCGCCGCCGTCGATGGCCTCGACTTCAAGCTGGCCGCGGGGGCCGTCACGGCGCTGCTTGGCGGCAATGGCGCTGGCAAGACCACCACCATTGCCATGCTGATGGGCCTCGTCATTCCAACCTCCGGGCAGGCGCGCGTGTTCGGCGCCGACATGGCGCGCGAGCGTTACCGCGTGCTGTACCGGATGAATTTCGAAAGTCCCTACGTCGATGTGCCGATGCGCCTGACCGTGCGCCAGAACCTGGAGGTCTATGGCCGTCTCTACGGCGTGCGTCATCTCAAGTCGCAAGTGGCGGCGATTGCCGCAGATCTTCGGCTCAGCGAATTTCTCGACCGTCCCTACGGCAAACTGTCGGCCGGGCAGAAGACGCGCGTCAGTCTTGCCAAGGCGCTGTTGAACGAGCCGGAACTGTTGCTGCTCGACGAGCCGACCGCGTCGCTCGATCCCGATACGGCCGACTGGGTGCGCGCCAAGCTGCAGCACTACTTGCGCGCGCGCCGGGCCACCGTCGTCTTGGCGTCGCATAACATGGCCGAGGTCGAGCGCTTGGCCGATCGCGTGATCATGCTGGAAAAAGGCCGCGTGATTGCCGATGAGACCCCCGCGCAGCTTATTGAACGCTTCGGGCGCAGCACGCTCGAGGAGGTATTTCTCGCCATTGCCCGGCGCAGCCGCGCTAACGAGGAGAGCGCGGCATGACCGGCGACAGCGAACCGGGGTGCCAGGCGCCGGCGCTCAACGAGCAGACGACGCTCGCCGCCTCCGCCGGTCGGATCTGGGGGATGATCCTGCGCTACTGGTACGTGATCCGCTCCTCCTGGCCGCGCACCGCCGAGCTGATCTACTGGCCGCTCGTGCAGATGCTGATGTGGGGCTTTCTGCAGCGCTATCTGGCGAGCACCTCGAGTTTTGCCGCCAAGGCGGCGGGGCTCTTCATCGGCGCCGTGTTGCTGTGGGATATTCTGGTGCGCAGCCAGCTCGGCTTTGCGGTGGCCTTTCTCGAGGAGATCTGGTCGCGCAACCTCGGCCATCTGATGCTGAGCCCGTTGCGCCCGGGCGAGCTCGTTGCCGCCTTGATGGCGGTCAGCTTCATCAAGCTGATGGTGGCCATGGTGCCGGTGGCCATCCTGGCCTATACCTTCTTCGGCTTTAACGTGTTGTCGCTCGGCTCGGCGTTCGCCGCCTTCTTCGCCAACCTGGTGTTGACGAGCTGGGCTTTGGGTCTCGTCTCCACCGGCGTGGTTCTGCGTTGGGGTCTTGGGGCCGAGAGCTTCGCCTGGCTGATCGTGTTTGTGTTCCTGCCGCTCTGTTGCGTCTATTATCCCGTCGACACCCTGCCCGGCTGGCTGCAAGGCGTCGCCCTGGCACTGCCGCCGACCCACGTGTTTGAAGGCCTGCGCGCGATTGTGCTGGAGGGAAGGTTCGTGGCAGCCTCCATGCTGACGGCGTTCGTCCTGAACGTCATCTATTTGGCGCTCGGATTTGCCGCGTTTGGCTACTTCCTGCAGAGTGCGCGCAGGCACGGAACGCTGGTGCAGATGGGCGAATGAGGTAGCAGAGCTGTGACCAACTCGAGCCTGAGGCTCGCGCTCATCGTCGTAGCGGGATTGATGGTGGGTGCGGCGGCGGCGCTGGCAATCTTCCCCGCGGCGCGCGAGCGCCTCTTGCCTGCGGGCGCGCCCTCGGTTGGGCAGGCCCTGGTTGGCGGTCCGTTTAGCCTCACCGATCAGACCGGCAAACGCGTCACCGACAAAGACGTCCGCGGCCGCTACCTGTTGGTGTTCTTCGGTTTCACCAACTGTCCCGACGTGTGTCCCTCGGCGCTGCAGGTGATGGCGGCTGCGCTCGACAAGCTGGGCCCCAAGGGGCAGAAGATCACCCCGCTGTTCATCAGCGTCGATCCGGAACGCGACACCCCGGCCCAGCTCGCCACGTATGTGAAAAGCTTTCACCCCCGCCTGGTCGGGCTCTCCGGCACGCCGGCCGAGATCGAGGCGGTCACCAAGGCCTACCGCGTCTACGTAAAAAAGGTGGCGGATCCCAAGTCGAGCGCGGGCTACACGTTCGATCATTCCGCCATCATCTATCTGATGGGTCCGGATGGGGCCTACCTCGCCCACTTCACGCACGCGAGCAACGCCGACACCATGGCCGAGCGCCTCGCCAAGCTGTTGCATTGAAGTCACAAGTCTTTTAGGAGCTTTCGAATCAGTGCACAGTTGTTTGTGCGCCATGCCAAAGTCGCCCACACGGACTTGAAGACGGCATCAGCCGCATGAAGCCGCTCCATAGCGTGGTTGGCGCAGGGACTGCAAAACCGGGGGAATTCCGTGCTCTATCACTGGTATGAGCTCGGTCGAGCTGCGTTTCGGCCGGCCCGAGCTGCCGCCGACTCCTGCCGGCTGTTTTTCAACCCGCTCAATCCGCTCACCCATACCCCCGTCGGGCGCAGCGCCGTTGCTGCCTGCGAGGTGTTCGAGCGGGCCACGCGGCGCTACACCAAGCCTGCCTTCGGCATTGCACACGCCCAGGTGCGCGGCCGCCTGGTGAAGGTCGAGGAGGAGGAGGTCTGGCGCACGCCGTTTTGCCGCTTGGTGCGGTTCCGCCGCGACATCGATGTCAGCGAGGGGGCGCGCGACCCGCGCTTGCTGCTGGTGGCTCCCATGTCCGGCCATTTCGCCACGCTGCTGCGCGGCACGGTCGAAACCTTCCTGCCCGACCACGACGTCTACATCACCGATTGGCAGGACGCGCGTATGGTGCCGCAGGCGGCGGGCAGCTTCGATCTCGACAATTACATCGATGCGATGATCGCCATCTTCCGCTTCCTCAAGGGTGATGTGCACGTCTTCGCCGTGTGTCAACCGGCCGTGCCGGTGCTGGCCGCGACGGCGCTGATGGAGGAGGACGCGGAGGCCGACGTTCCCCTCTCCCTGATTCTGGCCGGCGGTCCCATCGACACGCGCATCAATCAAACCGTGGTCAACGAGCTCGCCGAGCGGCGCGGCACGGACTGGTTCCGCCGCACGGTCATCACCAACGTGCCCTGGCCGAACCCGGGCCACGGCCGTCTCGTCTACCCGGGGTTCCTCCAGCTCTCCGGCTTCATGACCATGAATCTCGACCGCCACCTCGAGGCGCAAAAGGAGATGTTCCTCCACCTCGTGCGCGGGGACGGCGACTCGGCGGAAAAGCACCGCGAATTCTATGACGAGTATTTGGCGGTCATGGACCTCACGGCCGAGTTTTATCTGCAAACGGTCGATACGGTGTTCGTCAAGCACCTGCTGCCGCGCGGGCTGATGACGCACCGCGGCCGGCCCATTCGCCTCGGCGCCATCCGTCGGCCAGCGCTGATGACGGTGGAAGGCGAAAAGGACGATATCACCGGCACGGGGCAATGCCACGCCGCGCTCGCTTTGTGCACGGGCATCGCGGAGGCGGACAAGCGTCACTTCGAGTGCCCACGCGTCGGGCACTACGGCATCTTCAACGGTTCGCGGTTCCGGGCTCAGATCGCCCCGCGCATCAGCGCATTCATGCGCGCGCACGACCCCTGCTCCGTCGCGGGTCTCAGCATCGCCCAGCTGGAGCACATGGCAGCCATGCCGCGCCGTCGCCGCAGCAGTGCCGATTTCGATAGTTTGGCCTTTAGCTTCGCGGCGCGCTGACCCACGCTTCTCGGCCACTGTCAACCGGTCTCGTCAGGTCTGTCGCAGCGACGCCACAGCGCAGCGCGCAACACGAATGTTGCCACTGTTCTGGTCGCATTATTTTGCTAGGCCAGACGTGCAACGCCCGGTGCAGGCTTTACCCGCGCTGAGCGGATGATGGTCGCGAGAGGGGGTTCTACATTGCCGGTCGGCAAGCGAAAGTCTGTGGCGCTGAGAGTACACGGCATCAGCGCACCCGTCGAAGTACGGCGCCACCCGGGTGCACGCCGATTGACCTTACGCGTCAGCAATACGCGACGCTGGGTGGTCGTCACGCTGCCAGCGCAGTGCCGCATGGAGGAGGCCGACCGCTTCTTGCGTTCGCACCTCGACTGGGTACGCGAACGCTTGGGCTCGGTGCCTGAACCGGTGCCCTTCGTCGATGGCGCCTTGATCCCCTTGCGCGGGGGCATGCATCGCGTGCGCTTTCTCGGACCGCGCGCTGGTGCGGCCGTGGTGCGCATCTCGCGCGCGCCCGGCAAGCCCCCGACGCTGGAGGTTTCCGGCCGCGGCGAGCACGCCGCACGGCGATTGACGGACTGGCTGATGGGCGAGGCCGGCGCAGACCTTGACGCCTGCGTGAGCAAGCATGCGCGTGCGCTCGGCGTCCGCGTACGGCGGCTTTGCCTGCGCGATCAGACCACGCGCTGGGGCTCCTGTTCGACCAGCGGCTTGTTGTCGTTTTCCTGGCGCTTGATTTTGGCGCCGGCGCATGTCCTCGACTACGTGGCCGCGCACGAGGTCGCGCATTTGCGCGAGATGAACCACGGACCAAAATTTTGGACCTTGGTGGCGCGTCTGGTGCCGGAGCTCGAGGCGGCCAGGCGGTGGTTGCGCCATCATGGTGCCGATCTGCACCGCTACGGCGCCGACGAGCTGGGCCCGCCCGTCACGCCGCCCATCAAGTTTCAACGCACAACACTGTGAGCGGTGACTGCCGGCGCCGGTTCGGCGCCGTCGCGCGCGCGGGCGAAGAACGCCGGCACGCCGCGCTGGACCGCCGGTCGTGCGGGGCCCGCGCCGTCGAGGCCGCGCGATGCGCCAAGGCCGGCGCGCTCGTTGGGCGGGCTGCCCGGCAAGGCCCGCGGCGGCAAGCCCTCATGGGCGATGCTCATGACGTCGTGCCATAGCCGCGCCGGTAGGCTGCCGCCGGTCACCTTGCGCATCGGTCGTGCATCGTCGTTGCCGACCCAAACCCCCCCGATCAGGTGCGCCGTGTAGCCGACGAACCAAGCATCTTTGAAATCCTGCGAGGTGCCGGTCTTGCCAGCTACCGCATGTTCGGCGAGGGCGGCGCGCCGGCCCGTGCCCCGGCTGACGACGCCCAGCAACATGTCGCTCAAGGCGCCGGCTATGTTCGGAGCGATCAGCGTCGTGCTCGTCTCGGCGCGGCGTTCGAATAAGACCTTGCCCGCGGCGGTGCGCACGCGCCGGATGAGGTAGGGTTCCAGCGCGCGGCCGCCGTGGGCGATGACCCCATAGGCGCCGGTCAGCTCGAGCAAGCTTACCTCCGAGGTCCCGAGCGCCAGCGAGGCGTCTTGGCGCAGCTCGGAGCGAATGCCGAGGCGGCGAGCGGCGGTGAGCGTCCGCGACGGGGTGAGGCTCAAGTGCAGGCGCACCGCGGCGGCATTCATGGACTGGGCCAAGGCCTCGCGCAGGGGAACGGCGCCACGATAGCCGGCCCCTTCGTTGCGCGGGCTCCAGCCCGTGCCCAATAGCGGCAGGTCCTGTACGATGCTGTCGGGCGTCAGCCCGCTCTCGAGCGCGGCCAGGTAGACGAAGGTCTTGAAGGCCGAACCCGGTTGCCGCTTGGCCTTGAGCGCACGATTGAACTGGCTCTCGGCGTAGTCGCGCCCGCCGACCAGCGTGCGGATACCGCCGTCGAGGTCCAACACCACCAAGGCCGCCTGACTGGCCTCGAGTGCGCGCGCTTCCCCGCGCATGAGCTCGGCAACGAGGGCTTGGCTCTTGCGCTGCAGGCCTGCATCGATGCTGGTTTCGACGATCAGGTCCTCCGCGCCCGCGGACGCGATCAGCGTCGGCAGGCGCTCGAGCGCGGCATCGACCGCATAGTCGGCGCCGGCCTGCCGGTGCCGCGCCAAGGCCGCAAAGCGGAAGGGCGCGCGCGCCACCTGCTCCCCGCGTGCCGGATCGAGCCGCCCTGCCTCCACCATTTTGCTCAGCACAGTGCGCGCGCGGGCGCGCGCGAGCACTGGATTGCTGGCGGGTGAGAACCGCGAGGGGGCCTTGAGCAGGCCCGCCAGCACCGCCGATTCGGCCAGGCTCAGAGCCTGCGCGGATTTATCGAAAAAGCGGTGAGCGGCCGCATCGATGCCCCAGGCGCCGGCGCCGAAATAGACGCGATTGAGATAGAGCTCGAGAATGTCGCGCTTGCCGAGGCGGAACTCGAGCCAAAGCGCCAGCACGAGCTCGCCGATTTTGCGCGTCAAGGTGCGCTCGGGGCCGAGAAACAGGTTCTTGGCCAATTGCTGGGAAATCGTCGACCCCCCCTGTACCAGGCGGCCGAGGCGCAAATTGGTAATGAGTGCGCGTGCCACGCCCGCTAGATCGACGCCCCAATGCTCGAAAAAGCGGCGATCTTCGGTGGCAACGACGGCGTCGATGAGATGGGGAGGCAAAAAATCGATGGGTACGTACGAGCCCTCCCCGCCGCGCTGCGCGAGCAGGCTGCCATCGCGCGCCAGGATGCGCACGAACGGCGCACTCTGCTTGTGGCGCAGCTGGATCGGATCGGGAATCGTGGCGTTGAAGGTGGCAAACGCGCCAACGAGGAGCAGCGCGATGGGAATCCCGAGGTAGATGGCCGCGAGACACGTGAGGCGCATCTCCCAAGGCAGGCGCTGGAACAGCGTTGGCCTGGGGGCCGCAGCGCTGCGGGCGCGCTTTGGCGTTGGCTTCACAGCCTCCCGTGCTCGAGACCGACGCCCCAGTCCCATGGTTGCCGCCAACCCTTGAGGCACGCGCGCGGCGCGCCGCGTGCCGGTTCCAAGCCGGCCGGCCTGAGGCTAGGGCGCGCGCCTTAAGGCCCGGTTAACCGTGCGCGGACGCGCGAGCCCCACGCGGCGCTGGCGGCGAGCCGTTGTGCGGGTTGCCGCGCGTCGGCGCCTACCCCATCGCCGCCCGGCGGCGGACGCGTTAGGCTGATGACGCCAGCAACGTGGGAGGCCTGCTCTATGCCAAAGAACCATCGTCTCGATGCCGGGCCCGAGACCGTGCATTGGGGCTACTTCGACGCCGCGCTGCGCCCCTTAATCAGCGTCGAAAGCGGCGACACGGTGATCATCTCCACCGTTTCGGGGGGCCGCGAGGTGATGCCGGCCCCGCCGCTTGCCATCCCGCCGGCGCTCAGCGCCATTCACGCCGCGCAACGGCCCAAGCTGCCGGGTCACATCTGCACGGGGCCCGTGGCCATCAAGGGGGCCAAGCCCGGGCAGGTGCTCGAGGTGCGCATCAAGGAGATCAGCCTCAATTACGACTGGGGTTACAATTTCTCGGGGCCATTGACGGGGGCGTTGCCTGACGATTTCCCCGAGCGTCACCTGATGCACATTACGCTTGACCGGCAGCGGATGCTCGGGCGGCTGCCCTGGGGCGGCGAGCTCGCCTTGCGCCCCTTCTTCGGCGTCATGGCCGTGGCGCCGCCGCCCGCCTGGGGCTCGGTATCGACGCTGCCGCCGCGCCGCAACGGCGGCAACCTCGATAACAAGGAATTGGTCGCGGGCACGACGCTCTATTTGCCGGTCCAGGTCGAGGACGCCCTGTTCTCGGTCGGCGACGGGCACGGCGTGCAGGGCGACGGCGAAGTGTGCGTCACCGCGATCGAAACCGGTTTGATCGGAACCTTCGAACTGATCGTGCGCGACGATCTGCGGCTCGAATGGCCGCGCGCGGAGACCCCGACCCACATCATGACCATGGCTTTCGATCCCGACCTCGACACCTGCGTCGTCATTGCTTTGCGTCAGATGCTCGAGCTGGTCGCCAGCCAAACGGGGCTTTCTAGGCAACAGGCCTACGCGCTGTGCAGCCTGGCCGCCGATGTGCGCGTGACGCAGGTCGTGAACGGCGCCAAGGGTATCCACGTGATGCTGGAAAAGCGTCACCTGATGCCGATCTGACCGGCGGTGCTGCACGGCTTTGGGCCCGCATTGCCATCGCCGCCGCGGCTCGATAAAGGAGGCCAGGAGTTTTTTGCGAAGGTCAGCCCTGATGCACGACAGCCCGCCCGATCGGCTCTCGGCCAATGAACTGAGCCCCTACTACGACGCGGCCGCGCTCGAGCGCGGCGTTGGCGTGCGCTTTAAGGGCGTGGAAAAAAATAACGTCGAGGAATACTGCGTCAGCGAAGGCTGGGTGCGGCTGGCGGTGGGCAACACCAAGGACCGGCACGGGCGACCGCTCACGATCAAGCTCGTGGGCAAGGTCGAGCCCTATTTTCGCACCCCTGCAGGTGGCGGCTCGGCGCAGGACTAAGGATAAAGCAGCTCTTTGCGCCAGCCGCCGGCCGCGCGCTTGAAAGCGACGCGCTCGTGCAGGCGGAACGGGCGGTCGTGCCAGAACTCCAGCGCCAGCGGGGTGAGGCGAAAGCCCGACCAATAGGGAGGGCGCGGAATATCGCCGATCAGATACTTGGCGGTGGTGGCGGCCACCGCCTTCTCGAGCGCATAACGGCTCTCGAGCGGTCGGGATTGCTGTGAGGCCCAGGCGCCGATACGGCTGCCGCGCGGGCGCGTGGCGAAGTAGGCATCCGCCTCGGCGTCCTGCACCACCGTCACCGTGCCGCGGGCGCGCACTTGGCGGCGCAGCGATTTCCAATGAAAGTTGAGGGCGGCAACGCGCGCCGAGATCAGCTCGCCGCCCTTGGCGCTTTCCAAGTTGGTGTAGAACACAAAGCCGCGCGCGGGATGGTTCGGCGCATCGAGACCTTTCAGCAGGACGATGCGCACGTTGGGGAGCCCGGCCGTATCGACGGTGGCGAGTGCCATCGCATTGGCGTCGCTCTGTTCGCTGCGGCTGGCCTCGGCAAACCAGGTCTCGAACAAGCCAAACGGATCCTGCGCCTGGGTGAAATCGCCGGCCGGCTGCCCTGGTACGGCGTGCGCCTTCTCGTCGGTCATCGGCGTCGCTCGCAGTCGGCCTTTACGGCTTTTTTACCACCCTGGTCCACAGTTCGGCGCAGCGTTGCTCGGGGTTGTGAGCCCGCCCGCACGGGCGTGGTGACGAGTGAGTTGGTCATGCGTGCATCATATCGCGGCTTGCGTGCGGCTCAAATGGCCGCCCTCCTTGTTGCCGCCGCTCTCAGCGCGGCCGCACCGGTCTGCGCCAAGGGCGGGCGACCGCTGACGGCCGCTTGCGAGACCTGCGCCGCGCCGCATACCTTGCGCGCCTTTGAACGCCTCGGCCACGACACCGCGCTCGATGAGGAGGACGAGATTGCCGCGCTGGAGGCCATCCGCGTGGCGCTCTCCGAAGTGGGTGACGGGGTCTCCTATGTCTGGCATCGCCGCTATGGCCAGCTGGGCGGCCTGGTGCAACCGACGCACTCCTTCATCGACGCGCACGGCCGCGTCTGCCGCAGCATTATCGTGATCCTGAGCGCGGGTCCGCGTTCCGGGCGAATTGAGGGGATCGCCTGCCGTCTGGCAGGCGGCCGCTGGCAGCTCGAAGGCTAAGCGCCGCTCGCGAACGGGAGGAAAACGTGACCGTCAAGGGTGGAAAGCGCACAGCCGAAGCGTGCCGCTGAGGATCTTGGCGCTGGGCCTAATGCTGCTCGTGCCGGCCGCGGCGGAGGCCAAGCGCATCAAGATCCGTGCGCGGCCGAATCTGGGCGTCGGCTGGGGCCAAAGTTGCGTGCCTCCCTCTGGGGCGGCCAACGAGGCGGCCGCGGTCTCGGCCAGCACGAGCCCCCCGGGCCGTGCCGAAGCGGCCGAAGCGCGTGCCCGCGCGGCCCTGGCCGCGGAGCGTGCCCGCTGGAGCGCCGCGGCGAACCTAAGCGCCGCGCCGGTCGCGCCGGTGAGCCCCGAGGGCGGCATCGTTTGCCTGGCGGGGTGCTGAGCGGCAGGCTCTGGGAGGGTGGCTAGGGCCTGGCACCGGCCCTTGCTGGCGGTGAGGGGATTTTCCTAAGGCTCCCGGCGCGCCGGTAAAAACCTCGCGCGCGGCCGCAACAAGCACTGGACCAACGCCGCGGGAGCGGGCAGAGAAGGGGGAGCCGTTCACGATCGAGCCCGGCCCCGCGCATGACCCTGAACCATCGCCTTGGCACGATCCTTGTCGCCCTGCTGCTGGCCGCGATACCCGCCGTTGCGCGGGCTGCCGTCGACTGCCGCGCCCCCCGGATGGCGCCCGCGGATTTGGCGATTTGCACCGATCCGCAGCTGGCGCGCCTGGACGACCAGCTGACCCGCCGCCTGCAGAAGACGGCGCGACAGCTCGCCTTCGGCCCCTATGTCGGTTTGCGCATTTGGCAAAGCGATTGGCGTCAGCAGCGCTCCGAGTGCAGCGCCGACCGCACCTGCCTCACAACCTCCTACCTCGACGCCAACCGCTTTCTTGACCGCTTTCAGCGCTGTCTCGGCACCAGCCTGCGCGGACGCCGGTGCCTGCCGGTGAGCGTTGAGGGCGAGCGCGCCGCGGCGCGCCGCCCCTGAGCCTTGCCTCGACGCCTACTTCGCCTTCTCGAGCATGGCCTCGACATGCTCCCAATTCACCAGGTTGTCGAAAAACGCCTCCAAATATTTCGGCCGCGCGTTGCGATAGTCGATGTAGTA
>Ga0075425_100002152_pt1 | contig 19573 bp, 18 predicted proteins | sample SoiMethybrSBSTD4_FD_75300 | JGI IMG/M metagenome (GOLD analysis project Ga0075425, IMG submission 75300) | Bulk soil microbial communities from a Populus tree surrounding site in Tennessee, USA - Soil MetaG P. TD hybrid SBSTD4 | ecosystem: Environmental > Terrestrial > Soil > Tree plantation... | reverse complement strand
CCGGGCTGCCGCGCGTCGACGCGATGCAGCGCGCCCACGAGGTGCTCTTCTACGTCGGCCTCGGCGAAGCCCGATACCGGAACGTCGAAACCTATTCCACCGGCATGAAGCAGCGGATCAAGCTGGCGCAGGCACTCGTCCACGATCCGGATCTGCTGTTTCTCGACGAGCCGACCAACGGCATGGACCCGAAGGGCCGCGACGAGATGCTCGAACTGGTGCGCGACCTCGCGCACAACAAAGGCGTCAACCTGATCCTCTCGTCGCATCTGCTGCCCGACGTCGAATACACCTGCGACCACGTCGTCGTCATGGACAAGGGGACGATTGCAACGGCCGGTCCGATCCAGGCGTTGAAGCAGCCGCGCGGACGCGTCTACGAGCTGCGGGTCAAGGCGCCGAACGGCGACGTCGAACCGTTCCTGCAGAAACTGCGGACGGCCGGCCTCGACTGCCACGCCACCGACGAGGACATCATGCGCGTCTTCGTTCCGGGCGACGGCGGCGCGCACGATCTGTTCGCGCTGGCGGCGGCCGAGCGCGTGCAGGTCCGCCACCTGCGGCCGAGCGTACCGACGCTCGAGGACGTCTTCGCCCACGCGGTGGGTGAGGAGTAGCGCGTGCCGATTCACGATCAAGGGTATCGCCGCTACGGCGGCGACAAGGCGCGCACCGGCACCGGCTGGATCGTGATCGCTCGCGCCGGCATTCGCACGATGCTCGCCAAGCGCGCGTTTCTCGGCCTGCTGCTCGTGTCGCTGGTGCCGTTCTTCGTTCGCGCCGTCCAGATCTACCTGGCGACGACCGTCACCCAGGCGGCGTCGCTCATCCCGGTGACTGCCGACACGTTCCGCGAATATCTCGACGGCGGGCCGCAGCACGTCTTCGTCTTCTTCATCACCGTGTATGTCGGCGCTGGATTGATCGCGAACGATCGCCGCGCCAACGCGCTGCAGATTTATCTGTCGAAGCCGCTGACCCGCGCCGAATACATCTTCGGCAAGTTCGCCGTCCTCGCAACCTTCCTCCTGCTGGTGACGTGGCTGCCGGCGATGGTCCTGCTGGTGGTCCAGATCGCGTTCTCGGGGAACTTCACGTTCCTCCGCAACAACCTGTACCTGTTTCCGGCGATTACCGTGTTCTCGTTCCTCGAGGTCGCGATGGTCGCCTCGACGATGCTCGCCTTGTCGTCGCTCTCGAACAGCAGCCGCTACGTGGCGATCCTCTACGCGATGGTGCTGTTCTTCTCGCAGGCGATTTACGGCGTCACCTACGCGGCGACGCGCAGCAGCGCGTTCTCGTGGCTGTCGTTCTTCGGCAATCTCTCACAGGTGGGCAGCGTGATCTTCCGGCAGCCGTTGCGATACGACACGCCGTGGCCGCTCTCGCTGTTCGTCATCGTCGCCGCGATCGCGGTCTCGGCAGTGATTCTCGAGCGGCGGGTACGCGGCGTCGAGATCGTGGCCTGATGTCGATCATCGCCGCCGAGCACCTGTCGAAGTGGTACGGCCAGGTCATCGGCCTGAACGACGTCTCGGTCGCCGTGCCGCCCGGGATCACCGGACTGCTCGGCCCGAACGGCGCCGGCAAGTCGACGTTCATGAAGCTGATTACCGGTCAGCTGAAGCCGAGCAAAGGATCGATCGCCGTGCTCGGCGCGCCGATCTGGGGTCATCCCGCACTCTTCCACCGCATCGGCTTCTGCCCCGAGCAGGACTCGTTCTACGAGCGGATGACCGGACGCGAGTGGGTGACGGCGCTCGCGCGGCTGAACGGCGTTACCGACCGCGAGGCCACGGCGATGGCGGCGCGGGCCATCGAGATGGTCGAGCTCACCGACGCCGCCAACAAGAAGATCGGCGCCTACAGCAAAGGCATGCGGCAGCGCATCAAGATGGCGCAGGCGCTGGCCCACGATCCCGAGCTCCTCATTCTCGACGAGCCGCTGTCAGGGATGGATCCGATCGCGCGGCGCCGCACGATCCGGATGATCAAGGACTGGGGCCGCGCCGGCAAAAGCGTCCTTGTCTCGAGTCACATCCTCCACGAGATCGAGTCGATGACCGCGAACATCCTGCTGATCAACCAGGGACGGATCCTCGCCGAAGGCAACGTCCACCAGATCCGCGAGCTCATCGACGAGCACCCGCACACCGTCCACATCAAAGCGGATCACATCCGCACGCTCGCGCGCGAATTTCTCGCCGACGACGACGTGCTGAGCCTGCGCCTCGAGGAAGGGGCGGTGGTCGTGCAGACGGCGCGGCCCGACGCCTTCTACGCGCGGCTCACCGAACTCGCCGCGTCCGGCGAACACGGCGCGATCCACGAAGTCACGTCGCCGGACGACAACCTCCAGGCCGTCTTCCAGTATCTGGTGAAATCGTGAACCCCGAACCAAAGAACCCAGAACCAGTGAACCTGGAACCCCGAACGCCGAGCGCCGAACGCCGAACCCCGTCGGTGTGGGGCTCCGCAGCCCGGATCTTCGATCTGTCGCTCGGCCAGATGCTGTGGTCGCGGCGCTCCGTGTTCCTGGGGCTGCTGCTCGGCGGGCCGGTCGTGATGGCGCTCACGCTGCGGATCGTCTCGACGATGGTCACGGCGGGTTTCCGCATCAACGGCGTGCAAGCGGAGGGCGCGTCGATTTTCGGGATGATCGTCTGGCTGCTGTACATCCGGTTCATCGTGCCGGTGCTGGGCGTGTTCTATGGCACCGCGCTCATCGCCGATGAAGTCGAGGACAAGACGATCACCTACCTGTTCACGCGACCGATTCCCCGCCGTTCCGTGCTGCTCGGAAAATATCTCGCCTACCTGGCGTGCACGGTGTTGCTCGTGCTGCCGTCGGTGATGCTGGTGTTCTTCCTGATCGTGCCGACCGGCGGCAGCAACATCGCCGAAGCCTTCCCGTCGCTGCTCACCGACTTCGCGATGCTCATGGTCGGTCTGGCGGCGTACGGCGCGGTCTTCGCGCTTGTTGGCACACGGCTGAAGCGGCCGCTGGTCGTGGGGCTGGTCTATGCGTTCGGGTGGGAACCGGCCGTCCTGATGTTTCCGGGGTATCTGAAGCGGCTCACGGTTGCGTATTACCTGCAGGCGCTGGTGACGCATGAAATGCCGCAGGACTCGGCCGTCAGCATGGTTCTGCAGCTCTTCCACGAGGTGCCGACGGTGTTGACGAGTCTGGTGTGTCTGGCGGGCATCATCGCGGTTACTCTATGGAGTGCGGGCCGGGCGGTGGAACAGCGGGAATACGTCCTTGAACAATAACGATCTCCAGCGCGTATAACAGTTTGAGGCACTGTCCATGACCACGAGGACTCGCTATTTCGTGATCGTTTCGCTGCTGGTGCTCGGAGTCGGCCTCGGTTCCGGGCTGGTTGCGTATTACGTAGGCTTCCCGGCGCGCGCCGCCGGACGGCGCGGCGGGCCCGAAGAGCTCCAGTTCGTGCCGCGCGACGCTGCCGTAATCGCCTTCGCGAACGTGCACGAAATCATGACCTCGGACCTCCGGCAGAAGCTTCACCACGTTCTTCCCACCGAACCACAGGGCCAGCGCGAATTCCAGGAACACACCGGCATCAACCTCGAGACCGATGTCGATCGCATCGTCGCCTGCGCCGGCGCCAACGCGGGCACGGCCGGTATGCACGGCGCCGGGATGGTCCTCGCACGCGGCCGGTTCGACGAAGTGCGGATCGAATCGTTGATGCGCGAGCACGGCGCCGAAGTCCAGACCTACGGCGACAAGCGGCTGATCGTCGGCGATGCCAGCGAACGGCTGGACGTGGACAGCACCGACCAGCGGCGTCATACGCCCGGCAGCTTCGCCGTGTCGTTCATCGAGCCGGGGTTCGTGGCCCTCGGCAGTACGCCGATGGTGAAGAGCGCGATCGACCTGCACCGCGCCGGCAACAATCCGCAGTCGGGCATCGAGAGCGTCACCGGCAACGACGAGTTGATGAACCTCGTGCGGTCGATGGACAACAGCTCGCAGAACGCGTGGGCGGTCGGGCGGTTCGACGCGCTGCGTGCCAACGCGCACCTTCCTGAAAACGTGCTCAGTCAGATCCCGGCGATCACCTGGTTCGCGGTCAGCGGCCATGTGAACGGCGGCCTGCGCGGCACCATTCGCGCCGAAGCGCGCGACGATGAAGCGGCGAACAACCTGCGCGACGTCGTCCGCGGTTTCCTCGCGCTGGCAAAACTGAGCGCCGGCGCGAAGCCCGAAATGCAGGCGATGATGCAGTCGCTCGAACTCGCCGGCACGGGCAAGACCGTGTCGCTGTCGTTCGCCGTCCCGGCCGAAATCTTCGACATGGTGGGCGCCGCCGCGCAACAGCACCGAATCCAGTAAGTTCCAAGTCGCAAGTCGGAAGTCGCAAGTCAGTCTCAGGTCGCAAGTCGCGAGTCAGTCGCAAGCCGCAAGTCAGTCAGACGCCGCAGGCCTTCAGGTCGAATCGCCACTTGCGACTGACTTGCGACTAACGACTTGCGACTGACTTGCGACTTGGAACTTGTGACTTGAGGCTGCGCCGTGCGCTACACTCCACGGCGTTGACCGACCTCGTCTTCTTCTACGGCACCCTGATGAGCGGCTTCAAGCGCGCCGGCCGCGCCCGTGTTGATCCGAAGCTGACGCTCCAGGGCCGCGGCTGGATGCAGGCGACGCTGTTCGACCTTGGCATCTACCCGGCCGCCATTCCTGCCGTTGACAGCCGCGTGTGGGGTGAGGTGCACCGCATGTCGGACGTCGACAGCGTCCTCGCCGCGCTCGACGAAATCGAAGGCTATCGTCCGTCAGAACCCGACAGCAGCCTGTACAGGCGCGTCGAGACGCCAATCACGTTCGAGGACGGCCACGTCGCGAGCGCGTGGGCGTACTTCTACAACGCGCCGCTCGGCGGCGCGCAGCGTATCGAATCCGGCGATTATCTCGAGTATCTGAAGGTCAAATGATGACGAGGATCAGGGTCCGGCTACAGCCTGACATTACCGCGATCACCAAGATCGGGATCATCAGAAGGGCGACGCCGGCGCGAGCCATGGCGAGTGCGATCGTCGTCGTGATATCGGTAGTGTCCGGCTTCAGCCGGACCGTCGCCGCCCAGACCGTCGAAGGCGAACTCGATCCGCGCGTTGTCAAGCTGGTGGGATCGGTCTCCGAGGAGCGGCTCGGCGCGATTCTGAAAAAGCTCGAAAGCTTCGAGACGCGCAGTTCGCTTTCGTCGACCACGTCGACCACGCGCGGTATCGGCGCGGCGCGCCAGTGGATCCTCGACGAGATGAAAAGCTACAGCTCGAAGCTGCAGGTGAGCTTCGACGCCTACCAGTTGCCGCCGCAGGGACGGATCACGCGGCCGGTCGAGGTGCGCAACGTGATGGCGATCCTCCCCGGCCGCAGCCCGCGGCGGATTTACGTGAGCGGCCACTACGACACGGTGGCGCGGCCCGGCGGCCAGGGCGCCAGCAATGCGAGCGGCGCCGCACCGGCCGATCCCGACGCGCCGGCAAGCCGGCCGGTCGATCCGAACGCCCCGCTCGACAACCTGGCGCCCGGCGTCAACGACGACGGCAGCGGCACGGCGTTGACGATCGAGCTGGCGCGGATCTTCAGCCAGAGCGACATCGACTTCGACGCCACGCTCGTCTTCATGTGTCATGTCGCCGAGGAGCAGGGGCTCGTCGGCGCGCGTCTCCACGCGCAGAAGGCGGCGGCCGAAAAGATTCCGATTGAGGCCGTCCTCAATAACGATATCGTCGGCAACGATCGCGGCGGCAACGGCATCATCGATGGCGCGACGATCCGCGTCTACTCCGAGGGCCCCGAGGATTCCCCGTCGCGTGAGCTGGCGCGCTTCGTTCAGCGCTGGGGCGGACGCTACGTGCCGTCGCACAAGGTGCGGCCGATGGCGCGGCCCGATCGGTTTGGCCGGGGCGGCGATCACTCGGCCTACAACCAGCTCGGGTTCACCGCCGTCGGGTTCCGCGAATCGCGCGAGAATTTCACGCGCCAGCACGACGTCCGCGACACCTACGAGGGCATCTCGCTGCCGTATCTGGCCCAGAACGCGCGCGTGAACGCGGCCGCCGCGGCCACGCTGGCGCTGGCGCCGCCGCCGCCCAGCGTGACCAACGAGCGGAATCAGCCGCAGATTACGCGCGCGCCGTCGGGGTATGACGCAAACTTGAAGTGGACCGCAGCCCCCGGCGCCGCGGCGTACCGGATTTTCTGGCGCGAGGCGTGGGGCCCCGACTGGCAGCACGAACTGCTCGTCGGCAACGTGACGAACATCGTGCTGCCGAACATGCAGATCGACGACTACGTCTTCGGCGTCGCCGCCGTCGACGCGCACGGCCACGAAAGCATCGTTACCGCGTACGTGACGCCCCCGCGCGCAAGCACGCCAATCAAAACAACTCCCTAGAGTTCCAAGTCCAATAGTTCCAAGTCGCAAGTCCGAAGTTGCAAGTCAGTCGCAGGTCACAAGTCGCAAGTCAGTCGCACGTCGCAAGTCGAGTCGGTCTCAAGTCGGAAGGGCACTGACTCCGCTCGCGACTGGCGTGCGACTGACTTGTGACTTCCGACTTGTGACTGCCTTGCGACTTCCGACTTGTGACTTGGAACTAGAGGGCTCTTCTCCCCGTCTGCACCGCGTCGATGAAGTCGTGGATGACGCTGGCGACGCGTTCGGACGGCTCGATGAACTCGACGCCGCTCTTGTAGACGACGAGCTCCTGCTCGACGTCGGTAATGCTGCAGTGCGCGACGCGACCCTTGACGACCACGGAACGGTCGCCTAGGGTCAGCCGGAATTCGTGAAGGGAATCGAGCTGGAGCGGAAAGCCGGTTTCGACTTGCGCGCCGCCGCGGCTGATCTCCTTGATCGCCATCGGCTGGAAAACGGTAACCTCGCCCTTGAGCTCGCCGAGAATCTGGACGCGCTCAGTGTCGCGTTTGTCTTCCGGTCGGCCCATCCGGCGCGACTATAGCACTCAATTCATCCAGGCCGCTGCCTTCGAGGCCGCGAACATCTCCGACTCCGACGGTTCGGCGGTTTCTTCGGGGGTTTCCGGCCCGTCGTATTCCGTCGTGTAGGTCAGCACCGGAATCGACCGCGTATCGTCGTCGAGCTTCAACATCGAAAGGACCTGGAATCCATCGGCGTCGTCGATCCGGACGCACAGAATCACGAGGTTCGGCTGCACGCGCTTGATTTGCGAGTAGGCATGCTCGCTCGATTCCACGAAGACGACGTCGTAGTGACCGGCGTCCAGCACCGTCTCGAGGACTTCGAGGATCTCGGCGCTGCCATTGACGATAACCACTTTCTGAGCGGTGGTCGCCGCGATCGGGCGGCGAAGGCTGTCAGCGGTTGTGCCGGCGTTGGTCACCATCGCGTCTCGTCTCCTGCCGTAGCGCAATTCAGGATTCGTGCCACGGCCTGCCGGCAGATTTCCCGCCAAATCTCCCACGATTTTCCGGCTGAAATCGGGGATTGTCGCAGCTGACCCCTGAATGTGCAGTCCTGACCCGGCCGTAAGCTGCTGCAGACAAGTGCTTTCGCCACCTTGTTGCAGCCTGAAGGCACAGTACGGCATTGTCAGCGCCCATGGGGACTTCTTCCGCCACCACGACGACCTATCACAACTTTATCGACGGTGCCTGGGTGCCTTCGGTTTCAGGCGACCTGTTCGAGGACCGCAACCCGGCCAACTCCGACGAGGTGGTTGGCGTGTTTCAGAAGTCCACGGCTGCCGACGTCGCCGACGCGATCGACGCCGCGCGGCTCGCCTACGACCGGTGGCGGCTGGTGCCGGCGCCGAAGCGCGCCGAACTCCTGTTCCGGGCCGCGCAGTTGATCGCCGATCGCAAGGAGGCGCTCGCGCGCGACATGACGCGCGAGATGGGCAAGGTCCTCGACGAGACGCGCGGCGACGTCCAGGAAGCGATCGACATGACGTTCTTCATGGCCGGCGAGGGCCGCCGTCAGTACGGGCAGACCGTGCCAGCCGAGATGCGCGACAAGTTTGCGATGTCGGTCCGACAGCCGATGGGCGTCGCCGCGATCATCACGCCGTGGAATTTTCCGATGGCTATTCCATCGTGGAAGATCATCCCGGCGCTCGTCTGCGGAAACACGGTCGTTTTCAAGCCGGCGACCTTGACGCCGCTGTCGGCGCTGAACTTCGTCAAGATCCTCGAGGAGGCCGGTATCCCGCGCGGTGTCGTGAACCTGGTCACCGGCGGCGGCGGCGACGTCGGCAACGCGATGCTCATCAGCGACACGATCCGCATCGTGTCGTTCACCGGATCGACTGACGTCGGCCGGACTGTATCCGAAGCGGCCGCGCCGTCGTTCAAGAAAGTTCATCTCGAGATGGGCGGCAAGAACGTGGTCATGGTGATGGACGACGCCAACCTCGAGTTGGCGGTCGAAGGGTGCCTGTGGGGCGGCTTCGGGACAACCGGACAACGGTGCACGGCGGCAAGCCGCGTCGTCGTGCACGAAAAGGTGTACGACGCCTTCCTCGATCAGTTCGTCGCGCGCGCCAGGGCGCTTCGGGTTGGTGATGGTCTCGATCCGACGACGCAGATGGGGCCGTCTGTCAGTCAGGGTCAGCTCGATACGGTGACGAAATACGTTGAGATCGGCAGCGACGAAGGGGCGCGGCTGATGTGTGGAGGCCACCGGCCGTCGGGCAGCGTCTATACCAAAGGGTATTTCTTCGAACCGACGATATTCGCCGACGTGTCACCGTCGATGCGCGTCGCGCAGGAAGAAATCTTCGGTCCCGTCGTCTCGGTGATCCCCTGCCGATCGTTCGATGAGGCCGTCGCGATAGGCAACGGCGTGCAGTATGGCCTGTCGGCTTCGATCTACACTCAAGATATCAATCGCGCGTTCGCAGCCATGCGCGATATGTACACCGGGATCTTCTACATCAACGCACCGACGATCGGTGCGGAGGTGCATCTCCCGTTCGGCGGCACGAAAGCGACCGGCAACGGCCACCGCGAGGCCGGGACCGCGGCGCTCGACGTCTTCTCCGAATGGAAGTCGGTGTATGTCGATTTCAGCGGCCGCCTGCAGCGCGCGCAGATCGACGCGCAGGAGATCTGAGATTGGTCGAGTAGGCGTGGTAGACCGGGTAAGTCAGGTAGGTCGGCCTCGTTCGATTATGCCGGCATGCTCCGACCGACCCGGCCCACCTGGCCGACCCGGCTCACCCGACCGTCATGAACTGGGCCGTCATCGGGCTCGTCTACGCCGGCGCCTACGTGGCGCTGACGACGGCGCTTGGCGCCCAGCCGGCGACGCGACTCGTCGTCGGCAACATCGCGCTGCTGCTTCCACCGCTGGTGCCGATCGCGGTGTTGATCGGGCGTCGCGGTGCGTGGCGCGGCCGGGAGGCGGTGTTCTGGGGCGCGATCTTCGCGTGGGCGGCGGTGTGGCTTACCGGACAGCTCGCATGGGCCTCCGACGAACTGCTCCGCGCAACGCTGCTTCCCTGGTTCAAGTGGCCGATCATCCTGCAACTGTGCGCGTCGGCCCTGCCGCTCACCGCGCTCGTCGCGTGGCCGCATAAGGACGCGCCCGACGAAACCGCGGTCACCGTCGCGCTCGACATCACCGTACTCGCGTTCCTCACCGGGTTCCTCTACTGGTGCCTGATCATCGCGCCGGGCATGAATCCCGACCACACCGCGCTTGCCGTGCGCACGCTCGCGACGATTGGCCCGCTGGTGCGGCTCGCCGCCGTCACCGGGCTGCTCGCCGCAGCCTACTCCGCACGCCGTACGCGATGGGCGGTCGTCTATCAGCGACTCGCGATCGGATTTGGCCTCGCCTTCGTCGTGCTGATCGTGATGTCGCTGTCGGCGGTTCGCGGCGACTACCAGACCGGCTCGCAAGCCGACATCGGATGGATGCTGCCGTTCTTCTTCGCCGCATGGGCGGCGGCGACGGCGCCGGCATCGGTGGCGGCGCCGCGCAGCGTGGCCGTGCTGCAGACGCCGTGTTCGTCGCCGATGCTGCTGTTCGCGGCGCTCACCGCGGTGCCCATCGTCGGCTACGGATCGAGCGCGGTGATGCCGGTCGGCGACGGCGTCGCGCGCCTGCGCGAGATCGCCACCGCCTTCACGCTCGTCTGCGGCGTGGGCCTCGTCATGGTGCGGCTGCGGGTTGAACGGCTGTCGGCGGCCCGCGCCTACGAACGCGTCCGGCTGCTCGCGACGGCCTGCGAACAGGCCGGCGAACTCGTCGCCGTCGTGCAGTGCGAACACGAAAACGTGATGGTCTACGCCAACGAGGCGTTCTGCCAGGCGACCGGCTACACCTGCGACGAACTGCTGAAACTGCCGCCGGAAACGCTCGTCGCCGAAGCCTCCACGAACGCGATCGCCGGGTTCAACGAGAGCATCCGTGCGCGGAAAGTGACCCGCGTCACAGTCACCCTCGCGCGCAAGGACGGTTCGACGTTCGAGGCCGCCTGCGTCGCCGCGCCAATTGTCGACGCCGCGGGCCGCGTCACCCATTTCGTCGTCGTCATTCGCGATATCACCGAGGAGTTGCGGTTGCGCGAACAGCTCGTGCGCAGCGAGCGGCTCGCGGCGATCGGCGAATTTCTGTCCGGGGTCACGGTCGAACTGAACAATCCGCTGCAGTCGATCATCGGCACGCTCGAAGTGGTGCTTGGCGGCGCGCTCGAGCCCTCGGTCCGTGCCGACATCGAGCGGACGCGGTTCGACGCCGGCCGCGCCGCGCGCATTGTCCGTAACCTGCTCGCCTTCGTGAAGCAGGCGCCGAACGAACGCGTGCTGATCGATCTCAACGAAACCATGCAGGCGACGATGCGGGTGCGCGCGTACGAGCTGCAGCTGACCGGAATCGAGGTGACGCACGACTATGCGTCGGTCCTGCCGCTGGTCCTCGCGAACCGCGACGAAATTCAGCAGGTCCTGCTCAACCTGGTGATCAACGGGCAGCAGGCGATGGCCGACGTCGAGGGTCCGCGCATCCTCTCGATCCGTACGCACATCCTCGGCAGCGACGCCTGCGTGGATGTGTGCGATACCGGGCCAGGGGTGCCGGCGGTGATCGCCGGAAAGATCTTCGAACCGTTCTTCACGACGAAAGGCGCGAACGTCGCGAGCGGCCTGGGGCTCTCGTTGTCGCTCGGCATCGCGACCGCGCACCGCGGCCGGCTGGAGCTCGTGCCGACGACAGCCGGCAGCTGCTTCCGCTTGACGCTGCCCGGCGCCGGGTTCCCTGGGCCGGCCTCATATTCCAGTTCGACTCCGCCTGCACCAACCGGCGTCGGCGGGTAAAAAGACGTGAGCCGACCCTATAATCGGCAGCGGTGAAGTCGTTCGAACCCACCGCGGCGAAGCCGATCTGGACGAGCGACGACTCGAAGGTTGTCGTCGGCGACTCGTTGGCGTTCATGGAAACGCTCGCGCCCGACTCGATCGATTGCATCTGGACCGATCCTCCATACCTGCTGTCGAACGACGGCATCACCTGCGTCGCCGGCCGGATGGTCAAGGTCAACAAAGGCGAATGGGACCGAAGTCGTGGCGTCGACCTCGACCACGAGTTCAATCGTACATGGCTCGCCGCGTGCCATCGGATCCTGAAGCCGTCCGGCGCGATTTGGGTAAGCGGTACGACGCACGTCTATCTCAGCGTCGGTATGGCGATGCAGCAGATCGGGTTCCGGATCCTGAACGACATCGTGTGGGAGAAGCCGGCGCCGCCGCCGAATCTTGGCTGCCGCTGCTTCACACACTCGACGGAAATGCTGCTCTGGGCCACGAAGGCGCGGAAGGGCACCAGGGATCGCCACAAGTTCAACTACGAAGCCATGAAGGCCGAGAACAGTGGCAAGCAGATGAAAAACGTGTGGAGATTCGCGACGCCGTCGGCGGCTGAAAAGACCCACGGCAAGCATCCAACGCAGAAGCCGGTTGCGCTGATTGCACGGTGCTTGCGCGCGACCACCGACCCGGGCGATCTCGTCTTCGACCCGTTCGCCGGGTCCGGTTCAGCCGGGGTCGCCGCTGTGAAGCTGGGCCGGCGTTTCATCGGATGCGAACAAGACCGCAAATACGCTTCGGTGGCGGCCCGCAGGATAAATGAGGTCGTCGCTGGCGACACCCCCGTCGAAGATCCGGACTTGTGCGCGACGCCTTAGCCTGCCCGTTGAATCCGGCCGCAATCTGACAAGGGTGGTTCTAACCCGACCAACCTTCTAGAATGTACGGTTTATGCCGTCCGTCGACGTCGTCATCCTGAGTGCGGCCCGTACGCCGATCGGCCGCTACGGCGGATCCTTCAAGGACATCCATCCGGCAGAGCTCGGCGCGGTGGCGGCGCGCGCCGCGATCGAACGCGCGGCGCTGACGCCGGACGCGATCGACGAAGTCCTGATCGGCCACGGACGGCAGGCGGGATCCGGCCCGAACCCGGCGCGGCAGGTCGGTCACCGCGCCGGCATCCCGCACAGCGCCCCGGCGCAGACGATCAACAAGGCGTGTGCGTCGGGGCTCCAGGCGATTGTCTCGGGCGCGCAATCGATCGCGCTCGGCGAATCGTCGATCGTGCTTGCTGGCGGCATCGAGTCGATGAGCCGCATGCCGTATCTCATCGACGCGGTCGATGCGCGCTGGGGCCATCGGATGGGCAACTTCACACTCGTCGACGCGATGTATCGCGACGGGTTTCAATGCCCGCTCTCGAACATGATCATGGGCGAGACCGCGGAATTGCTGGCGCGGCAGTCCGGCATCACGCGCGATGCCTCGGACTGCTTCGCGCTCGACAGCCAGCGCAAAGCGAAAGCGGCGATCGACGGCGGCCACTTCGCGGCCGAGATCGCGCCGGTAGCCGTCGCCATCAAGGGCCAGGCGACGACGATCGATCGCGATGAGCATCCGCGCGGCGACACGACCATCGAGAGCCTCCGCAAGCTGCCGCCGGTGTTTGGCGAGGTCGAAGGACAGCCCGGCATCATCACTGCTGCCTCTTCGTCAGGAATCACAGACGGCGGGGCAGCGGTCGTCCTCGCGTCGGCGGCGGCGGCGCGCGAGCGCGGGCTGAAACCGCGCGCCCGCATTCTCGGGTGGGCGAGCGCCGGCGTTGATCCACGGCTCATGGGGATCGGTCCGGTGCCCGCGATCCAGAAGCTTCGCGAGCGGACTGGCCTGACGATCGACGATTTCGATCTGGTCGAATTGAACGAAGCGTTCGCAGCGCAGGTGCTGGCGGTGGTGAAAGAGGTGCCGATCTCGAGCGATCGGCTCAACGTGAACGGCGGCGCGATCGCGCTCGGCCACCCGATCGGGTGCACCGGCGCGCGGATTGTCGTGACGTTGCTTCACGAGCTCGAGCGGCGCGGCGCAACCCGCGGGCTGGCGACGCTGTGCGTCAGCGGAGGCATGGGCATGGCCCTCGCGATCGAACGATGCGGATAGCGGTGATTCCCGGAGACGGCATCGGCGTCGAGACGACCGCTGAAGCCGTCAAGGTGCTGCGGACTGTCGCCGACGTCTACGGGCGTACGATCGAGCTGGAGATGCTGCCGTGGAGCGCCGAGCATTTCCTGAAGACCGGCGTCACGATTCCCGCCAACGGCTACGCGATGCTGCGCGAATTCGACAGTATCTTCATCGGCGCGCTCGGCGACCCTCGGGTTCCCGACAATCGCCACGCCCGCGACATCCTGCTCGGTACGCGCTTCGAGCTCGATCTCTACGTCAACTACCGGCCCGTCAAGCTGCTCGATGCCCGGCTCTGTCCGCTGAAAGATCGAACGCCCGCCGACGTCGACTTCGTCGTGCTGCGCGAGAACACCGAAGGGCTGTATGTGGGCGTCGGCGGCCGCTTCAAGGCGGGCACCGAGGACGAAGTCGCGATCCAGGAAGAGGTCAATACCTACAAGGGCGTGCATCGCATCATTCAGCACGCGTTCGAGTTCGCCAGGGCGACCGGACGGCGGCGCGTCTGCATGGCCGACAAGAGCAACGCGATGACGCAGGGGCACGCGCTCTGGCAGCGCGTCTTCCGCGAGCTCGCGCCGCGCTATCCGGGCATCGAGCCGCGCCACCTGTACATCGACGCGCTCGTGCTGTTCATGGTGCAGAACCCGGCGCAGTTCGACGTCATCGTCACCAACAACCTGTTCGGCGACATCATTACCGACCTCGGCGCGGCGCTGCAGGGCGGACTCGGGCTCGCCGCCTCCGGCAATCTGCATCCGGGCAAGACGTCGATGTTCGAACCGGTGCATGGCTCGGCGCCGCCGCTCGCCGGCAAGAACGTCGCGAACCCGATGGGCGCGATACTGTCGGCATCGCTGATGCTCGACTACCTCGGGTGGCACCAGGAAGCCGCCGCGATCGACGCCGCGGTGCAGGACGCGGTCACCAACAACCGCGGCACGCAGGAAATCGGCGGCTCACTCGGTACGCGCGAGACCGGCGACTACATCGCCGCGCGAATCAGGGCGGCGGAAACCGCACGCAGGGAAGAGGAAGCGCGGCAGCGTGACGAGGAGGATCGGCGCCGCGAGGAAGAACAACGGCGCCGGCAGGAGGAGGAACGCGAAGAGGCGCGGCGGCGCGAAGAAGCCGAGGCGCGGGCCGAACTGCCGGCGCCGGACGCGATTCGCACCGCGCCGGACGTGGCACCGGTCGAGCCGCGAACCGAACAATCAGTGGGCACCCTCGAGCCGCACATAGAGCACGGACAGAACGATCATGACCAAACCTGACGTCTTCATCGTCGGCGGCGCGCGCACGCCGATGACCGAGTATGTCGGTGCACTCAAGGACATCTCGGCGATCGAACTCGGGGCCATCGCGTCGCGAGGCGCATTCGAGCGCACCGGCATCAAGCCCGAGTGGATCGACCACGCGGTGTTCGGCAACGTCCTCCAGACCAGCGCCGACGCGATCTACGGCGCGCGCCATGTCGCGTTGAAGGCCGGCGTGCCCGTCGACGTGCCGGCGCTCACCGTCAACCGGCTGTGCGGATCGGGAATCCAGGCGGCCGTGAGCGGCGCGCAGATGATTCAACTTGGCGAAGCGACGCTCGTCCTGACCGGTGGAATCGAGAGTATGAGCCAGGCGCCGCATGTGATCCGCGGACTGCGCAGCGGCCTGAAGCTCGGGCAGGGCAAGCTCGAGGACTCGTTGTGGGAGGCGCTCGTCGACACCTACTGCGGCTGCCCGATGGCGATCACCGCCGAGAACTGCGCCGCGAAATACGGGATCACGCGCGACGCGCAGGATTGCTACGCGCTGCGCAGCCAGCAGCTCGCCGACCGGGCGTCGCACGACGGCCGCTTCGTCGAGGAAATCGTGCCGGTCGAGATCAAGACCCGCAAAGGCATTCAGGTGATCGACCGCGACGACCACCTGCGGCCGGAGACGACGATGGAGGTGCTGGCGAAGCTGCCGCCGGCATTCAAGAAGGACGGCACCGTCACCGCCGGCAACGCCAGCGGCATTGTCGACGGCGGCGCTGCGCTGATCCTCGCGTCGCGGGAGGCAGTCGACCGGCATCAGCTGAAGCCGCTCGGTCGGCTGGTCGCATGGGCGTCGACCGGCGTCGACCCGACGCTGATGGGCATGGGTCCGGCGCCGGCGTCGCGCAAGGCGCTGGCGCAGGCGGGCCTATCGCTAGACGACATCGACCTCGTCGAAGTGAACGAGGCGTTCGCCGGCCAGTATCTCGCCGTCGAAAAAGAGCTAGGCCTCGCGCGCGACAAGGTGAACGTCAACGGCGGCGCGATTGCGCTCGGCCATCCGCTCGGCGCCAGCGGCACGCGGTTGCTCCTGACGGTGACGCTCGAACTGCGCCGTCGTGGACAGCAGCGCGGGCTCGCCACGGCGTGCATCGGCGGCGGCCAGGGCATTGCCGCTGTTGTAGAGACGGTTAATTAGGAATTAGGGAATTAAGAATTAAAGAATTCGTACAAGGACTCGACGATGGCGATCCGCTCGGTCGGCGTGCTTGGTTGTGGATTGATGGGGGCGGGCATTGCGCAAGTGTGCGCGGCGGCGGGGTACAAGACCGTCGTCCGGGAAGTGGACGACATCCTGCTGAACAAGGGCCTCGGACGGATCAAAAAGTTTCTCGAGGACGGCGTCGCCAAAGGGAAGGTCACGACCGACGCACGCGACACGACGCTCGGCAAGCTGTCGGGCACGACGACGTTCGAGGCGCTCGAGGACTGCGACCTGATCATCGAGGCGATCGTCGAGAACCTGGAGCAGAAGCAGGACACTTACGCGTCGCTCGAGCCGGTTGTCTCGGAGCGGACCATCTTCGTCTCGAACACGTCGTCGCTGTGCATCACCGAACTCGCCGCGGCGACCAGGCGGCCGGACCGCTTCGGCGGCCTGCATTTCTTCAACCCGGTGCCGCTGATGAAACTTGTCGAGGTGATCCGCGCGCTGACGACGAGCGATGAGACCTATCGCACGCTGTTCGATTTCGCCGAGTCGCTCGGCAAAGAGCCGATCACCGCACCCGATCGTCCCGGCTTCATCGTCAACCGGCTGCTGGTCCCGTACCTGCTCGACGCGATCCGCGCCTACGAGCACGGCCTCGGGACGCTCGAGGACATCGACAAGGGGATGAAGCTCGGATGCGGCTACCCGATGGGGCCGTTCACCCTGCTCGATTTCGTCGGCCTCGACACCACCTACTACATTGCCAACATCATGTTCGAAGAATTCCGCGAGCCAGCCTACGCGCCGCCGCCGCTGCTCAAGCGGATGGTGCTGGCTGGCTATCTTGGTCGGAAGTCGGGCCGCGGGTTCTACACCTACGCGTCATGACGAATGAACGGTCTGGCTAAAGCCAGACACTACCGGAACGACGGTCTGGCTGAAGCCAGACACTACCGCAGCATCTTGGCGATCAGGCATCGGTAGTGTCCGCCTTCAGGCGGACCGTGGACGTCAATTCTTGATCGTCGGGAGGAGCGCCCGCGCTTTCGTCTTGAACTCCTGATCCTCTGGCGTCCAGTCAGGATTGAGCGGCGCGTCGAGCACCTTCTGCAACTCTGCTCGCGCGTCGCCTTTGCGGCCGGCGTCGAGCAGCACCTCTGCCAGGAAGAAGTGCGACGCGGTGCTGTTCGGGTTGTACTTGAGCGACGCGCGCAGGTGTGCTTCCGCCTCTTTGTGGCTGCCGCCGAACAGGCCCGGAACTTTGAAATACCAGCGTCCCAGCGCACGGTCGGCGGAGCCGTCCTGAAAGGCGGGATCGATGCGCAGCACCGTCTCGAGCGCCTCCTTGATCGGTTTGCGGTACTTCAAACCTTGCCGCAGGCCGAACGACTCGGCGAGCGCTCCCATGTTCGCCGCCAGCCAGAAATGCCCTTCCGGCCGATTCGGCTGGAGCGCGATCGCTTGCCGCGCCGCCTCAATCCCGGCGTCGAGAATGGTGCGCCGCTCGCGCTCGTCGGCGTGGCCGCCGAGCCAGTAGTCGGCGCGTGCCAGCTTCGACGCCGCCTCGAAGTTGCGCGCGTCGGCGGCGAGCGCCTGGTGCCAGAGGTCCGCGGCGCGCCGCGCGCTGGCCAGGTTGGTGCGGTCCGCGTACAGGCGGTCGGCCTCGCCGGGCGTCTGGCCAATCAACGCGGCGATATAAAATAGGAGAATGCAGGAAGCAATACGGGCGATTCTGCGCGAGCTCGGCGAGGATCCGATTCGGGAAGGGCTGGTCGACACGCCGAAGCGGGTCGAGAAGGCGTACCGGTTTCTCACCAGCGGTTACCAGGCGAACATCGATCAGGTGCTGAACAACGCGCTGTTCACGGTCGATTATAGCGAGATGGTGATCGTCAAGGACATCGACTTCTACAGCCTGTGCGAACACCACCTGCTGCCGTTCTTCGGCAAGTGCCACGTCGCCTACATCCCGAGCACCAAGGTGATCGGCTTGAGCAAGATCCCGCGCGTCGTCGACGTCTTCGCGCGGCGGCTGCAGGTGCAGGAGCGGCTCACCAATCAGATCGCCGACACGATCCGCGACAAGATCGCGCCGCTCGGCGTCGCCGTGGTGATGGAAGCGACGCACCTGTGCATGTCGATGCGCGGCGTCGAGAAGCAGAATTCGTTCTGCGTGACGAGCGCGATGCAGGGGGCGTTTCGCGACAATTCGCGGACGCGGATGGAGTTCCTCGAGTTGATCAAGCTGCGCAGCGCCACTCCGGGCCTGCGCGAGAGCACGCCCGCGAGCCTCGCCTGCGTCGCGGATGACTAGGGCGGGCGGGTCTGCCGGGTCGGGCAGGTCAGGCAGGCCGGATCGTGGTGAGTTCAACCACTTAGACGAGGCGATGCGAACCGCCGGATGATCAGCTTTCCGACCCGCCAGACCTGCCTGACCGCCTGACCCGCCTGACCTGATGATCCCGGCGCTGATCTTCATTGCCACCTACGCGGTCGTTGCAGTCGGCCGCGTACCGGGAACGCGCATCACTCGAACTGGCGCAGCGCTGATTGGCGCGGCGCTGATGATCGGCACCGGCGCCATCGCGCCGCGTGACGCCTTCGCGTCGATCGATTGGCACACCATCGGCCTGCTGGTGGCAATGATGGCTGTCGTCGCGCCGCTGCAGGTCGCCGGTGTCTTCTCACGCGTGGTCGTCCGGGTGGGCCGCCGCGTCCACCATCCGGCAGCGCTGCTCGCGGCGGTGGTGGCGACGAGCGGGCTCCTCTCGGCGCTCTTCGTCAACGACACCATCTGTGTCGCGTTCACGCCGCTGGTGCTCGATCTCGCTGCGGCGCGCCGCCACGATCCGGTGCCGTATCTCCTGGCGCTCGCCACTGCGTCGAACATCGGCAGCACGGCGACGATCATCGGCAACCCGCAGAACATGCTGATCGGCAGCGTGTCGGGTGTCGGTATCTGGCGCTTCACGGGTGCGCTGGCGCCGGTCGCCGTTGTCGGCCTCGCGCTCGACGCGGCGATCCTGTGGCTGCTGTTCCGCCGCGAGCTGACGCCCCGGGCGTCCGATGGGGCAGTGATCGACAAACGTGCCGGCGATCGCGCGCGCGCCGGTTTCACGATCGCGACGCTCGTCCGCGCGATCGACTGGCGGCTGCTGGCGCTCTTCATCGGCCTGTTTGTCGTCGTCGGCGCGGCCGAACGGGCGGAGATCGACAAGCGGCTGTTCGCCGCGCTCGCGCCGCTCGGCGTTCGCACCATTGCCGGCCTGTCCGCGACGGCCGCAGCGCTGTCGAATGTCGTCAGCAACGTGCCGGCGGTGATGCTGTTCACGCCGGTGGTGCCGCGCTTACCCGAGCCGTCGCGCGCATGGCTCGCGCTCGCGATGTCGAGCACCCTCGCCGGCAACCTGACGATCCTCGGATCGATTGCGAACCTGATTGTCGTCGAGAGCGCGCGACGACGAGGAGTGACGGTGAGCGCCGGCGCCTACGCGCGCGCCGGCGTACCGATTACGCTCGCCACGATCGCCTTCGGAGTCTGGTGGCTCTCATAGGCCGGGTGGGCCTGGTAGGCCGGGTGGGTCGGGCAGGTCAGGCGGGTCTGGCGGG
>Ga0075425_100002151_pt1 | contig 19574 bp, 16 predicted proteins | sample SoiMethybrSBSTD4_FD_75300 | JGI IMG/M metagenome (GOLD analysis project Ga0075425, IMG submission 75300) | Bulk soil microbial communities from a Populus tree surrounding site in Tennessee, USA - Soil MetaG P. TD hybrid SBSTD4 | ecosystem: Environmental > Terrestrial > Soil > Tree plantation... | reverse complement strand
GAGCCGACCGGATGCGTCGTGATCTCGAGGTCGTGAATGTGGCGGTCCCAGTAGTCGCGGACCGCCTCCGGCGTCGCCACGCCAGAACTATAACAGCAGCGGAAAACTGATACGGTTATGGCCCAGATGACGCGCGACCTCGATCAGGTGACCGGCCGCACGTTCGACGTGCTGGTCGTCGGCGGCGGCATCTACGGCCTGGCGATCGCGTACGACGCGGCGCAGCGCGGGTTGTCGGTGGCGCTCGTCGAGCGCCACGACTTCGGCAGCGGCAGCACCTTCAATCATCTGCGGACGATTCATGGCGGTCTTCGCTATCTGCAGTCGCTCGACGTCGCGCGCGCCCGCGAGTCGGTCCGCGAGCGGCGCACGGTGGCGCGGATCGCGCCGCACGCGGTGCGGCCGGTGCCGTTCGCCGTGCCGCTCTATCGATCGCTGATCCGAAATAAATGGGTGATGCGCGCCGGCTTTCTCCTGGATCGCGTGGTTGCCGGCGGCCGCAACCGCGGCGTCGCCCCGTCGCAGCATTTGCGCGCGGGGCGGGTCTTTGGTCGGAGCAGCGCGATCCAGCAGTTCCCTGGCCTGCGCCGGCAGGGCCTCACCGGCGCCGCCGTCTACTACGACTACGTCACGACTGAATCCGATCGGCTGACCTTTTCCTACGCGATTGCCGCCGCCGAGCACGGCGCGATCCTCCTGAACTACGTCGAGGCGGTTGCCCCGCTGGTCGAGCACGGCCGCGTCATCGGCGTGAAGGCGCGCGACGTGCTCGGGACCACTGCCCTCGACATCGCGGCGCGGGTCACCGTGAATGCGACCGGCGCGCGCGTCGATCGGCTGCTGCAACCGCTCGGCCTCGCCACCGGGATCCCGATGCTGAAGGCGATGAACCTGGTGACGCGCCGCGATGCCGGCGACGAAGCGCTGGGCGGGCGCTCGGCGTCGGGACGTTATCTCTTTCTTGTGCCGTGGCGCGAGCGCGCGCTGTTCGGGACCTGGGAGTCGGCAACGGCGTCCGACCCCGACGACACGTCGATCGCCGAACGCGACGTCGCGGGCTTCATCGCCGAGTTGAACCAGGCGTTCCCGGCGCTGGATTTGACGCTCGCGGACATCACGCTCGTCCATCGCGGGCTGGTGCCGGCGAAGGTCAAAGGCGGCGGTGTCGCGCTCGAAGGGCACGAGCAGGTCCGCGATCACGCGGCGCAGGGCACTGACGGGATCCTGACGGTGGCCGGCACGAAGTTCACGACCGCGCGCGGCGTCGCCGAGCGCGTGACCGACACGCTGCTCTCGAAACTGCAGCGGCCGGCCGTGACGTGCCGAACGGCGGCGATGCCGCTGCCAGGCGGCAGCATCCGCGACGTCGGCCTGGCGATCGCGGACGCGCGACGCGAGCACGATGAGGGGTTGCCGTCGGACACCATCCCGCACCTGATTGCCGCGTACGGATCGCGGTTTCGGGACGTGCTCGATCTCGCCGCCGATCGTCCCGACTGGCGGACGCGCATCGCGGCCGATTCGCCGGTAATCGGCGCGGAACTCGTGCTGGCGGCGCGGAGAGAGATGGCGCCGACGCTCGCCGACATCGTGATCCGGCGGACGCCGCTCGGCGCGCTCGGCTACCCGGGCGACGAGCCGCTCGCCCGCGCCGCCGCGATCGTCGGCGCGGAACGCCGATGGTCCGAGCAGAAACGCCAGGAAGAAATTGCCGCGGTGCGCGCGTTCTATGGCACCGCCGTGGCGACGTAGCTTCGCAGAGCGTCGCCTGTCGGGGCTTGGGGCTCGGGGCTGGCTGAGCACAGTGGGGGCTGGGGGCAGGGGGCTGGCTGAGCACAGTCGGGGCTGGGGGCTCGGGGCTAGCTGATCACGGTCCGGCTAAAGCCGGACACTAGGGGTGCGGCTAGCCCCCAGCCCCAACTCCATTCAGCAAGCCCCCAGCCCCCAGCCCCGACTGCGACAGTCGCAAAGCGCTACGGCACCGTGAACGCGTTGAACACGTAGGTAAAGCCCGCCGTAAATCCGACCGTCGGATCGATCGACGTCGCGCCGAAGAACAGCGCCGTGTCGACGCGGAGCGGCCCTCGCGTATAGCGGCCCCCGACCTTGATCACGCTGCGGCTCTCAGTTCCTGGAAACGCGCCGTCGCTGCGCGTCGAAAAACGGCCGTTCACTTCGCCCACCACCTCGGTGGCCTGCGTCACCGCGCGTGCGAAGGACAGGCCATACAGGAAGACGTCGTTCTGCCCCACGCCCGACGTCGGGTTGGTGAGGATCCCGGCGCCCGCGTTGACCACGATGCGAATCGACTGCACCGTCTTGCCGACGAGCACCGAGCCGGAGAAATCGGTGGTGTCGAGATCGATCCCCTTTTCGTTCGACGCGTTGGGCAGCTTGGTCGCGAACCGCAGGCCGATCGCCGGGTGTCCCGGTCCCTCGCCCCACAGGCGAATCTTCGTCGCCACCACCGCGTTCGACACGTCGTGGGTGTCCTCGCCGGTCACGGTCAGCAGCGAAGCGAGCGGTGCGTTCGGATTGCGAGCGTTGATGCTCAGATGGTTGTAGATCCCGCCGTCGATCTGGAATTCGGCGATTGAGCTGAGGCCGACGCTGATGCCGATCGTCGGTAACGTGAAGAGGTTGCCCTTGAGGCCGGAGGCCGGATTCTGATAGTCGTGCGCGAGATCCACACCGCCCTCGAGCAGGATCCTGCCGCCCCCGATTGGCTCCGGATCTTCCGTGACCAGCGGACGCTGCTGCGCGAACGCCGCCGGCGCACACGCGAGGACGGCGGCAACGGCAATAGTCAGAATGATCGGACGAACCAGCAAGGCACGAACGGATCGCACGCGACACCTCGTCAGAAACGCTTTCGACTGTCGAGCAGGATCGTCACTGGCCCGTCGTTCACCAGCGCAACCTGCATCATGGCTTGAAATTCGCCGGTGGCGACCGGCAGGCCGTGCGCCTCGATCTCCCGCACCACCTGTTCGTAGAGCGGCCGCGCGATCTGTGGCGGTGCGGCGGCGTCGAACGACGGCCGGCGGCCTTTGCGGCAGTCGGCGGCCAGCGTGAACTGCGAGACCACCAGCACCGCGCCGCCGACGTCGTGGACCGAACGATTCATGTGATGCTCCGCGTCTTCGAACACGCGGAGCTCGCTGATCTTGCCGGCGATGTATTCGACGTCGGCCACGCTGTCGTCCTTCTCGACACCGATCAACGCCAGAAGGCCGTGCGCGATTTCACCGACCACGCGATCGGCAACGGTGACCGACGCGGACGACACGCGTTGGACGACGGCGCGCATCGGATCACGGTCCGGCCGCCGTCGCGCGCAACGCGGCCGGCGGATTCAGGCGCGTGTCGAGCAGGTGCCGCGGCGCGACATTACCGAGCGCCTTGATCATCGACTGCTTCACGCCAGGATGCTCGCGTTCCAGGTCCATGAGCAGCCGCTTCGCCCGCTGCCGCTGCAGGCCGAGGTCGCCGCACGCCGGGCAGCAGCACCCGATGATCGGCAGCTCGCATTCCTTCGTATAGGCGCGCGCCTCGTCTTCGCCGACCAGCACCAGCGGCCGGATCACCACGTGCGCGCCGTCGTCGGACACGAGCTTCGCCGGCATCGCCTTCAACGCGCCGGCGAAGAATAAATTGAGGAGCAGCGTCTCGATGAAGTCGTCGGCGTGGTGGCCGAGCGCGATCTTCGTGGCGCCTTCTTCTTTCGCAATCCGATAGAGGACGCCGCGGCGCAGCCGCGCGCACAGCGAGCACGGCGTCGCGCCGTCGTCGAGGAGGTCTTCGATCGTTTCGCCGATGCCGGTGTGCTCGATCCGGTATTCCCAGCCGCGAGCCTTGCACGTGCTGGCGATCAGCTCGTGCTTGTACTCCTTGTACCCCGAGTCGACGTTGACGGCGACGAGCGAGAAGGCGATCGGCGCGCGCTGGCGCAGGACATCGAGCAGCTGCAGCAGCGCCCAGCTGTCCTTGCCGCCCGACAACCCGACCATGACGCGGTCGCCGTCCTCGAGCATCGAGTAATCGACGATCGCCTTCGTCGTTTTCCTGGCGAGCCTCGCCTCGAGCTCGCTGCGATAGGCCATGGCTGATTGTACCGATTGTTGGCGGGGTCTTTCAGCGCACCCCGACGACCCGAGCCGGGATGCCGACGGCTATTGCGGACGCCGGAACCGATTCGCGCACGACGGCACCGGCGCCGATCACTGCCCCGTCGCCGACGGTAATACCGTCGAGAATTTTCGCGCCGGCGCCCACCCACACGCCGTCGCCGATCGCCACGCCGGCCGACGTCCGCGATTGATCGAGAACCGACTTCGCCGGATCGGAGAAATCGTGATCGCCGCCGATCACGTAGCTGTAAGCGGCCATCAGCACGCGTTTGCCGACAGTGACGCGGCTCGCCGAGAAAATCTCGCAGTTGAAGCCGATGTTCGTTCCATCGGCGAGCTCGATGTCGCCGTCCTTGCACGACAGAATCGAGTTGCGGCCGATGAACACGCCGTCCCCGATCCGGATCCCGCGATTGGTCTCGCCCTTCGCGTCGACCAGGCAGTTGTCGTCGACGACGACGTTGCTGCCGATGTGAATCTTGTGCGGGTGCCGCAGCACCACGTGCTGCCCGAAGACGACATTGCGTCCGCACGATCCGAGCAGCAGCGGGTACAGCAGCTTCCGCATCGCGAGGCCGAGCGCGCCCGGCCACGACTGCGCGAACATCACGACGAGCTCGTACTTCAGCAGCGCGCCGAGGCCAGGACGCCCGACGACGAGCGACGCGTACTTGTCGCGGCTCGAGGTCCCCGGGGCGAAGAGTTGATCCTGGGCGCGCGCGATCGGTTGCCGCTCGCCTGCCGCCTTCGCGCGGCGCGCTTCGGCGCCCGGGGAAAGGCTCGGATCCTCGACGCGCCTCTCGTCAGAGCCAGCCATGGTCGCGATACCAGGCGAGTGTACGCCGGATTCCCTCGCGCAGGCTGACGCGCGGGGCGAAACCGATTTCGGTCCGGGCGCGCGTGATGTCGAACGCGCGGCTCTTGGTGAAAAAGTCGACGCGGCGGCGGTAGAGCGGCGGCTCGATGCCGAGCGGACGGCAGATCGCTTCGCACAGCGCTCCCGCCGTCCACACCGGCCACACCGGCAGATGCCGGCGCGGCGCCGCCACCCCGGCCTGCTCTGCCACGATCGCGACGAGTTCGTTCAGCGTCGTCACCTCGCCGCCGGCGAGGATGTAGGTGCGGTTCGCGGCCGCAGCGTGCGTGCCGCATAGCCGGAACCCCTCGACGAGGTCGTCGATGAAGGTCAGGTGATAAAAGATCTGGCCGGCGCCGAGTGTGAACCAGCGTTGCCGCGCGACGCCGCGAAACAACCGCAGCAAACGGCGATCGCCAGGGCCATAGATGCCGGTCGGCCGCACGATTGTCATCTCGATGCGGCTGCGCGACGCGGCATCGCGGGCCATCTGCTCGCCTTCGAGCTTAGTCCGTTGATAGATGTCGCCAGGACGGAGCGGCGCGTCTTCGTTCGCCGGCGGATGCTCGACGTCGCCGTGGACGCCGACCGTGCTGCAGTGGACGACGCGGCGGACGCCGTTGCGCGCCGCGGCCTCGACGAGCGCACGCACCGCATGGGCGTTGACGGCGCGATAGACCTCGTCGGCGAGACCGGCCTGACGATACAACGCCGCGATGTGATAGACGACGTCGACGCCTTCGGTGGCGCGGGCAAGCGCCGCGCCGTCGCGCAGATCACCGGTGACGAGGGTCACACCCGCGTCTTTCAGCGCGGAGAAGGTCTCCGCTCGGCTGAAAGGCTCGCGCTCCGATCGCCTGAAAGACTCGCGCTCCGACGTCCGCACCAGCGCGACCACCGAATCGCCCGCGGCGGCCAGCGATCGCGCGAGGTGGCCGCCCGTGAACCCGGTCGCGCCGGTGACTAGGGCGCGCACCGCTCAGCGACGACGGTGACCGGTGATCCGAGGCGCTTCAGCAGCCCGACGCGGTCGAGCAGATCCTCCGACCAGATCGTGAACTTGCGCGATCCGATGGCGCGGTGGAGCTGAATCGGCATGACGAACTGGCGATGAACCGACCGCACCTGGAAGTTCGACCGCCGCAGTGCCTGGCGGATGGCGCGGTCCGAGATCACGCGGTACGCCTCGGTCCGCGCCCCGAGCGTGTGGACGACCCGGCGCGATACCGATTCGAGGAGCGCGGCGCTCATTGCCGCCGGGTAGTCGAAAATCACCAGTCGCTCAGCGACGCGGCACAACTCCCCGAGGCAGCGGCGCCAGTCGGGCGCATGCATCAGCACGCGCAGGCAGATCGCGACGTCGAACTCCCGGTCCGTGAACTGCAATGCATGGGCGTCGCCGCGGACGAACTTGATTTTCAGGCGCTCTTCCGCGGCGCGCTGCCTCGCGACCTCGAGCATCTGCTCCGACGCATCGACGGCGGTGACGCGGGCGCCGCCGCGCGCCATCAGGATCGCGGCGCGGCCGGCGCCGGTTCCGACGTCCACAATCGATCGATCCTGGATCCGGCCCACCATGTTCGCCAGGACGCGCGCCTGCGATTTCGCGACGTACTCACCGATCGGGCCGCCGAAGCGGCGGTTCTCGAACGACCGCGCCATCGCGGGATCGGCGTACGCGGCGTAGCTGTAATGCTCCTTCGAGCGGCCGGCGCGCGTCACGCGAGGTCCTTCACGACGGCGCCGGGCGGCGCGCCCTCGAGCGCGGCGCACGCCTCGCGCGTGCGGTCCAGATACGCCTGGTAGCTGTACTTCGTTTCGGCGAGGTGCCGCGCGTTGAGGCCGACCGCGTCAGCCCGAGCACGGTCGCCGAGCGCGGCCAGAATGCCGGCAGCGAATTCGTCCGCGGTTGCAGCGGTGAGGAACGCAGTGTTGTCGCTGAGCACCTGCGTGTGGGTCAACAGGCGCGTCGCGACGATCGGCTTTCCCGACCGCAAGTACTGGTAGATCTTCAGCGGCGTGTTGGTGCCGCGCGATCGCGGCGACACCAGCGCGTCCGCCGCGGCGAGGTAGGCGGGGATTTCCGACGCCGGCCGTTCGCCGGCGAAGATCGTGACCCCCGCGATGGCGGCGGCACGCGCCTGGTCCATGGCGCGCGCGATCTGATCGGCGTCGCCGCCGGCGAGGACGAGACGTGCGTCGGGCCGGGCGCGATGGACCACCGCCATCGCCGCGAACAGCAGGTCGAGCCCTTGGTACGCCTCGAACGTGCCGGTGTAGAGCACCAGCGGGGTGGAGGCGGGGATGCCCAGCGTGCGGCGGACTTCGGCGGCGTGCGCCGCCGTCGCAACGTCTTCGGCCGATCCGGGCGCGTTCTCGATGAGCACGGTCCGCGCCTGCGGTTCGATCGCGCGAACGGTGTCCTCGAGCGACGGGCAGATCACGATCACCACGCGCGAGCGGCGGATCATGAAGCGCTCGATCGCGAGGAAGACGCGACGGATCAGCTGCGATCGGCTGAACGCGAAATTGGTGAGCTGCTGCGGCAAGCTCGAGTGCATGTCGTAGAGGTGGGGTACTCGAAGCAGCGTCGCCAGCGCCGCACCGATCACGCCGCCCTCTTCGTGCGAGTGGATCGCGTCGTAGCGGCCGATCGCCGCCCGCTTGATCGCCGTCACCGCGAGCAACGCGTCCAGCGGAATCTTCGCCAGCGACGGCCCGATCTTGACGCGGCGCACGAGCGGCGGCCGCAGGCTGCGGAAGACGCGGAGGCCCGGCAGTGCGACATCCTGTCCGAACGGATATGTAACGAGATCGACGTGATGGCCGAGCGCCGTGAGCGCGCGAATGCGGTGGAACTCGCTGAAAGGCGTGCCGCGCGGCTCGAAAAACGGCTCCGGCGCGATCATCAGAATGCGCACGGTTCGGGTGATTTTCTCACGGATTGATGCTACAGTGGCCGCTCCCCCGATTCGAGAGCATGGCCGCGGATCCAGCCGACTCGACCCACGCGCGCCGCTACATTCTTCTCGCGCTGAAAATCTCGGTCAGCATCGTCCTGCTGGTTCTGCTGTTCTCGAGGATCGACGTCGGCCGTCTGTGGGCGACCGCGCGGCTTGCCTCGGTGCCGTGGCTGCTCGTCGCCATGCTCATCTTCGCGATCAACGTGCTGGCGGCGGTGTGGCGCTGGAGTCTGCTGCTGCATGCGCAGCAGGTGCGGCTGCCGCATCGGCTGCTGCTGGGCTCGTTCATGGTTGCGGCGTTCTTCAACAATTTCCTCCCCAGCAACATCGGCGGCGACGTGATCCGGATCGGCGATACCGCGCGCGCCGCCGGGTCGAAGACACTCGCGACGATGATCATCCTGGTCGACCGCGGCCTCGGCTTGATGGCGCTGGTGCTCGTTGCGGCGCTTGGCGCGACGGCCGGCGTCCGCATTCATCCGACCGCGGCCGCGCCCATCCTGCCGGTGTGGCTCTGGGTCGGCTTCCTGTTCGGCGCCGTCGCCTCGGCGCCGGCGGTGCTCGCCCCGGACGGGTTCGGCCGGTTGCTGCAGCCGCTGACGGTGTTCCACCCCGAGTGGGTGGGCGATCGGATCGACAAGCTCACCGGCGCGCTGGTGCGCTTCCGCTCGCAACCCGGCGCGCTCGTCGGCTGCTTCGGCGGCGCCGTGTTCGTGCAGGCGACGATGGTGGTGTTCTACTTCGCGGTCGGATATGCGCTGCACCTCGACGTCGCGCTCGCCGACCTGGCCGTCGTCGTACCGGTGTCGTTCGTCGTGCAGATGCTGCCCGTCTCGGTCAATGGCTTCGGCGTACGCGAAGCGACCTTCTCGTTCTATTTCAGCAAGATCGGCCACCCGATCGAGTCGGCGCTGCTCCTGTCGCTGGTCGCGCAGGCCTTGATCATGATGTTCTCGCTGATCGGCGCGGGCGTGTACGTGTACCGCAGTCATCGTCACACGCTTCCTGTTGCTGACTAGTTGACACATTAGAGCCCGAAGAACCGTTCGGGGTTCGGCGTTCGGCGTTCTCAGTTCTGGGGTTCCAGGGTTCTCGTTCCGGGTTCTCGGGTTCTAGGTTCTGGGGTTGCCGCGAGAACTAAAGTACTCGGAACAACCCAGAACCAAGAACGAGAACCAAGAACGAGAACCAAGAACGAGAACCAAGAACGAGAACCAAGAACGAGAACCAAGAACGCCGAACGCCGAACGCCGAACGGCTCTTGCCTTGACGTGTCGAGGGCACTCGCTACCGAGGACGCCAGGTCGTCGTTTCTGCGTCCGCGTACTGAGGCAGCAGCCGAACGTGCGCGCCGAGGAAGCGGCTGTCGCTGGAGTTCGCGGCGTCGAGGAACGGAATGAACCCCGCGGTGGTGCCGAAGGAGACCACGTACAGGTAACTCGTCGGGTTTTCGTCGCGGTGATACGGTACGCCGCGCGGCATCGTCAGCGTGAACCGGGCGGTTTCCGCCGGCTTCAGCGTCACCGACCGTGAGTCGGCGCCGGTCGAGACGCTGACGCGCCCGGGATCGCCGCCGTTCTGCAGCTCCACCGTCACCGCCGTGATCGTCTTCGACACGTAGCGTCCGCCGCCAAGATCCGCGACCGCGGCGCGCAGAATAACGTCGGCCCGCGATTTCCCTTTCAGCCAGAAGCCGTCCCCTTCGGGCGCGTAGGCCCCGTCGTCCGCGAAATACGCCAGCATCGGCGGATCGCCGGCAAGCGGCCGCCGCGACCTGTCGGCGTCGAACGCCATCGGCAGGTCGTTCAGCAGCGTCAGCTCGATCGGCAACGCGTGCAGCGGCCCGCTCTTGGTGTGGTCGCCAGGATGGAGCGACGCGTAAATCGGATTGAGGACAATCTGCGCGGTGAACAGCGACCCGAACGCAAGCGCGATCGCCGCCGGCGCCAGCCCGGCCAGCGGCGGCGTCAGGAAAAGGAACACCGGATAGAAGCTGAGGAAATATCGATTGCCGACCGGGCCGCCGCCGCCCGAATACGTGAACGGCGTCACGACCAGCAGCACGAGGGTCGCCACGGCGAGGCTGCCGGCGAGCAACCATTGCCATAGCCGGCGCGGACGCCTGGCGAGGAACAGTGCGACGCAGACGAGGCCGGGAAAGAAGTACGGCAGCAGCCCACAGAATCGGCCGGCCACGAAGTAGACGATGTTGTGCCCGAGGACGGTGAAGGTGTGCTGGTTGGCGAGCACGTCGCCAACCATCATCGAGCCGCGCTCGCGCACCGGGCCGATGTTCTCGAAGGTCTCGCGCTCGTTCGCGAATGGAAATCCGTCGCGGCCATAGAACGTCTTGCGATCGCCGGCCTGGTAGTTGAACTCGCCGGTAATCGCCGCGTTCGCGGCGAACAGCCCACCGGCGACGACGGCCCACACGATCGCGACACCGATGGCACGCGACCATTGCCGCCGATACAGCGCGAGCAGGACGAGCGGCACCATCAGGATCGCATGCGGCGGCTTCGAGAACGTCAGTACGCCGACGATCGCCGCCGCGGCGAGATCCGATCCAACTCCGGCGAGGAATCTTTTCGGGACACCTGCCCCATCGGACGCCGCCTCCTTGCGCGCCCACAGGAACACCGCGTAGAAGACGAGCGACACGTTGAAGAATTCCGGCGTCATCCAGACGAGGTACACGGGCGCGACGGATGCGACGAGAAAGACGAACGCGAATGCCGCCCCCGCAATCGGCTCGCTGCCGCGCGCCAGCAGAAACAGGTAGGCGAGATAGAGATCGAGCGCGAGCAGCAACGCATGGAAGACGAGGAAGCCGTGCGTCCCAAACAGCCACACGAACGGCGCCGCCGCGAGCGGATAGATGAACGACTTCGCGTAGTAGAGACGCGTCCGGATGGGATCCTCGAGCTTGACGCGGCGGACATACGGAAAGCGGTTCGACGAACGCCAGCGCGTCACCTTGCCGCGCTTCAGGAAGATCCCTTCCGGCCCGCCGCGGTACTCTTCCCACACACGCGTGAGATCCTTGCGCTCGAAGCTGAAATCGAAGTCGCTGGCAAGGCTCTTCGTGAGGCTGTAATACGTCGCTTCGTCCCCCTTGAATGCCTGCGTCTCGCGCGGAAGGTCGATCGTCGCGGCGAACGCGAGCAGGAGGAGGCCGAGGCCAATGGACGCGATTGCGCCTGGGGCGCGGGCCGCACGCGCGGCGCTGGTCACGCCGGCGCCTCGGAGGTGAGAAACGAGAGATCGGCGGCGAGGATCCCCTTACGCCTGGTCGCCCGCGATGTCTCGTGGAGAATCGTATAAAGCCTTTCCATCTTGCGGACGAAGACGCGAATGTCGTATTGTCGACCGGTGAGACGCGCCGCGGCCCCAAGCCGGGTGCGTTCCTCAGGGTGGTCGATGGCCCAGACGATCTTCTCGGCGAGCGCCGCGGGATCGCGCCGCGGCACGACGATGGCGTCGCGACCGGGGGTCAGAACATCCAGTAGTCCATCGGCGTCCGTCGCGACGATCGCTTTACCCATCGACAGCGCCTCGAACGCTGTCAGCGGCGTCCCTTCCCAGAGGGACGGAAAGACACTCAGGTCGAACGCCGAGACCGTCGCCGGCACATCGCGTCGGAAGCCGGTGAAGACAAAACGGTCTCCCAGACCGGATTGAGCGGCGAGCGACTCTAATTCGTCAAGGAGCGGTCCTTCTCCGACGAGAAAAAAGCGCGCCTGCGGTCGATCCCGCACGACGCGTGAGGCCGCTTCGATGAGAACGTTGTTGCCCTTCGACTCGTGGAGGCGGGTGACGGTGCCGATCGCGAACTCATCCGGACCAATGCCGAGCTCCGCGCGCGCCCGCGCGATCTCAACCGTACTCCGGTCTCGGCCGAACTCATCCAGCGGTACGCCGAGGTAGACGACTTTGACTTTCGAGGGCGACACCAGGCGCGCATTGATCACGAAGTCCGCGGTGCTTTTCGAGACCGCGAGCGCGATGTCGGTAAACGGTTCGAGGACGCGGTCCGCGACCTTCTGGAACCACGGCGTGTCGGTGAGGTTCGCATGCTCGTGAAGGATTACCGGAATGCCGCGCATCGCCGCTGCCATCCGGCCGAACGTCGTCGCGCCGTAGCCGTGCAAATGCAGCACGTCGATGTGCTTGCGGTCGATCACGTCGAGCAGCGCCGGGAGCGTCCGCGGGTCGAACTTCGTGCGATGCAGGTAGGTCACGTCCACGCCCTGCGCTTCGAGCGTCTCTTCCGACAGATCCTTTCGCCGCAGGCTGACGAGCGGGACGTTGAAGTGTTCGCGATCGAAGCGCGGGAGCATCCAGCTGAACAGGCGTTTGACGCCGTGCATCCGCGACCCCTCCCAGCCGAGGTGATCACAAACCTGCAACACGTTGAGTGCCTGTCGGGTCATTCGGCGCGGGCGGTGATTATAGCCTGGCGAAAGAACGTTGAATCTGCGCTAAAGCCGCCCAACCTTCCTGTCGATACACGTACTAGCACCCGCCCCCGAGGGTGCAGTTGTGCGCGCGCGCCTCGCTCGCGTCAGGGGCAACCATGAACAGAACACGATGCGGCATGTTGCTGGCGCTCGCTCCGCTGGTCGCGGTCACCGCGTGCACCGCTTCGAAAAGCTCGAATCCGCTCAGCCCTGAGGTCGCCGGCCCGATTCCGGGCGTGAACATCTCGGCGCCGAAGACGCTCGAACCGATCGCCAACTTCCAGATTCCAGTTGATCAACAACCGGTGACGCTGCTGGCGGAGAACGCCGCATCGAACGGCGTGCGCCCGCTCTCGTACGTGTTCGAGGTTTCAGCTGATTCCGGCTTCAGCAACGTCGTCTACAAGAGCCAGGGCGTGCCGTCGGGCGACGCCGGCAGGACGAGCGTCCGCCTTGTCGATCGCCTGGCGCCCGATCACAGCTATTTCTGGCGCGTGCACGCCGAGGACGGCGCCAATACGGGCCCGTTTTCGCCGACGGCAACCTTCGACATCTTCACGCCGATCGTCATCAACCCGCCGGATCTGCAGACGCCGGGAATCAACCAGACCAACGTCGGGCTCCGTCCGACATTCACGGTGAGGAACGCCACACACAGCGGTCCGGTCGGTCCGCTCCGCTACTTGTTCGAGCTGTCCGACAGCGCGTCGTTCGCGAACAAGGTGTTCCAGGACGTTCCGGAAGGTTCCGGTTCGACGAGCATTCCGATGCCGAGCGATCTCAGCTACTCCACCGTTTACTACTGGCACGCCCGCGCCTTCGACGCGAAGACGATTGGTCCGTGGTCCGAAACGCGCGGATTCCAGACGATGGCCCAGCCGGTCGAGGCACCGCCGCCGCCGGTAATTGGTGGAGGGAACTGGGAGGCCTGCGGGTCGACGCCCGGCCCCGAAATTTCGAAATGCGTCCACGACGCAATCAATCCCCCGCACACGGTCGCCGGGGCCTTTGAAGTGGTCAAGCGCGTCGCCTGGCTGCTGCGCGGCGGCGGTGGCGGTCTCCTGATCAAGAGAGGCGGGGAGAACATCGTTTCGTGGAAGGGTGAGTCCTACTCGGCCTCGCGTATGTGCTATCCCGACGGCCATATCTACAAGCTGCTGTCGGATGTGCCGACAACCAACGGCGCCAGCTGGCAGGACGACGGGCTCGTCGATCCCAAGCTGTACGTGCCGGCGATAGATCCGCGCTGACACGCGCCGCACGGTGTCGCAGAAAAGTTAGAACTTAGAAGTTAGAAGTGAGAAGTAAGGCCAAAGGTGGAAGGTAGCAGTCGAAGGTGGAAGGTAGCAGTCGAAGGTAGAAGGTAGAAGTGCGGGTTCACCCACACGATGAAATCCGAGGCGCCGCCCGTACTTCTAACTTCTAACTTCGTACTTCTAACTTTTCAGAATCTCAGTCGTGCGCCGATGCCGAGCTGAAAGCCGCCGGCCTTGACGTCACTCAGCGTGGGGAGATCGACCGAGCCGCCGTTGTAGCGGATGAAGCCGCCGACGCCGATCAGTTGCGTCAACTTATAGGTCAGGTCGGCGCCGACGTTGACGCCCGTCGCCGTGCCCGACTCGCTCCCGAGCGTCGCGTTTGCGGCCTGCGTACCCGGCGGCACGGTCACCGAGTTGATGACGTCCTGCGTCACCTTGTTGAACGAGGGGCCGATGAACACGGCCAGTTCGACCACGTTGGTCAGCGGCACGTAGCCGGTGACAACGATGTAAACGTTTTTTTCGCTGTGCTTGGCGTCGACCGGATTGAGCGTCACCGACGCCGGGTTGTTGAAGAAGATCGGGCTCGGGATCGTCGCCGCACCCTGCGCGGTACTCGTGCTGCTGAAGCTGGTGAAGCCGACGCCGACGCCGATATTGCGCATGAACCGGTAGCCGACGTTGGCGTCGAACAGCGGGCCGCCATCGATGCCGGCGGTGGTCGTCACGGTCGCCGTTTGCGCGTAGATCGGGAACGTGAAGTCGCTGCTGGCCGTCGACGACTGCGTCTGCGCGCCCACGTTGATGTCGACCGACAGCTTGCCGCCGAACGGCGACGTGCCCTGAGTTGAGGATGGCGGCTGCGCCTGCGCCAGCGTCGCGCCGGCGAGCGTGAAGGCGGCGACAAGCGCGCTGATCGTGTTCGTGATGTGCATCGAGAACCTCGTAAGTAATGCGATCGCGTTGAGGAAATTCCGTTGATGGTAGCACGGAGGTCGCGAAGTTTTTTTCACGCGGCACTGCAGCTGAGCTCACGTTTTCGATTGATTTTCACGATAAGTCAGTTAGGATTTCGGTCACCCCGTTTCTTGAAGCCATAGTCCCTGGAGCTCTGAATGACACGAAGAACGTGGACGATGTTTGGCGTGTGCGCGCTCACTGCAAGCGCACTCGCGTGCAGCTCGGCGAACCCGGCCAGCCCGGTCGCGCCGGCGACCTCAGGCCCCTCGGCCGCGGCCGATGGATCAACGTTGAAAGTCTCGGCGCCGGGTGCAGTCTCGCCGGCAAACGATCAGAAGATGACCTCGTCGGTCGTCGAGCTCACTGCGAGCGCCTCGTCGCTGCAGTTCCAGAGCGCGACGCCGGTTGCGCTTCAGTACCGCTTCCAGGTGTTCAACGACGCAGGCACGCTCGTCGAGAACGCCCTCGTCAGCGGCACGAGCTATCGCGTGTCGACGACGCTCGCGCCCAACGCGCGGCACACGTGGAAGGTGCGCGCCGAAGCGGGCGGCGCGTTCGGTCCGTTCTCGTCGCCAGCTTCCTTTATCACCGAGGATCCGGCGCTGATCAACGATCCGCTCACCGATGGCACCACCAAGGGTGCGCGGCACGGCGGCACGTTCATCCCCGGACAGGGCTGGCAGTCGGGGTCGGTGATTGATGGAATCGATTACGACATCCCGGCCGGCTGCTACGACTGCCGGCTCGAGTTCGACGCGACGAACTTCGGCGGCCAGGAAGGCCTGCCGCTCTTCAAGGACCTGAAGTGGGTCTCGATGGCCGATCCGGGCTCGTTCGCCGACTTCGGTGCGTTCCGCAACACGCCGTGGAAGATGCACCTGGTGCAGCGCGCCGACTATCCGACCGGCATGGAAATCGTGTGGCGCAACGGCGGTGTCAACGCGGATGGCGGCGATCCTGGCGATCACCGCATCAAGCTGATCTCGACGCCGATCGTCTTCTCCAGCTCCCAGGTCTATCACTTCAAGCTGGATTGGGGCCTGTTCGGCTACAACATCAACGTGAACGGCATCGACGTGATGGCCGACGGCTGGGATCACTGGTACGAAGTGGCGCCGCTGCGCATCCAGCTTGGGTGCATCCCGCGCGCCGAGTCGTTCATCGGGATCATCTATCGCAACGTCAAGCTGACGAAACACTAAGAGACCGCGTGCAAAACAAAGGGCGCCGGGAGCATTCGCTCCTGGCGCCCTTTTCCTGTACGCGGGTGCAATTATCCTTCGTCCCCTGATCCGGCGACGCGACTCACGAATTCTTAACTCTTAATTCCAAATTCTTAATTGCCAGCGGTCGTCTACTGCTTGCTCACGACGACCGTATAGGCGCCGGCGTTGTCGCTCAGCTCGTTGTCGTTCACGCCGAGCATCAGGCGGCCCGACGCCGGCATCGGTAGCGGCTGCGTCTGGGTGCCGATGCCGAACGGGGCGCCGTTGCCGACGCGGCCGATCAGCGCGCCGACGGGCAGGCTCGGTGCCGGGTACTGTGCGCGATGATCCTGTCCGCCGTCAGGGGTTGCCGTCTGGCCCGGGCTCCGGCCGTACGTGATCGTGCCCGTGGCCTGGAAGACGACCTTGTCGCCCTGGTTCACGGTGAGGCCCGTGTCGGTCCATGCCCGGTTCGCCGGAACGCTGACCGTGGTGCCGCTGGTCGCCACGGCACCGGGAGTCGCGTTGCCGAGAACCGACGCGTAGACGCTGCGAGCGCCCGCCGGGTTCACGTAGACGCGCGCGAGGTTGTCGGCCGAAATGTCCTGCCGTCCGCCTTCGCGGCGATCGAACGTGATCGTATTGCCGTCGGCGCTGATGTGGTAGATCTTCCCGAAAATCACCTGACCGTCACGGGTCACGAACACGTGTCGTTCGTGCTCGCTCGGGTTGTTGTCCACGGTCGGAATCTGGTTCAGCTCCGCGGCCGAGGGCGCGCCCGGAACGAACTCGATAAGCGCGATGTCGTTGGACGGGTAGTCTTTCCCGTTCAATGTGTAACTCGTTCCACCCTTGTAGCTGAGCTCACCGCTCACGCGCTCGCCGCTGCGCAGCACGAACGTCGCCGGATGATTGGCCATCGCGACAACGCCCAGGCTGGCCGCCAGCACACTCCCGAGTAGTACGCGACGAATCATCGTCCACCTCCTCAATACAGTCCTATCGCTGGTCCTTATAGGAGCAAGACGAGGACCAGTTCACGGTCCGGCTGAAGCCGGACACTACGGCAATGCTTGAGGCTTGAGGCTTGAGGCTTGGGGGGGCACCTCGTAGAGGACCACCCCGGGCTGCTCGAAGACCGGCCGGAGATGCGCAAGTACCGCCGGATGTACGTGGTCGTCGGGTTCGCGCACGATGACGTGCGTGACGTGGTACTTGTGGAGAACCTCGAACGCCGGTCCCGGCTCCGGCGCCGTCGCCGAACTATAGAAACGGTTCACCTCGCGCAGCCGCTCCTCCCCACCAACCGCGGAATAGCGCACGTCCCACCCGAGGACGATCCGCCGCGCCGAGACGATCGTCGTCAGCGACGGCGACAGCGGTCGATCGTGGAGCACGACGGTGGTTTCCGGATCGAAGTCGCGCAGCCGTTCGGCGATGGCGAGTTCCTCGCGCGTCAGCGCCACGCGCGGGGCACGCTGCTGCTCGGTCCACTTCCAGGCGAGGTAGTGGCCGGACGAAGGAAAGGCCGCGACGATCGCGGCGGCGATCGCGATCGGGCCGGCTGTCGGATGACGCCGTGCGAACTCGACGAGCCAGTACGCGGTGAAGATCCACATCACGTACAGCCCGGCGAGATAGAACTGCAGGGTGTCTACATAGGGATCGGTCGTGAGCACGCACGGCACCGCGACGCCGGCGACCGCGGTCCAGGCAAGCAGTCGCCATGCGGCCTCGTCGCCGCCGCCCTTCGCGCGGATCGCGCGCCACATCGCGGGCACGCCGAGCCAGCGGACACCGATGCCGACGAGGAGGAACACCACGGTCGCCAGCAGAACGAAGATCGCGGTGCGCAGCGACGGCGTGGGCGCGAGACGCCGCGCGGCGCCGAGAAACTGGCGCGTGAGATCGATCTTGATCAGCATGCGCCGCGGCAGCATGAAGAAGTCGATCACCAGCCGCGTGCGTCGATCGGCGGCGTCGAGTGTCGCCGCGCCCCAGATGAAGGGCGCCGAGCACAGAATCCCGGCGACGATCGTGGCGACGTAACGGCGCCGCGCCCGCCAGTCGCTGCCGGCAAAGATCGTCGACGCGCCCAGGCCGCCCATCAGCACCACCCACGCGAACGGCTTGAACTCGAAGAGGATGCCGATCATGAAGCCGGCGAGCGCCACCCATCCCCACCGGCCGGTCTGCAGCGCGCAGATGATCGCGAAGATCGCGGCGAGGTACACCGGCAGCGACGGCGACCAGGTGCTGAAATGCATCACCTGCATCGTTGGCGACAGGAAGTTGGTGGGCCAGAGCAGATAGTCCCAGTCGACGGCCGCGTGCGGCAGGAACCAGGCGGCGAGGTACGAGAAATCGCTGCCGACGAGCAGCAGGATCACCGCGAGCACCGCGACGGCACGAGAGGCCAACCGGCGCACCAGCACGAAGGCCATCGCCGCGGTCAACGAGACGTATGCGGGCCACGCGTAGCGGAAGAAGATCGACAGCACGGGGACCGCGCAAAAGCGATGGATCATCGCGGCGACAAGGTGCGCGTAATACGCCGCGTTGAGCTGATGACCCGAGTAGTACGACGCCGTCGGCGGCACGGTGTGCGAGGCTTCCGAGGCGACGGCCGCGTACCACGAGATGTCCGCCGAGTCGTAGTCGCCGAAGACGCGAATCCCGTCGGCGTTCACCGACAGCCGATGCCAGAAGACGATCGCGCCGATGCAGGCGGCGAGCAGCACCACCCCGGCACACGCGATCGCATCGGCACGCTCGGTGCGCGGGCCGTCGTCGCGACGACCGGCGGCAAAGACAGCGGCGGCGCCAGCCGTCCCCGCGGCCAGGTAGGGAAATATCGGAATGAGATGGGCGCGGCCGAGCAGATCGATCAGGACCGGCGACGCGGCGCTGCCTGCAGCCAGCATCACGATCACGGCGGCGAGCGGATCGAGCGAGCGCGCGAACCCGGCCGACGCGACAAACCCCGGGCCGATGGTGAAGACGAGCCAGCCGACGAAGAAGCGCAGCGGTTCAGGGAGCCACGGCGCCGCAGTGTTGACCAGCGGCCACGCGCAGGCGCCAGCAAGGCCTCCGATCGCGAGTCGCGAGGCACGGGACGAGGGATGCAACATCGAGGGCGGCGCGATAAAGTATAGCGTTGTGCCTGAGTCGACGACCGGCGGCCGCGCCGCCGACCGATCGCTGTCGGTGATCATCCCCGCCTACAACGAAGCCGACAACATCATCGCGACGCTCGACAACATCAGCACCGCGCTCGAGCCGCTGGGGCTGCCGCATGAGATTCTGGTGATCGACGACGGCAGCAGGGACCAGACGGCGGCGCTGGTCGAGGCGAACAGGTTGCGCTTCCCCGCCGTGCGCCTGCTGAAGAACGAGCGCAACATGGGCTTCGGCTGGTCGTATCGGCGCGGTGTCGAGGCCGCGTCGCTCGCGCACATCGTCATGGTGCACGGCGACAACGCCTGGGGATGGGAGACGCTCCGGGAGTTCTTTCGTCACACCGGAGAGGCTGATGTTATCATCGGCTACACGCACGACATGTTGAAGTCGCGCACCTGGACGCGCACCTTCGTCTCGAAGCTGTTCACGTTCCTGGTCAACGCGATTACGCGGCGGCGGCTGACCTATTACAACGGCCTGCAGATCCACAAAGCCGCGATTCTGAAAAGCCTGCGCATCGAATCCGGCGGGTATGGATTCCAGGCGGAAGTCCTGGTGAAG
>Ga0075425_100002150_pt1 | contig 19582 bp, 17 predicted proteins | sample SoiMethybrSBSTD4_FD_75300 | JGI IMG/M metagenome (GOLD analysis project Ga0075425, IMG submission 75300) | Bulk soil microbial communities from a Populus tree surrounding site in Tennessee, USA - Soil MetaG P. TD hybrid SBSTD4 | ecosystem: Environmental > Terrestrial > Soil > Tree plantation... | reverse complement strand
TGCGGCGACCGCAGTCGCCGCTTTGCCTTGCCGCGACCGCAGTCGCGGCAGCTGCGGCTGCCGCACGGCAAAGCGCTGACTGCGGTCAGCGCACTCCAAAATTACACCGAGGCTCTGACGAGGCGCGCCGCTTCTCCCACGCGCAAACCATCCGTGCGGTCCGCGAAATAGCGGGCGTTGATCTCCGCGGCGCCGAGGTCCTCCACGGAGCGAAAACCGGAGCTTTGCAGGAGCGTGTTCATGGCGTCCGGGGTGAAGAATGATTGCCAGGGCTCGCCGATGGCGGCGACTTTTTCGGCCATGCGGTCGAACACGAGGCGGCCGATCATGCCGAGGGATTCTCGAGGGATGCCGTAGTCGAAGACGATCGTCGATTCTTTTGGCAACGACGCGATGGATCGCAGGGTCGCTTCGATCGCTTCGCGGGTGAGATAGACGACCACGCCGAGCCACGAGAAGATCGCCGGTTGGCTGTTGTCGAAGTCGCTCGACGCGAGCGCGTCACCGAGCGATTGAACGGACAGATCGCTCGCGACGAATGATGCCGATGGGGTGATGCCTGCGGCGTCGAGTCGCTCTCGCTTCACCTGTTGCGTTGCCGGATGATCGACTTCGAACACGCGAAGCTCGGGAAACGGATTGCGATACGCGAAGGTGTCGAATCCGGCGCCGACGACGACGTATTGCGTGACGCCGCGCGTCACCGCGCGCGCGACTTCGTCTTCGGCGAAGCGGCTTCGTACTGCGAAAAACGCTCGGAGGTAACGCGAGATGCGCGAGTCGTGGGCGCGGGGAGATTTCGTGAGCGCGGCGGCGACCTCCGGCCGCAGCACGCGAAGGGCGATCGGATCGGCAAGGACCGGCGGCACATCGAGCAGTTGATGGAGAGCTCGGCGCTCGGCCACGCGTTCCGCCGTCCGGCTGGCTCCGATCACAGCGGCACGATCTCCGTCGCCGACAGTTTCCTGAACCTCAGAAACAGCAGCACCGCGACGACGGCGAGTCCGGCGCAGAGGCCCCACCACATCCCGACGATGCCCATGTGCAACGCGAATCCGAGCGCGATCGCGATCGGGAAGCCGATGATCCAGTGGCCGAAGATGTTGGCGACGAACGCGTAGCGCGTGTCGCCCGCGCCGCGCAGCACGCCCGCGCCGACGGCCTGGATGCCGTCCGACAACTGGAAGAGGGCCGCGACGTAGAAGAGCGGAATCGCGAAGGCGATGACGTTCGGCTGATCGCTGATGAGGCGCGCGATCGGGCGCGGGAAGAGTGCGAAGAGCGTCGCGGTGATGGTCATCCATGCGGCGCCGCCGAGGAACGCCGCGAATCCGGCGCGCTGCGTGGCGACGACGTCGCGCGCACCGACGGCGATCCCGACGCGCACCGAGCCTGCCGCGGCAACGCCGAGAGCGACCGTGTAGGTGAACGATGCGATGCTGATCACGAGCTGGTGCGCCGCGAGATCGAGCGTGCCGAGGCGCCCGGCGAGGATGCCGACGAGCGCGAAGATGCCGACCTCCGCGCCGAGCTGCAGGCCGAGCGGAAGTCCGACCCGAAACGCCTGGGCGACGTCGCGCGTGCGCCAGCGGTGATCGACGTGCTCCGGCACTTCGATGCGCTTCACGGCCGCGCCGAGAATCGCGAGCTGCAGGAAGCTGGCGGCGACCGTCGCGATTGCGGCGCCGGCCACTCCCATCGCCGGAATGCTGCGCAGCGGTCCGGTCCATGCGGGGAGACTCGCGCCGCCGAAAACGAGGAGGATGTCCGCGCCGAGGTTGAAGACGTTTGCGACGAGCATCGACGTGATCAGCGGCCGCGTGACGTGGTGCGCCTGCAGGTAGGCCCGCAGCACGAGAAAAACGAGAAACGGCGGGAGTCCGAGCGCGCGGATCCGGAGAAAGGTCGCCGTCATCGGAATCAGCTCGGCCTGCACGCGGAACGGACGCAGCACGAGCGGTCCGGCGAACATCAGCGCCGTGATCACCGCGCTCACGACGAGCGCGAGCCAGATGCCCTGCCACATCGTCGATCGCGCGCGTACGCGGTCGCCGGCGCCGAGAGCCTGCGAGATCAGCGGATCGACGCCGTAACTGATGCCCATCCCGATGACCGCGAGCGCGAAAAAGACCGCGTTGCCGAGGCCCGCCGCGGCGAGCTCGCGCGCGCCGAGGCGGCCGAGAACGGCCACGTCGACGAGGCCCATGAACTGCGTTCCCGCCTGCGCCGCGGCCAGCGGCGCGGCCAGAACGAGGAGCTGTCGGAGCTCGCGGCGGAATTCCGAGTGCGGCATTGGGGGGCGGGATTGTAGTCCGTAGTCCGTTGTCCGTTGGTCCGTTGGTCCGTGTATGATGCGCGCCCTTTACGGATCAACCGACTACCGACTACCGACTACCGACTACCGACTACCGACTACTAACTACCAACTACCAACTACCGACTATGCGTTACCTCGTCACCGGCGGCGCCGGTTTCATCGGATCGAATTTCGTTCGGCACCTCTTCACGAAGTACGGCGACGCCGCCCAGGTCGTGAACCTCGACAAGCTCACGTACGCGGGCATCCGCGAGAACCTCGCCGAGTACGAAGGGAAGAAAAACTACCGCTTCGTCGAGGGCGACATCGCCAACGCGAGCGACGTCGAAGAGGCCTACAAAGGCGTCGACGGCAGCGGCGTGGACGTCGTCGTCAACTTCGCGGCGGAGACGCACGTCGATCGCTCGCTTCTCGATGCGCACACGTTCATCGAGACCGACGTCACCGGCGTGCTGGTGCTCCTCGAGGCTGCGAAGAAATTCGCGCCGAACCTGAAGCGCTTCATCCAGATCTCGACCGACGAGGTTTACGGCTCGATTGATGACGGCTCGTTCAGCGAGCGCGATCCGCTGAATCCGCGCAACCCGTACTCTGCGTCGAAGGCCGGCGGCGATCGGATGGCCTACGCGTACGCGCAGACGTTCAAAATGCCGGTGATCGTGACGCGCGCGTCGAACAACTTCGGACCGTTTCAGTATCCGGAGAAGCTGATCCCGCTGTTCGTCACGAACGCGATCGACGATCAGCCGCTGCCGCTGTACGGCGACGGCCGCAACGTGCGCGACTGGCTCTTCGTCGATGACCACTGCGCCGCGGTCGACTTCCTCATCGAGAAGGGTACGAACGGCGAGACGTACAACATCGGCGGCGGCAACGAGCGCGAGAATCGTGAGATCACGTATCGCATCCTCGAGCTGCTGAAGAAACCGGAGTCGCTGATCAAGCGCGTTGCGGACCGTCAGGGCCACGATCGCCGCTACTCGCTCGACACCACGAAGCTGGAGAAGCTCGGATTCAAATCCGCGGCGAGCTTCGACGACGCGCTGGAGCGCACCGTGCGGTGGTACGTCGACAACGAGCCGTGGTGGCGGGCGATCAAGGAGCGCAGCGCGGAGTACAAGGCGTTTTACGAGAAGCAGTACGGCGCTCGCTGACGCTCAGCTCCCGCTTCCGTTCCCGTTTCCCACGCACTCCCGAATGTCCGCGATCAGCTTCTGCAGATCGAACGGCTTCGCGTGGATGCGGAACACCGGTACTCGGATTTTGTGCAGGATCTCGTTCTCCGGAACGGCGGAGGCGATGATCGTGCGGCCGAGGCGGTCGGGGTGGTGCTGCTCGATGTGGCGGACGACGCCGTAGCCGTCGACGCGCGGCATCATCAGATCGAGAAGGATCACGTCGTAGTCGTCGCGGTCGAGCTGCTGGATCGCTTCCGCGCCGTCGCGCGCCGTGTCGACGGACAGGTTCTGCCGTTCGACGATTTTCGCGAGCATCATGCGGATCGGGTCGTCGTCATCGACGACGAGGGCGCGCTTCCGGGCCGTCATGGCGCACACAACAGCAAGATTACTGCCGAGTCGGGCGCTGGACGGTCAGGACAGGGCGGCGATCACCGCGAACGGGGCCGCAACGAGGCAGAACAGGATCGCCAGCGGCACGAGGACGCCGACAAGGATACCGATTCCGGCGATGACCAGCGCCGCGAGCACGACGAATTTGACCGCCACGAGGACGAAGATCAGCGGGAAGAAGAGCAGCTTGAGCGGCAGGAGGACGATGTTCACGACGAACTTCACCATCGCGAACGCCGCGGCCAGAACCGCGAGAACGATGCCGCCGACGAAAACGAAAGCCGCGAGAACCACGAAGAGTCCCAGCATCACGTGCCTCCGATTTCGAGATACGAAGTTTGGATTGGGAAGGTTGCGCCCCTCATCCGGCCCTTCGGGCCACCTTCTCCCCGACAAGCGGGGAGAAGGGCGTTGCTGAAACCCCTCTCTCGCTCGGCGGGGAGAGGGTGCCGCGAAGCGGGGAGAAGGCCTTCTAACAACCCCTCTCCCCGCTTGTCGGGGAGAGGGTGCCGCGAAGCGGCGGGTGAGGGGCGCAACCTTACCGTTTGTAAACCACGCCGCCCTTCATCACGAACGACACCGCATTCAGCCGCGAGATGTCCGCGAGCGGATCGCCCGGCACGGCGATGATGTCCGCCAGTTTTCATGACGCGCGATTTTACCGACTACCGACCACCGACTACCGACTACCGATCGGCGTGCGGCAGCACGCCGACGTAAACGGACTGCGGCCGGATCAGCTTCTTCGCCTTGCGCTGTTCGAAGCAATGCGCCGTCCATCCCGCGACGCGCGCGATCGCGAACGTCGGCGTAAAGAGCGGAACGTGGAGGCCGAGGCCGTGGAGGAGGAGAGCGGTGTAGAACTCGACGTTCGTCTGCAGGTGGCGCCCCGGTTTGTACTCCTCGAGCAGGCGAATCGCCGTCCGCTCGACTTCGGTCGCCAGCTCGTAGAGGCGCATGTCGCCGGCGCGCGTGAACATCTGACGCGCCGCGGCGGCGAGAACGTCCGCGCGCGGATCGCGGACTTTGTACACGCGATGTCCGAAGCCCATCAGCCGCTCGCCCGACTCGATCTTTTGGCGCAGGACTTCCTCGGCGCGCGACGCATTGCCGATCTCGAAGACCATGTCCAGCGCGGGTCCGGGCGCGCCGCCGTGCAGCGGTCCCTTGAGTGCGCCGATCGCGCCGGTGATCGCGGAGACGAAGTCGGATTCGGTCGAGGCGATGACGCGTGCGGTGAACGTCGAGGCATTGAGGCCGTGGTCGACGACGGTGTTGAGGTAGGTCTCCAGTCCGTGCACGAGCTCCTCGTGCGGCGCCTCGCCGGTGAGCATCCAGAGGTAGTTCGCGGCGTGGCCGAGCAGTTCGCGCGGCGGAATCGGTTCGAGATCGTGGAGGAGGCGCCAATACGCGGCGACGATGGTCGGGAACTTCGCGACGAGGTGCAGCGCGGCGTCGCGATCGTTCTCCGCGGTGATCGTGGCGACGCCCATCCGCAGCGCATCCATCACGTTCGTTTTGCGTCGCGCGGCGGCGCGGAGCAGGTCGATCGTTTCCGGCGCGAGTGCGCGCCGCACGGCGAGGTCGGTGCTCAGATCGCGATCCTCGAACCAAAGCAGCCGCACTGTTTCCTCGAACGTCGTCGTCGCGGCGAGGTCCTCCACACGAAATCCGGCGATGACGAGTTCGCCGCGCTCGCCGTCCACCATGCTGAGCCGCGTCTCCGCGGCGACGATGCCTTCCAGTCCGTTGTTCATGAGTCTCAACCTAAGTTTGCGTTGACGTCATCGTCAAGATTGATTATAGAATCAACGTATGGCTCAGTGGATCACCGCCGCGGAGGCGACGCGCATGCTCGGCGTGAGCCGGGCCACGCTGTACGCCTACGTCAGCCGCGGCTTCGTCCGCTCCGAGCCCGTGCCGGGGCCGTCGCGCGAGCGGCGCTACGCGCGCGAGGACGTGGAGCGCCTGCGCAGCCGCGCCGAGGAGCGGCGCAATCCGCAGAAGGCCGCGGAGCATGCGCTGCGCTGGGGCGTGCCGGTGCTCGAGTCGTCGATCACATTGATCTCGGGATCGAAGCTGTTCTACCGCGGCCACGAGGTCGGCGCGCTGGTGAAGACGCGATCGCTCGAGGAAGTGGCCGCGCTCCTCTGGACGGGATCGTTCGAGACCGATCTTCTCGACACGCCGCTGCACGTCGTCGCCGGCACCGACGCGACGCACGATCTGCCGTTCATCTCCCGCGCACAGTCGGTGTTGCCGCTCGTCGCGGCGCGCGATCCGCTGGCGTTCGATCTGCGTCCGCGCGCTGTTGCTCAAAGTGGATGGCGCATCGTGAATCTTCTGACGAGCGTCGCCGCGGAATCGCGCACGCTCGAGGAGACCGTCGAGTCGACGCTCGCGCGCGCATGGGCACCGAACGACAAACGCGCGGCGGAAGTCATCCGCGCGGCGCTCATCGTCGCCGCCGATCACGAGCTCAACGTTTCCGCATTCACCGCGCGCTGCGTCGCCTCCGCGGGATCGAATCCGTACGCCGTCGTGACGGCGGGCCTCGCCGCGCTCGAAGGCACGAAGCACGGCGGCACGACGTCGCGCATGGAAGCGCTCCTCGACGAAACCCGCCGCGCGCGCGATCTCCGCAAGTCACTCGGCGAACGTCTCCGCCGCGGCGAGTCGCTCGACGGCTTCGGCCACCGTCTCTACACCCACGGCGATCCTCGCGCCTCGCTTCTCCTCCACCTCCTCGGCGAGCGCTATCCGAAATCGAAGGAGCTCGCGTTCGTGCGCGCGTTCGTCGAAGCGGCATCGTCGGTGACGGGCGAGCGCCCGAATCTCGACTTCGGCCTCGCCGCCACCGGTCGCGTGCTCGCCCTCCCGCCCGGCGCCCCGCTCACGCTCTTCGCCATCGGCCGCACCCTCGGATGGGTCGCGCACGCGATCGAACAATACGAGACGAACGCGATCATTCGTCCTCGCGCCCGTTACGTCGGGAAGAACCCTACTGAATCAACTTCCTGAACGCCGGGTCGTCGCGCAACGCATCGAGATCCTTGTCCCGCGACGCCTGCGTCTTCAGTCTCGGATTCAGGCGCAGCGCTTTCTCGAGCGCCTGCAGCGATTCGTTTTTCTTGCCGTTCGCGAGGCGGATCACCGCGAGGTCGTACAGCACTTCCGCGTTCTCCGGCGCGATCGTCGCCGCGCGCTCCTGCGCCTCGAGCGCCTCCGGGAAACGCTTGTGCGTGAACGCGGTCCACGCGATGTTCCACGCGTAGTTCATCTCCGCGATGTCGAGCAGACGGCCGAGCTCGCGGAAGGGATCGGGATGATCGTCAACGCGGATGTCGATCGCGCGGTCGCTCAGTCCGTTGAAGCCCGCGCCTTCCTTCACGACGATCAGCACCGCCGATTGCCGTCCGCGCGAGTCGCCGCCCGCGGCGTCGCCCGCGGAAAGCGCGGCGAACATCCGCCGCGCGAGCGTGCCCTTCGTATCGAGGAAGGCCTTCTCCATCGCGACGACGACTGCCTCGCCGGCGAGGATGTTTCCCTGCACGGCGTAGTTCTCGCCGTGCCGTCCGCCCGCCCACGCCGTGCATTCCGGTCCGGAGTACGTCGCGGACGAGCCGTCCGCCGCGACGATCCCGACCTGCCGTGCGGCGGGCGTCGCATCGTTGTGCAGCAGGATCTTGAGCGCTTCGTCCGCCGATGCACCGCGCGCGAGCAGCTCGAGTCCGCGCGGACCATACGTCACGTTCGCATTCGCCTGCGTCGCCACCGCGCCGGCCTTCGCATCCGCGTACGGAACGACGCTGCCGACGCTGAAGAATCGCGACGCCACCGCAACGCCGATCTCGCCAGTCTTCGGATCGCGGGCAACGATGGAGAAGGTGGCTTCGGCGCGGATGGCGAATGCGAGGAGGAGGGCGATGAGGAGGGGTTTGCGCATCACGCGTTGGTCCGTTGGTCGGTTGGTCGGTTGGTCGGTTGCGTTCACGCGGGTCTACCGACCAACGGACCAACCGACTAACCGACCAACGATTTATCTACATTTTCGCCAGATTCTCAAAGTACTTCACAAACGCCACCATGCCGCCGCTGGCCTGCTGCCAGTCGTAGTTCTCGTTTGGCGCGTGGTAGCCGTGCTCGGGGAGGGAGAGGCCGAGGAACATGACCGGGGACTCGAGGACCCTTTCCATCGAGATCACGGCGCCGATCGATCCGCCTTCGCGGACGAACACCGGCTCGCGTCCGAATGCGAACGCCATCGCATCCTTCACCGCATCGGCGAGCGGGCCCGACGTCGGCGCGGAGTAGGGCCACATCGAGCCCTCGACTTCGATCTTCACGTCGGGATTGCGCTTCTTCACGAACTCGCGCACGAGCTTGAGGATCTTGCGCGGATCCTGATTCGGCACGAGGCGGCACGACACCTTCACTTCCGCGCGCGGCGGAATGACGGTCTTGATGCCCGGGCCGGTGTAGCCGCCGACGAGGCCGTGAATCTCCATCGTCGGCATTGCCCAGATGCGTTTCATCACCTCGACCGGATTCTCGGTGCGGATCGATTTGAAGAGGTGATCCTTTTTGAATCCGCGGATGGAGAAGCCGGAGTTCTTGAAGTCCGCGATCTCTTCCTTCGACGGCGGGACGACGTCGTCGTAGAAGCCCTTCAGCTTCACGCGTCCGGTTTTGCCGTCGAGCATCTCCGCGACGAGCGACATCAGCTCCGCGATCGGATTGCGCGCCGCGCCGCCGGTGACGCCGGAGTGCTGATCGGTCGTTCCCGTCTGCAGCGACAGCGTGAATCCCTGCAGGCCGCGCAGGCCCGCGGGACACGCGGGCCGCTCGCGCGAGACCCAGATCGTGTCGGACACGAGGATGTGGTCCGTGGCGAGCTCCTTCACGTTCTTTTTGATCGCGGCCTCGAAGCTCGGCGAGCCGATCTCTTCCTCCAGCTCGTAGAGAACGTTGACATTGAGCGGGATGTCCGCCTCGCGCGCGGCTTTGATTCCCCACAGCGCGCTGAGCGCGGGACCCTTGTCGTCGGTCGTGCCGCGGCCGTAGTAGCGATCGCCCTTTTTCGTGAAGACGAACGGATCGGTGTTCCACGGCTCCGTCTCGCGCGACGCCGGCTGCACGTCCATGTGGTTGTAGATCGTCAGCGTCGGCAGATTGCGGCCCGCGGTGAACTTCCCGTGCACCAGCGGATTGCCGTCCGTCTTGATGATCTTCGCCTTGCCGCCGAAATCCTGAATGAGCTGCGCCGCGGCTTTCGCGCAGCGATCGATGTCGCCGCGCCGCTCCGGCTCGGCGGAAACGGAAGGAATCTCGACGAGCTCCTTCAGGCTGTTTTCGAAACGATCACGCTCGCTCTTCGCCCATGCGACGAGCGACTTCTTGTCGACATTCATCACGACTCCTTTAACGGGCCGGATTGTATGGCTTCTTCAGTTCACCCCGCGCGAAGACGCGGGGTCAGAACCTGGCGCAGCGGCGACGCCGGCATTTGCGTGACACCACGATTTGACCCCGCGTCTTCGCGCGGGGTGAACTGTGGAACTACCAGCCGACCGGAACGCCGCCGAGGCGCGGATCGCTGGCGCCCATCCGCCAGCCGTTCTCATCGATGGCGATGCCTTCCGCGTCGCCGAGGAAGCCGGGGCTGCGGCTCGCGCCGGGGATGTCGCGGAAGTGGTGGCCCATCTTCTCGAGCAGCGCGCGCGTGTCGGGATTCACGCCGAACGGTTCCCAGTAGATGACGTCCGGCAGCCATTGATGATGAAAGCGCGGCGCGTCGATCGCCGCCTGAATCGACATGTTGAAGTCGATGATGTTGAGGATGACCTGCAAAACGGTGTTGATGATCGTCGGACCGCCGGGGCTGCCGATCGCGAAAACGACCTTGCCGTCCTTCAGCACGATCGTCGGCGTCATTGATGACAGCGGCCGCTTCTTCGGTGCGATCGCATTCGCTTCGCCCTGGATCAGACCGTAGTCGTTCGGCACGCCGGCCTTCGATGTGAAGTCATCCATCTCGTCGTTCATCAGGAACCCCGCGCCGTGGATCGTGACGCCGGAGCCGTAGCTGTCGTTGAGCGTGTACGTGCACGAAACGACATTGCCCGCCGCGTCGACGACCGTGTAGTGCGTCGTCTCCAGCGACTCGTACGGCGCTGGATCACCGGCGCCGACTTCGCGGCTCGTCGATGCGTGCGTCGGATCGATGCTCTTGCGGCGCTCGTCCGCAAATGCGCGCGAGACCAGCGCCTTCACCGGAACCTTCACGAAGTCGGGATCGCCGAGGTGCTGCGCTCTGTCGGCGAACGCGCGGCGCATGACTTCCGTGAGCGTGTGGACGTACTGCGCGGAGTGCCATCCCATCGATTTGAGGTCGTAGGGCTCGAGGATGTTCAGCATCTCGAGCAGCGCCACGCCGCCGGATGAAGGCGGCGGCATCGTGAGCACTTCGTGTCCGCGATACGTGCCGCGCAGCGGCTCCCGGATCGTCGGCTCGTACGTCTTCAAATCCTCGGCCGTGAGGATGCCGCCGTGCGATCGCATGTCGGCGACGATCATTTTCGCGGTCTCACCCTCGTAGAAATCGCGTGGGTTCGCTTTGATGCGGGCGAGCGTCGCGGCGAGGTCGGGCTGCACGAACTTCTCGCCCATTTCGTAGAAGCGGCCGTCCCGCTGGAAGATGCGGCGGCTGTCGTCGAACTTCGCCATGCGGTCCTGGGTCGTGTTCGAGGAGAGGCTGCGCGCGAGGTGATAGTTGACTTCGAATCCTTCCGCCGCGAGCTTGCGCGCCGGCTCGACGAGTTCGGCCCACGGCAGCTTGCCGTGGCGTTTGTGCGCGAGCATCAGTCCCGCGATCGTGCCCGGCACGCCGATCGCGCGATAGCCGACGGTCGAGGAGTCCTTGATGACGTTGCCGTTCACGTCGAGGTAGAGATCGCGATGCGCCGCGAGCGGCGCGCGCTCGCGATAGTCGAGCGCCTCGGCCGTCCCATCCGCCTTGCGAATAAGCATGAACCCGCCGCCGCCGAGGTTGCCGGCGGAGGGCCACGTGACGGCGAGTGCGAGGCCGACCGCAATCGCCGCATCGACCGCATTCCCGCCCTTGCGCATGACCTCCGATCCCACGCGCGACGCGATCTCGCTCGTCGAAGCGACCATCGCATGGCGCGCCAGGACAGGGGGCTTCGAGGCCGCTTGTGCGGTCGTGGCGAGAAGGAGGAGTACTGCGAGGAGGTGCTTCATGGCGGGGAATGGTAGTCGTACAGTCGTACAGCGCACAGTCTCAGAGAAGGTCTGTGCGACTTTGCGACTTTACGACGGTGAGACTGTCATCCCCCGATCCTCTCCAGATTCCCGAGAAACGCCTCCACCAGCTTCGGATCGAACTGCGCTCCTGCTTCGCTGCGGAGGCGTTTGGCGGCGTCGCCGGGAGGGACTTCGGAGGGGTACGACCACGGCGTGGTCATCGCGGCCCAGGCGTCGGCGATGGCGATCACGCGCGCGGGCATGGGGATGCGCTCGCCGGCGAGGCGGCCGGGGTAGCCGCCGCCGTCCCAGCGCTCGTGGTGGCGGAGGACGATCTCCGCGATGTCGCCGCCGAGGACGGGCTCGACGAGCGTCGCGCCGATGAGCGGATGCTCGTGCAGCGCCTCGAGGTGCGACGGCGGCAGCGCGGCCTTGCTGGCGATGCGCTCGTAGTCGAGAAGACGGAGGCCGACGTCGTGCACGAGCGCGGCGACGCGGATCGTGTCGACGACCGGCGGCGTGAGCTTGAGGATCGTGGCGAATCGCTCCGCGAGGCCCGCGACGAGGCGGCAGTGATCGGAGAGGCCTGGAAACTTCTGGAAGTCGGGCTCGAGCAAACGTTCGGCGATGGCGTAGCGCTGCGAGAGGAATTCGTTGCGTCCGATGATCGCGGCCATCGCGTCGCCGAAGACGTCGACGAAGGTCATGAACTGCTGTTTCGCCGCTTCGTTCGGCGTCTCCTCGAACGCGAGCGTGAGCACGAGGCCCTCGGCCGCGTGCGGCGCGACCGCTGCATTCGCGATCGATTTCAGGCGGCCCGTGGTCACGCTCTTACCAGCGCCCGTGAACGAGATCACCGGCTGGCGTCCGATCGAGACGCTGCGCTTCATCCATCCCGCGATCTGCATCCGCAGCATGGTCATCGCATCCGTCGCGAGCGGGCCCGTGGTGGCGAACACCTGCGGCGTGCCGCGCGCGATCGTGCTGATCCCGCACGCGACCGCGCCCGGAATCGCGAGCGCGGCGGGAAGGAAGACCGCGATGCGCTCGATCTCCTGTCGCGTGAGGATCCGTTTGCGCGACTGGAAGTCGACGCCGCGCCGCTCCATCCGCTCGCGCGCGATGCGGATCGCGTCGCTCGCGCGTTGCGATAACGGCTCGTCGGCCACGACGGCGCGAGGACGCGACGGCGCCGCGAGCGGACGCGCTTCCTGTACGACGTCCTCGACCTGCGGCATGCCGACGATCGAGAGAGCGCCGACGTTGTAGAGCTTCTTCTCGCCGAGGACGCGAAGGATCGACTGCGCGATCGCTTCGGCTTCGGCGGCGTCGTGATGATCGAACGACTTCTTCGCGACCTTGTCGCGGCAGTCGATGAAGCCGATCATCCGCCGCCCGCGTCCGAAGATCGGGACGACCATCAAACGCTCGTTCTGCTGACGAAAGAGGATCTCCGACATGCGATCGGAGGCCTTGAGATCGTTGACGATGACCGGCTTCTTGACCTTGAGGAGCGCGTCGACGAGGGCATCCTTCGCGTCGAGCGCGTCGCGGCCCGCGGATGTGTAACCGAACGATGTGACGAGGGCGTAACGGTTGTCGTCGGCGTTGTTGGCGCTGGCGAGATAGAGCGCGGCCTTCGTCACGTGCACGCGCTCGAAACAGGCGTACAGCGCACTCTTCAGGCGCGGCTCGATCGTCTTCGCCTCCTGTAAAAACAGCGTCGGCGCCATCACGACCTCCTCGGTATTCTTTACGGAAGTGTGTGCTTGATTGTACGCCTCGGCGCGCGTACATTGAGACGTCCCATGCGTGGTGGTCCGCTTCCGAGCACATATCTCGATCGCAAGCAGCAGAGCCAGCGTCTGCGCCTCGTCGCCGGTCTGCCCGTGCGCCTGAATCGCGTCGACGGAACGCTCATCGACATCGGCCGCGGCGGCGCGCGCGTACGTCACGTCGGCGCATTGAAGGTAGGGACGGAGATGCAGTTCACGTTCGTGAGCGGCACCGAAAAATTCACCGCGACCGCGCGCGTGATCTCCTGCCGCGTGGTCGGACTCGGCGCCGCGGAACGCGGACAGACGCTCTTCGAAACGTCGCTCCGCTACGCGCAGGTGCCGGCGGAATCGATGCTGATCATCGAGCAGATGATGAGCAGCATGCCCCTGGCCGCTTCAAGTTAATCCCGCGCGCAGACGCGGGATCAACGGAGCACTCGGAGTCCACGAACCACGTGCGACGCTCGCCGCACGAACTCGTTGGTCGCGGCGGCTCCATTGACCCCGCGTCTTCGCGCGGGGTGAACTTCAAGACCGGTAGTCCGCATTCACGCTGACGTAGTCGTGTCCGAAATCGCTCGCGAGGATTACCGCGCGGCCATTGCCTCCGCCGAGATCGACGTGCAGCGGGACGCGCTCTCTGGCGAATACTTTCGCGGCGTCTTTCTCTTTGTACGCAGCGGGGGAGCCGTCGCGCACGAGGGTGACGGGGCCGGCGTTGAAGGAGACGCGTTTCACGTTGAAGCGCGCGCCGCTGCGGCCGACGGCGGCGAGGATGCGGCCCCAGTTCGGATCGCCGCCGTGCAGCGCGGTCTTCACGAGCGGTGAGGTGGCGATCGCGTGAGCGGCGAGTTGCGCGTCGCGATCGGTGCGGCCGCCGGTGACTTCGAGCTCCATCACGCGCGTCGCGCCTTCGCCGTCGCGCACGATCATCCATGCGAGCTCGCGGCAGACGCTGTCGAGCGCGCGCTGAAAGTCCGTGAGGTCGTCCTTCGGGTCGTTGCCGAGCTTCGCGGACGCCATCAGCAGCACGCTGTCGTTCGTCGACGTGTCGCCATCGACGGAGATCGCGTTGAAGCTCCCGTCGACAGCGGTTCGCAGCGATTTCTGCAGCGTCGCGGGCGTGAGGTTCGCGTCGGTCATCACGAACGCGAGCATCGTCGCCATGTTCGGATGAATCATCCCCGCGCCCTTCGCGACGGCGACGATGCGGCCGCGCTTGTTGCCGAGAAAGAACGTTGCCTGCGCGACTTTCGGACCGACGTCGGTCGTGAGAATCGCATGTGAGAAGGCATCGACGCCGCCCGCGGAGAGACGCGAAACCGCATCGGGCAGCGACGTGCGCACCTTCGCATCGGGTAGCACGACGCCGATCACGCCGGTCGAGGCGATGAAGACCTCGTTGTCATTGCAGCGCAGCAATTCCGAGGCGCGGGAGCGGACGCGCTTCGCTGCGTTCGATCCTTCGACGCCAGTGATCGCGTTCGCGCAGCCCGCGTTGACGACGACCGCCTTCACACGGCCTCCGCTCGCCTTGAGCGCGGCTTTCGACAGCGTGACCGGCGCCGCCTGGAACTTGTTCTTCGTGAACACCGCGGCCGCATTCGCGCCGTCGGGCGCGACGATGAGGCCGAGGTCGGGGCGCTTCTTGCGAATGCCGGCGCGAACGCCGGAGGCGAGGAATCCCTTCGGCAGTCTCACTGCAGGACCTCCAGCGCCTTCTTCGCCGCGGCGAGAACGCGATCGGGATTCGTGCCGCCGCAGACGTTCTTGCGATTCAGCGCGGTCATGACGTCGCTCGAAATCGAGTCGAGCGATTTGCCAACGCGCTCATGCGCCTCGCGAAACGGAATGCCCGTCGCCGCGAGCGCGTCCGCCGCGTCCGTCGCGAGGAGCAGCGGCGATTCCGCGGCGGCGCGCATGCGATCGCGATTGAGGACCAGTCCCGCGACGAGCGCGGTCAGCGCGGGCAGCAGCACCGCGATCGTGGCGCGCGTGCGGAACAGCGGCTCCTTGTCGAGCTGCAGATCCTTGTTGTACGCGAGCGGCAGGCCCTTGAGCAGCGCGAGGAATCCGGTGAGCTCACCGAGCGAGCGCGCCGCGTGACCGCGCGTCAGCTCGAGCACGTCGGGATTCTTTTTCTGTGGCATGCGCGACGAGCCGGTTGCGAGCGAGTCCGGCAGTTCCGCGTAGCCGACTTCATCGCTCGTGAAGAAGATGAGGTCTTCCGCGAGACGAGACAGATGCGTGAGCAGCAGCGACGTCGCGAAGAGGTACTCCGCCGCGAAGTCGCGATCGGAGACCGCGTCGAGCGAGTTCGCGGTCGGACGCGCGAAGCCGAGGGATTTTGCGAGGCGGGCGCGATCGATGCTGACCGGCGTGCCGGCGAGCGCGCCGGAGCCGAGCGGACATTCGTCGCCGCGATCGAGCGCGCTGCGCAGACGTGACATGTCGCGGCGCAGCATCTCCACGTACGCAAGGCACCAGTGACCGAACGTGACCGGCTCCGCCTGCTTGAGATGCGTGTAGCCGGGCATCGGCGTCGACGCTTCCGCGACCGCTTTTTCCGCGAGCGCCCGCGCGAGTGAGCTCGTGAGCGAGATCGCGTCCGACGCGGCTTTCTTCAGCCAGAGCTTGAGATCGGTCGCGACCTGATCGTTGCGCGAGCGGCCGGTGTGGAGCTTGCCGCCGAGCGATCCGAGCGACGCGCGCAGCGCCGACTCGACGAAGGAGTGCACGTCCTCGTGCTCGCCTTCGACAAGCGAGATCCCGCGCAGCGCCTCGATGAGCGCGAGCGTTTCCTCACGCGAGAGCACGCCCGACGCGCCGAGCTCCTGCGCCCACGCGATCGAGCCCTGCACGTCCTCGACGAACAGCTCGCGATCGAAGGCGAAGGAGTCGTTCAGCGCGCGCAGCAGCGCCGACGGCCCTTCCGCAAAGCGGCCTCCCCACATCGTCGTCATTTCGCTGCGATGCCTTCGACTTTGCTCAGGCCAGGCCGCTCCACGTCCATCGGCGCGAGGCGCTTGCGTCCGCGCAGCTGCAGTCCGAACAGTTTGATGAACCCGGCCGAGTCCTTGACGTCGTAGCCGGTCATGTCGAACGAGGCGAGGTTCTGCTGATAGAGCGAGTGCGGCGACTTGCGCGAGATGACCGTCGCGTTGCCCTTGTAGAGCTTCAGCGTGATCGTGCCGCTCACGTTCGCGCAGAGCGAATTGATGAACGCGTCGTACGCTTCCTTCAGCGGCGAGAACCACTGTCCGTTGTAGACCAGCTCCGCATAACGCGTGGCGATGCGCTCCTTCTCGTGCGCCGATTCCTTGTCGAGCACGATCGACTCGAGCGACTTCAGCGCGTTGACGAGCAGCGTGCCGCCGGGCGTTTCGTACACGCCGCGCGACTTGATGCCGATCAGACGGTTCTCGACGATGTCCGCGCGGCCGACGCCGTGCCGGCCGCCGATCTCATTCAGCGTCTGTACGAGCTTCGCGGGCGAGAGCATCACGTCGTTGACCGCAACCGGCACGCCGCCGTCGAACTCGATCGTCACCGTCTCCGGCGTATTCGGCGCGTCCATCGGATCGGTCGTCAGACGGAACATCGACTTCTCCGGCTCGAAGGTCGGGTCCTCGAGCGGACCGCCTTCATGCGAGAGATGCCAGAGGTTGCGATCGCGCGAATACGGGTCCTTCTTCGTGACCGGCACCGGAATGCCGCGCTCGTTCGCGTAGTCGATCGCGTCCTCGCGCGAGACGATGTTCCAGTCGCGCCACGGCGCGATGACCGTCAGCTCCGGCGCGAGCGCCTGATACGCGAGCTCGAAGCGCACCTGATCGTTGCCCTTGCCCGTGCATCCGTGCGCGAGCGCATCGCACCCGGTCGCCAGGGCGATCTCGACCTGCTTGCGGGCGATGATCGGCCGCGCGGTCGACGTGCCGAGAAGGTAGTCGCGCTCGTAGATCGCGCCGGCCTTCAGCACGGGGAAGAGGTAGTCCGCCGCGAATTCTTCCTTCGCGTCGACGAGATAGAAGTCGCACGCTCCGGTGTTGTACGCCTTCTGCGCCAGCCCGCTCGTCTCCTCGGCCTGCCCGACGTCGACGGCCACGGCCACGACGTCGCAGCCGTAGTTTTCCTTCAGCCACGAAATGATGATGGAGGTGTCGAGACCTCCCGAATATGCGAGTGCGACTTTCTTGACCTGCTGCTGGTTCACGCTGCTTTCTCCTTCGGCGCCACCAGCACGAGCTGAAGCGCGTCGATGAATTCAATGAGTGCTTTTTTCGGAACGATGTAGGGCGGCAGAAGGCGGATGACTTTCTCGCGCGCGGTGCCGACGACGAATCCCTGCGCGAGCAGTTCCTTCGCGACGGGCGATGCCGGACGATCGAGCTCGATGCCCCAGATGAGGCCCGTGCCGCGCACGTCGGTGATCGCGCCGCCGAGTTTTTCCTGCAGCGCATGCAGCTCGCCGCCGAACCACTCGCCGAGCGCGTTGATCTGCGGCAGGAGCTTCTGCGTTTCGTCGAATACGACCGCGCCCAGACGGCAGGCGATCGGGTTGCCGCCGAAAGTGGTGCCGTGATGTCCCGGCTTCACGACGCCTTCCAGCGCGGGACCGGTGATGACCGCGCCGAGCGGCAGACCGCCGCCGAGCGGCTTCGCGAGCGTGACGATGTCCGGGATGCAGATGGCGCCCTCGCGGGCGACGCCGCTCTTCTGAAACGCGAACATCGTTCCCATCCGGCCGAAGCCGCACTGGATCTCGTCGAATACCAGCAGCGATCCGTGCAGATCGGCGACGCGGCGCGCGGCGATCAGGAACTCGTCGGAGAGAGGAATGATCCCGCCCTCGCCCATGATTGGCTCGAGGAAGATCGCGGCGGTGTCGTCGTCGACTGCCGCTTCGAGCGCGGCGACGTCGTTCGGCTCGACGAACGTCACGCCCGGCACGAGCGGCGCGAACGGCGTGCGATACGCCTCGTGTCCGGTCAGCGAGAGCGAGCCGAGCGTGCGGCCGTGAAAGCTCTCGACGAGCGCGACGAGCTTCGTCTTCTTCGTCGCCAGCCGCGCGAACTTCAGCGCCCCTTCATTCGCTTCCGTGCCGCTGTTGCAGAAGAAGGCGCGATTCAGTCCCGACGCGCGCACGAGCTTCTCCGCGAGGATGCCCTGCGCGGGGTGGTAGTAGAGATTCGAAATGTGCAGCAGCGACGCGCTGGCGTCGCGCAGCGTCTTCACGAGCTTTGGGTTCTTGTGGCCGAGCACGTTCACGGCGATGCCGCCGAGGAGGTCCCAGTACGCACGGCCGTCCGCATCGTAGAGACGCGCGCCTTTTCCATCGCGCGGATGGAACTGCGTGCGCGCGTACGTGCCGAGCACGAATGAGCTCTCGCGCGCTTCGACTGCGGCCGGCGATTCGTCATGCAGCAACAAGGTGAGTTCCTCCTTCTTCTCCGATGGATACCGAGCCGACGCCGGACTGCAGCGCGCCGAGCGCGGCTTCGAGCTTCGGACGCATGCCGCCGCTGACGACGCCGTTGGCGAGCAGCGCGTGCGCGTCGCGCGCGGTGAGCGTGGGAACGACGTTGCCGTCGGCATCGAGCAGGCCGGGCACGTCGGTGATGAAGTGCAGCGTCGAGGCGCCGAGTGCGACGGCAATTGCAGCCGCCCCGGAGTCCGCATTCACATTGAGCAGCGAGCCGCTCGGGCCGAGGGCGACCGTCGAGACGACGGGCATCATCCCGTAGGTCAGCATCGACTGCATGAGCGTCCTGCTCGACCCGACGACGCGGCCGACGTTGCCGAGATCGATGCCGTCGATCGGCTCGTGACGCACGGCGACGAGCGTGCCGCCGTCGCATCCGGAGATGCCGGCCGGACGCACGCCACGCGCGGCGAGCTCGCCGACGAGCATCTTGTTGACCGTGCCGCCGAGTACCGAGACCACGACCTCGAGCGTCACGTCGTCGGTGATGCGCAGACCCGCGTGCGTGCGCTTCGGAATCCCGAGCGCCGCGAGCTTCGCATCAACATGCTTGCCGCCGCCGTGCACGAGCACGAGGCTCTCGCCGCGATTCCACGTGTCGACGATGACGCCGAGCGCGCGCGCGCGGCGCTGCGGATCGTCGAGAAGCGAGCCACCGAGCTTGATGACTTTCATCGTTGTCTTCCTTCGTCTGGACTGCGGTGGCGCCAGCCACCGCTCTCATCGCCGCGGCGCCAGCCGCGGCGTTGAGAGCGGCAGCTCGCGCTGCCGCAGTCCAGACTCATCACACCAGCCCCTCGATCTCGGGATAGCCGAACATCCGGTTGAAGTTCTGCACGGCCTGCGAGGCCGCGCCCTTGAGCAGGTTGTCGATGACCGAGACGATCACCGCGCGGCGTCCGCCCTGCAGCAGCTGGAAGCCGATCTCCGCGCGCGGCGTGTTGACGACGCTCTTCAGCTCGGGCAGTTTGCCGTGCGGCAGCACGTGCACGAGCGACGCGCCCTTGTACGCATCTTTGTAGGCCTGCGTGACTTCGTCGACCGTCATCGGATGCGTGAAGCCGACGTGCATCGTCGAGTAGATGCCGCGCACGGTCGGCAGCAGGTGCGGCACGAACACGAGCGTGGCCTTCTCGCCGAGGTGCAGGCCCTGGCGGATCTCCGGCTCGTG
>Ga0075425_100002149_pt1 | contig 19584 bp, 11 predicted proteins | sample SoiMethybrSBSTD4_FD_75300 | JGI IMG/M metagenome (GOLD analysis project Ga0075425, IMG submission 75300) | Bulk soil microbial communities from a Populus tree surrounding site in Tennessee, USA - Soil MetaG P. TD hybrid SBSTD4 | ecosystem: Environmental > Terrestrial > Soil > Tree plantation... | reverse complement strand
TATGGCCGGTGCGTCGACGTATTCGCGCCGGGGGGGAGCATCACCTCAGCGTACGCCGGAAATGATACCGATTCGACGACGATGAGCGGCACGTCCATGGCGACACCGCATGTCGCCGGTGCCGCAGCCCTCTACCTGGAACGGAATGCAAGTGCCACACCCGCGCAGGTTGCTGCAGCGATCCTCACCGGCGCGACGGTAAATGTAATCAACGATCCTGGCCCGGACACTCCGAATCGCCTGCTCTTCACGGCATACCTCGGCGACGTGACGCCTCCCCGCGTGTCATTCAACGGCTTACACGACGGAGCCGTGATCAAAGGGCATCAGGCGCTCACAGTGTCGGCGATCGACGATGTCGAGCTGAAGAATGTCGTCTTCTCTGTCGGCGATAGACGACTCGGCACTGACTCACGTGCCCCCTACTCTGTCGACTGGGACACTACCCCGTTTCCTGACGGCACGTACGCCGTTTCCGCCCGCGCTGTTGATCTCGCCGGTAACAGTGCGAGCGCCACGATCTCGGTCGTCGTCAGGAACACGACCGATCAGACGCCGCCGCAGCTCACGCTCGAGATGCAACCCGCAGCGTTGTGGCCACCGACAGGCACACTCGTTCCGGTGCACTTCACGGGGAGTGCCAGCGATGACGCGTCGCCAATCCTGTTCGTCTCGTTCAACGTCGAGGATGAATACGGTCGAATCCGGCCTTCGGGCACGGTCGGTGTGAGCGACGGGCGATTTTCCTTCACGGTCTACCTGGAGGCGAGCCGGAGGGGTCAAGATCGGGATGGACGACATTACCGTGTTACGGTCACAGCACACGATGTCACCGGCAACCAGGCGAGCGCGACGGCGGAAGCGGTCGTTCCGCATGATCGTCGCTCAGCACGATGACAATTCTCTTGTTAACGCGCGAAGGAATCGATTAACCGGACCAGGATTCGGTGACATGCTAACGTCGCCGACCTGCGATTCGATTGCTATGTTCAAGTCAGTCCGAGGCGGGCGATGGTTCTCAGAATGACGATCGCGCTTCGTAAGGAGGCGACGAGATGGCCGACTCTGACTCGTTCACAATATGGCACAGGCACGGTTCGAGTATTTTTATCGGGCTGCTATCCATAGTAACCGCCGTCCTAATCACTTTGTCGATAGCGATTCACGATAGGGAGCCGGCAGCAGATATTATTGGCCATCTTGCAGAAATGTTCTCAACGGCATTGATCGCCACCTTGTTCTTTAGTCTTCACGACGTTCGCGAGACGCTGGCTGCATCGATTGGAACTCTTCTTGTGGACGGCCACATCGTACACAGCCTCAGCCAACACGCGCGCGACACTTTGGCAACAAACATTGTTCTCGAAGATACGCCCGCAGCGAAAATAATCACAGAATCGCTTCTAGGTGCCGTCAGGGCGTCACACGCTGAGATATTCGGCTCGCCGCACCTGCACAACTATGCTCCTACAATTGTGCTATCGGACGTGCCGGATCGACCTGACTTGGTACGGCGAGATTTCAGATGCACATATGTGATTAACACAGATCACCTGAAGCACGGCCGTTGCCGATTCCGCTACCGCTTTCGTCACGAAGTATCGGATCCATCCGGAGTTTTATCGCGAGACAAAATCCTTACACAATTCGAGGCGCGAATTGGCGATCAGGTATTCACAATCAAAGACATCGAGGAGACGACGGAGCGTCACGCCGGCGGGTTGACGACCACAGTTCTTAGCATGCAACGGGACTTAGACATCGTCGGTCAGACGTCTGTCTCGGTATCCTATGACGGCCTCGGAAGCCGATTTGACCCGAATGAAATAATGGTGGTTCGTTTCCCGACGCGAGGATACAGAGTCACGCTGTGGTATACAGAGGGAAATGTGTACGACGTGGCATGGTTTCGTCCTATATCAAGTTCGCTTTCGAATAGACGAGCTGACGACAAGGTTGTTCGAATGCGAAATGGCGTCACAGCCTACACTGACGATTGGCTTCTGCCAGGAAATGGAGTGGTGTTGTACTGGTTTTCCGTTCGCGGAGAGACGCAATAAATGTTGTTAACTAACCTCGCCGCGGCGGTGCAAAGGCTAACGAAAGATAACCTCTCGCGCGACCGCTGGTCCGAAAGGCGTTGTCCACGAGATTGAGGTCCGTTTGTGGGATGAACCGACGCGGTGTAAACGCGTCAGCGCGAAACGGCGCGCTCAGCGGACGCCCGATCAGTCGCGCGTTCGTTGCCGGTGGCTCGTTGCGAAGACGCGATCGGCGTCCTCGATTTCGGCGCGGTAGTCGTGACATCAGGCGGCGGGGTCGTCGATCTGCCAGCGCAACAGCGGCCGCGTCCAGCGTGCCGCGGTCGATGTCCGCAAGCTTGTGGCGCAAATCGCGCAGCAGGGCGCGAGGCCGTCTGGGTCGGCCACGCGGTCGGTGAGCGCGAGATCGTCCCCGAGCGCGACCGCGAGTACACGCCGCGCGGTTCGGAAACGCGTGTCGACCCCAACCGTTCAGCTCACGTCCGTTTCATAAACCGTGATACGGTGACCTGCCGCGTGGCGCCGTGCCGCCGGCCCACTCCGTCAATCAACTGAAGCGAACGGTCGGCGATAAGGCTACTGCGCCATTTATCGTATCGTTGCCGCCTGCCACGACGCACGGATCCGGACTCGTCACCGTCTTTTCGCTGTAACGATCGAGTTTGTCCATTGTGGGCCTGTCGCAAACCTGGGGGATCACCATGCGTCTGTGTTCTTCGCTCGCCATGGTAACGCTCACGACCTGGGCAGTAACTGCCCAGGTGAATGACGCGACTCATTGGACCATTGACAGTGATCCCGGCGCACATCTCACCGAGACGACGTTGACCCCCGCAGTCGTGAACGTCACTCAATTTGGAAAGATTTACTCCTATCCGGTAGATGGGCCGGTCTACGTCCAGCCTTGGCACGTGTCGCGCGTCCGCATCAACGGGGCGCTTCACGATGTCTTGTACGTCGCCACGGTGAACCGGACGCTCTACGCCTTCGACGCGGATTCTGGATCCTCGGTGCCGCTTTCGAAGACGATGCTCCCCAGCGTGTCCGCCGGCGTTGCGCCATCGGTCGCTGACGTCGTCCTGCGGGCGATGGGCAACAACCCGGTGTTCTGGGACTCGCCCAGCCACGGTCCGCTCGTCTACGTCTGGCGAAAGAATGACTTCCTGAAAGCGTACCGTCCAACGCCTGATGGGACGATGAACCGCGCCTACCTGCAGGGCGGCGCGCTTGCCCAGGGCGACTCTGTGGCATCTCTCGCGCTGTCGGCGAACGGCAGCACGCACGGGAGCGGCATCGTCTGGGCGTCTCTGCCGGCGAACGAGAACGGGACAGATGCAAACTTCGTCGGCGTCGTCAGCGCATATGACGCCGAATCGCTCAACGAAATCTGGACGAGCGAACAGAAACCGCTACGCGATCGCGCAGGTCGGTTGGCGGCGTCCATTTCGCCGGTCGTCGCGAATGGCAAAGTGTACGTATCCAATGTCGAGGGAAGCGTGATCGTATACGGGCTGCTGCCGCCGTCAGTGGCGCCGGCTGTCCGGTTCGCCGCTGCGCCCGGCGGTGAGTCGACGTCGGCCGTTGGCGCGCCCACGTTGACGACTGCGGCGTTTGAGACAGCGGTTGACGGCGGCGCGATCGGGATCAACTTCCTCGGAAGCAGCACGACGGCGATGGCCGCTTCGGAGATTGCGGGCGTGGTGCCGCAGACGCACTGGAACAACGGCGTCGGCGCCGCACGCGTCACGCCGCTGGCGCTCGTCAACGCTGCCGGCGAGCCGACGGCGGCGAGCGTCACGTGGACAGCGAACAACGGGTGGATGACGCCAATCACCGATCAGCCCGGCAACGCGCGGCTGATGAAAGGATATCTGGACAACACCAACACCACCGTCACGACCGTAAACGTGGCAGGACTACCATCTGGCGCCTACGACGTTTATGTCTATGCGGACGGCGATAACAAGGCGTATACGCGAACGGCGTCATATCAGATTAGCGGGTCCGGCATGCCGGCGCAGACGACAACCGTGACAGATCCGCCGAATACGACCTTTGCCGGGACGTTCACCGAAGCGGCAGGCATGAGCGGCAACTATGTAAAGTTCAGAATCAACAGCAACGCGTTCACCGTGACGGCGCGGCCAGGTACGAGTACGAACACAAACGTGCGCGCGCCGGTGAACGGGATCCAGATTGTCCCAGCGATTCCATCGGCGATAGCTATCAACTTCCTCGGCGCCAGCACGGCCCTCATGGCTGCGACGGAAACCGCGGGCGTCGTACCTCAAACACATTGGAACAACGCCATGGGCGCCACGCGAGGCACGCCGCTCGCACTCGTTGACGCTGCGGGTACGGCGACGACGGCGAGCGTTACATGGAAGGCGAATAATGGCTGGATGACACCGATCGTCGATCAGCCCGGCAACGCGCGGATGATGAAAGGATATCTGGACAACAGCAACACCACCGTCACGACACTAAGCGTCACGGGCCTGCCATCAGCGGTGTATGACGTCTTCGTGTACGCGGACGGCGATAACAAGGCGTACACGCGGACGGCAACGTATCAGCTCGGCGGACCTGGTAACGTCGCGACCGCGATCAGCCTGACAGATCCGCCGAACACGAATTTTTCAGGGAGCTTTACTCAGGGCGCCAGCACCGGCGGCAACTATGTCAAATTCAGAATGACCGGCAGCACGTTCACGGTGACCGCAACGCCGGGTACGAGTACGAACGGCAACGTGCGCGCGCCGATCAACGGGATCCAGATCGTCCGTTCATCTTCGATGCCGCCTGTCGAGCTCGATCCGCCTGCGACTATTCCAGGCATCGGTGCGGGCCAGGGTGTTGAAGTCCGTGATGGCAAGGTCTATCTATATGGCGACGCCGCCACCGGTGTCCTTCGAGAGTATGACGTGGTGGGAAACAACTCACTCGTCTTTACAGGACGTGAAGTCCTGCTGACCGTGAATGGACGAGATCTCATATCACACCCGACGGGTCTTACCACCGCGCCGGGCCTCGGCACGCTAGTCGGCAATACCGTCTCGCAACAGGGAACTCTATTCATGATCGACTGGGCACGTGCGCTCACGAACGGCACGCTGGACGGCGCAATCCTGGCGACAGTCGCGGACGATTTGGCCGTGAACGGAACGAGGCCGGAATTCGTTCGGGTTGGCGACCGGTGGCTGGTCGCGACAGCCGACTACGGCGCGCTCGCCAACGAGGTCCGGATCTACGACCCGGAACGGCTCAAAACAGTCGCACGGACGAGCGAACCCGGTGTGCTGGTACATCGGTTTCCGAGTTCTCCATATGTGCAGACGCTGCACTGGATCGATTCTGCCGGCGTGCTGGTTCTCGTGCAGAACCAAAGAGACGGACTAGGATGGCGGCTGACGCTCGTCGATCTCGCTCGCTCGATTGCCGCTGGCCAGCAGATCGTGACGCAAACGATCGATTTATCACCGCACAGCGAACTGGAGGGATTTCACTTGATCGCCCCTCACCGAGGGCTCTTCCTCACTAGTTCAGCCGTGTCGAACGTTTATTTTGCAACGGTGCGGTTCTAACCTCAGCGACGGCTGATAGAACCACGGAAATGCGGGCCGCGGCGGCACACTACCGCCTGCTGCGGCGCCACAGGCCGCCCTCGCGTGGCGCATTGGAGGCGAAGCGTGCTCTTCGTCAGCTACTCCAGCATCGACAGCGAAAGCGCCGAAGCCGTGTGCGCCGCGCTGGAGCTGCATGATCTGCAGTGTTGGATGGCGCCGCGCGACATCACTCCTGGCGACGACTGGGGCTCCGCCCTGTTCGGCGGGATCCAGCAAGCCGACGCGCTCGTTCTCGTCTTCTCCGCTCACGCGAATCACTCCGCGCAGATAAAACGCGAAGTGTCGCATGCGATGCGCCGCGGCCTGCCGGTGCTGCCGTTCCGCCTGGACGACACCGCTCCTGGCGTCTCGTTCGCACTGCTGGACGCCGAGTTCGCCGGCGCATCCGATGCGTCGAACAGTTTCGACGCGCGCGTCGCGACGCTCGCAGCGGCCGCTCGTCGCCCGCCCGACGGCGTTCACCGCGTCCCGGTCGATCGCTATCTGGCGAGCCCATCGCAATTCCCGGTGCGGACAGACTCCTCATTCCTGCGCTTCGCCATTGGCTGCGCGGTCGTCGTGGCCTGGGTGCGACTCGTCATCGGCGGGATCGTGGCGGGCAACTACTGGTTTGACAACTTCTCCATCGACGACGTGCGCGAGTACCTGATTTTCGTGTTGCCGTATCACGCCGCGAGCGTGGCGTTGCTGGTCGCAGCCATTCGCCTGTGGCTGTGGGATCTCAGCTACACGGTCGAGGCGGTCACGAACGACAGCCTGCAGCGTGCACGCGGACACGTTTCGTGGAATCCATTCGAACTGAATCGGGTGATGCGAACGCTGTCAGGGCCCGTCCCATCGTCTCGTCAAGCGTGGATGGTGCGCGCGTGGTGGCTGACTGGAGCTGGCGCGTTCCCGCTCGCAATCATCCTGACGGTTGCCGGCGGAACAGAGAGCGCCACGGAGTTGTTTCTGCTGTCGATGGATCTGACGGTCACCATCTGCTCGCTCTGCATGGCACTGCTGACGCGCGCGCTCACGTCGCACGTTGACCGTGTCGCCTCCGACCAGCCCGCACACATATCAGCGGCATGACCTGCGACGTGCTTTTGAGCTTCGGGCCCGACGACGCGGCGGTCGCAGAGTCGCTGACCGAGCGGCTCCGTCAGCAGGGGTGGACATGCGCCGCCGGCGGCTCGTCGGCGCAGCCACGTGACGCGGCCGCACGCGAGTACCGCGCTCTGGCCGTTCTCGTCTCCGAAGCGTCGATGCTCTCGCCATTCGTGCTGCGCGACACGGAGCGCGCCGCCGGTCGCAACGTACCGATCTTCCCGATGCGGCTCGATGATGCGCCGTTGACGCCGTCCTTCGAATATTTCATCGGCACGATCGGCGCAGCCGACGCAAGACGAAATTTCGACGCCGCGGCGAAGGCGCTCATCGCGGCGATACACACACGGCTCGACGCACCCGCGTCGGCATTCACATCGAAGACCCACGGGCGCGGCGCTCCTCTTTTCGATGCTGCGCCGCCTTTCCGTCCCAGGCCGCTGCTTCGGCGATGGGCCGGTGTGTTTCTGGCGGTCGTGTGGACGCTGGCTCTCGTGATGGCAACCGGTCTTGTGTTTTCTGCCGGAGGCGTGGCGAGTGCCTCGCTGATTCGGACCGTATGTCAGGTCGCCGGGTTCCCCGGCGGGTTTTTGGCATACCTGCTCGTCACGTGGTTCCACAGTGCTCACCGCAACCTGCTCGCGCTCGGCGTGACGGGCACGCGCCATCGCGGACGAGAGCTCGTGTGGCGCATGGTGGCGTTCCCTGTGTCGTTGTTCACCGCGCCGGCCATCATCCGGCAGCTTCAGGACCGGACACCGGGGCCGGTCGCATCGCGTTGGAGGCGACGGCTTCGAAGTTGGTCGTGGAATGGGTTCATCCTTGGATACGTCGCAGGCGTGAGCGTCCCAGCCGCGGCGGAGAGGGCTGCGCTTCCGCTCATCGCAGTCACAGCCGCCACTCAGATCATCTCGGTTCCGCTCCTCTGGCTCGTGATTTCTGACGTGTCGCGGCGACAGATGCACGCACGCGCGTCTCGTCATCGCGCGCGCGCGGCTGGAGAGCAGACGGCTGGCGGCGCTCAGACAGTTCTGGTCAGTTACGCCGCCCAGGATCGTGCCGCCGCGGAAGTGCTCTGCGAGGCGCTCGAAGCGCGTGGGATCGACTGCTGGCTGGCGCGCCGCGACGCGACGTGGGACGCGCGTGCAATCCACGCGTTCGGCACTGTCGTCGTTCTGCTGTCCGCCAATCTGGAAGCCTCGACGGCCACGCTCGCAGAGCTCGAGCTCGCGATTGCGGATGGTGCGACCGTTCTGCCGCTCCGCCTCGATCAAACGCCCGTCCCTGCAGCCTTCCGGTATCTGCTCGGTTCCATTCACTGGTTCGACGACGAGGGCAGCAGCTTCGATCAGCAGACGGACACCATCCTGCAGTTGATCCGACGCCGGCACGCGGCGGCAGCACCGGCACCCGACGGTCTGGCCGAGGATTACCGAGTGGGGCAGCGCGTGGTCACGGACACGGCGCGACGCCACACGCATCGACTGTTCTACACCGCAGCGTTTGTCTATGTATCCGTCGCGCTGCTGACCGTGGCTGCGCTCGCAGTCCGGCTACTGCGCCAACCGGCCGTTACGGACGGCGCTGCCGCGTCGTTCGTCACCGTCACGATCTGGCGGATCGGGCTTGGCCTCGTCTGTTTTGCCGGACGCTATTGGTGGCAGCGCACGGCCGACGTCACAACTCCCCGCCGGACGGGTTGGCCACTCGTATTCGCATCGTCAACTCTCGGCGCACTACCCGCGGCCATCGCGGCCTCGCGAGGACACGCCGTCGTCGCGATAGTGATCGACAGCGCCGTGTCGTTGCTGGGAATTGTCGCGCTAATCCTGACGGTGCTCGGTGTGCGTGCCGCCGTGGCGCGCCATCGCCAAGAACAACGCGAGCGGAATCGCGCAGCGCAGCTTCTGCAGCGAACGACCCACGAGCCGGTGCGCTTCGATGCGCAGGTGACGGTCCAGCGAGGGTTCCGCAACCTCGTGATCGGAGGAACGATCGGGAACGTTCTTTTATGGCTGATCGACATTGCAATCGTGCAGGACCTGGCACGTAACGGGACGAAAAATTTCGCGACCTCGAGTCTCCCCCAGATATTCACGGTGCAGACCCTGCTGATCCTCGTGCCGACGTCTGTACTGTTTTTGGTATGGCTCGCCGTCGCGTACCGAAACCTGGAGGCGCTGGGGATTCACACGCACCGATATTCAGCCGCGGTGGCCGTGCGCCGCTTCCTGAACCCGCTCGTCAACGTCATCGTCGCGGTACCAATCGTCATTGATCTGCGGCACGCGAGCGCACGCGATGGGGCGTTGCTGAAGAACCGCACCTTGTGGATCGCCGGCTGGTGGGCCGCCATCCTGCTCTACTGGGCGGCACTCTGGTGGCATCTGGCCACCATCGTCGTTTCGTCGCCGACGTTGGTCGTTGCGTCGGGCGCAGCGATTTGCGCGACCTACGCGCTCAGCGGGTGGACAACGTACCGCCTGATCGACGAGATCAGCACGCTTCAGCGCGAGACGCGCACCGCAACACGATAGATTCCGATCACCATCGCGTTCGGTTGTGAACTCGGGCACGAATAGACGCGCCGAGAGCGTTCAACGTCGGCCGGCGAAGACCGTGTGGCGAAAAAAGAGACGAATAGACTCAACGCCGGCCAGAAGTTGGTGCCGCAGGGCAAGAGTCTCGCAGGAGATCCCGACGCGTTGCCTGGGCCGATCGCGCCGCAGGCTGTGTCGCGACGACAGCTCGCATCGCCTCGTAGACTGCCGGATGGCGACGCCAACGTCAACGAAATTGGGGTGGCGCAATATCCGCTTCTTCTCCGTCCGCACGGCGTCGCATGGGAATCTCCAGTCCGCTGCAGGCCGATGGGCTCATGTACGCGCATACCAACTCGCCACGCAACGGTCAGGGCACTCACACTCTGCGCCCTTCGCCTTCGGCACGAACCCCATCGCGCCTTTGATCTGCTGGAGCTGCGACATCGCCGCCGCCAACTCACGCCTCAGCGGCAAGAGCGCGCGCTTCGCGGCCGTGATTCGCTCGGCCGCCTGCGCCTCTTGCTCGCCCACCAGCAGGTTCGCGATGTGCGCCGTTCGACGGCCGACTACATCGTGTTCTTCGTATGCCGTCGGTTATAGTCAGCGAGGTGCTCGCCGCACTCTCGATCTTGTTCTTCTGCTCCGGGGTCAGCGCGCTGATTTATCAGGTGCTCTGGATCCGGTTGTTGGGACTGACCTTCGGTGTGACGATCTACGCCGCCGCCACGGTCTCGGCGAGCTTCATGGCGGGCCTCGCCGCCGGCAGCGCCGGCGCCGGGTGGCTGGCCGACCGGGTACGTCGGCCCCTGGTGTGGTTCGGTGCGGCCGAACTCCTGATTGGCGCGACTGCAGCGGCGAGTCCCGCTGTTCTCTCGGCGCTCCAACAGAGCTACGTGCGGGTCTATCCGTCACTCCCGTCCTCACCTTCGCTGCTCGCGGCGGTGCGCTTCGCCATCGCGTTCGTTGTGCTCCTTGTGCCGACCGCGTTGATGGGTGCGACGTTGCCGCTCGTCCTCAAATCGTCGGCGTTCCGCACGACGCGGTTCAGCGAACGGATGTCGCTCCTCTATGGCATGAACACCGCCGGCGCAATTGTCGGGACGCTGGCCGCGGGCCTATCGCTGATTCCCGAGCGAGGCATCCACGCGACCTTCATGACCGCTGCGACCCTGAATGCGCTCGTAGGCGCCTTCGCAATTGCGCTAGGAGCACGTCGCTCGTCCGGCAACCCGGCGGCATCCGCCCCGCAGGCCGATTCGAACATCTTGGCGGCGGCCGAGGCCGACATTGATCCGTCGCGGCTCCCAGCCGTCCTGACGGTATTCGCCGTGTCGGGGTTTACGACGCTCGCCCTGGAAGTCGTCTGGTTCCGCGTCCTCACGCTGTTCCTGCGGCCAACGGTGTACGGCTACGCGTTGATGCTCGCCGCGGTCCTGGCGGGTCTGGCCATCGGCAGCTATCTGGTGACCCCCTTCTTGAGTCGACAGCGGCCGTGGACGGCGATCCTGGCCGTGCTGCAATTGGCGATCGGCATTGCGGCCGTTTTGTCGTTCGCCACGCTTGCCAAGACGCTCGGAATGACGCGGACTCTGACGCCGTGGCTCTCACGCATCATGGCGGAATGGCTGGTCTACCCAGCCGTCGGCAGCTTTCTTGCGATTTTGCCTGCCGCCCTGCTGATGGGCGTCGCCTTTCCAATCGGCTTGCGGCTCTGGACGTGCGGCGGGGATGCGCACGATGCCCTCGCCCGGCGAATCGGAATCTTCTATTCGCTGAATGTGACTGGCGCGATTGCCGGCTCGCTGGCCGGAGGATTCCTGCTCCTCCCGCAGCTCGGCAGCCAGCGTTCCCTCGTGGTGCTCGGCGCGACCAGCGTCGCATCGGGCGTGCTGCTGCTCGCCGTCTGCCGCGCGCGGCGCACCACGAAGGCGATCATCGGCGTCGCCGCCGTCGTGGCATTCGGTATTGCGGCCGCCAACGCTCCAGACCCGTTCGCGCAGTTCATCGAGCAGCGCTATCCAGGACAGCAGACCGTCTGGCGCGACGAAGGGATTGAGGCGACCGTCGTCGTGCTGCGCGACCATCGCGGCGAGGTGTCGCTGACGGTCAACGGCAATCACCAGGCGAGCACGGGCAGGAGCCAGGTGTATGTGCACCGCGCGATCGGCCACCTCGCCATGACCCTTCACGCGGATCCCCGCGACGTGCTCGTCATCGGACTTGGTGGTGGCGCGACGGCCGGCGCGGTGTCGATCCACGATGGCGCCGACGTCGACGTCGTCGAACTCGCTGACTCGGTGGTACGTGGTGCCGCCTACCTCGTCGATATCAATTACGGCGTCTTGTCGCGACCAAACGTCCACATCCGCGTCGACGATGGCCGCAATCACATGTTGCTGACTCGCCGGCGGTACGACGTTGTGACTGCCGACGTCATCCACCCGATCTTCGCCGGCTCCGGCAATCTCTATTCAGCGGAATACTTCGCGCTCGTGCGCCGGGTCCTGAAGCCAGGCGGTCTCGTCGTGCAATGGGTGGACGGCACCGACGCGGAATACAAAATCATCGCGCGCACGTTCTTGACGGTCTTTCCGTATGCAACGGCGTGGCGCGACGGTACTCTGCTCGTGGGCACACTCGAGCCGTTGACCTTGCGCCGAGCGGACTTCCAGCGAAAACGGCAGTTTCCCGGGCAGCGTCAGGGCACCGAGGATCTTGGCGCGCACACGTTCGACGATCTGGTCGCCGCGTATCGCGCCGGCCCCGACCAGTTGCGCGCCTTCGTCGGGCCGGGCCCGATCCTGACCGACGATCGTCCGCTCGTCGAGTACTTCCTCAGCCTGCCGCGCGATCACGATCTCAACCTGACGACGCTTCAGCGCGACCCGCGGCGCATCGACGTGCCGTAGGCCCGCCTCGCACGTTGGAGACGTTTCCGAACCTGGGGCGCGTCGGTCGTGTTCAAGGAACGCGCGAGATCGCGTTTCCACCGCTGCCGTTCGTTGCCATCTGCGAAATTCGCGAGGAACAGATAGTCGTCTTGCGAATCCTCCACGGAGCGCAAAGCTGGCCGAGCGCACGTTAAGCTTCGTCCATGCTCCCACGTATCGCAACAATGCCGAAGCAGCCACGCATCATCGGGCTCGCTGCTTTCGGACTAACAGCTGCGGCGCTCTTGCGGCTCGGACCACGTCCTGTGCGTCTTTCGATTCCTCACTGGCGAGACGGTGTCGAAGTTGTGGCATCTGCGGCCGAAACAGCGAGACGCCACGCTAACCCAAGCCATCGCTTCCCAATCCACGGAGCGACCAGGCCGGCGATCACTGCGGCCAACACCGACAGGCCATGCCAGCCGCTGTTCCAAACCATCGAGCACGTGTTAACATGCGTCGCCTCAGCCGGCATACCACAAGCGGATCGCGATGAGACCACAGCGGCACGTGACGCAACCTGTTTCGACAATCGGGGCGCGGTTCACTTCCTCTTGGTCGCATCGCTCGTTGACCTTTGGAGGAGAGGAGCCGCTGCTGCCGGTCATCACGCAGGATGTGATCCGGCGGTGGGCGCACCGCCACGAGCAGTCGAACGACGCGAACTCGTTCCGGAAAAACAACCGGTTCATCCGAGTGGCGGAGCAAATCTATAAAGACGGATTCCTGCCTGTGAATCTTGTGCCGCTCCCCCGCCCCACGTTCGACACGCAACAGCCGAGGCCGGCCCATGATTCGACGCGGCGGCTACGCCGCGCTGACGTCATTCACCATCGGTTCGAACCAAAACGGAACCGGCGCGCCCGAGTGGTGGCGATAGCCGATGACAGGCGAGTCCTCGAGGACGTGATCAGGCGCCAAGAATCGGCGACGGCCCGCAGATCCCACGCATTCACGAACACAGTCGGGTACACCGTTCTCTTCACTTCTGTTTTCGTTGCCGGTCTGCTCGTTGCGAAGAGGCGCCGCACACCCGACTGGATACTCAGCCGCCGTTGGGCTCTATCGTCACTTCGTATCGAGAGGCGGCCGCGTCGGGGACGATAACGACCCACACGGAGATCGGCGCTCCGCGGCACAGACTGGCCGAACGCGCAGCCGACGGGAACTGACGCATCGTCACATCTTCGGAACCGGAGACGACCTACACGCATCTGCCTGAACGTGCGTGCTTTGGGCGTTCGACGTGTTGCGACGCGGCGTCCCGCTCTCTACGACTTACGATCGATTGCGCCGGCTGATCGTCGGCGGCTTCAGCATCCCCTTTGATTCAAGCCACATCGTGAGGGCCCGCCGGACCTGCTCGGAAGGCAGGATGCCGTCGCGCTCCTTCAACGCGTCCATTGCGGCTACCAGCTCGGGACCGAGCCGGACGTCGATGCAGCGCGGGCAGTCGACTGGCGGGCCGTTCGTCGCTCCGAGCAGCGAGGGCTCGCGCCGACCACAGGCCGACAACACACCTACCCACCTCGGTCGATAGCCCCAGCCGGCCGGCCCTCGAAAAATCTGGTCAGATTTTCGAGCTGAAAATCCGTTTGGCAACGACCGTGGCGAAGTTCGTCGGAGGCGCCTGTTTTTTTCTACTGCTCACCTGCAACGATGGGCGCGGCTGTGTTACGGTCCGGCATGCGCAAGGACCAGAAGCGTCTCGCCGATCATGTCGTCGCGTTGCTGCTGGTCGTCGCTGCTGCCACGCTGGACGCGGTCGTCGGTAGCAACAACACACTGGCGGCGCTGCTTCTCGCGAGCATCGCCGTCGCCATCAGCGCGTACCTTGGTGGCGTCTCTCCGGCGATCATCGCAACGCTCGGCGCTGTGCTGGCGATGCGGCTTGCAGGCCAAGTCGGTCTCGCCGCCTCCCTGTTGCTCACAATCGAAGGGGTCTTGATTGCGTGGCTCGCGTGGAAAGCATCTGCGCTCCTCACGGTTGCCACGCGCCGCGTCACATCCGCGGATCGCCGCCTGCGAGAACTGGTCGCAGCTGAGAGACGGCTGCGCCGCATCGACGCGGCGTGCGGCCGGCTAGAGTCGTTGTCCGCCGAGTGCGCCGTCATGGTTGTCGACGATCGCGGGGACGTCCTCGAATGGCGCGAAAGCGCGACGCGACTGCTTGCCTGGGAACGCGACGCGATCCGCGGACAGACGGCTGCGCAAGTGCTGGGCATGGACGATGTCGCTTTCCAGCACGCGCTCGTCGCGGCTCGCAACGCGAGCGAATCCCGTTTGGTGCAGACATGCCGCCGGGCCGATGGAACGACCTTCGACGCCGACGTAGCAATCTATCGCGAACCAGCGCCGACCCCGTCAGCGTTCACAATATTAATCCGCGACATGAGTCGCGAGCAGGAATGGCACAGATTTGTCGACTATTCGAACGATCTGCAGAGCGCCCTGCGTGAGGAAGCTGACGTCGCGCACCGCCAACTCGCGACGCTGCAGCATGTGACCGATCCATCACTCAGCCTATTGGGCACGAGCCAAGCCGTCCCTGCGGTCCTCGAACGACTTCGCACGGCACTCCACGTTGAGGGCGTCGCGTTCATTCCCATTGAACGGGCACGCCGCGTCGTGATTGCGACCGAGGGACTCGAACCGGCGGACGTGACGGACAGGTGGCCGCCACCAGACACCCGCGCATTGCAGGGCGGTCGCATTCTGGTCGTCCACAACGATCCAGCGCGCGTCGCGGTGGAGAGCGGGGCGAGATGGCCGGGCGAGGCATCATCTCTCGCCATCGTGCCCGTCATCTCGGGCTCGCGGTTCGAGGGCACGATCGAGGTGGTCGGCGTGAAGCCACGGCGCTCGACGGAATGGGAAATCGCGCTCGCACAAGTTGCCGCGGCGCAGATCGCTGCGCGTTTGCAGCGCGACAACCTGCTCGACGCCGACGCCGTCGCATAGGCCGCAAAGCTTAACTGACGCACCGCACAAATCGCGTCGACGCTCGCGTGAGAGTACTGGAAGCCCGAAGAGTCCGCCTTACACGATCGGCCGGAAGGTGTACGGCTCGGCATCGCATGTTCGACCGAGTTCCGCTGACCGCGTTGCCGCCGTTGTCGCTGCCCCATATTGTTAATGCGACGGGTATGTGTACTTGAGCCGGGTCGGCCGAAGGACGCGTGGATGGTGTCGGCGATCTCTCTGGTGTGGCACATGCGGTGCAAGGCAGCGGCCGCCAGCGGACAATTCCGGAGAAGGTACGTCAATGCCTGCCACAAAAACGCTGTTCGCCAGACCACTTGCAGCAACTCTTGTCCTCAGCCTGATGGCTGTCCTTGCTGGTGGGCGCGCGTACGCTGATCCGATTTCGGTCCTCGATCAATCGGCCACCGCAATCGAGCGTAGAGCATTCCTCTGTTGTGACTGGGAGTGGGCCCAGACGTTCACCGCTGGTGTTTCCGGCACGCTCACGCGGATCGACGTGTACCTCGGAGATCCGTTCGGAGCCGAGCCAGCTGGCGGTCCGGTGGCCTTTGACGTGCGGCACGCTCGCGCCGGCACACCAGGAAGCGAGCGGGATGTCATCGCAAGGCGCGTACTGGATACATCAGCCTTTGTCGGCGAGGGGTTTTACCAGTTCGACGTGCAAGCTGCGCGGCTGAGCGTCACCGCGGGGCAGAGCCTTGCGATTGTGCTGACGAGTCGGGCGCTCGATGCTGCGCCGTGGACATGGCGTGGCTCCGAAGCCGGCGAGCCAGCGTACGCCGGGGGTGCGCAGTTCTTTCGGCTGACCCGCGACGACGCTTGGTCGTCGCCAATACCAGATGTGGACCTCGCTTTTCGGACGTTTGTTCGTCCCGGTGCGGCAGCGCCAACGCCAGAGCCAGGCACGTTCATCTTGGTCGGTCTGGGAGTCGCCTTTTGCGTCAGAAGGTGCTTCGCGCAGCGCGCCGCATTCGTGGTCTACGTCCGTCCGTTTGATGGACACGACCCTTCTCTTCGGGCGTAGATCGAACGCAACGAAGTGACGATCATTCACGCCGGAACGGCAAATTGTAATAGTCGTTTCGGCCGTCCGCATCGAGACAGGCGATCCGCCGTCTAGCACGGCATCGTAGGCGCCAGTGCCGTGGCGCCCTGCCTTCCTCCGCACGTTCGGCCTCATTTGACAGTCTAATGCGGCAGATGATATTCCATTGGCGTGTCTAATAGAGCGGCAACCAAGGCTGACGTCCTCCAAGGGACCCTCGACCTGATGGTCCTGCAGACGCTGGAATCGCTCGGGCCGCTACACGGCTACGCCATTGCCGCGCGTCTCGAACAGGTGTCGAGCGGCGCGCTGCTGCTCAATATGGGCACGCTGTATCCCGCGCTGATGCGGCTGGAGCAGCGTGGCCTGCTCCGCGGGAAGTGGGGCACTACGGACACCAATCGCAAGGCGAGGTTTTACAGCGTCACGTCGGCGGGCCGGCGTCAGCTCGCCAGGGAAAAAGACGCCTGGGTCCGGATGTCGGGCATCATCCACACGTTGCTGCACGGCGAGGCATGAGCCAGAAGGATCGCATGCGGTTCCTTCGCGAATTGATTCTGCGTCTCCGGGGAACGCTGCTTCCACGCCGGCGCGACGCTGACCTGGAAGAGGAACTCCGGCTGCACTTGGCGATGGCTGCAGAAGAAGCGCGACGTCGTGGTCTCGAGCCCGCGGATGCCGTGCGCGCCGCGCGGATTGAGGCTGGAGGCGCTTCGCAAGCGATGGACACTCTCCGGGATCAGCGAGGGCTGCCGTGGCTGGACGACCTCGCGCGCGACATGAGCCATGGGTTACTCGCGCTTCGGCGCACTCCCGTGTTCACCGCGGTCGCGCTCCTGACGCTGGCATTAGGAATCGGCGCGAATACGGCGATCTTCTCGATTGTCAACGGCGTGATCCTGCGTCCGCTCGATTATCCCAGGCCGGAACAGCTGATGTATCTGACCACGGAATTTCCGGCGCTCGGGCTGACCAGGAACCCGCTCTCAGTTCAGGAGTACTTGGAGTTCCGGCAGATCAATCAGTCGTTTGCTGCGGTCGGCGCGTACAGAACCATGGGCGGCGCCTACACAACGGGCGAAGTCAACCTCACGGCAGGCGGTCGAGCTCTTCGCGTGCGATCGATAGCTGTCGACGCGGATCTGCTCAACACGCTTGGCGTTCAGCCAGCGCAGGGACGCTTATTCAGCGAGGAAGAAACCAATCGTGCCGGAGGCCTCGCGCCACCGCTCGCAATTCTCTCGCACGAATTGTGGCGAACGGCCTTTGGAGGACAGCCGGTCCTTGGACAGGCCGTGAATGTCGACGGTCGGCCTCACGAAATCCTTGGGATCATGCCACCCGGCATCGATGTCATGGACAACCACACAGCAGTCTGGTTGCCGCTCGGACTCCCTGCGGCTATTCGTCAGGACCGCGGCTTCCACATCCTCCATGTCGTTGGGCGACTGAAAGACGGCGTCACGCGTCAGGCGGCGCAGACGGAACTCAAGGCACTGCTCGAGAACTGGGGCGAGCGTACCCGTTCGTCGGGACATGTCCCCACCAATCGGCCAGCGGGCGCGGCAGACCACACGCTTCGGATAGAGCCGGTGCAGGACGCGGTTGTTGGCGATGCCCGCCGTTCGATCTGGATCTTGCAAGTCGCTGTCGGGTTCTGTCTGCTGATCGCGTGCGCGAATCTTGCGAACCTGCTGATGGCCCGTGCCGAGTCGCGTCGCCGTGAATTTGCCGTACGCGCGGCTCTTGGCGCCAGCCGAAGCCGGCTGCTTCGACAGACGATCACCGAAGGTGTAATGCTCTGCGTTGCCGGCGGCATGCTGGGCCTGTGGCTCGCCCGTATCGCCGTGACGGTGCTGATCCGCTCGTACCCGACCAGCGTGCCCCGGATGAGTGAAATCAGTATCGACTTGTTCGTCCTGCTCTTTGCACTCGGTGTGTCAATGGCCACGGGCGTTCTCTTCGGCCTCGCGCCCGTCGCGCAGGGACGGATGAATGACCTCGTGACGGCGTTCAAGGAGGGCGGGGACCGAGGGACCAGCGGCACTGGACGTCATCATCTCCGCCGCGCGCTCGTTGTGGTCGAAGTCGCGCTGGCGGTGATGCTCGTCATTGGCGCGGGTTTGCTGATCCGAACGGTCTACAACCTCACGCGCGTCGATGCGGGGTTCGATCGATCGCGCCTGGCGACGTTCTCGATGACTTTGGCAGAGCCATACGAGCCCGAGACGCGCGCTCCAGCGTATCAACGCCTTCTCGATAAGCTGCGGGCTGCACCCGGCGTGCAGGGGGCCGCCGTCATGTCGGGTCTGCCGCCGAATCGATCTCCAGAGGCCATCCCCACCCGAATCGAGAACCACACCGCCTCTGACGGCAGCGCCGATGAAATCGTCGACTACTACCAATTCGTCATGGGCGAGTATTTCGAGACGATGGGCGTGCCGATCGTCGCCGGCCGCAGCTTCGAACCCGCTGATGCGGCGTCACCAGCCAGAGTTGTCATCGTCAACGAGACGCTGGCGAACAGAGTGTGGAAAGGGCGCAACCCGATTGGGCAGCGGGTGCGGCCCAATCTCAGCGCGGCGATTGGCTTTGGCGATAACTCCTGGCACACGGTGATCGGAGTGGCCAAGGACGTCAAGCAGGGCGGCGTCGAGAAACAGACGGGAACCGAACTCTACGTATCCCTCGACCAGCTTGCGATGGCCGCGCCGACGATGAACGTGGTGCTGCGGACGATCCTGCCGCCGGCCGCTTTGTCACGGACACTTGAGCGGCTCGTGCGGGAAGTAGATCCGGCCGTTCCCATCGTGCGGCTCCGCGACATGGAGTCGGTATTCGCGGAATCAATGCGCCGGCCGAGGCTCCTGGCGCAGCTGCTGGGCGCGTTCGCTGGACTGGCGCTGCTTCTTGCGGCCGTCGGCACGTACGGTGTTCTCTCCTATGTCGCGACGGAGCGCCGTCGCGAGATCGGCATCCGCATTGCGCTCGGCGCGGCCCGTTCGAGCGTGCTCGCGCTGGTGATGAAGCAGGGTCTGCAACTCACCATCATCGGCGTCGTCGTTGGACTGGCAGGTGCGCTTGGACTGAATCGGCTGATTGGGTCAGCGTTGTTCGGCGTCCAGCCGACGGATCCCACAACGCTGGCGGCGGTGACTATGACGATTACTCTGGTTGCCGCCGCGGCGTGCTGGCTGCCCGCGTGGCGCGCGTCGCGGCTGGACCCAAACGTGGTGCTCAGAGCCGACTAGTAGTTCGTCGACCGCAGTCAGGCAGCGTATCGAAGTGCCTCCACCGGTCTGCGCCATTTGCCACCCTGGCTCG
>Ga0075425_100002148_pt1 | contig 19593 bp, 14 predicted proteins | sample SoiMethybrSBSTD4_FD_75300 | JGI IMG/M metagenome (GOLD analysis project Ga0075425, IMG submission 75300) | Bulk soil microbial communities from a Populus tree surrounding site in Tennessee, USA - Soil MetaG P. TD hybrid SBSTD4 | ecosystem: Environmental > Terrestrial > Soil > Tree plantation... | reverse complement strand
TACGCTGAAATCCTTCCGTTCGAGGTTCTCAACGAAGCGTCCTTTGCGATCGCGAACGACGGCGCTCACCGAAACTACGTCGATGGACGACCGGAACGTCGAGATCGGAGGTTCCTGCGCGAACACGTGCGGCGCGATCCCAGCGGTGGGGAGCAAGGAGAGCGTCAGCAGGGTGCCCGCGAGGAAACGCCTCGTCATGCGAGTCCCTACTCCAAGTAGTTTGCCAACTTCTTAAGTTGTTAAAGGGCTGGCGTTTATCTCGACAGGACCTTTGCCAACCCCGCAGCAGGATCACGAAAAACTGGTAAGAATTACGCGATCGGTCCTTTTAGGCCGCTCATTCTTACACCCGGGTTCGAATACCCAACTTCCTGTAGCAGCAAGGCTTTACGAGCATTCCGATTACAGTTTTGCTAACTCTTGCATAGCCGGCTCGCGAGCCCACTGCCGCGTGGCCTGGACGCAGAGGGACCGGGCCGGTCCTTTGAATAACGTTAGAATCCTGTCATGACGCCGCACGTCTCCCACGCCATTCCCGTTGCCGAACGCGTCCGCGGATTCAGCTACGCCATCCGCAACATCGTGGCGGAGGCCCGAAAAATCGAGGCGTCGGGGCAGACGGTTCGCTACCTGAATATTGGCGACCCCATCATCTTTGGCTTTCACACGCCACCGCACATGATTGAAGCGGTCGAGCGCGCCATGCACGATGGTGACAACGGCTACGCGCCGTCGGTGGGCATCCTTAAAGCACGCGAAGCAGTCGCGGCTGAATGCGTCCAGCGCGGGATGCCGATGCACCCGGATCGCGTCGTCGTGACGTCGGGGACCTCCGAAGGCATCGAACTGGCGTTGACGGCTCTGGCCGGACCAGGCGACGAAGTGCTGATCCCGGTGCCGACCTACCCGTTGTATACGGCCGTTCTCGCGAAGATCGGCGCGCGGCCTGTTTTCTATCGAACCGACGAACGACGCGGCTGGCAGCCGGATGTCGATCACCTCCGCAGTCTGATTCGCCCCGCGACGCGCGCGCTCGTGGTGATCGATCCAAACAACCCCACCGGCGCCACGTACTCGCAGGATGCGCGGCGCGCGCTGGTCGACCTCTCCTATCAACATAATGTTCCGTTGCTCGCCGACGAAGTCTATGCGGACCTCGCCTTCGACGGCCCGGTTCCAGCCATTGCTGCTCTCAATCCGGACGCGCCGGTGATCACGTTTTCGTCTCTGTCCAAGGCGTACCTGGCTCCTGGATGGCGCGCCGGCTGGCTGGCCGTGGCACAAACCGATCGACTGGATGACGTGCTCGGCGGAATCAAGAAACTGGCCGACGGCCGCCTGTGCAGTACCGGCCCCATGGAGCATGCGCTCGCAGCGGCACTCACCGGCGATCGATCGCATCAGCAGATGTTTCGCGACGCGTTGCGCGAGCGCGCACGCGTGACCTTCGATCACCTGAATGCGATCGAAGGCATCACGTGTGTCGCTCCGACGGCGGCGTTTTATGCCATGCCTCGCGTCGCACTCCCTGCCGGGAAAACGGACGAGGATTTCGTCCTCGCGCTTCTTCGCGCGACCGGAGTCCTTTGTGTCTATGGGTCTGGATTCGCGACCGCGCCCGGCGACGGCTATTTCCGGGTCGTGTTTCTCGCCGCCCCCTCCGAGCTTCGCGAGATCTACGGCCTGATCGCGGAGTTCACCCGCGAGTTCCTCGCAGGCGGCGCTCGATAACGTGCCGACCGATCGAGCCAATCAGAAATCACTGATTCTCTGGACCATTGCGATGACTGCGCTCGCCGTCATCGTGGTGTGGTCCGCGTACCTGGTGCGAGACGTGCTGCTGCTCGTCTATGTCAGCGGGCTCTTCGCGATCGGGTTCAGCCCGGTCGTGCGTCTCATCGAGCGCCAGAAGCTGGTGCCGATTGGCACGCGTCGCCTTCCGCGGTGGCTCGCGATTCTCGTCCTCTACCTCTTTATTATTGGCGCCCTCGTCGGGATCGGCTTCATGATCGCTCCGCCGCTCAACCACCAGGCGCAGCAGTTATGGAGTTCGCTGCCCGATATGTTCGCGCGCGCGCAGGACTTTCTCATCTCGAAGGGAATTCTCCGCGAGCGCGTCACAATCACCGAAGCGGTCAAACATGCCCCGGCGTCCCAAGGTGGTGAGGCCGTGGGCACGGTCTTCAGCGCCGTCGCAAGCGTGATCGGGGGACTGTTCGGGCTGCTGACGATTCTGATCCTGACCTTCTACATTCTCATTGAAGCCGGCAATCTGCGCGAGAGGATGCTGCATCTGTTCCCTGCGCGCGAGCGCAAGCGGGTCGACACGATGAGCCGTGACATCACGATCAAGGTCAGCGCCTGGCTCGGCGGACAGCTTTTGCTGGGAGCGATCATCGGCACGTCATCCGCGATCGGATTGTGGCTCCTCGGGATACCGTTCTTCTATGTGCTCGCCCTGATCTCGGGCGTCGGTGAATTGATACCGGTTGTGGGTCCGGTGCTGTCCGCGATCCCCGCGATCTTGATCGCAGCGACCGTTTCATTGAAGAAGGTGCTGCTGGTGATTGTCTTTTTCATCGTTCAGCAACAGTTCGAGAACCACGTGCTCGTCCCGAAGGTGATGCAGCGACAGGTCGGCGTCAGCCCGGTCACCGTGATCGTCGCACTCCTGATTGGCGGCAAGCTGCTCGGGATCGTCGGCGCCATTCTCGCGGTCCCCACCGCCGCCATTCTGATGGTTGTGATAACCGAGGTTCTCGCGGCGCGAGACCGCTCGAATCCCTAATCGCTAATCACTGATCCTGAATCCCTAACCGTCGAATCCCTTATCATCGAATCCCTCATCGTCGAATCCCTCATCGTCGAATCGTGAATCATCGAATCGTGAATCACATCGTTGATACACCGAATCGCTGAGGCGGCTGCATACGGACCAACAAGACGGAACCGAATCAGGATTCCCGCGTTCCTCGGTTCTCGGATTCATGGATTACAGATTCGATTGGGATTCGCAGATTCAGGGACTCGCAGATTCACGGATCAGCGATTCAAGGATGAGTGATTAGTGATCAGTGATTAGCGATTGATCAATCAGTAATAGAAGAGGATGGTGATCCAGGGAAAGACGGCGACTGCGAGGTAAAGAACCGCGAGCGCGGCGACGGCGCGATGGACGGCTGATAGATGAAGTGCGATGCCGAACGCCACCGCGGCAACCTTCGCCGTGGCAAGCGCGGCCCCTTCACCGAGCATCGTCATGAGCCAACCGATGAGAGGATTCGCTTCAATGTGCAGGCCGTAAGTGCTGACGCCGACGTAGGTCAGGACGCCGTCTGACGCCTGAGCGATCAGGAACACCAGGAGGGCGACGTCGCCGAAAATATCCCGGCGGGTACTTCCGCGCGTGCCCACTTTCCCTCCCCAGCTCCGCAAAGTCGGCAGGTTTCCTGCCTCTTTCGTTCCGATGCCGGCCACAAAGGCGATATCTGTCAATGGCAATGCCAAGCGACGAAATCGTAACTCTCCTTTGCCGTGGCCTATACTCGGTCCATGCGCCGCGATCCGCTTTCCTACCTGGGTGAAGAACTCAACAATCTGAAAAAGCAGAATCTATACCGTGGGCTGAGAATCCTGCAAGACGAGCAGAAAGCTCATACTACTTTCGACGGCCGCTCAGTAGTCAACCTGTCGTCGAACAATTATCTCGGCCTCACGACCCATCCCCGCCTCCGGGAGCGGGCACTCGAGGCACTTCAGGCGTTCGGAGTAGGGTCCGGTTCGGTCCGGACGATCGCCGGGACCATGGCGATCCATATGGAACTCGAGCGGCGTCTCGCGGAATTCAAGCAGGTCGAAGCTGTCGTGGTCTTCCAGAGCGGCTTTACCGCGAATGCCGGGACCGTCTCCGCGATTCTGACGCGAGACGACGTCGTCATTTCCGACGAGTTGAACCACGCCAGCATCATCGACGGCTGCCGTCTCAGCCGCGCCACGATCAAGGTATTTCCGCATAAGGATGTGGACGCCGCCCGGCGGATCATTCACGAGCTGCCTTCGGCGCAGCGCAAGCTGCTCATCACTGACGGGGTGTTCAGCATGGACGGCGATCTCGGTCCGCTGCCTGAACTATGCGAACTTGCCGAGGCCTCAGGCTGCATCATGATGGTCGACGACGCCCATGCGAGTGGTGTCTTCGGCAAGAACGGCCGGGGCACGATCGATCATTTCGCCATGCATGGGCGAGTCGACATTCAGGTTGGCACCTTGTCCAAGGCGATCGGCGCGCTTGGCGGGTATGTCGCCGGCTCGAGGAATCTGATCGAGTTCCTGTACCAGCGCGCGCGCCCGTTTCTGTTTTCCACCTCGCATCCTCCCGCTGTCGCTGCCGCCTGCATCGCAGCGCTCGACGTGCTGCTGGAGGAACCGCAAATCATGGAACGGCTCTGGGAGAACACACGTTTCTTCAAAGAGGGACTCGTGCGGCTTGGATTCAATACCGGCATCAGTGAAAGTCCGATCACGCCGGTCATTGCAGGCGACAGCGCCAAGGCCAACGCTCTCTCGGACGGGCTGTTTGAAGCGGGCGTGTTTGCCCAGGCGATTGGATACCCTACGGTCGCGCGCGACAAGGCGCGGGTGCGGACAATCGTCACCGCAACGCACACACGCGACGATCTTCAATACGCACTCGATGCCTTCGCCAGGGTTGGAAAACAGATCGGCTTGATTTGAAGAGCTACCCTTCGGATCGCGCACGCGAACTCTTCGTCACCTACACTCGGGACATCTCGCCCGAGGATCTCCAGCGTCTGTTCACCGACGATACCCGCGACGCGTATCGGTTTTTCACGCGCGGCAAAGGCGACGATCGCTTTGCCGGGATGCCGCTGTGGAAGAGCGTGCCGCTGCGCCTTCGCGAGTTCTTCATCGCGTTCACGATTCGCCTGTCGCCGGCGCGCCGTATCCTTTATGTCGGCGCGCTCATCATCGCGCTGGCGGGAATCATCCGGCTGTTCCGCGGATTCGCATCGATTGATTTCCCCTTCGGCGTGCCGTTCCTTCAGGTCGGCGTGCTGATGCCCGTCTGGGTCGATGGCACGCTTGCCCTGCTGATCAGTCTGTTTCTCGTCAATCTGCTGATGCTCCTCGAGGTCGCGGATCGCCTGTCGCTCAAAGGAGAGCTGGAGGTCGCGCGGGAGATTCAGCTGGCAATGCTGCCGAAGGGCACGTACCGCGCAGCCGACGTCGAGATTTCAGGAATGACCAGGCCGGCGAACACCGTCGGCGGCGATTTCTACGATGTTCTTCCGCTCACCGACGGCCGAATCATCGTGACGCTCGGAGACGTGGCCGGAAAAGGAAGTCCCGCGGCGCTTCTGATGGCATTGTTGCTGGCAGTGCTGCGAACCCTTGTTGACGAAGATCTCGACCCGCCGTCGCTGATCGAACGCGTGAATGCCCAGATATGCCGCCACAGTCCGTCATCGCGTTTCATCACGCTGTTTTATGCCGTGTATACGCCGGCCAGCGGCACACTGGCGTATGTGAACGCCGGTCAGAATCCGCCGATGATCCGCCGCGCCGATGGGCGCTACGAGCGCCTGGGCAGCACCGGTGTTGCGCTCGGCATGTTCGAGCATTCCACGTTTGCGGCGGTCGAAACTTCACTGGCACCTGGAGAGATGCTGGTGATGTACAGCGACGGCATCACTGAGGCAGAAGACCCGACCGGCCGTCCTTTCGAAGAGGCCGGACTCGAACGCGTCGTCGAACGCCACGCCGTTGAGGAGCCAGCAGAAATCGGCGTCCAAGTGATCAAAGCGGTCGAAGGACACGCCAAGGCCTCACGATTCATCGACGACCTCACGATTCTTCTATTGAAGCGGCGCGCCTAGGAGCCTTCATCGAAACGCAAAGACCCGCGTATCGCCGATCACAGCGAGCGGACTGAGCTGCTGCACCGCTTGTTGGCCGGTCGCTCCAAATCGCTCGCGGAACATATCGACCTCACCGGCATCGACCACGAGAATCGGTTCGTAGCCTTGCGCCCTGAACGTCGCGAGCGCCTGATCGAGTCGCGTCGGCGAGAGCAGATCCCAGCGGAGTACCGGCCGATTGGTGTAGTACCTGATGCTCCCACTGTGCTGCGCGGCGAGTACGAACGCGTTCGCCGGTCCCCTGGTCCGCACGTATTCGCCGGCGAGCGGATACTTTCGTTCCTGATCTCGAATGTCGAAAGCGCGGTGCCGTTCCGCGTACCACAGCGATGCGCCACCAGTCAGGACGACGAGGATCGCGGTCAGCGGAAATCGCCACAGCGATGAGATCGCGCGCAGGCCGGCGACCGCGCACGCGGCTGCGAAGAACAACATGATTGGAATCGCTGGCAACAGGAATCGTGTGTAGAACCACTCGTGCGGCTGAAAGAACACGTAGGGCAGGTATGCGATCCAGACCGCCACGGAAAGAAGCATCGCCGCCCAGGCAAGCGCCCGGTTCTTCGCGCGGACAGTAATCCACACTGGCGCGCCGAGCCACGCCCAGATGAAGGGCGTGTGACTCTCGGTGAGCCATCGCGGGTAACGCGCGAGATTGGGGACCACGTACTCGAGCCCGAAGACGTCTGCCGCCGTGCCGTAACCGGACGCGAATGGTGAGCCATACCGGATGTCCTGGATCCAACCGAGCAAGACAATCCCCGGCAGCATCGAGACAATGAAGACCATTGCGCGTCGCATGCGACCGGATGTATTCGAGGCGACGGAAAGCGCGCCGACGATTGCGCTGAGCGGAACAAGGTTCGGTCTGATGAGAATCGCAAGCGATGACAACAGCCCCGCGGCAACGGACGCGTTCGTCGAACCGCGTGATGCCGCGATCAACGCTCCGAGCCAGACCGCGGCGCACGGTACATCACTCATCGGTTGAACGAGTTGATAAAGGAACGTCGGACTGAGCGCTACGAACAGCGCCGCCAGTGTTCCCGCGAATCCATCTCCGCTCAGAACCCCAAAGCGGTATGTCAGCCAGACCAGGAGCACGCCGAATATCGGGACGATGAGGTAGATGGCCGTTTCGGAGAGGAGCGAGACGGGTGCGAGCAGAAGGGGAAGCCCCGGCGGATACATCGGCGAAATCACGCCGGCCCGCTGTCCCTTCGTGAATCCGAGCGGCGTCAAGGTGTATTCGACGTTCGGCCACTCGTAATCACGGCTGATTGGGATGGTGTCGGTCAGTTTGCCGTGTGCGAGAAGCCGGGCCTGCGCGACATAGCCGTAGGAATCGGCGCCGCCACTCGCGAAGGTCCCAAAGCCGATTCCGATGGCCAGGGTCCAAATCGCGGCGGCGGCGACAACAACTCGACTGACGGTCGGCGATTCGAGGCCGACCGCAAGGTATCGCGACGCCGCCGCAATCCGGGCGCGGACAGCGATCACGAGCGTCATCGCACCTATCGCGGCCAGCAATGCCGGCCGTTCCCACGAATGCGAGCTGAACCGCAGCCCCGCGACGGTGAATTTGAACCCGCCGGTCACGCCGACGGTACCCGCGTAAGCAGCCGTCACCCCAACCGCGGCGATCAACCAGGGAATCCAGCGGCGAGGTCGCCGGGCTGTCCCATCCTCTATCACTGACGCATGCACCTTTTGACCACGGCGTAACCGCCGGGATCTATTATTGAACCGCCATGCTTTCCGTCCCGGTTCGCATGCTTGCCTTCATCTGCTTCCTCGTGTGTCTGGCAGGGCCGCGTGACGCCGAGGCGCAGGTGGTGCCGCCGGTTGTCCAGCCGGTTGACGGGGTCACGACATTGCTCCGGGCTCTGCAGCAGGTCGCGGCGGCGGGAGACCGTGGGCGCATTCTCGCGCTTGGCGACGAGCAAATCAGCCGGCCCAGTTTCGAAGATTTCGCCACCACCTTGACCGCACCGCCGCCGACGCGGGTCGTCGTCACCGAACGCGATCGCGCGCCGCGAGACGCGGGAACGCTGCGCCTCGTGGTTGAGATCTTTACCGAGCGCGGAATCGAAGGGCGTCTCGGCACCTGGCGCATCGACGCGCGTCCTGGCAAGACCGCGCCGGATCCGTGGCGCATTGCCGCCGTGAGCCGCCTGTCGGTTGTCACCGGTCTGTATCGTCTTGGGCTCGACACCGCCACAGAGTACGACATCAACAATCTCGTCGTCCGTGCGCCCGATCTGGCGATCGACATGCCGTCGGGCCGGGCGTTCATCGCCTCGACGCCGGACGGCCCAACCGCCATGGTGCTGCTCGGGCGTGGGCGCATGACGTTCAGTCCGCCCGATCCTGCCGAGCGCACGCAGATCCACATCCTATCGGGACACGATGAGCTTGTTGAGGAGATCGATCTCGCCTTTCTCCGGTTTTCGCCATATCAGTTCGGAACGATCATCGACAAGAATGCGCTGAAGCCGCGCACGGTCGATCCGTCCGACGTGCGGACTGCGGTCGGCATCTTCAACGATCTCGCGCCGCGATCGCTGCAAATAGACCTCTCCGACATCAGCCGCGATCGCTGGTCGTTGACGCCCGGGTTCGCCGACGTGATCGCGGAGCTTCGGACGAAGCGGTTCGGCACGCTCACCTACGCCCGTTCGAGCAGCGAGCCGGAAGACATCAACCTGTTCGATCGAAAGCGCCGGCGCAACATTTCAATCTACACATCGGCCGCCAAGCTGGCACAACGTGGGCGTTTCTATTCTGAGGATGAGCGGCTCGATTACGACGTGCTCGCGTACGACATCGACGTGCAGTTCACGCCCGATCGATCGGTGATCGACGGGGATGCGCGGTTGAAGATCAGAATCCTCGAGGATGGGACCAGCTCGCTGACGTTGAAGCTCGCGGAAACCGTCGCGATTCGCGGCGTGTACTCGCCCGATTTCGGGCGGCTGCTGCATTTGCGCGTCGTCGGACAGAACAGCATCATCCTGAATTTGCCGGAGGTGCTGCGCGCCGGGACTGAACTCTGGCTCGACGTTCGATATAGCGGCCCGGTCATGCCGCAGGCGTTCGATCGCGAGGCCATTCAGGCTGGTCAACAGCCGCCACCGCAGGAACAGCGGATCGAAATCCCACTCCAGTCGCGGTACTTGTACAGCAACCGTAGCTACTGGTATCCGCAACCGACCGTCACAGACTATGCAACGGCAACAATCCGCGTCACGGTTCCGAGCGACTTCGACGCGATCGCCACGGGTCAACCGGTCGAATCGCCAACACTGGCACCCGGCGGCGGAGACCCTCAGCGGCGGCGAAAGACGTTCGTGTTCGAAGCGTCACGGCCGGTGCGTTACCTCGCGGTCATCGTCAGCCGCTTCAACCGGCTGGACAACGTGCGCATCCCTGCCGGTTCGTCGGACGTGGCGCTTTACATCCAAAGCACACCGCGCGCGCCGGTGCGAATACGCGATACCAGCGAGCGAGCCGCGGCGGTCCTGGCATTCTATGCGTCGCTGCTCGGAGACGCTCCGTATCCGAGTTTTACCCTGGCACTGGCGGAGAGCGATCGGCCCGGCGGTCACAGTCCACCGTACTTCGCGGTCCTGAATCAGTTGATGCCGGGATCGACCATCGTCTGGCGCAACGATCCGGTCAACTTCGAAAACTTTCCGTCTTTCTTTCTTGCGCACGAACTCGCGCATCAGTGGTGGGGCCAGGCGATCGGGTGGAAGAATTACCACGAGCAATGGCTGAGCGAGGCATTCGCACAGTATTTTGCCGTGCTCTACGCGGAGAAAGATCGCGAAGGGAGCCTTCCTGGCATCCTTCGGCAGATGCGACGAACCGCGATCGAGGCGTCACCTGACGGTCCGGTCTATCTCGGATATCGCCTTGGGCACATTCAGGCAGACGATCGGATCTTCCGCGCCGTTGTCTACAACAAGGGCGCGATGGTACTGCACATGCTGCGGCGACTCGTCGGCGAAGACGCATTCTTCGGCGGTCTTCGCGCCTTCTACCAGCAGTGGAAATTCAAGAAGGCCGGCACCGACGACTTCCGCCAGGTGATGGAACGGGCGTCGAACCGGAATCTGCAACCTTTCTTCGACACATGGATCTTTGGATCCGAGATACCGCACGTCAAGTTCGCCTCTCATCTATCGGCCAGCGATGCGACGGTGCGATTTGAGCAGCAGTCCGACGTCGTCGATGTTCCGGTGACCGTCACGATCACGTATGAGTCGGGCAATGTCGAGAGCGTCGTTGTGCTACTCACGGAGAAGCATACCGAGCGAACGATTCCGCTGAAGGGCCGGGTGCGGACGATCGCGGCGAACGCGGATAACGCGGCGCTCGTGGAAATAGACAGGTAACGGCGGCCTCTCACGTCCTTCCGGCTAAAGCCGGAAGCCACACGTCCTCTCTTGGGCGACACGTCCTCTCTGACGCGACACGTGCTCTCTTAGGCCACACGTGCTCTTAGATCTTGTGGCTTCCGCCTTTAGGCGGCTTCTTAGATCTTGTGGCTTCCGCCTTTAGGCGGCTTCTTAGATCTTGTGGCTCCGCCTTTAGGCGGCTTCTTAGATCTTGTGGCTTCCGCCTTTAGGCGGAAGATCAAGGTATGATCTGAAGACTATGGACACCGTCACGCTGACGATAGATGGGCGGCCGGTTACGGTCGAAAAGGGAAAGACCGTCCTTCAGGCGGCGATCGAGAGCGGGATCAAGATCCCGTATTACTGCTACCACCCGGGCCTCGGGATCGACGGCTCCTGCCGCGTCTGCATCGTCAAGATCGAGAAGATGGCGAAGCTTCAAACCTCGTGCTCGACGCCGGTCGCCGAGGGTATGGTCGTCTCGACCGAGACGCCTGAGGTGGTGGAGGCGCGCGCCAGCGTCTTCGAGTTTCTCCTGATCAATCATCCGCTCGACTGTCCGGTGTGCGACAAGGGGGGCGAGTGCCCGCTCCAGGATTTTTCGTACAGCTTCGGGCCCAACGAGAGCCGGATGGAATTTCCGCGGCGGGTGTTCGACGGTGAAGGCGTCCGAGCGGACGTCGATTTCGGCCCGACGCTGATGTTGAACCGCAACCGCTGCATCCTGTGCACGCGGTGCGTTCGGTTCATGCGCGAGATCGATACCGATGCGCAGATCAGCATTGTGGATCGCGGATACGGGAGTGAGATCGCGACCTTCCAGGAAGAAGGCGTTCATTCACTGCTTTCCGGCAACTTGATGGACGTGTGCCCGGTCGGCGCGATCACGACGAGAGACTATCGATTCAAATCGCGCCCCTGGGACAATCCGGAAGCGGTCGACACCATCTGCACGCTCTGCGAGAAGGGCTGTAACACGACGGCGTGGATCAAGGCCAAGCCGGAGTGGGCGAAGGGCGCTCAGCTCATTCGCACCACGCCCCGATTCAACCCGGACGTGAACAGTTACTGGATGTGCGACATCGGTCGATTCGATTATCGGTGGATAGAAGGAGACGAGCGTCTGCTGCGGCCGCTCCTGCGAACCGAAGCAGGAGCGCTCGAGCCGACCGACTGGACCAACGCCGTCACCAAGCTCGCGGATCGGGTGACCAGCCATGGAGGCTCGTCCGCGCTGCGATTCTTTGTCTCCGCACATGCGTCGCTCGAGGAGCTGTTCCTGCTCGGCCGGCTTGGCGGATCGTTCGGCCTGCCCGAAGAAGGGGTCGCGATCAGTTGGCGCCACCGTGAGAAACCACAGCCACCGCGCGCGAAGTTCAAGATTTCTCCCATCGATGCCCCCAACGTCAATGGCGCACGCGATCTCGGATTCCCTGTGAAAGCGACTGCGAAAGGCGAAGCGGACATCGCGCTGTTCCGGACCGAGGTCGAACAAGGACGGGTGCGTGCCCTGTATGTCTTCGATCCAGGACCCGACGGCTATATTGGCGACGTGTCATGGATCATCAGCGCGCGACAGTCCGGCCGTCTCCCGTTGCTGATTGTTCACGGCGTACTCTTGACGCCGTTGGCCAAGGCCGCAGATATCGTGCTGCCCGGCTCCTCATGGGTCGAGAAGGACGGCGCATTCGTGAACGGTCAAGGACGTCTGCAGGCCGCATCGCGCGCCATCGCTCCGCCGGGTGAAGCGCAGGAAGACTGGCGGGTCTTCGTCAGCGTCGGTCTTGCACTAGGCGCTTCGGTCACCTACGCAAGTAGCGCGGCGGTCCGAGCCGACGTGGCGGCGGCAATGGCTGGGAACGAACGATATTCCGGCCTCTCCACACTCGCGTTCGCGCGTCCCGTACCTGCGCGTCATTGGTTGCAGGCGTCGAATCCATCGGAGCGCTGGAAGTGGGACCTCATGTTTCAGGACCTTCCGCCGGTGAAGTTCGCGGGAACGCCTCGGGCTACTTCGGCGCAGCTCATTCCACTGCAGAAAGTGGACTGATCAACGCAGCGGGAAGGATGTGACACGCGTCCTCGCTCTCGCGCTCGTTCTCCTGAGTGGCGTAGCGGCCGCCGCCCAACCCGCGCGTCCGAAGGCCACCGTTACCCCGCTGGTGGAAGGGCCGGCGCACGCCGGATCGTCAGTCCGTCTGGCGCTGAAGGTCGCGGTTCCAGAAGGGCTTCACACTCAAAGCAATAAACCACGGGATCCCCTACTGATCCCCACGACCCTGAAGGTCGATGCGCCTCCGAACGCGACAATCGAGGAGATCGTGTGGCCGCCGGCTATCGACCTCAAACAGCTCACGGGCGACAAACCGCTCGCCGTCTTCGAGCGTGAATTCGTTGTCGGGGTGAAATTGTCGCTGAGCGCATCAACCGCGCCGGGTGAGTTACCAACCCGCGGTCACCTGCGATATCAAGCCTGCGACGTCAACCTGTGCTACCCGCCGGCAATCGCTGACACCGAGTGGACCGTGCGCGTGGTCCCCACGACGTCACCCGCCCGCCCGGATCCGGCTCAGGCCGCTACCTTTGCAGCGATTGCATTCGGTTCCGGAGAGAGGCCAGCGGCGGAATCGAACGTGCCCAGTGCGTCGGTTCCGCCATCGCCGAAAATCGGCGCTGATAACGCGTCGCTGCTCGACGGCTTCGCCGTCGCCGGGACGACTGGCGGGTACCAGAACACGCAAGCGTTCATGCAGTTCATTCGAAACGCCGAAGCGGGCGTCAAGCCGCAGGGAATGTTCGAGGGACGTGGACCGCTGGCGATTCTTCTTCTCGTGCTGATTGGTGGACTGGCTCTGAATCTGACGCCGTGCGTGCTGCCGATGATTCCAATCAATCTTGCAATCATTGGCGCCGGTGCGCAGGCACAGTCGAGAAGCCGGGGATTTCTGCTTGGCTCGGCCTACGGCGGAGCGATGGCACTCGTCTATGGCGTGCTTGGCCTCATTGTCATCCTCACGGCTGGAACGTTCGGGACGATCAATTCGTCGCCATGGTTCAACCTCGCGATTGCCGCACTGTTTGTCGTACTCGGCCTCGCGATGTTCGATCTGCTGATCATCGACTTCTCGAAATACTCGACCCGCTTTGGCGCGAGCGGCGCGCGAGGGAGTGTGCTGCTCGCCTTCACGATGGGTGCGGTCGCGGCCCTGCTGGCGGGTGCCTGTGTGGCGCCAGTGGTGATCCAGGTCGTCCTCTTTGCAAGCAATCTGTATGCGACCGGGACACCATTCGCGCTGGTGCTGCCTTTCTTCCTCGGACTTGGTATGGCGATCCCGTGGCCCATTGCAGGGGCGGGCATCTCGGCCTTACCGAAGCCGGGGAAATGGATGGTCCGAGTCAAACAGGTATTTGGCGTGTTCATCCTGATCACAGCCGCCTACTACGCGTACGAGGGGTATTCGATTCTTTCCAATCGCTGGGTGGATCCGACGGTCGTCGCATCGAGTGCGGAGGAACAAATCAAATCCGGCTGGCACTCGTCACTGGCTGAAGGACTCGCGACGGCCACTCGGGAAAAGAAGCCCGTCCTGATTGACGCGTGGGCAACCTGGTGCAAGAACTGTTTGACGATGGATAAGACGACGCTCGCGAGTGAGGACGTGAAGCAGGCGTTGTCGGGGTATGTGAAGATTAAGTTTCAGGCTGAGGATCCAGATTCGGAGCCGGCGAAACAGATCCTGCAACGCCTGTCGGCAGCGGGACTCCCGGCTTACGCAATCCTGAAGCCGAAATGACGACGACCTTCCGCCTAAAGGCGGAAGCCACATAGTCGATCTCGTCATAGTCGATCTTAGGGCTTCCGCCTTCAGGCGGAAGAAGCAGCGCGATCTCGTGGCTTCCGCCTTCAGGCGGAAGAAGCAGCGCGATCTCGTGGCTTCCGCCCTCAGGCGGAAGAAGCAGCGCGATCTCGTGGCTTCCGCCTTCAGGCGGAAGAAGCGGCGCGAACCTTCAGCGCGTCGGGAATGATCTGCACCTCGATCCGGTTCGGCTGCACGGCGACCTCGCCGTCGACGTGAAATTCCATCGGACCGTCCGTCTCAATCACCGCGCTGACTACACGTTTGGTGGTGACGCTCCTGGCGCGATGCGCTGTTCCCATCGCGAGGTGGCGCGCGTCCCAGAATCGCGCGAGCATCGGCAAGTACTCGACCACCGTCGCATCGAGTAATCCGTCATCGAGTTCCGCAAGCGGGGCAATGCACGCGCCCATGCCGTACTCGCGGCCATTGGCGAATGCGATCAGCAGCGCCCGCACGTTCCGGCGATCTCCGTCGAAATCAATCGAGTACTCCACACCCTGATAGGTACAGCCCTCGCGAACGCCGATCATGATGTATGGCCATCCTCCGCGCCGCCCGGCGCCGCGCTCATTGAACAAACGCGCAATGCGGGCGTCGAAGCCGATGCCCGCGATGTTGAAGAATGGCCGATTCGCCATCATCCCGGCGTCGATCGTCCGCGTGGCGCCGTCAAAGGCCACGGCGAGCGCCACGCGCGGATCGCGTGGTGTTCCCAGCGCGCCCGCAAGACCATTTCCTGATCCGGCTGGTATGAGCGCGAGCGTCGTCGATGAATGGATCAGCGCGCCACCGACCTCGTTGACGGTACCGTCTCCACCCCACACGATTACAAGATCGACATTCGCCGCCGCACTTGCGGTCGCGATCTCGCGCGCATGACCTCCACTTTTTGTGAGATGAATGTCGGCCGACAATCCTCGTCGCTGCGCTTCATCTCTGATCGCAGACACGCGTCGTTCGGCAACGGCGGGATCCGCGCCAGCACCGGATACAGGATTGATGATCGCGACGATCGACAACGCGTCCTCGTTTTTTTTCGAGCGCTCGCGGCGCAAGAACCTTGCTATAGTAGCGTCACATCATCACGTCCGGAGGATGCATGAAAAGTCTCGCGGTACGCATCATGCTCCTCGCCGTTTTCATCGTGGCGAGCGGCATGGCGGCGTACTTCGTGTGGATCAGCGAGTCTCACGTACGACGAAGCGTGGATGATGTTCGGGCTTTCGACCAATCCGCTCTCGATGCAGAGCATAGCGTTCTCGAGATGCGCTCCGCTCAACAAGCCTATGTTGCGGCCGGCCAGGGCGCACCAGTCTGGATCACCAAAGCCGGCGAAGCTTCCACAAATGTAAAGGCGCGACTCGAGTATCTGCGAGCTCATGCAACCGCTCCACGGGCACAGGGGGCACTCGACAACGCATCGAGCGCGCTTCAGGATTTCGACCAGATCGATCGACGCGCGCGCGATTACGTCCGCAACGGCCAGACGCTGCTGGCTTCTGACTTGATCTTTGCGGACGGCCTCGAGAGCACGACCGCTATCGCCGCGTCGATCGCGGATGCTCGAGCTGCAGAAACGTCGGCACGCGACGCCGAGCGCACCGGCATCCGGCGTGCCGAGGTGATCGCGCTGGAGGCCGCCTCCGTCGTGGCTTTGGTGACGATTCTGGTTTTGGTTTTCTCGCAAGCCGAGCCAGAAGAGCCGGCGGTTGGCGTTCGCGACAAAGATGTTTCTGCTGGCACGCCGATGATGCCGATGAATGCGGCCGATTGGCTCCGATCTGGCGAATCCAACCAGCCAGTGAAGTCCATCGCAACTTCACCAGCCGCTCCAAAAGAGAATGCGCCAGTTGCTCCGATCGATCTCGCAGCTGTCGCCTCGGTCTGCTCGGATCTTGCGCAGGTCATGGACAGGCACGCATTACCACCGCTTCTTGGCCGCGCCGCCGCCATTCTCGACTCCCCAGGCATCGTTCTGTGGATTGCGGATCCGGACGGACGCGAGCTCAGTCCGATCGTCACACATGGCTATTCGCGGCAGATGGTGCTGCGGCTAGGCACGATCCTGCGCGACGCCGAGAACGCCACGGCCGCGGCGCTGCGCACGTCGTTGCTGCAGACGGTTGAAACCGATGCGGTGTCCAATGGCGCAATTGCCGCGCCGCTGGTCACGCCGGTGGGTTGTGTGGGAATCATGGCCGCGGAAGTTCGCGACCATGGTGAGAAGGATGCGGCGAAGCTGGCGGCCGCATCGATCATTGCCGCACAACTGGCAACGCTCGTGGGGCCGCCGTCAACGCGCGCGCAGGCTCGAGCAGACGTGGGTTAGATGACCGATCGATAAGTCCGGCGCGGCCTCGTGCTCTCCGCTTTCCCTTTCAGCGTCATCGGCTTCTTGTCGCGCATCACGCCAACGGTGAACTCATCTCCATCCTGCAGGGCGCGAATTCGCTGACGAAGATCGGACGGCGATGTCACGTCCGAAGTATTGAAAGATGTGATGACGTCGCCTGCCTTGATCCCGGCCTTGGCGGCCGCCGAGTTGTCGGCCACTGCGGTCACGAGGACACCATCCTTCGTGCCGAAGTATTCGGCGAGCTGTTGTGAGAGATCGCCAACGGTCATCCCGAGACCGTTGTTGCTCCGCCACACGAACGTGTCGAAGTCCGGAAACGCCTGTGGCACAGGCGGCCTGGGCGTGGCGGGAGGTGACGGCGGTACTGGACGAGGCACGTCGAACGAGAAGTCGCGTGCCCAATCCTGCAGCGCGCCGAGGCTCCCGTCCGAGAACACGAACCCATTGCTTTCGCGAGGCTCAACGGTGAGGTTGACGCGTTGCCCGGCGCGCATCACAACGGCCGGCGTGTGTCGCCCCACCGGCGTTTCCTGCACCAGCCTTGTGAACTGACGGACGCTGCGAACGCGCTCGCCGTCGAATTCGACCACGATATCTCCCGCCTTCAGTCCGGCCTTGGCTGCCGGACTTTGTTCAGCAACTTCTTCGATGATGACGCCCGACACCCCGGAGGCCTTGTTGTTCTTCGCATCACTTTCTTCGACGTCGCGAATGGTGATGCCAATCTGACCGCCGCGACCGCCGAAGACCTCGAGTGCCCGCGGAGCCCGGGCAGTCGCTTGCGCGTGAGCGGGCGGGAAAAACGCGGCTCCGGCCCCCGCGGCCGCGACCAACGCCGCAGCAAGGGCGGCGGCTTTCCATGGATTCATAAATGAGCCTCCAGACTGCATTTCTGTAAATGCTGAATTTCGAATGCTGAATGTGAGTGGTGAACTCGGCGACCACCCAGCAAAACCCTGTAGAAACAGGTCCTACGTTCCGAAAAGTGAGACGAGGCTCCCCCGAGAAAGGTTGTGCCCTCGGCAGGTCGACCGGATGACCCGGCCTGACCGTGAAGCCACAAGAGGGCTCATTCATCCCCATGATCTTGATTTCGACCGCGATCCTCGGCTTGACGCTGCTCGCCTCGCCGCAGCAGGTGCCGGACCAGCGTGCTGAAGCTGAACGGCTGGCCAATTCGGGGTCGTACGAGGCCGCCCTGAAACAGTTCCAGGCGCTCGCGGCCGCCAATCCCGACGACATCCCCTCGCGGCTATGGATCGCGCGGCTGCACGCAAAACTCGGTCAATCGGAACACGCAGTGGAGGTCTATCGATCGATTCTCGCCACCCAGCCGGACAATCTGGATGCACTGCTTGGCCTGGGCAACTCGCTCGTCACGCTCGATCGCTTGCGCGAAGCCAGCGACGCACTGATGCGGGCGGAAAAACTGGCCGGTGATCGCCCGGAAGTCCTCGCGGCGCAAGGACGACTCCACGCGTCGGCCAATCACACCACGCTCGCCCTTGCGTACTACAACCGCGCGATGACGATCGATCCATCCAACAACGACATTCGCGCACAGGCCGAAGCGCTCCGCGCGGCGCGCGCGCATCGCCTCGAGCTCGACTACGACTTTCAGCACTTCGACGTCGACGCCGAAGACACCCACGCCGGTACGGTGATTCTCAATGCGCGCCTGAGTGACGCCGTGCGCCTCGTGGCCGAGGGACAGGTTGACCAGTTGTTCGGCACGAACGATCAACGAGTGGGCGGCGGATTCGAATTCGCGCTGTCACGAAACGCACATCTGAACGTCGGCGCGCTCGCTGGATTTGATCCCGTGTACTTACCCTCGTCGGATTTCTACACGCAATTCGGGTACACGCATCGGAAGGCGACATGGGGTGTGCTGTTCCGCCGCGCGGGATTCGAGGACGACACTGACTTCTGGATCCTGGGTCCTGAACTCACCGTCCGATTCTCGGATAGCTTCGAGACCTTCATCGCCTACTATCGCGGGAACACCTCACGTGTCACTCAGGAAGACATCGAGGCCGACAACGTCGTGATTCGCCTGAGCGGCGCAGTGACGAAACACTTCCGGCTCGGAGCCGGATACACCCATGGCGTCGATCGGCTCGATTGGCTGACCCTCGACCGCGTCGCGCTCGAATCAGACACCATCGCCCTCCGCGGCAACTTCACGCTCACACCATTCGTCAGTCTCGAGCTTGGGTACGACTTTCAACAGCGGCCCGCCGATGTCAATGTCAGCCGCGCGCGGGCAGGGCTGACATTTGGGTTCTAGTCAGTTCTTCACTAAGTAGCCCGATGCAGCAAAACAAGCGGCCCGAGCGAAGGGAGCGAGGGCTGGGCCGGCGGCGGGGGTGGGGCCCCGCCGCAAAGTGAGTAATGCTGACTGAGCGCTCCCCATACCCCACTGTCCACTGATTTGTTTCGAGGTCACCACGTCCCCCTCTTGGGACGCCCTCTCGAAAAACATTCTCGTTTTTCCTTGAAATGTGTCGCGCCGATGCAGGCACAGCCTTTGATTCCCCTCCATGTGTCGCGCGGGATCAACGGGGTGCGTAACTCAGGCAGGCGCTGGCATCGCCGCATCCCGTCGTAAGTCAGGCCGATTCCGCGCGGCATTTCATTCGGGGGGGTGCATGGCTGGATCCTTCACTCGTTTGACGGTCGCACTGGGTTTTGCCGCCGCACTGTCGGCCTGCGCGCTGCATTCACCGAGCGTCGCCGAGTTGAAATTCAACCCGGGGCGTTACCAGAACAAGACGGTCTCCATCGACGGCGTGGTGACGAGTTCGTGGGGTGTGCCGCTGGTTCCATTCAAGCTGTACAAGGTCGACGATGGCACAGGGGAGTTGACGGTCCTGTCGCAGGATGGCCGAACTCCCAGCAAGGGCGCCCGCGTTCGGGTCAAAGGGCGCGTGAACGATATGGCCACATTTGGTGGCCGGGCAGTTGGTCTTCACCTGGAGCAGAAAGATATTTCGTTCAAGCGGTACTAGATGAATGTAGGGCGGGGTCTTTAG
>Ga0075425_100002147_pt1 | contig 19599 bp, 19 predicted proteins | sample SoiMethybrSBSTD4_FD_75300 | JGI IMG/M metagenome (GOLD analysis project Ga0075425, IMG submission 75300) | Bulk soil microbial communities from a Populus tree surrounding site in Tennessee, USA - Soil MetaG P. TD hybrid SBSTD4 | ecosystem: Environmental > Terrestrial > Soil > Tree plantation... | reverse complement strand
ACCACCAGGTTTTTCCAGGCATCGCTTGCCTGCAGAACGTCGAACCTTGGGTTTTTCCTCAGTGCCTCCACGACACCCGGTGAATCTTCGCCACCGATGATCATGATCTTCGGTTTTTCTCTTTTGGCGCTGCCGATAACCGCCGACATTACGGTCGTGAATCCCGTACCGATAACGGGAATCAGCAACAAGGGAACCAGGAATGTTGTGATCAATGTGCGTCTGTCGCGCAACGCTTCTGTCAATTCCTTGCGGTAGACGATTCCAATGTTGCGCAGGCTCATCTCAAACCGCCTCTTTGTAATGCGGCGCGACAATTTTCACGAACATTTCTTCCAGGTCGCTCACGCCGTGCCGCTGCCGCAGTTGTTCAATGGTTCCTTCCGCCAGCAACTTTCCGTTCTGAATGATGCCCACGATATCGCAGAGCTTTTCCACTTCGCTCATCACATGCGTGGAAAAAATCACCGTCTTGCCGCGGTCGCGGCATTCGCGGATAAATTCAATAATGGTCCGAGCGGTCATGATGTCCAGCCCCAGCGTCGGCTCGTCAAAAATCATCACTGATGGATCGTGCACCAGTGTCCGCGCGATCGACGTCTTTTGCTTCATACCGGTAGAAAGTTTGTCGCAGCGCCGCTCGCGAAAACCGTTCATATCGAGCCGGTCAAAAATTTCATCCACCCGCTTTTTCAGGGTCGCCGAATCGAGGCCGTTCAGCCGGCCAAAGTATTCAACCATTTCTTGCGCTGTTAGGCGCGGATATAACGCCGTCGCCGTCGAAAGAAACCCGCAATGCTGTCGCACACGTTCCGGGTGCTGCACGATATCGTGGCCGCACAGCCGGGCGGTGCCATCCGTAGGTTCGAGGATCGTAGCCAGCATGCGCAGCGTGGTGGTTTTTCCCGCGCCGTTCGCACCCAGCAATCCGTAAATCTCGCCCGGCCGGCAAACAAAACTTACGTCGTCCACGGCCTTCACTTCTCCGCGCTTCTTGTCCTGGAATGCCTTGCTTAGATTGACGGCTTCAATCACGGTTCCGTCCTGACAGGGCCCGATTTTTGGGGATACTGGTCGCCCAAGAAGAGTACCGCAATCTGCCATTTTTCGACTGTTGTTACGAAATTGTGCCTCAGGAATTGTAGCGTCGGATGTGCGGTAACGTGCGTTTCGATGGTGCAACGCGCTTGGCTCTTGCTAACATGGATCATCCGCGCCTGCCAGTAATGGCTAGACCGATCACGGACATTGCATCATGAGTCGAGGCGCGCCAGTTTTGGCCCTGCTGTCGGTGTGCCGCAACGAGGAGCAGCGACGACAAAAACATGGACCGCAGACTGCGCAATCGAATCCTGCTGTTTCTTCTGGCAGCCGGCATTTTGGCGTACGTTTTGGTTTTGCTGAGCGGGCGCCAGCCCGTAGCCAAGCTCTCCGCCACTTACCCGACACGCGAAAATATCGTCTCTTCCGTCAGCAGCAATGGCAAAGTCGAACCGATCTCTCCTTACGTCATGCGCGCGCAGCTGGATACGTTTGTAGAAAACGTCTACGTTCTGGAAGGGCAGCAAGTTAAGATGGGCCAGCTGCTTCTGGAATTGAACGTGAAGGACGCGGCAGCCACTCTTGCGCAAGCTCGCGCTCGCTTGCTAAAGGCGCAAGATGATTTTCGCACCGCGAATTCCGGCGGCCGGACCGATGAAGCGGCGCGCGTTAGCGGCGATCTGGCCAAGATGACTGCCGAACGCGACCGGTTGCAGCGCAGCCATGACGCGTTGCAGCGGCTTCTCAGACAACAGGCTGCTACAAAAGACGAACTTGCCGCGAATGAAGTCGAGCTGGCCAAAGCACAAGCCGAAATCACGCGGCTGAACGCCGCCAAGCAGGAATTCGATCGCAGCGTTCATCTCAATTCCGGCATCAGCAGCCTGCAAGTGCAACAAGCGCAAAGCGAAGTCGCCGCGCTGGAGGGAAAAGTTCGCGACGGTCGCATCACTGCGCCGATTGCAGGCACGCTATATTCTTTTCCGGTCCGGCAGGGTGACTTTGTGAAGGCTGGCGATCTGCTCGCCGAAATGGCCGACTTGCACAAGGTGCGCGTGCGCGCCTTCGTGGACGAACCGGAAATCGGCGCGCTGGAGCCTAACCAGCCCGTGCGCATCACTTGGGACGCGCTGCCCGAGCGCTCCTGGCAGGGCCAGACCGAAGTTGTCCCCAAACAAGTGGTTCCGCGCGGCACCCGCAGCGTCGGCGAACTCTTGTGCTCGGTAAACAACGACCAGCTCGAACTCCTGCCCAACGTAAACGTCAGCGTGCGCATCAATTCTAAGGAGCGCAACAACGTACTGGTGGTTCCGCGCGGCACCGTGGCCTCAGAAAACGGCAAGCGCTACGTTTTCGTGGTGAAAAACGGAGTCGGCAAGAAAGTGCTGGAAAAGCGTGAAATCCAGATCGGCATTTCCGATGCCAACCACTATGAAGTGATGAGCGGTCTGGACTTGAAAGACTTGATTGCTCTTCCCGGTGACGTTGATCTCCAGGACGGCATGCGCGTGAAAATCGTAAACACCGAAAGTCCGTACATCCAGGGGCACCAGGATGGGCAATAGGCGAAGCCGTTTTCTTTTTTGCATGATCTTGCTGCTCGGTTTTTGCCGCCTGGCGGCAGCCGACATTCCGGAAGAAGCGCGCACCGCGTTTGCCTTGGGGGACTATTCGCGCGCCATCCAGGTTCTGGATCGCGCCGCGGCGGCCGCTCCCAGCGATGCGGCGGTGCAGAACCTGCTGGCGCGGGCGTACTTTGAAAGTGAACAATTCGATCGCGCCATTTCCGCAGCGGAGAAATCCATTGCGCTCGAACCGACAAATTCCGCGTACCACGAACTGCTCGGTCGCGCTTATGGCGAAAAAGCGGGTCGCTCCGGATGGTTGAGCGCACTCTCGCTGGCAAAGAAGTCGCGCAAGGAATTTGAAACCGCGGTACAGCTCGACGAGCGCAATTTCTCCGCCATGCAGGCGTTGATCGAGTTCGATTGCAGCGCGCCCGGCATTGCGGGCGGCGGCGAAGACAAAGCGCGGCCGGAAATCCAGAAGCTCAGCACCCTGGATTCCGCCGAAGGGCGCTACGGCGCGGGAAATTGCCGCCGCCAGAAAAAAGACTACCAAGCCGCTGATGCCGAGTTTCAAAAGGCTCTGGCGCTCCATCCCAAGTCCGCGGACCTGATCTACGACATCGGCGACCACTACATGAAACGCAACCAAGCCGATCGTCTCATGATGGTGGTTAAGGAAGGCGACCGCGTCGACGCGGCCGATCCGCGCGGAGATTTTTACCGCGCCGTGGCTTTTACGCTGCAGAAAGAGAAGGGGACGGAATCCGCAAGGCTTTTTCGCGAATACATTGCCCGCGCGCCAAAGCGCAACAACTATCCATCAAAAGCCATGGCTCATTACTGGCTTGGGCGCATCCAGGAAAATCAGAATGACTCGGTTTCTGCGAAAAAGGAATATCAGGAAGCGATCAATCTGGAGCCCAAAAATCGTTTTGCCAACGAAGCGTTGAAGCGGCTGCACGACTGAATCGTTCGCGACGGCTTTCTTGACGACCTATTCTATGATGGACCTCCACGAAACATTCACTGTTGCCCTCGACGCGCTACGCTCCAACAAGCTGCGCGCCGTGTTGACTTCGCTCGGGGTCATCATTGGTAGTGCCTCCATCGTATTGGTCGTAACGGTCGCCCTCACTAGCAAAAGGTTTGTTCTGCAACAGATCGAAAGCGTCGGCTCCAACCTGGTGTGGGTCGAAATGATCAAGACGCCCGATAAAGCGCAGCCGCTGAGCCATGAGCTCACATTGGACGACATGGAAGCGATTCGCACTTCGGTACCACAAGTGGTGCAAGTCGCAGGAGTTCGCGAATTGCCGATGTCGGTGATCGCTAAAGGCGTCGAGCGCTCGGTAAACTTGATTGGAGTGACGCAGGGTTATCAGGAAATCCGGCGGCTGCTGATTTTGCGCGGAAGATATTTTGACGCGACCGATATGGAGCGGCGCGACAAGGTGTGCCTGATTACTCGGCAGCTTGCTGCCCGCCTGTTCGGTCAGGAAAATCCACTGGGCCGGACAGTTCGCATGGGTGAGCTCACGTTTTCCGTAATCGGAGTTTTTGTCGAGCGCGTGGAAACCTTTGGTCTTTCCGACATTCAGGCGGAGTCGGTAATTATCCCGTTCGGCTTGATGAAGTATTACACCGGAGTCGATGTAATTCGCGTGCTGGACGCACAGGCAGCGAGCGGGGAAGATGTGCCTTCGGTGCAGCGGCAGGTTGCCCAGATTTTGCGCAGCCGGCATCCACCTGATGCGGAATATGATGTGCAAACACTCACGGCCATTCTCGATGCGGCTCGCAAAATCTCACTGGCGCTGACCATTGTGCTGATCGTGATTGCGTTTATTGCGCTGCTCATCAGCGGCATCGGCATCATGAACATCATGCTGGTGACGGTGAAAGAGCGGACGCGGGAAATCGGCATCCGCAAGGCGATCGGAGCGGCGCGGCGTGAAATCATGTACCAATTTCTGATCGAGGCATTTTTGATCAGCGGCGGCGGCGCGGTGATCGGTATTTTGATCGGTTTGGCGGTCCCGGTGACGGCACAATTCTTTCTGCCTAGCAATCTTCGCGTGCCGATTTCGGGGATGAGCGTCGTTCTGGCATTTGTGGTGTCGTGTTCCACCGGGCTTTTCTTTGGGTATTTGCCGGCCGATCAGGCGGCACGGCTGCAGCCGATCGAGTCGCTGCGCTATGAATAAATCTTGCCGCAGGGGTTCTCGGCCGTTGCCGCAACATGAACCCGCGACATGAGGAGCAATGGAATGCGCGCAATCGTTCGATACTCGGCGGCAGCAGCAATCGGATGCCTGGTTTGCATTTCGGCTTTGGCGCAGGAGACCCCACAGGCCATCGCGCTTACGCTGAAGCACGCCATTGAGCTGGCGTTGCAAAACAGCAAGGACATTCAGGTAGCAAAAATTCAGGCCAGCATCGCCGACCGCGCCGCCATGATCAACAAGGCGCAGTTCATGCCCAATGTGTACGCCGGTTCCGGAGCGGGCTACACCTACGGCATTCCAGAAACACCAGGAGGCCGCGCGCCTGCGGTTTTCAACGTTACGTATACCGAACAGGTTTTCAACGAGCCGTTGCGCGGACAGGGGAAGGAACAAGTCGAACAAGCCAAGGCGCAGAAAATTATCTTGGAAGACGTGCGCAATTCCGTGATTGTGCGAACCGCGTCGGCCTATCTGGAGCTGGTGAAGGTTCGCCATTCAGCGGAATTGCTGGCGAAAGAGCAGGACAGCGCCGACAAAATTCTTGCGGTAGTGCAACAACGCGCTGGCGAAGGATTCGAGCTGCCGGTGGAAGTGACACGCGCGCAGTTGACGAAAGCGCAGGTGGCGCAGCGATTGCTGCAATTACAGGGGCGACAGGATGAATTGGAGATTTTTTTGCGAAGCCAGTGCGGGCTGGCTCCGGAACAAGGGATCGAAGTGACGCCAGAGGATTTGCCGGGCGCGGCGGAGCAGGAAGGCGCAAACCTGATCGCCTTGGCTATGCAGGACAATACCGACCTGCGGCTGGCGCAATCGGACGTGAGCGCGAAGGAATTTCGCCTGAACGGCGAGAAGCGCGGCTACTGGCCGACGCTGGAACTGGTGAGCGTGTACAGCTTGCTGGCAAAGTTCAATAATTATGATCAGTTTTTTAATCACTTTCAGCGGAACAATTACAATGCCGGCGTGCAGGCGCAGGTGCCGATTTTCAGCGCCAGCGTAAAAGCCAACGTTGCCCTGGCCAAAACAAATCTGGATGCCTCCAGGGCCACGCTTGCGAACAAACAGAACCAGGTGAGCGCAGACGTAAGGCGAAAAACGCGGCACGTGCGCGAGACCGACGCGGGGAAAGAAGTTGCGCGGCTGGAGTTGCAACTGGCGCAGCAGGATTTGCAGCAATTGCAGGCCCGCTTTGAAGAGGGAAAAGTGGGCCTGCGCGATATGGAGAGGGCGCGGCTCGGTGAAAGCGAAAAATGGATGGCGCTGCTGGATGCCACCTTTCAGCGGCAGCAGGCGCAACTCGATTTGTTGAAGACGGCGGGTCAGTTGGACAAAGTGCTGCAATAGGGGCTCAGCAAAACACACCGATCGGGAGCTTCGCGTTCCTCCGGGCGCGCGATTTTTGCCCGCTGCGAATTCTCCAGTAGAATCGACAACCTATGACGCTTGACCGCGATTCGCTGAATATACTTGCCCGCGCGCTGGAAAAACTGGATGCGGGTTTCTCGCAACTCCCGGGGATTGCTCCCGCCTTCACGGATACTCCGCGAATGGAAGAAGTGCTGTTGAGTCTCGCCGAAAAACTTCAGGACAATTATCCCTATTTTCATCCGCTGTACGCGGGACAGATGCTGAAGCCGCCGCATCCGGTCGCGCAGCTGGCCTACTCGCTGGCGATGCACGTCAATCCGAACAACCACGCCCTCGACGGCGGGCGGGCGACTTCGGCGCTCGAGAAAGAGGCGGTCGCGGAAATTGCCGCGATATTCGGCTGGAAGGAATTTCTGGGACACCTGTGCGGCGGCGGAACCATGGCGAATTTGGAAGCGCTGTGGGTCACGGGACAGTTGAAACCCGGAAAAACGATTTTGGCGAGCGAGCAGGCGCATTACACGCATGGACGGATCTCCGGTGTGTTGCAGTTGCAGTTTGAAAAAGTGCAATGTGACAAGCTCGGACGAATGGACATGGGAGCGCTGGCGAAACGGTTGGCGCGCAGTGACGTGGGAACCGTGGTGGCGACGCTGGGAACCACGGCCACCGGATCCGTGGATCCGCTGGAGGAGATTCTGGAGCTGCGCGAGAAGTTCGGTTTTCGCCTGCATGTGGATGCGGCGTACGGCGGATACTTCGCGCTGGCTGAAAATTTGGGAGCGCATGCAGCGAAAAGTTTTGCGCGGATTGGCGAGTCGGACTCGATTGTGATTGATCCGCACAAGCACGGCTTGCAGCCATACGGGTGCGGGTGTGTAGTGTTTCGCGATCCGGGAGTCGGACGTCTGTACAAGCACGATTCGCCGTACACGTATTTCAGTTCGACGGAATTGCACCTGGGAGAGATCAGCCTGGAGTGCTCGCGGCCGGGCGCAGCAGCGGCGGCGTTGTGGGCGACGCAGAAGCTGTTACCGTTGGAACGCCGCGGCACGTTCTCACGGGGACTGGAAGCGGGGAGAGAAGCGGCGCTGAGATTCTGGCGAGCCTTTAAGGGAGGCAAGCAGTTTGTAGCGGCATTTGAGCCGGAGCTGGATATTTTGTGTTTTGTGCCGCGCGACGAGACCCTGGCGGGGATTTCGCTGAAATCGCGCCGGATTTTTGAGGCTGCGGCGCGGCAGAATCTGCATCTCGCCGTGGCGGAGTTGCCGGTAAAGTTCTGGAAGCACCTGGAGCCGGAAGGTGACCGCGCCACGGTAACCTGTTTGCGGTCGGCGCTGATGAAGCCGGAGCACCTGGAATGGGTGGATCGGATTGTGGAAATCCTGAAGGAGTGTGCCGCCTGAACGCGCCGGGTGAGTTCCTTTGGGCAATCCCTCATCGGGCACCTACCCCCGTTTTCCTAAGAGTGGCCAATACAGACTTACGGGCGAGAGAGTGGAAGAGTGAGCGGAGGGCGAAACGACGCTTGAATCCTGAGCGAGCAGCCTCGAGAAAGAGACAGCAGAGGTGAGCGCATGCGCGAACTACAACCGGTCTTGACAGGGGAGCTGTTTGGCGAGGTGAGGAGCGAGCTGGTATCGCTGTTGAAGGGGCTGAGCAAGGAGGAGTGGGAGGTGCAGACGGCGGCACCGAAATGGAATGTGAAGGATGTAGCGCTGCACATTCTCGGTGGAGATGTGGGGAACGTGTCACGGCGGCGGGACGGGTGTTCCCTGGCAGCGGATTTGTCGAGTTACGAGAAGCTTGTGGCGTTTATCAACGAGATTAACGCGGTGTGGGTTACGGCAGGACAACGGATGAGCACCCGGCTGCTGGTTGATTTGACGGAGCATATAGGACGGCAGGCAGATGAATATTTTGCGGGCCTGAACCCGTGTGCGATGGGCGGGGCGGTGAGCTGGGCGGGCGATAAGCCGATGCCCGTTTGGTTTGATGTGGCGCGGGAATATACGGAGCGTTGGCATCATCAGCAGCAGATCCGGGATGCCACGGGGCGGCCGGGACTCTATGAGCGGCGGTTGTTTGAGCCGGTGCTGGACACGTTTGTGCGTGGGTTACCGCACGCGTTTCGGGACGTGGATGCAGAAGAGGGTACGGTGATGGTGCTGGCGGTTTCTGGAAGGTTAGAAAAAGACTGGTCGCTGGCGAGGCGGGAAGGTAAGTGGGCGCTGTTGGAAGGAAGCGGGGAGGAAGCGAACTCGACCGTGAGAATTGCGGCGGAGGATGCGTGGAAAGTTTTTACGCGAGGAATTCGCGGCGGCGAGGCGATGAGGCGTACAGAGATTCGAGGCGAAAGACGATTGGGAGAGGCTGTGCTGAAGCTGGTGTCGGTGATTGCGTGATCCCGGTTTGGCTCCAGGAAGGATCAGCTTGGAAGCGACGGCGCCGCCCTTACGGGGCTGAATTTCAAGCCTGATGAGCACCCAGCATTGGCACGCTCGGGTTAACTTTATCCTGCCCCTCTAGAGATACTTGTGAAAAGTCAGGATGCATCGTAAGGAAAGGGCCCAGCATCGTATAAGGGATGGAAAACAAAGGAGATTTGGTTGTTGGGTGAGATGCGCAAGTCGGGTAAACTTGTAATATGGGTCGGGTAGTTTGAGGCCGGGCCGCGCAGCGCCGTCCGGTGGGCGTTTCGCAAAATTCCTGATTCGAAGATTGGTGCCGACTTTGTTATTTCAGGGTTTGCAACTACAAACCCTGCAAACTTTTTGGGTTAAGGTTTGTAAATACAAACCTTAAGACCTCGAGGGTGATGAATGCCTGATGTAATGAAGACTATTTTGTTGAATCCGCCGAGCTTTGAGAATTTTGATGGCGGAGCGAGTTCGCGGTGGCCCGCGACGCGAGAGATCGAGTCATATTGGTATCCAGTGTGGCTGTCCTACCCGGCGGGAATGATTCCGGGCAGCCGGCTGCTAGACGCTTCGCCACACAAAGTGGACTGGAAGCAGACGATTCAGATCTGCAAGGACTATGAGTTTCTAATCCTCTACACATCGACGGTGGGATTCCACAGCGACGTCAAGCTGATCCGGAAGATCAAAGAGGAAAATCCTGGTCTGAAGATTGCGTTTGTGGGCCCGCACGGGCACATCAAGCCGGAAGAGACGCTGCACGCGAGCGAAGACATTGATTTCGTGGTACGCGGCGAATTTGACCACTCCGTGACGGAGTTTGCGCACGGCAAGGCGCTCGAGACCATTCCAGGCGCCTGCTTCCGCAAAGACGGCAAGATCGTCATGAACGCGCCGCGGCCGCAGCTGCATACGGCGGAGCTCGACGCGCTGCCGAACGCGACGGACATTTACAAGAGGGATTTGCAGATTGAGCGGTACAACGTGCCGTTCCTGCTGCACCCGTTCGTGTCGTTCTACACGACGCGCGGATGCCCTGCGATGTGCACGTTCTGCATGTGGCCGCAGACGATTTCGGGACACGCGTGGCGGACGCGCAGCGTGGACAACGTCGTGCAGGAAGTGAAGAACGCGCTGGAATACTTCCCGCAGATGAAAGAGATTTTCTTCGACGACGATACGTTCAACATCCGGCGCGACCGAGTGATTGAGCTGAGCCAGAAGTTCAAGGCGCTGAAGTTCCAGTGGTCCTGCACCGCGCGGTGCCACAGCAAGTACGAAGAGCTGAAGGCCATGGCGGACGGCGGAGCGCGGCTCTTTATCGTGGGATTTGAGTCTGGCGACGCACAGATCCTGAAGAACATCAAGAAGGGCGCGACAACCGAGATGGCGCGCGATTTCATGAAGAACTGCAAGAAGGTGGGTATCAAGGTACACGGCGACTTTATTATCGGGTTGCCGGGCGAGACCAAAGATACGATCAACAAGACGATAGATTTCGCGAAGGAACTGGATTGCGAGACGATCCAGGTTTCGCTGGCGCACGCCATGCCGGGCACGGAACTGCACGAACAGATGTCCAAGGACGGGTTTTTGCGAGTGGAGGCACTGGCGGATACGGGCGGGCATCAATTGCCGCACATTGAGTACCCGCACCTGTCGAAGGCGCAGATGATGGACGGAGTGAACCGCTTCTACGACGAATATTATTTTCGGCCGAAGGTTGCGTGGCGGATCGTGCGAGAAGCACTATGGGACAGCCACGAGCGGAAGCGGCTATATCACGAGGCGACCAGTTTCCTGAAGCTGCGCGCGGAACGACTGAAGTGGGTGCGGCAGGGCGGCGACGCGGAAAAGCCGATGATCAGCGTACCTGCCTCTCCGGCGTCCGGAAACGACTGACAGCCGAAGTTATTCATGGCAAGCGAAAAACGGCTACGGGTCAAGACCCTAATCATGGTCCTGGCGATGGTGGTGTGTGCCGTCGTTGGGGATCTGTTGTTAAAGCGCGGGATGAGCAAAGCCGGAGCCGTGCAATTTACGGTCACCGGGCTGGAGCACGCGCTGATGACTATGATGACCAGCGTGACGATCTGGCTGGGAATTTGTTTTCTGCTGGGCTTCATGGCTACGCAAATGACGGTGATGAGCTGGGCGGACTACAGCTATGTAATGCCCGCGGGTGCGTTTGGGTATGCATTGCAGACGTTTTTGGCGGTCGTGGTGCTGCATGAAGCGGTTTCCATACGGCGCTGGATTGGTGTGGCGCTGATTTGCGTGGGCGTGGTGCTGGTAGGGCAAACCAAGCCGCGCACTACGGAGGCTGCCGCCCGGGTCGCGGAGAAGGCGGCACTGTCATGCTGACGGTGCTGCTGCTGATTGTGCTGATTTGTGGGAGCACGGGCGGCGAGATTGCCATTACGCGGGGTTCGAAGAAGACGGGCGAGCCTGCGCGACTGCGGCCGAAGGCAGTGCTGAGGTTCCTGGGGCAAGCGATATGCAACGGCTGGTTTTGGCTTGGGATCCCGCTGATGGCGGCGTCTTTTTTTGCGTTGCTGATCCTGTTTTCCTGGCACCCGCTGAGCTTTGTGATTCCGATTTCTGCGTTGAGTTACGTGGTAGGGGCGCTGGGAGCCAAGTACATTTTGAAGGAAGAAGTGAACACGGCGCGATGGGCAGGAGTGGTTCTGGTGTGCGCCGGTGTGGCGCTGGTGGCTTTCGGCTGAGTCGCGGTTCCAAACCTGCTTTTTTACGTTGTACGGGAGAAATTGGCAGGCAATGACGTTGCCAGTGGGTTCGCCAAATGAACGGCAAGCGGTGATCCTCGCTGGCGGCCTGGGGACCCGTATGCGTCCGGTCACGGAGACCATTCCGAAGCCGATGATTGTGGTTGCGGGGAAACCGTTTCTGCAGTGGCAGTTGGAGTTGCTGCGTAACGGCGGAATCAGGAACGCGTTGCTGCTGGTGGCATATCTCGGCGCGCAGATCGAGGAGTATTTCGGGAGTGGGGCGAAAGCGGGCAGCCAGGTGGAGTATTCATATGAACCGTCGCCGCTCGGCACAGGCGGGGCGCTGAAGAATGCGGAAGCGAAGCTGCAGGACTGGTTCGTGTTGGTAAACGGCGATACATATCTGGCGATCAACTATCAGAAATTGATGGACGATTTTGTCGATGCGGATTGCAAGGCGATGATTGTGGCTTATGAAAAGCCGGCGATGGCGACGGCGACGGCGGAAGTTCCTGCGGGCGGCTTGCCGGGGAATCTGGGAGTGCGCCCGGACGGAATTGTTACCGCGTACCGGAAGCGCGAGCCCGAGGGATTGAACCACATTGATGCGGGCGTGATCATCTTGAAGAAAGAGGTTCTCGAGAGCTTGCCCGTGAAGCGGAAGTGTTCGCTGGAGGAAGAGATTTATCCGCAGTTGATTGCGTATGGAGAGATGCGGGCGTGGGTAACGACGGAACCTTTTTTTGACATGGGGACCCCTGCGGGATTCGCGGCGCTGGAAGCCAAACTCGGATGATTCTGACGCGGACGCCATTTCGAGTGAGTTTTGCCGGCGGAGGCAGCGACCTGCCGGAGTTTTACCGGCGGAGCGCGGGCGCTGTGCTGAGCTGCACGATTGATAAGGCGATGTACATTGCTGTCCATCCGTACTTTCACGACAAAATTCGGATCAAGTATTCGCGGACGGAGGATGTGGCCAGTGCGGCGGAGGTGGAGCATCCGCTGGTGAGAGAATGCCTGAATCTGGCGGGCATTGAGCGCGGGATGGAGATTGCGAGTTTTGCGGATGTGCCGGCGGGGACGGGAATGGGATCGAGCAGCGCGTTTACCGTGGGACTGCTGCACGCATTGTGGGCGCGCTCGGGCCGGAAACCGAGCGCGCAGGAATTAGCTACCGCAGCGTGCGAAATTGAAATCGAGCGAGCGAAGGAGCCGATTGGGAAGCAGGATCAATTCGCGGCGGCGTATGGTGGATTGAACTTCATTCGTTTTAACACGGATGAAACGGTCGAAGTCCATCCGCTGAAATGTTCAGCGAAAACCAGGGAACAGCTTTCGCAGCGGCTGATGCTTTTCTATATCGGGCTGGAGCGGCCCGCGGCTTCGATTCTGAGCGAGCAAAGGCGCAACATGGCGGACAAGGATAAATTTCGCAGCGTGCAGCAAATGGTAGAACTGGCGACAGAGCTCTGGAAGTCTTTAGAGAAGGACAATCTGGATTCGTTTGGTGAGATTCTGGACCAGGGATGGAAATTGAAACGGGGCCTAGCCAGCGGAATTACCAATGATGTGGTCGAGAGGAATTACCAACTGGCGCGGGAGGCTGGCGCGGCGGGCGGAAAACTGCTGGGCGCGGGGTCCGGAGGATTCTTGCTGCTGAGTTGTGCCGTGGAGAAGCACCAGCAGGTTCGCAAGGCGCTGGCGGGTCTCCGGGAAATGCCGGTGACGTTGACCGAGAGCGGGTCCAAGGTGGTACACGACGACGGAATGAGCGGCAGGGCAGGCGTAGCCATAGGCGCAAACTAGCAGCATCACGGAACAATTGAAGGCCTCTTGCCCCTCGAGCAGGTATATAATTTTAATAGCCCCCAATGCGGTGATTTCTTGGCAGGAATAAAAATAAACTCGGTTACCGCTGCGCCCGGATTCGCGGCCAAGGAGTATCTCTTGGCCGTGCAAGAGGTGCTGGAGCGGCTGGACCACGCGGTTATCGATCAGATGGTGGAAGCGATCTGGCGCGCCTACGAAGCTGGCCGGACCCTATTTCTCTTCGGAAATGGGGGGAGTGCGGCGCTGGCGTCGCATTTTGCATGCGATATCGGGAAGGGCACGATTGCCGGGCGCGAACGGCGGCTGAAGACGATCGCTTTGACTGACAACGTCGCGCTAATCACGGCCTGGGCCAACGATAAGAGTTACGAAGATATTTTTTCCGAGCAACTGGATGGTCTGGCCGAAAAGGGCGATATCGCGATGGCCATCTCGGGCAGCGGGAATTCGCCGAATGTGATTCGCGGCCTCGAAACGGCCCGCAGGATCGGTGCGCAGACGCTGGTGCTGACGGGATTTGCGGGTGGTAGAGCGAAGGCGTTGGGCGACTTGTGTTTGGTGGTTCCTTCAAACAGCATGCAGCATATTGAAGACGCACACCTATGCGCGACTCACGCGATCTTTCTGGCGATACGCGAGCGCATGAAGCAGGCCAATGGAGCCTAGGCAGGTGCATGAGGCGGAAGAAGGTTTTGGAACGACTCGGGAGTCCACACTGCAGGCTGTCATTTTTGACCTGGACGGCGTTGTGGCTGACAGCCATCCGATACACGAAATTGCCTGGACGACTCTTTTGGTGGAGCAAGGGCTGAACGGAGCGAAGCTGAATCTGGATTTTCTGTACGCGGGCCAGCCGCGGCGAGCGATTCTTCGGCACTATTTGGGCGGGATCAGCGCATCGGAGCGCAAAGCGCTTGGACAGCGCAAGGATGAACTCTACGCCGCAGCCGCGGAGCGGCTGAAACCCAAAGCGCGCATTCCGGAAGTGCTTCGGCAACTTAATAACGACGGAATTGTGTGCGCACTTGCGACATCGGCTGGCCGGGCGCGAACGTACGAGACGCTGGAACAGTTCGGCTTAACCAGACAATTTGCGGCGGTCGTTACGGGCGAAGAGGCAGAGACGCCGAAACCGGCACCTGAGATTTTTTTGTTGACGGCAGCAAGAATAGAGACGGATCCAAACTGCTGCGTGGTGGTGGAAGACTCGGTGGCGGGCGTGGCGGCGGCACGCGCTGCGGGTATGAAGTGTGTGGGATTTGCTCCGTCGAGGTGGTTCGGTGCCCTTTTGCAAGCCGGGGCCAACGATTTGATCAGTGAACTTCCCGAGGATGCGACGACGTATTTCAGGGGCATTTTGACCACCAAAAGAGAAGCGCCGGCCTCAGGAGCTCGTGTATGACTTGGCTCGCTTACCTTTCTCTTGGCGCCGCGCTACTGGGGACACTCACATCAGCTATTTTTTTGCTGCTGACTATCGCTGGCGTATTCCGGTTTCGCAGCGAAGCCAAAAAATCTAAAAGGGCACGGGTTGGCGATGCGCAGCTTCCACCAGTTTCGATCTTGAAGCCGGTTCACGGCCTGGAAGCACAGTTGCGCGAAAACATCGAGAGCTTTTTTCGCCAGGACTACCCGTCGTACGAAATATTGTTCGCAGCAGACGAAGCGGACGACGCCGCGTTGAATCTGGTACGCGAGGTAAGCGCACGCTACCCGCAAATTCCGTGCCGAATCCTGGTAACCGGGAAGCCGCCGTGGCCGAATCCGCCGGCATATTGTTTTTACCGAATGGCTGACATGGCGGCCCACGAAATTCTGGTAACCAGCGACAGCGATGTGGAGGTAGCGCGCAACTATCTGCGAGAAGTGGTCGCGCCAATGCTGAACGGAAAGGTCGGCATGGTGACGTGCCTGTATCGCGGCAAGAACGCTGCGGGATTCTGGGCGGGTCTTACCGCGATAGGGATGTCCGTGGAAATGACCGCGGGCGTGCTGGTGGCGAATTTGCTTGAAGGAATTAAATTTGGGTTGGGCCCGACCATTGCGGTGAAGAAGGAAGCGGTGAACAAAATTGGCGGGTATGAAGTCCTGGGCGATTATTTCGCGAATGACTTCATGATCGGCAACCTAATCGACAAGGCTGGATACCGTGTGGTTCTTTCGGAACACGTAATTGATCACGTGGTGAGTCAGAAAGATTTCAAAAAAATGTGGGAAAACCAGTTGCGCTGGGCCAAGTCCACTCGATATTCGCGTCCCAAAGGGCATTTCGGCAGCGGTCTGATTTTCGCGGTGCCTTATGGATTGCTTGGGCTGGTTGCCGGAATTGCTCTGGGAATGCCTGGACTTGGTTTGGCTTTGTTTGGCGCGGCGCTACTGAATCGCATCATCGAATCGTGGGTTGTAGGATGGTGCGTAGTGCGCGACTCCGTGGCGCTCCAGCAGATTTGGATGTTCCCCCTGCGCGACTTGCTCGGTTTTGCTGTGTGGATCGCGAGCTACACGAGTGCAAGGACCGCCTGGCGCGACAGCCGGTACGAATTACGCGGCGACAAAATTGTGTTGCGCGAGAACGCGGAAGTCTGAGTCTTGCCGTTTCCCCTCGTAAGTACGCTTGCGATCGCGGGTCTGCCGGTCTGGCGGGCTGCGATTTGCCTCCTGGCACTGGCCGCAATCGCCTATTACGTGGTCGCCGTCATTGCTACAATCCGATTTTTTAGACGCGAGCGCCGGAAACAGCTCGGCGCTTACACTCCACCTATCAGCGTGCTGAAGCCGGTGCGGGGAGTGGATTTTGCTTCGTACGAGAATTTCAGAAGTTTTTGCCTGCAGAACTACCCGGAATACGAGATCTTGTTTTGCGTGAACGATTTGCTGGACGATGCGGTGCCTCTGATTCGCAAGCTGGTGGATGAGTTTCCGCAGCGCCAATTGAAATTGCTCTCGGGCGCACCTCAGCTTGGTTCGAATCGCAAAGTGAATAATCTGGCTCTGCTGGTGCGGGAAGCCAAATACGACTTGCTGGTCCAAAGCGACGGCGACGTTCGAGTCGAACCGAACTACTTGCGGGAAATGGCTGCACCTTTCGAGCGAGCCGATACCGGCGTCGTCAGCTGCCTCTACCGCGGGGTCACGCAAAATAGCATCTGGGCGGAGATCGAAGCGTTGGGTGCGGCGACAGATTTTTCTGCAAGTGTGTTGGTTGCGGACTGGAACGGCCACGTCTCGTTTGCACTGGGTGCCTCGGTCGCGACTACCAGAACCCTGCTAGCAAAGGTTGGCGGATATGAAGCACTGGCCAACGCGCTGGCAGACGACTATGAGATCGGAAATCGTATAGCAAATGCTGGCGGTCGCGTGATGGTGTCGCGCGAGGTCGTGGAAACGATGTATGCGGCGATGACGTTTCGCGAATTTTGGCAGCACCAGTTGCGCTGGGCGCGAACCATACGGCTGTGCCGGCCCGCATCCTATTTAGGACTGCTGGTTACGCACGGGTTGTTCTGGGCACTGGTTGGCGCACTAGGATCCGGATCGGCTGGTGCCCCATTTTTCTTTGTGGGATATCTGATGTTGCGGCTGGCTCAGGCCTGGACCATTGGCGTGTGGGGGATGAAGGACGAAACTGTAAGGAAAAGGTGGTGGCTGGTGCCGTTGCGCGACGCGCTGCATTTTGCTGTGTGGGTCGCAAGTTTTTTTTCAAACCGCATAGTGTGGGGTGGAACGGAATTTCAGTTAAAGCCGAACGGCGATATGGTGCCTACAGGGGCCACAGAGGAGAAAAGGGAACCAGGAAAAGTGCACGCAAGTTGACGGTATGGGCGACGCGTTCAGCATGTCATACGGATGTGATTGGCAAGTTAAAAGCGAATGGTCCGGACAGCACCGCGACTATACCCCTGATATTTGCCTTCTTTCGCACTGGCAGAAGCCAAGAACCTTTATGGGGCGACCTGCACTGGGTCCGATCCCTGTCATGCTTGCAAGAACTGCCGACACTGCGCGAAGCTTGGCGGGAAGTGCGGAGTTTGTAAGTAGCGTCACTCTATCGAGTGTCGGCGAAGTTGCTGTTCTTGAGCCTTTTGACGCAAAACTTCAAGCCGTGGCATGATGTAAGTCCAGAGTTTTCAACTGTTGGGAGGTCGTCCAATTGGCAGGACTCCAGATTCTGAATCTGGCTATCCTGGTTCGAGTCCAGGCCTCCCAGCCAATCTTTTAGAATCAATGGGTTACCTGCCTTTCTAACGTCCTTTCTAATGATGTTCGCGAGTTTCCCTCAAAACCGAGCAATAAACTGCGAGGGAAACATGCCGAAGAAACTCAGCCTCTACAAATCAGTGAAGACCGACGATGGCGCTACTGCAAAGCCGCGTTCCACAGCAACGCGAAGGTTAAACCGAACATCGTCCTCGTTAACGACGTCGAAGAGAAGCACGCGGAGGGGTCATACTTCACGCTCAGCGACAATCAGTGGGTTGCGCTCGGTGATGATGCTCTCGGCGCGAAGCGCAAGCTAATGGCAATGAACGCGCAGCGTGAGTTCCAACGCCTCAGCCAGAATCCGCAGCAGCGCGAGAGCCCGGTTCCTGCGGAGCAACGGTCGTAAGCTCATCCGCGACGAAATCGAGCGGTACCTCGAAGGTCTCGTCGCGGCGAAGCGACCGGCGAAGAGCGTGTGCATGAACAGAAACTTCCTGAACGCATTCACCGACCTTGCGAAGAGGCAGTACACGGATGAGTACGGTCGCGACGACGTGATTGCGTTCCGCAACGACCTGCTCTCGAAGGGCACGAGCATAAGTACATCGACACGCAGATGGACTTCGTGCTGACGTTCTTCAAGCACCACCTCAAGCGTCCCATCAGACGTCTCTTCCGAAAGAGCATCATTTTGTTCTTGACTTAATATCTGGCAGATATATCATGCAGATAGATGGTCGGACGACAAGGCAGCAAATACGCCATCCTGGGCATGTTGAGCTTGCGGCCGATGTCGGGGTATGACATACGCAAGACGGTGCAGGAGAGCATCAGGTACTTCTGGAGCGAGAGCTACGGACAGATTTATCCCGCGCTCAAGCGGCTGGAAGCGCAGAAACTGGTGGAGCGTGCGCGGGGAGCTCAAAAGGGCCGTGCCGGCCGCCAGGTATATGCGCTCACGCGGACGGGACGCCGGGAGCTGCAAGAGTGGCTCACACGGAAACCGCAGATGCAGCCGTTCCGCAATGAGCTGCTGCTGAAGCTGTTCTTCGGGCGGCTGGTGCCGCGAGAAGCGTGCCAGGAGCACCTGCTGCATTTCCGGCAGCGTCAGGAAGATTTTCTGCGAACCTATCGTCAGGTGGAGGGTTGGCTGCACACGGAGCATGAGCGGCATCCTGATTTGCCCTTTTGGCTGATGACGCTGACCTATGGCGTCCATCAGGCGCGAGCACTGCGTGATTGGTGCGATGAGACGCTGGCGGCGCTGGAGAAAAGCGGCAAGGTCCGTAACAAGAGAAAGCGAGGATGAGTATGGCATTACCGGTGGTGATTCAAGTGGTCCGCTGGACTCACATTCTGGCTGGCTTCACGGCGTTCTTCATTGCTCCCGTACCGCTGCTGACGGCCAAGGGCGGCAAGACGCACCGGCGCTGGGGCAAGATCTATTTCTGGGCAATGGCGGTAGTGGCAGCCACGGCGATGGTGCTGGCGTTGTGGCGTCCGATCCTGTTTTTGGCGTTCATCTCGGTCTTCAGCTTTTACTTTGCGTTTCGCGGATATCGGGTGCTGTCCCGCAAGAGCCCGCTGCAGGGGCAAGGCCCCAGCGCCATCGACTGGGCGGCGGCGGTGCTGGCATTTCTCGGCAGCGTGGCGCTGATCGTGATGGGCATTGTGCGGCCTAGTCCGGTTTGGGTGCAGTTAAGCGTGGTGGCGATCATCTTCGGAGTGATCGGGGTGGCGCTTGCGGCGAGTGACATCTGGAGGTTCATGCATCCGCCGGCGGACAAGAATTTCTGGTGGTACGCGCACATGGGAGGGATGATCGGGTCGTACATCGCGGCGGTTTCGGCATTTTCGGTGGTCAACTTTCACTTTCTGCCAACAGCGGTACGCTGGCTGTGGCCGAGCGCTATCGGGGTGCCGGGGATTTTCATTTGGATCGGCTACTACCAGAGAAAATTTGGGCGAAAAGGCAAGCTCGCCGAGGCTGCGTGAAGAAACGAGTTCGGCAGTGGCGGTGAAGAGAGAGCAGCGCTTGGGCAGGTCTACGGGCTGGCGGACGCCGGCGACGCGGAGGTACTTCGCAAAAAGCGGGGTAGCGAGCAGCCACGGCCTCAGTAACGACTAGTCGCGCTGTGTTTGCCGGAGATTCGGGAGGGTCCATTCCGCGACAGTTGCGGGCAACTTCGTCGGATCAGTACCGACAAACGCGCAT